>Ga0209992_10000062_pt1 | contig 158514 bp, 133 predicted proteins | sample 2SBtaG_2_FD_182564 | JGI IMG/M metagenome (GOLD analysis project Ga0209992, IMG submission 182564) | Deep subsurface microbial communities from Kolumbo volcano to uncover new lineages of life (NeLLi) - 2SBTROV12_ACTIVE470 metaG (SPAdes)... | ecosystem: Environmental > Aquatic > Marine >... | reverse complement strand
GTCTCCATGATGGAGGGTCCAATGCCGTCTCCTTTCACTAATGTTACTGTGTGCATTCGCTTCCCCATATAAGAAAAATCATTCAATCATTACATAGAAAGCGGAAGATTGGAAATGATAGCCTGGATTTCACACCGGCTCCATAATCTGGGGTCACGGTGTCACATTTCTACCTACGGCTGTACGAGGCGCCACTTTGTCGAGTTGAATTCGTGACGATTTAGTGCCTATGAATTCGCAAGAAATTCTCGAACGACTGGCGAAAAACGTTGTTCATCAACCAGAAAAGCATCGTGACCCTGATCACTTGGCATTTTGACAAACACCGTTTCTAAGCCATTTTTTGTAAGCACATGAGCGAGCTCTTGCTGCTGGAAAACAGGAAATAACGAATCTGTTTCTACACCAATAATGAGATTGGATGAGGTCTTGATTTTTGCGATGCCAGCTTCCAGAGTACCGCCATGGGCGGCGATATCAAACCAATCAATTGCACGAGACAAATAAAGATAACAATTAGTATCGAATTGATCGATGAAGTTATTGGCGTTGTATTCTAAGTAGGTTTCGATTTCAAATTCCGCGGAAAACGGCGGATCGATGGGTTGTGATTTAAACACTCTTTTACGACCGAATCGATCTAAAAATTCTTTCGAAGACCTGTAGGAGATCAATCCAAGTTTACGGGCGAGGCGCATCCCTTGTTTAGGTGTATCATTGAACCGATAATTGCCATTCATCCATTTGGGGTCATTTTGGATGATTTCCCTTTGCAGCGATCGAATCGCAATTGCAAACGGTGTCGCATGGGTCGCTGCTGAAATACACACGAGTTTCTTAACTTCGTCGGGATACATGGCGGCTAATGCTAGCGCGCTAAGACCACCTAACGATGCACCAATAACAGAGTAAAGCTTCTCGATTCCCAGCGATTGAAAGACTTCTCGTCCCGCCGTTGCAATGTCTTCAACTGTTAGTTCTGGAAAGTCGAGGCGGTAAGGATTGCCTGTTATGGGATTTTCCGAGGCAGGCCCTGTAGAGCCAAAACAACTTCCTAACGAATTTATACACACCACGAAAAATCGTTGAGTATCGATCGGTTTACCTGGGCCTACCATATATTCCCGCCAGCCTTCACGAGGGTCATCGGCAGAGGAGGCCGCATGAGCGCTCGGAGACAGGCCGGTGAAGATAAGAATTGCGTTATCTTTATGTTTTGATAACCTTCCCCAGCATTCATAGGCAATTTCTACGTTGGGGAGCGATCCACCACGAAATAGAGGGAACGGCCGGTTGATACGTACTATACGTGTCGCATCCTGCAATTCGGAAGGTGGCTTGGTGTTTACAACCATAAGATATATTTTTTTGCGGACATGGTAGAAATCGAGACTACACTGGCTATTATTCCAGAATATCTGCGAACTTCAAAATGGAGTTCTTTTATTTTTTTAGTCGTCCAAGCATTACCGAGCGTTGTGTTTTTAGGTGGTGTACCCGACCGGTCCCCTCGCCTTGTCTCTCTCAAGATAGCTCGTTACAATTTGGCTACAGTACTGGTATAGGAGAGGTAAATAGATGATGGATAAGCTTATTCAAATGTTAAAATGAATCTTCATAAATGTATGATTAGTCTGAGATCACGCTCCAAAGAGGTGCAGATTTGATGGCTAGTCTCGAAAGTTCCCGAATTTTTTCTGAATTTAAGGCGGACGGGTTGATTGTTGCTCACAGAGGACCGAATCGAAGTGTGCAAAATATAAGGCCTGTGGAAGGTTGTGGCCCAAATGATCTGGTTTTTTTTGAGAAAATAAAATACCTTGATGAAATTCGTCAGGGGAATCCTGGTATCGTTGTGACCAGTGAAGATCTTGTGGAAAAAGTTGAGCAGATCGGTAATATTGCGATTTTAATCGCGCCGAATGTAAGGTTGGCTAATGCCCACATTAAACAACGCTATGATGATCGTGATTTATTCCGCACTGAATGGCCGCGGATTCATTCGGGCGCCGTTATTCATGAAAGCGCTATCATCGCGGCAGATGCGCTAATCGGGCCAGGGGTCGTTGTGGGCGCCAATGTTTCAATTGGTAACAAAGCTGCGATTATGGCTAATTCGGTTTTAGAGTCGGGCGTCTCTGTTGGCGATGCGAGTGTGATCCATCCGGGTTGTGTGGTGGGCTACGATTGTCGCATAGGTAGTCATGTGATTTTAAAATCGGGTTGTATTATTGGTTCGGAAGGCCAAGGTTTTGCGCAGGACGAAGAACGACGTCATCACCGCATTCCACAGACAGGGATCGTTGTGATTGAAGATCGGGTAGTTATTGGGGCAAATTGCACAATTGATCGAGCTACATATGATGAAACCCGTGTACATGCTGGTTGCATAATTGATGCGCTCTGTCATATAGGACACAATGTCGTCTTGGAAGAAGATTGTATCCTCGTTGCGCAAACAGGGATTGCCGGTTCGAGCCGTTTCGGGAAACGGGTAATTGCATCGGGACAGACCGGTGTTCTTGATCATGTTAGTGTGCCTGCCGATACTGTTTTGTTGCACCGTGCTGGTGTCATCAACAGTTTAAAAAAATCCGGTGTTTATGCTGCCACGCCGCCCCAACCGTTTGACAAATATCTGAAAAATATCGCAGTATTTCAACGCTTGGGAGAGGTTTGGAAACGCTTGAAGGCACTAGAGAAAAAAGTCGAAGCGCTATCCACCCAGGATGCCAAAACTTCTAAAACGTGATTCGAAATCGGTTTGTCTTTCGACCTTTCCTGCGCCGCAGATTTAAGGGATGTGCTGTGGGTGGGTTCACCGTAGGTCTATTTGCTTTGAAACTGCAAACTGGAACCGCCTAATAACATGAATATGCTTGCTCAGGGCCAACTTGCAGGAGTCATTTTTGACCTGGATGGCACCTTAGTAAATTCCTATCTTGATTTTGATGCCATGCGTAGCGAAATGGGAATTTTGGCAGGTAAGCCCATATTAGAGGCGCTTGAGCAAATGGATGGGTTTGAGGCGGCCCGGTGTTCGAAAATTTTAGAACGGCACGAGCTAAATGGCGCAACAAAGGCAAATATCATCACAGGTGTTCGAGACTTTCTTGAATTAATAGACGGCCAACATCTTCAAAGGGCCGTGGTGACACGAAATAGTCGTTCGATGGCGGAAGTAATGTTGTCCCGTTGCTCATTGCAATTTAATGTGGTGATTACTCGTGAAGATGGTCCGGTAAAACCAGACCCTTGGGCCATTCATCATATATGCAATCTATGGGGGGTTGAATCGAAACGTGTCGTCGTTATAGGTGATTTCGAATTTGATATCGAAGCAGGAAAAAGTGCTGGCGCAACAACTGTGTTTTTTACTCGGAGTCGAGATATTAATCAATTGGGTGGGGCTTCCAAGGCAGATTTTGTGCTGGAATCGTTTGTCAATCCGGAGAAATTAATTCGGGAACTGCGCCTAGCGTAACACTTAAACAACACTCCGTATTATCGGTACACCTTGAGTATATGATGTGATGAATTTGATTCAAGATCGGTGTGAGCCACTGACATTTTCAGTCGAGTGTGGAAGAGAATCCGGTTCTCGAACAGTGTAATTCTAGATTTCACTGAGCTCTCAGCGTTACTCTGGTTAAGCTTAATTTCCTATTCTTTTGGTTCCAAATAAAGCCCAAATTATCCCCTCGGGTTTATAAAATGTTTACTGTCAAATTTGTTTAGCTATTTGGTCAAGAATTTTTACAAACCACTCGCAGATATGAGTTGGTTATTCACTAAAACCTAAGTAAGACGCCACATTCCAGAGAATGGCATAGCCTTTGCTTTTGCTACTGTGACACTGGCCATTTGGCTTTTGTTAGGCTTAGCCAAACGGCCTTAATAACTATAATTAATCGCTAAGAGGATTAAAAAAAATGAAAAACCTAATTCGATACTTACTTCCATCAAAACTGACCTACAAATTAGCATCTTTGTGCATCATTGCGATGTTTGCGGGTAATGCACAGGCTAACATTATTTATAGTGGACCATCGTTTAACGCTTTTGGTACGAGTGGAACTCCGACTAGTCCATTGTCAAATATCGCTTTCAATGTTATTGCCGGCCCGCTTTTACCGAATGCCCTGAATATTTTCGCCCAGGGCACTACCCCAAATTATACAATGACGGGTGCTATATCAGGCGTTTCATTTGCACTAAACCAAACTAATGATGTAGGGAGTGCTGCATTCGCCTTCCAAACAGGTCCTAGTTCTATCCAGGAATGGTTTGCTATCGCGACGATTAATGTTTCAGGAGCCCTGATTACATTAGCATCGTCCAACATTTTATCAGCCACATCTCAAATTGGAACCTTATTCAACACGCTTACAGGACTTCCTCCATTCCTAGGCCACATAGACACTATTGCTGATGCTACGGTTCCTCTGCAACAATTGGCTGCGGGTGGACCAGTGACAGAGCTGCCGATTCCTCTACGCGGATATGTCGATCCTACAGGTAAAGTGGATCCCACCCAATTCATATATTCTTCAGTATCCGAACCCAATCGTTCAGTACCAGAACCGACTTCTCTGCTTTTATTGATGACTGGAATGGCTGGATTTGCGGCTCGACGGAAGAAAGTAACGATGGCTACTGCGGCTTAATACGAACCTTAAAATAAGTCGGCGCGCCGGCTAAAACCCTCACCGCACACACCCTTCCCCAGCCGGGACCAACCTTTGGGTTCGTCCCGGCTTTTGTTTGTAGGGCCAAAAGGAGACCGGATCAGTAACACATTAAGCGCTTAGTCCGGGTTTCTCATTAGCTTTTGACTTACGGACATTTCTACGTGCTGATCGTGTCTTACCGAATAGGGTTACTAGCCAAACTACTGCCTTTACGCATCCATACGGTAGTCTGTGAATTTCTCATTTACCGACAGGCATCTTAATCAAACGAAAAGTCAGATTAACCCTCACTCCCTTGGCAATACGATCCTTCGGAAGGCAATGCCGCCAACAATGTTGCAGATTTCCACCCATCAATAGCAAGCTGCCATGAGGCAGGTGTAAGTCAACGATTTGCTTTGATTTGTTATGGCGGATTTTAAACAACCGTCGCACACCCAAGCTTAACGATGCAATGAAGGGATTTAACCCCAATTCTTTTTCTTTATCGGCATGCCATCCCATGGAATCCTGACCGGTTCGGTAGAGGTTGCCGAGAACACTATTAAAACGGTGATTCGAAAAGCTTTCTATACGGGTTTTTAAGTCGATTAGCGTTGGAGTCCAAGGGATCGGATTATGGACAGTACCTGAATAGCTGTAGCGAGTCCCCGAATCTCCATACCAACACACCAAACGAGGCACTGTTAAGGGTTTTCCGAACATCATTATGGTTTCTTCTTCCCATTGCAGTTTGGACAATAAGCACTGTAGAGTCAGCGAGGCTTCTTTGGGTTCTAAGAAGTTTTTGAGCAGAAATAGCTCCCCATCCCTGGGGGCTAAATTGTCATAATTTTTCCTTAAATGCAATTCGTTACGATGGTTGACGCATGGTGACAAATTCTTCCGCCGCTGTGGGGTGAATACCAATGGTGGCGTCGAAAATCGATTTTGTAGCGCCTGCTTTGAGCGCGATGGCTATGCCTTGAATGATTTCACCGGCATCGGATCCTACCATATGTACACCCAGAACTTTGTCATTAGTTTTGTCGACGATCATTTTCATCAATGTTTTTTCATTATTCCCGCTTAGGGTGTGTTTCAATGGAGTGAAATGAGAACGGTAAACATCAATAGATTCATAGCGCTGTCTTGCCTGCTCTTCGGTTAATCCCACCGTTCCTATATTCGGTTGGCTGAATACGCAAGAAGGGATATTTTGGTAATCGACGGCTGACGGTGAGTTGTCAAAAAGTGAATTAGCAACGGCGGTTCCTTCCGCCAGAGCAACCGGAGTGAGGTTCACTCGATCAGTGACGTCGCCGATCGCATAAATTGAAGGAACTGTAGTTTGATAGTGTTCATTGACGACGATAGCGCCTTTTTTATTGGTTTCTACGCCGATTGTCTCAAGATTTAAACCGTTTGTGTTGGGGGTGCGTCCGGTTGCGTACATGATGACGTCGGATTCCTCAATGGTTCCATCGGTTAACTCGGCGGTCAGTCCGCGCGGCGACTGTTTGATGCATTGAATATTGGTATCGAATTTTAAGTTGATACCTTTTTTTTCCATCTCTGCGGCGAGGCATTGTCGAATTTCATCGTCAAAGCCTCGAAGGAAAAGTGGGCCTCGATAGACTAATGTGGTTGCGACACCCAGGCCTTTAAAAATACCAGCAAATTCAACGGCAATGTAACCACCCCCAACAATAATCACACGCTCGGGCAACTTTTCTAAAAAAAATGCATCGTTGGAGCTAATGACGTATTCCTTTCCCGAAAGGTTCGGAATGTGAGGCCATCCTCCAGTCGCAATCAAAATATATTTGGCGCGATAGTTTTTGCCGCTAATTGATACTGAGTGTCCGTCTACCAGTGAGGCTCGATCATCGAATATTTCAACACCCGAATTTTCTAAGAGGTTCTGGTAAATGCCGTTTAATCTTTTGATTTCATGGTTTTTATTGGCAAGTAACTTTTGCCAACGAAATTGTGTTTGGTCGAGTTTCCACCCAAAACCCGAGGCATGCCGAAATTCTTCGGAAAAATGGGAGGCGTATACAAATAATTTTTTAGGTACGCAACCGACATTAACACAAGTACCGCCAAAATAAAGATCTTCAGCTATGGCAACCTTGGCACCAAACCCAGCGGCAACCCGGGCTGTTCGGACACCTCCCGAACCTGCGCCGATAACAAACAAATCAAAGTCAAATGGGTCCATTGCAAAGCCAAATTGAGAGAATTAGGATCGAATAAACGGAATGATTCACAAAGGCGAATAAATGGGCAATACAAACAATAATGTTTATACGAACCGTGACGTGGTTATTAATTTCCCATCCGAAATTACTTGATATTAGAAATAATAAAGAACCCTTTATGAAAAATCTATTTCCTGAAGAAGGGTATCAATTTTTTTACTGAGCTTATTAAGGTGTTCTGAAAAATTTTCTGATGATGATCTTTTTTCCAATTGGATCTGGGTGCGTTCGTGGGCGATATTCAGGGCAGCCATAATCGCGATTTTATCCAAACCCACTATGCGTCCCTGATCCCGGATTTCTCGCATCTTTTTGTCCAGGTATTGGGCGGAGGATAATAATTCGTCTTTTTCTTCAGGCGAGCAGGCAATTGGGTATTCCTTTCCTAGAATCTTTACGTTGACCGCAGTGGCCTTATCGTTCATCCTTCCTGTTCCACGGATTTTAATCGGGCGATTATTGATTCTACGCGGGTTTTGGCAATCGTTGTTTTCTCTAACAATTGGGTTCTGTCGCGTACCAATTTTTCTTGTTTGGTCTTAAGTGTATGATTTTCTTCTTGTAACTTTTGGCAGTATGTGACCAAGGAATGAATTTTATCTTCGAGTACTTGAATTTCAAGTTCCCATCTTTGATGGTTATTTTTATCGTCCACAGTCTATTGATGTTGATTAGTTTTAACAGAAAGACATTAAGTATTTTAGCTAAATGCCTATGAATGTTAGCATATATACACTATCTGATTACAATGGGTTTTTTTCATCACTGTCGTTACGCAATTATGTGTGTGTTATTTCTCAAGGGTGTGATGCTCGGCCACAAACTTTTTGTAGGTAATATAAATGGCAACTCGGTCGGTTTACCATGTAGTTGAATCGGTTTTATTATCCCATAATACGATCATGAGTGTCGCCGAGGCACATGGGACATTGTCAGGGATGTTGTGTGCCGATATGCGGGCAGAGATTGATCAGTGGTTAAGGGAAGTATTTGACGAAGAAGCTGGTGGCATTTATGGGGAAGATCGGATGACCTTGGTTACTTTGTTCGATGAAACTCGAAGTAGGTTGGGTGGGACGGATTTCGAGTTCGAACTGGCTTTACCCGATGACGATACACCATTGAGTCAGAGAGCGGCTGCATTAAGTGAATGGTGCCGTGGATTTTTGTTCGGACTAGGTTTTAGGTCCGGCCAAGGTCATTGGCCCAACAGTTGTCAAGAGATATTGCGTGATGTCGCTGAAATTTCACGCGTTGATACGGATGAAGAAGGTGAGGAAAATGAAGTGGCTTTCACGGAGTTGACCGAATACCTCCGAGTGGGTATACAGCTCATTCAAAGTGAATTGCAGAGTCTACCAGAGAATCCGCCAGTGTTGCATTGACTTTAGTCAGGATGAGCAAATTATCTATCGTCTTGTTGTCTTTTTGTGCGTTTAAAAACAGTTACAAAGCTCAATATGGGACTGTTTTTGCGCATTGAAATAACAAAAAAATCCCTCGCAACCCAGATTCAATACTTTAAACTCTCTGCTTTTATCGTAAATAATGATTCGATGACCAAAAATGAGTTTAAACGCCGACGTAAACAATTATTACGATCTCTCGGCAAAGGAAATATTGCAATTGTCACCAGTGCGTCAGAATGCGTGCGTAACCGTGACATCGAATTTCCTTATCGTCAGGATAGCGATTTTTTTTATTTAACGGGTTTTAATGAACCTGATGCGATTGCGGTATTTTTACCCGGGAGAATGCAAGGTGAATATATTCTATTCTGCCGTGAATTCGATTCTGAAAAAGCATTGTGGACAGGGGCATTCACAGGTTTGAAAGGTGCACAGGAAACTTATGGGGCTGACGATGCATTTCCTATAGACGATATCGACGAGATTCTTCCAGGGATGCTGGAGAATCGAGAACGTGTTTATTACCCGATGGGACGGGACCCAGAATTTGATCAAACCTTGATGGTGTGGGTCAATCAATTACGGGCCCAAGCCCGTTCCGGAGTTAACCCCCCGATCGAATTTGTGTCATTGGATCATATTCTCCATGACATGCGGCTTTTTAAAAGCTCAGCCGAGGCGCGGATCATGCAAAAAGCCGCAAATGTTTCCGCCTTGGCGCACATACGGGCGATGCAGATGTGCAAGCCGGGGATGTATGAATATCAGATTGAGGCGGAAATCCTTCACGAATTTATGCAACATGGTTTGAAAGCCGCTGCGTACCCTTCGATAGTTGCTGGTGGAACTAATGCCTGCGTGCTCCATTATACAGCCAATGCTCATCAGTTAAAGGATGGTGATTTATTGCTGATTGATGCTGGTGTCGAACTTGACAATTATGCATCGGATATTTCTCGTACATTTCCAGTCAATGGCCGATTTTCTGGGCCACAGCGATCTCTTTATGAATTGGTTCTAGATGCTCAGGCCGCGGCAATCGAAAAAGTTAAACCGGATAATCATTGGAATGAACCCCATGAGACGGCAGTGAAAGTTTTAACAAAGGGATTGGTTAAATTGGGGCTGTTGAAAGGGAGAGTGTCCAAGCTTATAAAGGATGATGCCTATAAACCCTTTTATATGCACAGGACTGGTCATTGGCTTGGGATGGACGTCCACGACGTTGGAGATTACAAAATCGATGACCAATGGAGAGTTTTCGAACCCGGGATGGCGCTAACTGTGGAACCCGGCCTCTATATTTCGAAAAATTGTAGGACGGTGGACAGCCAGTGGCGTGGAATTGGGATACGCATAGAGGATGACCTTTTAGTTACAAAGACAGGGAATCAAATTTTATCGGCAGCTGTTCCGAAGGCAGTTTCCGAGATTGAATCGTTGATGCAATAAGAGATAGATGACGAACGATTACGATGTATTGATCGTAGGTGGAGGGTTGGCAGGCGGTAGTTTGGCCTTGGCATTGCGGTCATCAGGGCTGAATGTTGCAGTAGTCGAAGCGATCAGTGATGAACAAAGGCAGTCATCGGCCGCAAGTAATCGCGCGCTCGCACTGGCACATGGATCAAAATGGTTACTGGAGCAGTTAGGTGTTTGGTCTGATGTAAGGAAACGCGCTATACCGATCAAAACAATCCATATCTCCGACCGGGGGCATTTTGGGAAAACTCGACTTCTTGCAGAAGAAGAAGGGGTCGATGCTTTGGGGTATGTGGCTGTGGCTCGGATTCTTGAAGACAGTATTTCTAAGGGTTTAACCACGTCAAACATAGAGCGGATTTGCCCTGCTCGGTTAATTGGAATGCAAACGGGTTCTGAATCGGTTTGTGTCAGTTTGAAAAAAGGCAAAGAATGTTTAAATCTAAATGTTGGTTTGGTCGTAGGTGCTGATGGTGGTAATTCGACAGTGCGGCGTTTGGCCAATATCTCTGAATATACGCGCGATTATTGCCAAACTGCGATAATCGCCGTCATTAAGCCTGAGGTAAGCCCTAATTTTACCGCTTACGAACGATTTACAGCGTCGGGACCACTGGCACTTTTACCTACTGAGGACGGTTGCTATTCAGTGGTTTGGACACAAAAGAGCGAAGATGCCGAATCGATTGCGACCTTGTCTGACGCTGAGTTTAATCAGGAACTTCAGACTGCATTCGGACATTGGCTTGGTGAGCTGAGTTATTGTGGTTCACGTGGCGCATTTCCCTTAGAACTGGTTCAGGCCGATTCAATGATTTCTGATCGGACGGTACTCGTTGGAAACGCCGTTCACCAGTTACATCCTATTGCGGGACAAGGGCTTAACTTAGGGTTACGGGATATAGCGGTACTTGCAGAAATGTTAATACAAGATTGTGGTGCGGATAAAGACCCTGGTGCGGACCAATTACTACATCGTTTCGCAAAAAGTCGAAAAGAGGATCACGATCGGGTAATCGGTTTTACCGATGGGTTGGTCAGTATTTTTTCAAACGACTGGGTTCCGTTGTCGATAGCCCGCAACTTAGGCTTATTCGGTCTGGATTGTCTACCGTGGGCCAAGCATGCGGTTGCTCGTTACGCCATGGGGTTAGGAAGTAGAATGCCTCGGTTGATACCATTGAGGTCATTGTAATGGCGGAAATTTCCGAATGCGATGTGGCGATTGTTGGTGGTGGTATGGTTGGTGCTACGCTGGCCTGCATTCTCGCTAAAGGCGGTGTGAGTGTTGGACTTTTTGATTTCCGTGAACCAGAACGGGAATGGGATAATGATTCGATTGATCTTCGAGTTTCGGCCTTGACATTGGCGTCGCAAAATATTTTCGATGCCCTTGATATTTGGCGTAGTATGGTCAAAAAGGGAGTGAGCCCCTACCGGCAGATGCGGGTTTGGGATTTTGAAGGGGTGGGCGAATTAAATTTTGATGGTGCCGACGCTGGATTGGATGTTATGGGACATATCGTCGAAAATCGGGTGACGATAGCGGCGTTATGGGAATCATTAGAGCAGCTATCTACAGTCTCTATTTTTTGCCCGGCGCGTATAACGGGTTTGCAGCGTTTTGACGAGTTTGCGGTATTATGCCTTGACGATGGGCGTACCATAAAAACCCAATTGATTGTCGGTGCGGATGGAAGATCTTCGGCGATTCGTGATCTTGCCGGGATTAAAGTCGGTGGATGGTCATATAAGCAAGATGCTTTAGTAACCACTGTTTCAATAAGTGAGAATCATCGGCAAACAGCGTATCAGCGATTCCTTCCGACCGGACCTCTTGCATTTTTGCCCCTATTGAACGGTGATTGTTCGATCGTTTGGTCAGCCGATACCGAAAAAACAAAGGGGAATATGGCATTAGCCAAAGAAGATTTCCTTGTCGCACTAGAGGACGCATCGGCGGGTATGGTGGGGAAAATTAAAGCTGTAGGTCAACGAGTTTCATTTCCTCTTGGTTTGCAATTTGCGAAGCGGTATACAGATGAACGCGTTGCGTTAATTGGCGATGCGATACATGCGGTGCATCCCTTGGCGGGTCAAGGTGCAAATCTAGGCTTGCTCGATGCGGCTGCCCTTGGAGAACTTGTATTGAAAGCACACAATCAACAACTTTCTCTCTCCAGCCATCATGTTTTACGCCGGTACGAACGTTGGCGCAAAGGCGATAACTTCGCTATGCTAGGCGCGCTGGATGTACTGAAAAGAACCTATGGTATTTCTTTTTCGCCCTTAAACAAAGCACGGGCATTAGGCATGAATTTGATTAATACAACTCTTCCTGCCAAGAATTATTTTAATCGTTATGCGATGGGTTTGAGAAAAGGTTTGCCGGGGCTAGCCTATGGGAAGCCTTGTTGGTAGTCGAGTATTAGGAGATGAACACGTAATCCGTTTCCTATATTACTTTGAATACGTTGTGGTTTAATTTTAGTAAAAACTTCAGATTCGGTTAACTAACATCGTATTTGTATGACAATCCCGCACCTCTTATCTTTGTTTATGGCGATGATGCTTGTCGCCATACTTATTGAACCAATCGCGAAGTGGGTGAGACTTCCATTCAGTGCAGCTTTGGTATTGGTTGGGTTTTTAGGCTCCGAGATTATTGTTTCGCAGGGCATCGATACCGGTATACGATGGCATAGCTTTCAGGATCTTATATTCTACGTATTCATCCCAGTATTAGTTTTCGATTCTGCGTTTCGCCTAAATTCCCGGAGACTATTTAGAGATCTGGTATATGTACTGAGTCTTGCTGTTCCTCTAATGCTCTTAGCAGCCGGTGTTACCGCAGTGATTGTTTATTATGGCATTGGTCATCCGATCGGATTTCCGTGGATTGCGGCGTTGTTGACGGGTGTCTTATTGTCTGCGACTGATCCGGTGGCCGTCGTGTCCATGTTGAACCAGAACCAAGCGCCGAAAAGGTTGGAGTTATTACTTGAAGGTGAGAGTCTGTTCAACGATGCTACTGTAATCGTGGTCTTTGGATTACTTATTGCGATTGCTCAGTCAGGTAGTGATGCAACCGATTGGAATACAGCATTAGTTCGTTTTTTAGCCACCTTTTTCGGTGGACTCATCATCGGTGGAGTGATTGGTGGACTAGCTTCTCTATTAACTAGGTTTCTGCGAAGACAGGAAATTTTAGGTGTGGTCACTCTAATCAGTGCCTATTTTTCTTATCTGCTTGCGGAAGATGTGTTTCATCTTTCTGGTGTTATGGCAGTGCTTTCATGCGGTTTGCTGTTGGGAGAGATGCAACGACACCGAATGCATATTGATGACTGGAACATGGTGCTAGGGCTTTGGAATTTTAATGCCTATGTTGCAAACGCTATGATCTTTTTGCTGGCAGGTGTCACCATTACGATGACTATGTTCACGGATCGATGGATTGCCATGTTGGTAGGGGTTGTTGCTGTAATAGTGGCGCGTGTTGTTGCGGTATTTGGTGGCATACCGATTTTAGGATGGATACCCGGCGTAAAGCCAATACCGCCGGGTCAGCAGATGATTATCACTTTTGGAGGTGTTCGTGGTGCGGTGACTCTTGCTCTCGCTTTATCGTTACCGCTTGAACTGGATTATTGGTTTACCATACAGTCGATTGCCTACGGTGTTGTTTTATTTACATTGTTTATTCAAGCTCCCGCCATGGTGCCTATCATTCGGCGATTTGGTCGATAATATTTGATTGGTTTCAGTTTGTTCGAGGGCGGTCATCTATAGATAAGTGGTGATACTGCAGCAAAAAATCTGGCTACAAATCAAGGATATTGAGAACGCAATACAGGAGAAACTAAATACAACTTCTACTGGTGGCATAAGCTAGATTTGAGTACTACATGATGGTCATGAAACAGATGCTCAAACCTATGTGGCCTCACAATTCTGTGCAGACCTCATCGGTGTTGAAAAAAAAAATGAATCGACTGAGTCAGTTGGCTAAGCTCGCAATCCAGGTATTTCAAAAACAAATTGCCAATCTCGGATATCAACCATTCGTGCATTTTGAGCTTGAAGGAGGTTATACGCCAGATTGCCCAGTCGGTGGTAAAAAAGAAGGTTTGCTTGATTACGTAGGCATTAACAGAGCACTTTGCGATTTGGCAATACAGGCGTTGCTTAAGCCTGAATATTGGCAGTGTCAATGGGAATATGTGTCAAAATTTGAAGGTCAATCATCGTTAAAGGTTGCTGAGGATTTAGATGCGGCTCTTTTTCTGCTACCTGCTCTGCTAAAAAAATTTGGCGCTCAAAAGGTTTATATCAAACCCATTATATGGGGTGGTGACCGCGGTCGCCTGGCGACAGGTAGTAAGATTCTCTTTTCGAGTGATAAAAAAATAGTCCATATACCCAATGCCATTCAGATCAATATTAGTGCTACTGACGAAAAGGGTGAAAATATCATTCCAGTCGGCGGCGTCGGAGAATGTCTCCAACAATGTTTGTTGAATACCAGTTATGAGTGTAGTCTGTTGTTTCTTCCAGAGCAGGAGGCTTTTGACCGTCTGCAATTGAAACAGCGTTTCGGGTTGGAAAAAGAACTCTGCTCTCCCGACGATCTATCAGGTGGCCACCAAGGTAGTATCGCTTTGTACAAACAATGGGGAAAACACAATCAAATGATGGGAGTTATTCCGTTACTTTACGATGGTAAGGGTAGGGTATTGACCAGTATTCAGGATTGGCGGCCTTTGTCACGTGTCGAACACCGCCTGGGTGCCGCTAGCCAATATTTTAATTCGTATGTTAACGTTGTTTTTGCGCTCGCCAATTTGGCTGAAGCATTAAAACAAAAGCAGGGGGTTTCTACACAAGACTCACAGGATAAAGATCAAACTCAAGTCAATCTGGGTGATTCAGATGCGCTGCTGTTAGCAAAACCAAAAAATCTTCCAAGTTCGTTGCTCAATGATGGAAAAAACATGGGTGCCGTTGAAGTTTTTCTTAAAGGTCAATGGTTTGAGACAACCATTAACCAAGCGGTAGCGGATATGAAGAAAACTGATAACCTATCGATTCCGATTAACTTAGGGTCGATGTTGAAGCAGGCAGTTCTTGATTTGTATAGCTCGCCAATCAAAATTTAAATTTGCTGCTAACTGTAGATACTTATCGTCTTACGAACAACTTGTGTGATAATTTTTTGTCCTGTTGTATGATAATCCGAAAATAACACTTAAATAACACATAACCTTTGGAAGGAAGGTATGGAATCACGGATTTCTAAAACACCATTACTGTTCGGCGATGCCTTGGAAGATAAAAGACAGGAGTTGCGAGATTATTTTCACCACACTTTCTCTTTGTACGAATCTTTATTTTCTACCATCAATAATGATAAGGCCTATTTTATTCGGCCTGAACCATTGCGGCATCCGCTAATCTTCTATTTTGGCCATACGGCATCCTTTTTTATCAACAAGCTGATTCTCGCTAAATATATCGATCGACGAATCAACGAGAGTTTTGAATCAACATTCGCGGTGGGTGTTGATGAAATGTCTTGGGATGATCTCAACGATGAACACTATGATTGGCCAAGGGTTGATGAGGTTATGGACTACCGAAGTAAAGTCCGCCAAGAGGTCGATAATTTCATAGCTTCGATGCCAATAGAACTCCCAATAAAGCAAGATTCACCTGCGTGGGTGGTTCTAATGGGGATAGAGCATGAACGGATTCATTTGGAAACATCTTCGGTAATCATCCGCATGTTGCCTATTGAAGATGTTAACAAGCATCCGCAGTGGCTAGCTTGTCCAGATTTTGGGCCTGCTCCTCAGAATGCGTTCGTGGACAGGCCATCCGTGATGGTCAATCTCGGAAAACCGGAGATGTCGGATACCTACGGATGGGATAATGAATATGGGAGTAAAAAGGTTTCAGTTGATCAATTTAAGACTTCCAAATATTTGGTATCTAACCAAGAATATCTGGAATTCGTCGTGGCAGGTGGGTATCAGGATCTAAGCATTTGGACCGAAGAAGGTGCAGCGTGGTTGAACTACAGCCGTGCCGAAATGCCTCGTTTTTGGCTCAAACGAGGTAATCAATACTTTCAGCGTAATATGCTCGAAGAGGTTGAGTTGCCGCTCAATTGGCCGGTGGAGGTGAATTATTTGGAGGCTAAAGCTTTTTGCAATTGGAAATCCAAAATAACTCGGCATTGTGTCCGATTGCCGAAGGAAGCTGAATGGCATACATTGCGCGATTTGGTTGAAACTGATCAAGCGCATTGGGTCGAAGCGCCCGGTAACATTAATCTTGAACATTTCGCGTCGTCGTGTCCTATTGACCGATTCGAAACCCAAGGTATTTTCGATATCATTGGAAACGTCTGGCAATGGACTGAAACACCGATCGATGGATTTTCCGGATTCAAGGTGCACGAGCTCTACGACGATTTTTCAACGCCAACTTTTGATGGTAAGCACAATGTTTTCAAGGGTGGATCGTGGATCTCAACGGGAAACGAAGCCACTAAGCATGCACGTTATGCGTTCCGGCGGCACTTCTTCCAACACGCGGGATTTCGATACATTCAAAGCGATTCGTTAGAAGATTCAATAGATACAGTCAACATCTATGAAACTGATGAGTCAGTAGCGCGTTACCTGGAGTTCCACTACGGTGAAACGTTTTTTGGGGTCGAAAATTACCCACTTGCTTGTGTTCAAGCGTGCCTAAAATATTTGTCGGAGCATCCAAAGAAAGCCGCACTTGATTTAGGTTGTTCGGTGGGAAGAGCTTCCTTTGAACTCGCCCGATATTTTGATCATGTCGATGGTGTCGACTTCTCTGCCCGGTTTATTCAACATGGATTCCAACTCAAGAATGAGGGCGAAGTTCGTTACACGATCCAAACCGAAGGTGAACTTGTTGCTTATCGGGATGCTAACTTGAAGCGTCTTGGCTATTCGGCTTTCCAGGATAAAGTCGAATTTGCCCAAGGGGATGCCTGCAACTTAAAACCAACTTTTAGTGGCTACGACTTGATCTTTTGTGCGAATCTAATCGATAGACTCTACGATCCATTCCTGTTCCTTAGCTCCATTCCTAACCGATTGAACAGCGACGGAATCTTGGTGCTTACGTCCCCATATACTTGGCTGGAAGAATATACAGAGAAAGCCAAATGGCTGGGGGGAATAAAGGTCAACGGTGAGAATTTCACGACGCTGGATGGGTTGAAAAAAGCCTTAAATAATCGTTTTGACCTCCTTGGTTCGGAGGATATTCCGTTCGTTTTGCAAGAAACTCAGCGTAAATTTCAACACACAATTGCTCAAATGACCGTTTGGAAGCTAAAAGTTTAAGAGCCATCGAAAGAAAACTGATGCGTAGAAACAAATATTTTCTTCCGGGTCACGTTTGTTTTTTAATTTGCTATTTCTTTTTCTTTGATTCGAAATAGCACCAACCATTCGAATTGTTATGAGTTAAACGGATATATTGGATTTGGTGGACGATATTTCAGATGACTTGGTTTCGCTAGGATCTTCACTACCTCTCCAATTGTCTGGTGTCTTCCCACCCAGTAGATAAGCGAAAGCAATGACTTCAGCTATGGCAACATAGAGTGTGTGGGGTATTTCGTCATCGAGTGGGATCGAACTGAGTATTGTCACCAGGTCAGTATCAGTGTGCAGGGGTATGTTGTGTTGGTTGGCCAATTCGATAATGCTATCGGCGATACTGCCTTTCCCCTTGGCGGTAACTTTGGGAGCGTTTTCGCCATCGTATTGCAAAGCAACGGCGACATTTGGTGGGTTGAGCGTTTTTTTATCAGACATTTTCATCGACCAACGGCTCGCGAATATGTACAGTGGATTCGGATGGTGAGTGTCCACACCGTGCGCCGAGGTGCCCCGGGTGTAGTTTGGCTTTTTGAAAACGGTCTTTTAGCAAGCTTAATTTATTCTTGATCAAATGGATTGATTTGTCGTCTCCGCTCCAAAAAAATGCGTCTACTTTTTCACCGGTCAGACAAACTTTGCAGGTTATCGCACCTAACCCCGGAGGATTTAGTTGGAGTACAACGGTCCATTTACGTTCATTGTTTTTGTTTTCCCGACTACCGTTGTCACGAATAATGCGTAGTTTTGTTATTTCTGCGTTTTGTCCGTTTAGAAAAGGCAAATCGAGCTGCCAAATTTGTTTGCCACTTTCATCGTTCGGTACCGATGCCAGCTGATTTAGAACGACCTTAGCGAGAACCGCTTCGCTTTGGTTGAGTAAGTTTTTAAAGTTAACTCCTTCAGGAACAAGTAAGGGGGGAGGTGTTTGCCGAATTTGACTTGGGTTATTTGGTTCTATGAATGGTTTACCCTGGCTCATGATGGCCTGGGTTTGTGGGGGTGAAAGTTGTTGAGAAGTTGTATTCTTTAAAAGGCCCAATAAACGTAATAGATTGGCTTTCGTATCAAATAGAATGTGGGATTTGGTAAAATTTTCCTCATTAGCCAGTTTATTCTCCAAAAAAAGTCCGGAATCGTTAAATGCTTTCTTCAAACCTTCGGGTCGGATAATGTCTTTCAACTGTGGAAATCCATTTGCTAAAGCGACTGCTATGGGGCGATATGATGGTGGTAATGTTGATAATTTCGAGCTGCTTTGTGTCAAATTTAGCAGTTGGTTCTGCAGACTGTTTGAGCTTTCCTGTTTAGGAAGAAGTTTGCGTATTGTGTGGACAACAATGTCTTCGGTTTGAGGTGTTCCGATTAGCTTTAGTTGGGGGAGAGGGGCGAGTTTTACTACTTCTAAATGTAGTATTTGGCCCGGAACACTTTTTATTAAAGTTTTTGCATTGACAATGGAACCATCAAGATCGAGTTTCAGCAAAGTTTTACCTGGAAGCTGCGATAATACTTTGGCCTGGAATTGCTGGCCGATTTGCAAATGCCGAATGACATCTATTTGCTGGCGAACTAAAGGTTGCTCGTGTGCTATGAAGGAATTTTTGATTTCCATTTCTAACCGTTGAGTCGATCAGCTAATTTGTTAGCATTTTTTGGATTTCTGCGATTTCCTCCTTCGCGATATCTAATATATTCATACTTAGATCGGCATTAAGTTTACCTGATACAAGTTTTCGATATGCGGGTAACTTGTCCATTTGTGGGAGTTTATGAATGTCGATTTGACCGACATAACTATGCAGTTGTGAAATGATTACTAAGTCGGTGTAATCGGGTTCAGGTTTGGTATCGTGTTGCCAGTTTTCGGCATTAATGACTATGTCTTCGAAATCTTTAGGGAAATCCCATTGGCGGATTATCATAGTTCCAATTTCTCCGCGTAGTTTCTGAATGGTTTGCTCCAGATCCTTTGGTCGGAGAGCCATTTCTGGGTGACGATCTACATAGGTCAGGATTGGGACGACACCGATGTCGTGGACTAATCCGGCTAACATAGCCCTATCGGGGTCAAAGCCTGGCGATTTATGGGCCAACAGAGCACTGATTGCCGCAACATAGCTGCTGTGGTGCCAAAGGGCGTTCATGCGTTTACGGATATCAGGAGACTTCGCGATAAATACCGATTTTAACGAGAAACTTGTGATAAGGCCTTGAGCAGCTTTTAATCCCAACCTGGTCAGTGATTCAGGGCAGCTTTCAATCTTTTTATACCCTCGATAGATTGGGCTGTTCGAAACCTGGATTAATCGTGCTGTGATCGCTGGATCCATGTGAACCGCTTTAGCGATCTTGCTGCTATTAGCGTTTTCGCTATTGATTGCCCGGCGAATCTTTATAGAGATTTCCGGAATCGTCGGGAGTATTAGCTTCCCAGCCTGCATATCACGATAGCATTCAAGATATAATGGGTTATCGCTGGAAACTGGGTGAGGATGACCATTGGGTTGTGGATGCGATGATTGGCTTATCATGTTAGTTGCTGGAACGAGTCATCTGAAAAATTATCGTTGATCCAAATACGTTTAATATTAGTTTAGAATGAGGTGATTTGATGAAGGAAGCTATCCGGCGGTAGGCGTGAAAACAGGAGTTGCTTTTTTGAATCAGATTTCTCTGATTACCTTTCAAACCCCATATTTAATACTTGTCGATGTCTGGAAATACGATTGGAAAACTATTTAGCGTAACGTCATTTGGTGAAAGCCACGGGATTGCAATCGGTTGCATCGTTGATGGGTGCCCACCGGGGATGGAATTGTCAGAATCCGATATCCAGGGCGATCTAGAAAGAAGACGGCCAGGAAAATCACGGCACACCACCCAACGTAAAGAATCTGATACGGTCAAAATTCTGTCAGGAGTATTCGAAGGCAAAACTACAGGGACACCGATCGGGTTGATGATCGAAAATGAAGATCAACGTTCAAAAGACTACTCAGATATTGCCGATCGATTTCGGCCGGGGCATGCTGACTACACGTACTACAAAAAATATGGGATTCGAGACTATAGGGGGGGTGGGCGTTCGTCGGCGCGTGAAACTGCAATGCGTGTTGCCGCGGGTGCGGTCGCAAAGAAATATTTAAAAACTAGGTTGGGCGTTGATATTAAAGGGTATCTGGCGCAGCTAGGGCCAATTAAGGTTAAGCTGGTTTCATGGAAAGAAGTGGAAAATAATCCATTTTTTTGTCCTGATCCTGCCAAAGTAAGCGAGTTGGAATCATATATGGATGCGCTTCGTAAGGAAGGTGATTCTATTGGTGCAAGAATAAACGTAGTTGCTACTGGTGTCCCACCCGGTTTAGGTGAGCCTATTTTCGACCGTCTAGATGCGGATTTGGCCCACGCATTGATGTCAATTAACGCTGTGAAGGGCGTGGAGATTGGGAGTGGATTTGGTTGTGTAGAAAGCAAGGGAACAATTTTTCGTGATCCAATCGGGGTCGATGGGTTTTACAGTAATCACGCTGGTGGTGTGTTAGGGGGTATTTCTAGTGGCCAGGCAGTTACCGCAAGCATCGCATTAAAGCCGACTTCCAGTCTTCGAATTCCTGGAGTGACGGTCAATCTGGCTAATCAACCTGTTGAAGTTGTGACCAAAGGTCGCCACGACCCCTGTGTTGGGATTCGTGCAACACCTATTGCTGAAGCGATGATGGCGATTGTGTTGTTAGACCATTATCTTCGTCATCGGGCGCAAAACTCCGATGTTTCAGAGCTAATAGGTGTCACTCAGAAATAAATTGGACAATATACACCCAAATTTAGTCGACCTGATTGAGGACTTAGCAGATGAAATTCGACCGAAGATGCGATGTTCAAGTTATTTTCGGATGGTTCTTTGTTGAAATTTTATAAGAAATAATTGGCTTTCTGGAGTTTTTTCGATGGAGTGATTGCCGTATTAGAGAATGTCTAAGTTTTTGTGCTTAATCTCAATCGGCATTAGTGGGTTTGCATTAATTGTAAGCCGGAAAGGGGTAGGAAAAGAGGCATTGAACGTGTTTTTTTAACATGCTGATTTTGTAGCTATTCATCACGGGAACTATACTGGTTACAATGGTTAAATTTTTCTAACAAATTTTAAGAGGGTAAATGAACCATGCTGGAACTCATAAACAGTGGGGGATTGCTTATTTGGCCAATCCTTCTTTGTTCAGTGGTCTCTTTGAGTATCATCTGTGAAAGATTTTGGACATTGCGGACAGAAAAGATAATTCCGCCGAAACTTGTTCCACAAGTTTGGAGTATGTACAAAAAGAATCAGATCGATGGTGCCAAAATCCGGATGTTGCAAACAAATTCTCCATTGGGGGCTGTTTTGGCGGCCGGGTTGGTCAATCGGAAGTATGGCCGGGAAATGATGCGGGTTAGTTTGGAGGAGGCGGGTAGGCAAGTCGTCAATGAACTGGAACGATTTCTAAACACCTTGGGTACAATTGCTTCGATTACTCCACTTTTAGGTTTACTTGGAACGGTCGTAGGTATGATTAAAGTATTTGCATTAATAACCAGCAGTGGCGTTGGAGATCCCAGTGTGTTGGCGGGTGGTATATCCGAAGCTTTGATCACGACAGCGGCGGGCTTGGCCGTGGCAATTCCCAGTTTGATGTTTTATCGGTTTTTTGAGGGACGGGTGGTTTACCTGGTATTAAGAATGGAAGAAGAAGCACTGAGATTGGTTGATGTGATTCATGGGGAACGGCAAGGATCCTGATGCCTTCAAACTAATATCGTAAATATATTGTGCACAGTCTATGAATTTCCGAAGACAGAGAAAAGACAATCTTGAAATAAGCCTTACGCCTATGATCGATGTGGTTTTTTTGTTACTGATTTTTTTTATGGTGACAACAACCTTTAACCGGGAGAATCAACTAAAGGTCAATTTACCTCAATCATCGGGCAAACAAGCACAGGAGGAAGATGTTTTAGAGGTTACTATCGATCCTACGGGTAACTATTTTGTGAACCAGTATCAGGTCGTTAATCGGAAACAGGAAACTTTAATGAAAGCAATTTCAAAAGCGGCAGGGGATCGGAAAAAACCACCTCTTTTGATTAGTTCGGACGCAAGTGCACAGCATCGCTTTGTGATTCGAGCGTTGGATGCCGCACAACAATTGGGTTTTGTACATATTTCTTTTGCTACTAAGAGCGCTTCTAACTAATCTGGATTAACATCAAAATGTCTGTGGTCTGATCGATGACAACGATTAGGGTAGGCCTAATTGATTGGCTTGCTGATGTTTGGTATGTTCGAAAGCGCCCCCCCCGGGGGTTGGTCCTTCTCTCTTGGATTTATACTGGTGTCATTTACGTCCGGCAAGCCGCTTATCGGAAGGGTTTAATTAAAATTAGTTTTCCTTCGGTTCCGGTTATTGTCGTAGGTAACCTCACGGTTGGGGGTACTGGGAAAACACCGTTGACCATTGGGTTGGTTGAAATCTTCGTGAAGGCCGGGTTTAAACCCGGTATTATCAGCAGAGGATACGGCGGTAGGGCATTGGAATGGCCTCAACAAGTACGTGTAGATAGTGATCCTCGCTCTGTTGGTGATGAAGCGTTGGTTGTTGTTAGGCGAACCCTTTGCCCAATGGTTGTCGGACCTAATCGTGTGGCAGCTGCGCAAATGTTGCTCAATAATCACGATTGTGATGTTATTGTTTCCGATGACGGACTTCAGCATTACGCTTTGGGCAGGGACCTTGAAATTGTTGTAGTCGATTCCCATCGTCGTTTTGGAAATCAGTTTTGTTTGCCGGCGGGTCCCTTGAGGGAGCCAGTATCACGGCTCGAAAAAGTCGATTTTACGATATATAACGGGTCCTCATCTTCCGATGAATTTACGATTAAAGTCGAGGGAAAATGGGCAATCAATATTCGTGATCCATTGCAAAAGAAGCAACTGATAGAATTTTCAGGTAAAAAGATTCACGCCCTTGCTGGTATTGGGAACCCTCAAAGGTTTTTTGATGGGCTTACAGGGAAAGGGCTCAATTTCGATATACGAGAATTTCCTGATCATCACGATTTTAAGCTCTCAGATATCGAGTATGGAGACGACTTGGTTGTATTAATGACTGAAAAAGATGCGGTAAAGTGTGAGGCTTTCGCGGGCCGCCAACATTGGTATGTTCCAGCTGAAGCCGCTGTGAATAAAGAGTTAGGCGAAATGATTTTAAAACAGTTAGTGGAAAAGAGTGATGGACGGAATGTTACTTGAAATTTTGGTATGTCCCCTTTGTAAAGGTAAGTTAATTTACCAGAAACAAGACCAGGAATTAATCTGTAAAGGGGATCGCATCGCCTTTCCCATTCAAGATGATATACCTGTTATGCTCGAGGATGAGGCGAGAAAAATATCACTCGAAGAATACGATAAGCTAGGTTGAGGTTTTAGGTGCCAGAGATGGGTGCATCAAAGACTCCTTTTTATGTTGTCATTCCGGCTCGATACGCTTCAACTCGTTTACCCGGAAAGCCGCTTATTCACTTAGCGGGTAAGCCGATGATTCTTCACGTCTGCGATCGTGCAATGGAAACAGATGCCAGGCAGGTTATCGTTGCCACGGATGATGAGCGTATTTTCAGTACTGTAAGTAAAGCCGGAGTCGAGGCGGTAATGACTCGTGGAAGCCATCAAAGTGGTACCGATAGATTGGCGGAGGTTGCGGATAAGTTCGGTTGGTCTGATTCTGATATCGTTGTCAATCTTCAGGGTGATGAACCTTTGATTCCTCCTTCATTGATTAATGATGTTGCCTTGGCTCTTGCCGAAAATCCGAGTACCGTCGTCGCCACGTTGGCAACTCAAATAACCTATGACGAAGATGTGTTCGATTCGAATGTAGTTAAGGTCGTGGTGGATCGTTTCGGCGATGCGCTGTACTTCAGTCGGGCCCCGATCCCGTGGGATAGGGATGAGTTTAACGAGGGTAGTCAGAATATCGTCAACAATTCACACTACTTGCGGCATATTGGTATTTATGGATATACCGCCGGGTTTCTACAGCGCTACATCCATTGGTCACCCTGTTCGCTTGAATCGATCGAACACCTTGAACAATTACGTATCCTTTGGTACGGCGAACGGATTAGGGTAATAGAGGTTTCATCAGTACCAGAGGCAGGAATCGATACCGAGGCTGATTTGGCGCGCGTGGAAGATCTAATGAGGATTGAGGGTTTGGTTTGAAAGTAGGTTTGGCGTTGGTGAAGGAGTTTGTCGTAGTCGATTTGGACGATGATTCACATCCTTTAAAAACCTATCGATAATTTTATCGCGTCATTATGGGATTTCAATCCCAATCTCCGTTCGGGTATTATTTGAAAATCAATTTTGTTAGTCCCCATCGGTTGAGCAGCTTACAGAAATCTACATCGAGCCAATAGTAATTTGTTATTAGACGTGTGCTATCGAAGGTTACGCACTGCTTGATGTTAGTTATGACAGCCGCGCTTGGACATTATTGATTCTCTTGTGATAGGCTCAGCTTATAAACTAGGCGGTGAATCGATACTTTAATACTTTGTATTCCGTATGGACGGAGCCAATTCATAACTGTAACTGATAAATTAGGCAAAAAATGGGGAAATCGACTGTGGAAAGCTCAATCGCAAAAAAAATTACAAACGTGTGGATAGTTGCTGTGATAGTGATGGTAATGGGTATCAATAATGCCTGTGCATTCGACCTGTTTGATTCGGTGACAAAAGCGTTTGATCAGGATGATGATGCAGGTGAGTCAACCAGTCAGGTTGACTCAGCCGTAACAACGATCAACCAGTCAGAGAATTCTGCTGGGGATGACCTCACCACGCTCCTTACCGACCAACTCGGGATAACCCAGCCCCAGGCCGAAGGGGGTGCGGGATCTATATTCAGTTTCGTCAAGCAACAGGTTGATCCCGCTCAATTTGCCGAGTTGGCTAAAGGAGTTCCGAATATGAACAGTCTCCTGAAGGCGGCACCGGCAGCCGACAACGATTTGTCTTCAATGGCAGGTGCTTTTTCTGGTTTAGGCGAACATGTAGAAAGCGCTGGACAACTGTTGCAATTAGGTAGTGCATTCAAGTCATTAGATCTGAGTCCCGAGATGGTCCAGCAGTTTGTTCCTGTTATTTCGAACTATCTAAAAAGCGGTGGTAATGAGGCGGCGGCTAATTTATTAACTGGGTTGTTCTGACATTAAGAGGCTTCCTGAGAATAAACCGATAGCGATCAGTCGATATTCCTCAAGGTTTCTGTGATGGTGTAGCCTATTTGTGGACGATGCCAAAGAAATAATTAAAAAGGGGGGGCGCAATTAGCTCCTCTACTCTGCGGGTATTGAAACAATGGGAAAGGCCAAATATTAAGATTAATGGGGCTTGACTGGTTAACTTTTAAATAGTCTCAAAACGCCGCCCGAACCACCTTCCTCTTTTCAATTGAGCTGTTTGACTAACGCTTATATTTAACTCGTCTGTTAAAATAGCAAGTATGAGTACTGATAATATTTACCTTGACCCAAAAGACCTCAGTCCCCGCATTAACAATTTACGGGCGATTGGAAAAACGATTGTTTTTGCAAACGGTTGTTTTGAGCTTTTACATGTTGGTCACATTCGTTACCTAAGCGCCGCAAAATCTTTGGGCGATTGTCTCATTGTTGCAGTTAATACAGATGATTCGATGAGTCGTATCAAACCCGATCGGCAACCTGTTAATCCTGATATTGAGCGTTTCGAATTAATTGCCGCCCTGGCAGTTGTAGATTTTGTTGTGCCTTTAAGTGATGATACGCCTAATTCTCTTTTAGAGTTATTTCGACCGCAAATTCACACCAAAGGAACTGATTATACGCTAGATCAGGTTCCGGAACGCGGGATCGTCGAGGCTTATGGGGGTCGAGTCGAGCTAGTTGGTGACCCAAAAGATCATAGTACAACAGCTATGCTCGAAGAACTGGCTAAATGAATTCGAATCACTTAAATTTTTACCACTTTCAGCCAGTTCAGGCGGCGTTTGGTTGTTTTGGAGCTCGCTTCGTTAATCGCTAATGCTTGTGGGTAAAGTGAAACCAATTATAGAAAATAATCTGGTTCTGAGATTGTCTGTGATGCTACCAAATCGAGTTTCTCAGGATGCTGAATAAGATCCTCAATCCACCAATTAACGTGATTGTATAAACAAGTGACTTCTTTGCATTGTTTAGTAGCATTAAATTGATCAATTAATGCCGCTGTACCTATCCGGGTCTGGTTAAAGTTTTCCTTTGAAGCGTAGGCATCTTTGTCACCGACCCGGCCGTGGGGCTGGTTTCGATAGACAGGGCAATTGTACATTCCTAAAGGACTCAGTACTTGTCTAAAAAATTGCATATGACATGTCTTCGGTTGATTTGTATAAGTTTCGTAACTCCTATTTTCCAATACTTTTAAATTTGTTGTTTCATAAACTTTAAATTTATCATCTTCCAACTGTTTTGCTTCATCTACCTGTGAACGGATTCGGGCAATGATTTCGTCCAGGTGCATATTAATCTCTCGCAGATCCATCACTTCTGCATTATTAACCTCGGCGCGAGTTAAAAATGGTTTGTAAGCAATATAATCAAAACCATATTGCTTGGCTCGTTTTGCAGCGACCACCATTTCATGAATGTTTTCTATAATACTTGCATCATTTATTGATGCTCCCTTCCAGGTCACAATGAAAGAGAACCCGATCTTAAACCTTGGATTAACTTTTTTTATTTTAGGAACTTCTTCGCATATCTGGTCAAGGGATATGGGCTGTTTGGGGAGGTGCATAGCTTGGAATACATCATCACTGCCAGAATCTAGGGAAAGCCGTACCCAATCATTTTCGTCAAGACAATCGGCCACTTCCAATATTCGACGCAAACGCGACCCATTTGAGACGACCGACACTTGCAAACCTAATGACTTTATTAATCGAACAGTTTCACCAAACTTAGGGTAAACAGTCGGTTCACCACCCCCAATGATAATAACTGAACGCAGACCTTTGTTAGCCATCAACTTGATAGATTCAAGCAGAGCTTCATGGTTGTATTTCGTTCTTGTATTTAGGATATCTTTATCAACACAGTGGTCACATGCAAAATTACATGCTGTTGTTATATCCAGATTTATGGATACCGGTGCAAAATCAGGCACCCGTTTTTTTTCAAGCTCAGAAAGATTCCCGTCTTTGGGGTTTCGACACCCAGCTTGCCACTCAACGTATTTTCTGACTACTTTCAGAATTTCGGGTTGTTGTAATTTGGATGCAAAGTCATGAATTTTAGATAATTCAATATGGCGTTCTACACTGCTTTTAGATTTAGATGTCACACCGGACGAATCGGTCTTTGATCGCGCCAACTCATTTTTATTGCTCGTTGTCTTTACAGGCATTTTATTTGCCATAATCAATTTCTCAGATAAATTCCTATCATGCTATATACAAACATACCACTATATATCTAGCGTATTCAATGCAGTTTTATTCAATAGTTCAAGTGCTTCTATATCCCCAATAATCGCCTGGCGATCAATCATACACTTGTCGTCTATCTTTTTTATAAAATCTGCAACTAATAAATTTAATGGATCGATCGCTTCTACACTCTTATCATTTCCATCAAACCAAATACCATAACCCGGTAATACTATCCTACGCGATAGATTGTGGCCATTAATACTATACGATGCTGGTCTGGGACTTTCTTCGCAGACATTCGCTGTAAAATTGACGGTAATATTAACATCACCTGCATGTTGATATTCGAAGGTCAAGGCCATCTGTCGTTGGGTTTTATTAGTAAAACCCAGTTTTTGCTTGAGTATTTTTCCATTTCCAGCCAGTGCGTACAGCATGCTCATCAGATGAGATGACGTATCCAAAACCATGTTGGGCCCTGGTCTGATTGGACTCAGTATCATCTCAAATTCAGTGATAGGTTGTTTCTTAAGGTCAGGGTATAGGCTGTAAAATGATGATAGCGTATAGGGCCATTGGGTCACTAATGATAAATAACGCTTATTATTTATAAATCCATCAACAATATGGCTAGTCTCTGTAACATTATCTTTATCTGTTTCCCAGGTGAGGGGTTTCTCACATAAACAATGTGCGCCTGCAGCCTGTACTATCTTTAGATGTTCCAAATGCGACTCAAAGGGTGTGCAGATTACAACGATGTCAGGTACTTCCTTTTCTAAGGCAAGGGTAAGTGAATTGTAAGTTGCGCAACGAATTCCGAATTGATTGAGTAAATTTGTCTGGGCTTTGATAGAGGTCTCTGGCGTTGTACCTACAACGGCAACGATTTCTGCGCCAGCCTTAGAAAAGGCATGGGCTAGAAATTCTCCGATACCTTGGCGGCGGCGGCGTGCACCTACAACTACAACTCGTGACATTACAATGTTTACTGAAGGAAGAAAAAATACCCACTGACATTTCTAACATCAGCAACTAACCATTGTTGTTTGATTTCAGAAGTGGTATCCGAGCTAACAATGTACGAGATATTTTTGTTCTCGAGGTATTTTCTCATTTGAAAATTCCCAATTGGTGGTTCATTTCATCTACCCTCATCATAACTTCTTTGGGAGTAATGCCGATCATACAACGATGATCTTCAGGGCAAATTTTCTTATGACAAGGGCCACATGATACATCGTGTCGGACAACTTTCTGATAATCTAGATTCGCGCCACTCCACCTTGGATCTGTTGGTCCCATTATCACGACTGTTGGTACTCGAAAGGCGGTAGCAAAATGTCTCGGACCTGTATCGGTCGCTACGAGTAACACTAAATCTCGAATTATGGGTTTGAGCACGTCGAGATTAATTGGGCCGTCTGTAACAATGGGCTTGGTTTTCATAGTTGCTACCAGTTTTTCTGTAATTGTTTCCTCGCCTGGCCCGCTCAGGATAATTGTACGTAAACCATACTTTTCGCTGAGGCAATCAGCAAGCGCAGCGAAATGAGTCGGGGGCCATAGTTTACTTTGACCAAATGATGCGCCCGGCACTAAGCCAATGAGTTTCTCGCCATTTCTAATTGCTAATGAATACCTTAGTTGATTAGCTTGGTTTTCACATGCTTTCGTCACAGATAATTGTGGCCAGCTATGAGTAGTTTCAATGCCAACAGTTTCGCACAGTCGACTATAAATCTTGGGCATCGGCATAGGCTGCCATTTTTTGTTATTTTCTTGGCTTAATACCGGTTCAATTGCTTGGGTAAGAAATAAACTTTGTCCACCTTTGGCAAAGCCTGTTCGCACTGGAATACCGGCGATGGCCATTACAAAAGCGGTACGCAACGAATTAGTAAACAGCAAACACAAATCAAATTGTTTGGTTCTTAGATTTCTTGTTAGTCCAATGAGCTTGGCTAGTCCGAAAGAACTATCATCAACAAGCAACTCATCAAAAAAATCACTGCCATTTAACACTTTGGCTTGCGCGCCCCTGACAAGTATTGTGATATGGGCCTCAGGAAAATGCTGACGTATATCAAGAAAACTCGGCGTAGCCATTACCAGATCACCGATTGGGTTAGGGCCACGAATTAGAATTTTTTTGGGAGAAGTGTCAAATGGATTTTCAACTTGCATGGTAGGAGCACGATGTATTGCTTTTTCCCTTAGTTATAAGGTACATATTCCTTCTCTATCCGTGGGTAAGGAGTCTCAGCAGTTAGGGGATTACGAAGATTTCTTAGCCTTCAATGCATGGCTGGCGAGGGTCTTACCGAGTTCCCAAACCGATCCTGGAACTTTATGGCAATCGGCAATGACGTCGTCCAAGGCATTGATAATCCATGTGGTATCTTTATTATTGAGATTGAGTGGCGGAAGAAATTTTACTACGTTCATTCCATGTCCAGCCACTTGACTCAAAATCCGGTGTTTGGAAAAAAGCGGGATTGTTACCATTTGACAAAATAGACCTTTGTTTGCGGCCTCTAGAAGGTTCCAAGCCGTCTTGAGTGAAAAGCTTTGGGGCGGGCCGAAATCGATAGCGATCATCAATCCTTTCCCTCTAACCGCCTTTAAAAACTCGTAACGCGTGGTCATAGATTCGACTGCGGATATGATTTCATTTCCAGCAGTTGCCGCATTTTCTACCAAGCCTTCGTCGTCAATAACATTGATTGTTGCTAAACCAGCTGCCATTGCCATATTATTTTTAGCAAATGTTGATCCGTGCACCACGGCCCGGTCCATACGGTTAAAAACCTTTTCCATAATCTCGGATTTCATGGCCACCGCGCCAATAGGGACGAACCCGCCAGAAAGGGCCTTTGCCATGAGAATCATATCGGGTTTTACGTCCCAATGGTCGATTGCCCAAAAACGCCCAGTTCTACCAAGACCCGTTTGTATCTCATCGGCAACAAAATGGGTTCCATATCGTTTACATAGACGTGCTGCTTCGGGTAAATAATCATCGTGGGGTAAGTTGACGCCTTTGCCTTGGATGGGTTCGACAATAAAAGCTGCGACATCTTTGTTTTGGAGAGCTTCCTCCAACGCTTTAAGATCATTAAATGGAATTGCATTGCAATCGGGCAGCAAGGGCTCGAACCCTTCACGAAAAACTTTTTCTCCATTTAGCGACAAAGAGCCTAAGGTTAATCCATGAAAACTGTGCTCACAATGTAAAATTTTAGAACGTTTCGTAGTGTACCGACTAAATTTGATCGCTGCTTCTACAGCTTCCGTGCCGGAATTGCAGAAGAACATTTTGCTTAAACCTGCTGGTGTTTTTTCAAGAATTTTTTCGGCCAATAAACCACTCAGTAGTGATACGTCCATTTGCACTAAATCGGGTAAATCAGCTTTTAATACATCCGATAAGGCGTTTATCACCGTCGGGTGGTTTCGACCGAGAGCGAACACCCCAAAACCACTTAGAAGATCGAGATATTCACATCCGTTGGTATCGTAAAGGTATTGTCCTTTGGCTTTGGTATATACACGGTCATAACCAATGGTTTTTAGTACTTTGACCATTTGTGTATTCAGGTGTTTTTCGTGTAAGGCAAAATTCTCGCCTTGATGATCGTTAAGCAGATCAATTAAATCAATCGACATTCGTGACCTCTGAATTCATTCGCTCCTCGGGGGATGGCCCGAAAATAGGTAATTTACTGTGGAAAATTTTATATTTGGTAAATCAAGTTAAGTTGTGCAAGATCAATTGGCCCTTGTGAAGCCATCTAAAAACTTCGATTCGACCGCAGTTTATTTGCCGATCCGATAAAGGCCGGCAAAATCAACAATGTACTAAAAAGCGTAAACAATATTCCAATCGTGAGCAACAATCCCATACTTGCCGTTCCCAAATGAGGCGTGAAAGCGAGGCTGCTAAAGCTAAACAATGTGGTGAGACTACTAAACACTACACCTCGCGCCGTACTTGTTCGTAAAGGATTGCGATTCACGGTGGACAGGTTTCGAGCACGATGTACTACATGAATGCAACTATCAACACCCAGACCCAACAACAGGGGTAGTGCGATGATATTAGCAAAATTAAAGGGACTATCTAACACTACTGTAGCCATACCGGTCAATGAACCGACAAGGATAAGAAGAAATAATACTAAAGAAGCATCCTTAATACTTCGTAGTATGATCACTAGTAGCAGTGCAATTGCCAACAGTGCTCCGATAAATGCCTGTTGAAATGCTAATACTACGGCTTTTCCCGATGCCTGGTCACCAACCGGTAATCCTGCTACATTTTCATCAATGCTCTGAACTTGGTCGACAAATTCTTTTAGGTTCGCTGGGTCGTTAAGATCCTTTTTTGGGTTAATTTGTATTCTGTATACCCCATCTTTGCTAACCCAGCGTTGAAGCAAAGCTTTCGGTATATCCACCAAGGTGAAAGGACTTGCCTGAAGACCTCTGTCGATTGCTGCCAAGCTGGTCGGTAGTGAACCCAATAAACTGGTTTCAAGTCTGGAAAGCAATTCGGGTTCGCGCACAGGCTGGTTATCGATCATACCTAAAAGTCGACTAAGTTCATCTTTTATAGTCAGTAACGTCGGATTAGCAGACGCCCCTTTTTCCTTGATAAGATGGTTTATTTTCGCTAAAAAATTTTCTAAAGCTTGTCTATTTTTCCCACCTTCCGGCGATTTGTCAAAAACTCTCAATTGGGAACCTAGAATGAAATCTAGATCCTCAATAATAGCCAATTTTTTATCTTGGTCGTCAGGGACAAAATCAAATATGGTAACAGCCGACTTAACGGTAGATAATTCTTCAAGCTGTTTTGCGAATACCATTGCTGATTTGGCATCAGTAGCCAACATCGTAAGCACAAAAGGGGACTCGCTAGTTGATTTTAACAATTCTTTAAATGTGGAGACTGATTCAGTATTTGGGTCTCGCATGTTAATAGGGTTTGAATCGAATTCGACATCGAATAAAAAAAGTGGCACTAACACGACCAAAATGATTGAAAAAGGTTTTATAACCGATGCGTATTTAAAGGGAATATTATAAAACCACTCAGGAAGGTAACCCCCCAGTGGTTTTGGAGTGGATAGGGGGCTAAGGCTAAAAATTGCAGGGAGTACCGACAGTGTGACAACAAGGCCGATAAACATTCCGGTACCAGCAATAGTTCCGAGTTCTGAAACACCGATATAGTCCGTAGGAATAAAAGCATAAAGTCCAATAGCCGTCGAGACCGCACAGAGAATTATAGAAGGGCCAACCGAACGGATGCTTTCGGTCAGAGCTTTTGCATTTGGCATTTTTTCTTGGACAAAATCTCGATAACGTAAACACAAATGAATAGCGTAATCGACCCCTAATCCTATATACAGCACGGCGAAGGCGATAGAAATTAAATTGAGGTGACCGACTGCTAACGTGGCAAACCCAGCCGTAAGGATCAACCCAATAATCAAAGTCAACAGGGTAGCCAGCATCAATTTAACGGAACCTAAACCAAACAACAAAGATGCACATACCAAGATCAACGAAAATATTCCAGCCCAAACTGCACTGTGGGCTACACTCTCTAGTTCTTCGAATTCGAGTGCGATTTCACCAGTAATACGGACTGTAAGTTCCGGGTAAAAAGATTGGACTTCTCCGACTATTTTTTTTATCGTTACAAAAGATTTTTCTGCCGCCATGATTTCCGAAAAATCCAGTATTGGCTTCAATAAAATTAGCCGCCTGTTGCTGACGCGGTCAGAACCATACATCAATTGTTGCCATGATAATTGATAGTAACTATTTTCACTTGAGGCTTTAATGCCAGTGCTCACTTTTAAAAGCAGCGGGTTAATCTCGAGTGGCAATGAGTCATCAGTTTGTCCGATGGCACTACCTAGAATCGAAAATAAACCTGCGAGGCTATAATCGTCTGCTAGTTTTCCGATAAACGGTTGAGCACGTGCTAAATGAGTGGCTAGAGCATCAAGATCATCAGCATCGAGATAGAGTAACCCTTGCTTATCGAAGAAGGTCCCTTCCCCAGGAATGTATAATGACTGGACAGCGCCTTTTTCGGCCGCAAGCCGTCTACCAAGATCCAGTGTGGCTGCTTTTGCTTGCTCTGGCGTACTGGCATCGATTAGGATTAATAAAATTTCAGAATCTTGGGGAAAAATCTCCTCTACTTTCCGCCGCATTTGCTGAAAAGGAAGGTCGGACGCCAGCATCTGCGTGGTGTCAGTATTGACCCCTAAGTTATTGAACGTGTAGTAAAGGCTGCTAGCACTGAGAGATAAAAATATTAACAGCACCAGTTTGGGGAAGCGTAAACTGGTTTTCCCCCACCGAAGAAGAATTGTATCCAGTAAAAGATCAGCTTTGCTTGTCATTGAAACGTCTAGGTACTAGCTAGAGGCCCAATTATTGTTGGCACCTTGCATTCCGAAAACCCCATGTCTGAGCAAAATTGCTACTTGATGCAGAGTCTTTTGTGCGGCGCGAAACTGAAGGCCCAAGCGGATTAAGTCGGTGATTTCCCATGGATGCAAAAAAAGGTGGGATAGCAATCTCGACATATTAACATCACCACTAGGATTTATCGCAAAGGAAACGGCCTTGGGCAATGACATTTCGAGAGGGTCTGCGATGGCTCGGACAGCCATAAATGGTATACCTATCTGTTCGGCAAAACGTGCTAGAGCAGCACTTTCCATGTCAACAGCAACAGCATTCGATGTAATTGCAAGATTCTGTTTAGCATGCACAGAGGCAACGAGTTGTCTACTCTCGACCAACATGCCAGTTCCCATTACTTTGATTTCTGTGGAGATGTGTTGGGAAACGTGGCGATGCCAATCGGGATCAACTTTAAAAACTGTTCCATCGACGCTTTTGATTTGCTGAGGTAGCACCAGATATCCAGCCCTAAGATGACTTTGTAGTGCTGCAGCACAACCCCAACTAAGCAAGGCGTTGGCTCCCTGTGCTAACAGTAATTTTGCAGCTTCGGATGCCTGGGACGGTCCTGCGCCGGACACAGCAATTAATACTTTATCAGATATTCGTTGCCAACAACCAATTTGTATTTGGTGTTTTGTCAGGGTCCGTAACTCGCCAGGTAAGGCGACCACAATGCCAATTTGTTTCACTATCCTTCGTGCTTTGTCACTCCCAAGTTGGCAGAGTACTAGTGGCGATTACGATATTTCGCTAAGGCCCAAAGCGGGAAGAATTTATCGTAGCCATGATATTTAAGATAGAATACTCGGGGAAAACCGGGTGCCGTAAAACAATTGTCAGCCCAAAATCCATCGTTACGCTGTGTTCTCAATAAGAAGTCAATTCCCCTTTTAGCTTCGGGGGATGCAGCTTCCCCTGCGGCAAACAAGCCAAGTAATGCCCAGGCTGTTTGAAACGCGGTGCTCATATGGTACCGGCCTCGCTCGGATGCCTCATGGTAACTCTCATTAGTTTCACCCCAACCACCATCGTTGCGTTGAATACTTTTGATCCAGCTAATCGCTTTTTGCACCGCAGGATCATTAGCGGGGATTCCAGCGGCTTCAAATGCAACAAGCACTGACCAAGTTCCATAAATATAATTGGTCCCCCACCGTCCGAACCAGGAGCCATCTTCTTCCTGCTCGGCTCTAATGTAGCCTTCACAAGCATCTAAAACTGTTTCGTATTGTTTCTTTTGGTCCGTTAGTTGAGACAGAAACATCAAACAGCGTGCACTGACGTCGACGGTTGGTGGGTCAAGCAACGCGCCATGATCAGCAAATGGAATCTCATTGAGATAGTAGTGGGTATTGTCCGAATCAAAAGCCGCAAAACCTCCATTTTTTGATTGCATTCCGGCAACCCAAACACCTGCTCGTCGGAGTGGTTCGTCAAATTCTGAATTATTTTGTTGAGTCATGGCATAAGCTACGACGGCGCTATCATCAACATCTGGATAATGGGGGTTTTCATATTCAAAGGCCCAACCACCTCCTTCCAAATCGGGGTGATTAATACGCCAGTCTCCTGGTTCATGGTGTAACTGTTTGCTTAATAGCCATTCTAATCCCTTAGAAATTGCTGCTGCGTTTTGGTTTGGGTCGACTTCTCTCAATGCTAGAGCTGCTAGGGAGGTATCCCATATAGGGGACAGACAGGGTTGACAATAAGCATCGTGTTTACGGATTACTAATAACTTATCGATTGCTTGCTTGGCCGTTCTAACTGTTGGGTCGTCTTGCGGTATACCGAGCAACACAAGCGCCTCATAAGCATTCACCATGGCAGGAAAAATTCCACCTAAGCCATCTTCGCCATTGAGCCGTTCACAGAACCAATCACGTGCTTTGTCAATGGCGTACTGTCGCATTTTTCTGGGAATCATGGGTTCGGTTATTCGTCCGAATTTGTCTAGAGCTAAAAACAGTTTATTTAACCAGCCTCGGTTGGGGAAATAATGTTTTTCTCTATCCGGATGGGTGATGAATAGTTCCAGAATATCGACTTTGTTCGGGTTTTTTGCTTTGGCCTTAAGTGTACAAAGGATAAAGAGCGGTACCATCACTGTACGTGACCAGTAGGAAACTTTTTCAAGATGAAACGGAAACCAACGCGGAAGCAGCATGATTTCTACCGGTATATAAGGTACACCACGCCATGGAATTTGTTCAAACATTGCCAGTGCAATGCGTGTGAACACATTACATTTAGCCGCACCACCGGCCCCAAGTATAAAATTTCTAGCCCGTGCCATATGCGCTTCATCGGGAGAATCTCCGGCGAGTTTTAAGGCGTAATAAACCTTGGTAGTACAGCTGAGGTCCCCATCTCCACCTGTAAAAAGCGGGTAGCTCCCGTCGGCACTTTGCCTGGCACGTAGATAATTGCAAATTTTCTCTTGCAATTCTGTATTGATGTCCCCCATATAATGCATCAGGAAGATATATTCTGCTGAGATCGTACAATCGGCTTCCAATTCGAACACCCAAAAGCCTTTGTCATGCTGCAATTTAATTAGGGCATCACGGGCTCTTTCGATGGCTTTGTCTAACCTGGAAACAGGTGTCTTAACGATACCGTTAGCGGGTAGCTGTCGATCATTTTGAATGAATAATGCGGCAGAATTATCTATCATGGATGTTTACGTTAATAAAAAATGCTATAAAGTTAACTGTTTCGAATTTCAAAGATTTGCGCATCCCACCCTGGACGGTAAAGGCCTGCTCCAGCTTTATGGAATATGAAATTGGCAAATCCATCGTGCACGTGCGCAAGTTGGCTGACTGCCATCGTGGTTTTGACACTGGTTCGAGAAATTTTGACTTCTACTGATTGGCTGAAATAAGGGTTTTTCTTAATTTTTCTTAGAGTTAACACTGCCATGCCGATTGCCCAAAAGCAAAAATTCCTAATTCCCGTTTCGCGTTTAGGCATCATAATCGTATACGTCATGGCATTTTGCAGATGCCCGTAGGCGATACTAATCAAATTCTCCAAACCTTCTCTAAACTTCTCGTTGTGGTGGTCCGGAACTAGATCTTTCAAGTCGTATCCGCAAGGTATGAAAACTTCTTGTGGCAACCAACAAACCCCTCGTTCATAATCATCCCAGATATCTTTTAAGATATTGGTCATCTGCAATCCCTGGCCGAAAGATACGCCAAGACCTTCTAACCGTTCTTGATGTGCTGCAATGTCACTGGAGTAATGGCAAAATAGCTTCGTCAACATTTCACCAACACATCCAGCAACGAAATAGCAGTAACGACTCATATCTTCCATGGTGGCTAGTCCGTGGCTCAGATCTAGTGCCTGAAATCGAGGCATACCTCCCGCCATAGTTTTGACACAAGAACTTAAAGCATCAGTTTGTATGGGCTCAAACTGGTGTGTAATCGCTATTACCCTAGGAATTTGTTGGATCAGTTCATGTTCCGCTGGAATCGTCTTATTTGACAATAAAGGTGCAAGTTCACGACTAAATCTTTCGGCATCCATCTGATCTTGCATGACGCTAATAAATTTTTGGCAGAACTCACGTTTCTGCTCCGAATCTAGTGCAATCTCATCTTCGATCGTATCGACGATTCGGCACAACAGGTAAGCATTGGCAACCACTGTATGCAACGAGCCAGGGAGTTGGGGTATCGTCAGCGCGAAGGTTCGGGAAACTCGAGCCAATAGCGAGGATTGAAAAGCCTCGTCAGGCAAGTTGGCTAGCGGTGTATCGATAGTACTATTTATGTATGTCTGAAAGCCGTTCGTCATGCCCATTTCTTGATCAATTTCGGATTGAATCCCGAAATAGTTACTTTCGAATTTAGCGACCTCTAGCTTTCTTACCTTTGAACCCAAAATTGAGAACATAAAAGCAAAGAATAATATTGGTACCTAAGTTCCGAAATTCTATAGTTTTTTATGGAATAGTCAAGAAAATTCGTGGTTTTACGACAAAAAACCACTTTTTGTTGCAACTTTGCAACATTTGGTCATCTAAGGGGATCCTGATTTAAACCCAATGTAGCTTACATTTTATAAACTACTACTGCACTTCCAATTAAAATTACCATGCTCCATCCGATTCTATCAATGTACTTCCTCAGGCTTACTTCTAGTTTCTCTCCACCCCACGAAAGCAATAATGCTACCAAAAAGAAACGAGCGCCGCGCCCAATCAAAGAAGCCAACACAAAAGGCAACAGAGCCATGGATAGCACGCCAGCTGTTATGGTGAATATCTTATAGGGTATAGGGGAAAATCCTGCAAGAAAAATCGCCCAGAAACCCCAAGCATTAAACCATTCCATTGCCTTCAAGTATCTTTCCCAATAGCCAAATTCGTGCAACCATGGCGATATTAAATCAAATACAAAATAGCCTATTAAATAACCGAATAAACCACCGAGTACAGAAGCTATCGTGGTCCACAAAGCAAAGCCAAGGGCCTTTTTGGGCATAGCTAAAGACATTGGTGCTAGCATGACGTCGGGGGGCAACGGAAAAAAGGATGATTCAGCGAAACTTAATCCTGACAGATACCAAACAGCATGCCGATGACGTGACCATGCCAACATTTTGTTGTAAATAAGAGAAAACATTGCTACCTCGAATTAAGAGACTAACTGGTTAAAATGTATTGTAGTGAGAGTGGTTCCAAAAGAGATTATCTTGTTGACTATCATAATATAAATTGTATATCACTCTGTCGCTTGGAAAAGATTAAGAATGCTTAAATGCTTTAGAAATAGGCAAAATACAGTAATTATTGGAATACGATAATCAGAAAAATAGGCCACATTTGGATATTTTCAACCGAGAGTATTTTTCAAATGATTCTCTTTAAGATTTACCGGACAAAAATGGTACAAAACTTACCGGTTCAATAATTTCGACCTCACACCCCTGGTCCATGCGGGTGATTTTTTGCAAGGTTTGTCGTTTTCCGCGTCCCACTGGTATTAGCATGACACACCCTAATTTCATCTGTTCCAACAACATGCTTGGAATTTCTGCTGGTGCTGCTGTAACTAAAATCGCATCATAGGGCGCGTGTGTTTTCCATCCCCATCCACCATCGCTGTGCTTAAAGGTAATATTATGAAGTCTTAATTCTTGCAGGCACCTTCGAGCACGTTGCAATAAAGGGAGAATACGTTCCACAGAATAGACCTTGGGAACCAATTGTGCCAGTATAGATGTTTGATAACCTGAACCAGTGCCGACTTCCAAGACCGACTGGGGTGTTAGCTCTTCCAGCAGCAACTCAGTCATGCGGGCCACAATGTAGGGCTGCGAAATGGTTTGACCATTCCCTATTGGTAATGCAACGTCCTCGTACGCCCGACTCGCCAGTGCTTCCTCCACAAATATGTGCCGGGGAGTATGACTCATTACACTCAAAACAGCTTTGCTTGTAATTCCTTGGGATTCGAGGCGGTCGACCATACGCTCTCGCGTCCTACGTGAAGTCATTCCAATCCCTTGCAAATTCATTAAATTCCCTCGTCCGACAACCAATTCGACAGCCCTTCAACGGCATCAAACCGAGTCAAATCAATTTGTAACGGTGTGATCGATACATAATTGTTTTTAACCGCATGAAAATCGGTTCCTGGTCCAGCATCTTGTTCTGGTCCTGCTGAACCGACCCAGTAGATTTCTCCACCTCTCGGGTCACGCGATTTAATGACTGGTTCAGCTTTGTGTCGCTGCCCTAGGCGAGTGGCTTGATAGCCTCTTAATTGTTCTTGGGGTACATCAGGGACATTCACGTTGAGTATGGTATCTTCAGGTAATGGATTTTGTTGTATTTTTTGTAACAATTGGATTACCACTTTCATAGCTGTTTTAAAGAACTTAGGATGTGGCGAAGCCAGTGACATTGCTATAGCTGGCAATCCTAAAAAACGGCCTTCCGTTGCTGCGGCTACGGTTCCTGAATACAGCACATCGTCGCCCAAATTTGCACCATGATTGATTCCGGTAATAACCATGGATGGTTCTGCGACCAACAGGCCGGTAATTGCGAGATGCACGCAGTCCGTAGGAGTGCCGTCGACTTTAACGAAGCCATTGTCCAATGTGGTTGCTCTTAAAGGGCGATCCAGAGTTAGGGAATTACTGGCACCACTGCGATTTCGTTCTGGAGCCACTACCGAAATTTCTGCTAATTCCGTCAAAGCTTGAGCCAGGCATTCTAGGCCTTTTGCGGAATAGCCGTCATCGTTACTAAGTAAGATATGCACGCTAAGGGTGGGTTAATCTGAGAGCTAGAAAACCTGTAATTCTACATGACTTACGGATCTGGAGCATCAGGTATACTATTAGGGTATCTGTGTTGTGAGAGAAGTGAGACTGGGTCTGAGAAAAGAAAATCGATCATTTCGTAATTTTGCGCAACCAGCAATTTCTATGGAAGCTTTAATTTACACCAATAATCCTGAATGGTTGGTCTAGTCAGAGTCGTTTTTCTTTGTTTTACTATCAGTGTTCTGCTGTTGATGGTTACTGCCTGGCTGGCAGTGGATGAAAACGCACGTATTCCCGCGACTGAATCTCTGACTCATTTAGATATCGCCCGTGCCACACGAATTCTTAAAGGAACATTTTCCGAAAAGCATCGGCCAGAATCTTCCAATGTGGTGTCGTTAACGGCGAGAGATCTCGCAGTTGCCTCAAACTATTTGTTGCAACGATACGCTATAGGCTCGGCATCGGTTGAGTTACAAAAAGATGAAATGAATTGGTCTGCCTCGATCAAACTGCCGAAAAATCACTTGGGGCGGTTTTTGAATGTTACCTTTCGGTTAGACACGATCGACCAAAATCCCATAGTAAAGGAATTAGCTATTGGACACATTGTTATTCCGGAAGAATTTGCTGGGTTGATCTTGGAGTTCATTATTAACGCCACTTCGTTGGCGAATTTTCATAGTCTGGTTGGAGAATATATTAAAGCCATTAATATCAATGATCGTATTTTAACTATTACATATGACTGGGATAGGAATACGATTAAGAATATCAATGCGTTGTTCTCCACGGGTATTAGCGAAGAATTGTTGCTTATTTATCATAATCAGTTGGTAGAAATTACCCGTCAACCAAATTTAAAAATGCCGGTTTCATTGAGTAAGTTGATGGAGCCAATGTTCAAATTGGCCCAGTACCGATCAAAAAATTACAGTCCGATTCAAGAAAACACTGCTCTCGCGATAGTATTAGGTAGCTATGTTGATGGGAGGAATATCGCTCACCTTTTTACTGGAAAACCACAACTTGTAGGCCCAAAAAAATACCGTATTAGACTTAATAGTAGAATTGACACTGCACAACATTTTATGACCTCTGCGGCGATCGCGGTATCAAGTAATAGTACTTTGGCGAATGTCGTTGGGTTATATAAGGAGTTATCCGACTCGAAGATCGGGAGCGGGTTCAGCTTTGCGGACCTAGCAGCCGACCGAGCAGGAACCCGGTTTGGAGAATTGATGGTCCGATCAATTGAAGATGCGCGGGCGGTACAAAGTATCATGGTGCATAATCTTAAGGACAGTATTTATATGCCTGATATATCTGATTTACCAGAAGCCATGAACGAAATCACGTTCCAAAAACGTTTTAACGGAGTTAACAGTCCTGCTTATAAGCGAATGATGCGAAAGATCGAAAAAAGAATTGCTGACTTGGAATTGTATCAACGTGTTGGTTCATAAATCTAAAGTCAAATAAATTTCACAATCGTAATGATTGTAACGCCACCTGTTAGATACATTATTGGACTGTCCCAGGTGTGGGGAGATAAGGCTTCAGCAAGCGTCATTAAAACTGGGATTGCAATTAGTGCAGCAAAAAATTGTATGTCGGTAAGGCGAAAACCAATTCCCCAAACAACAAATACGCTGGTTACAAAAACGCACGCACTACCTTCAAGGCTGCGAGTATATTTACGTTTCGTAAACAACGCTCGAGTGCAATAAAAACGTTTTCCGAAGCGGATCCCAACCGGTTCAGCTAATCCATCACCGATCCCATTTATCAATATGGGAATATAGATTAATTCAATAGCATTGAGTTTGATTAGATACAATGAAATCGGTATGAGAACAAGGTAACACCCCAGAAATTGGGTCATCAGCCATAGCATTGTATAAGGTCGATCCTCCGGGCGGTCAAAGGACAAGAACATCGTTTTAATTGCGGCCGAGTTTCGTCGTATTGGTTCAATATAAATGCAAAGAAATAATAACGTTAAAAATCCGTTCAGGACGGTAGTTAAATCGGTTCGCAGATAGGGAATAAAGTTCATTAATAACTGCGGCAGGAAAAAAATTGCGAAATGATTTAATTTTCGTGTGTAGTTGACCTTGACACGCTTTTCTTTGACTAAGAATCCACCGAAATAACTCAGTATGGACAGGAGTAGAAAAAAGAATGCGGTGTGGAGCCAATAATTGTTTCCAGGCATGTTGTCCATTTCCCAAAAATCAACTTCTGGCATATCTGTATAAACGAAAGATGGCTAGCATTATTTCGCGTTATCGCCTAGGTTCGAAGGATGGTAACGATATCTTTCCACATTACAATATTTTCAGACAACTAAAAACTGGGGGAACGATTCATTCATACCGTTCTCTAAACTTTTAGTCTTAAACCTAAAACTTTATTAACACAATAGGTTTGTCACAGATAGTTTGAATCCTGAGTTTATGGGGAGATAAATTGATGTACCATTCGAATAATCAAGAGGGGTCTAAAAAGGGGAAGGGTTTACTGAAAGCTCTCCAATCCTATCGTGACGAAAACAAGATGCGGCATTGGGAGGGGACGTTTGCTCAATTTTTGGAAGAGATTCTTCCCCAAGCTCCGGGGTTGTGCGTGCGTACGAGTCACGAATATACATGGGACATGTTACGGTGGTATTCGAAGCAATCGAGCCATAGCGGAAATGGACAGCTTGACAACCCATTTTCTCGTGAGTTGTTTGGAATCGATGAAGCATTAAATCGTGTTGTGGAATATTTCAAAGCCGCTAGTGCCGGTTCGGAAGTAGGGCGGCGGCTGCTTCTATTATTAGGTCCCCCCTCTGGTGGCAAATCGACACTGGTTATTCTACTTAAACGTGGTTTGGAAGAATATTGCCAGACTGATGAGGGTGCATTGTACGGGCTTACTGGCAGCCCGGTTCACGAATCACCACTTAATTTAGTACCCCACACAATGCGAAGCCATTTTCGTGAATGTTATGGTATCGATATAAAAGGTGAATTGAGCCCTTATTGTCGGGTGCGTTTAGAAGACGAATTCAATGGCGATTTTATGAAATATCCTGTCGAACGCTTGTTTATCAATGAAGCGGGTAGGGTCGGCGTGGGAACTTATGCCCCTCACGATCCTAATACCGCGGATATAGCCGATTTGGTGGGTTCGATCGATTTGTCCAAAGTGGCGGACTATGGTGATGAAGGTGATCCTAGAGCGTGGTCATGGTCTGGTGCAGTGTATGCCGCAAGTCGTGGCCTTTTGGAAATGATCGAAATTCTGAAGGTTAAGCGGGAATTCCTTTATCTATTGCTTACCTTAACTCAGGAAAACAACGTTAAAGTAGCTCGGTTTCCCTTGATTTATTTGGACGAAACAATTGTGGCACACACAAATCTTGCCGAATTTCGGAAATTTCTCCAGGAGAAAGAAAACGAGGCATTATTGGATCGTATGGTGATCGTACAGGTGCCTTACACATTGTCTTATAAGGAAGAAGCCCGAATTTATCGTAAACTTATTTCCACCGCTTCTGCGTTCCGTAATGTCCATCTCGATCCACACGTTCTCAAGGTTTCATCAGTATTTGCAATTTTAACTAGGTTGCAATCCCTTGAGCGGGATGATCTAGATCTGGGTAAAAAGCTGCGTCTTTTTGCAGGAGAAGACGTGGAAGGGTTTTCTGAGCTAGAAGTGGAACGACTCCGCAAGGAATCTCCAGAGGAAGGGCTATCGGGTGTCAGTCCGCGGTTTGTAATTAATGCTGTTTCCCAAGCTATTATTCGTAGCGAAACCAATAGTCTATCGAGTATGGAAGTCCTGCTCGCACTCAAAGACTCTATTGAATCTGATGCTCGTATGCATGCCAAGCAAAAGCAGCATTGGTTGGATTTCCTGATCACGACACGGAAAGATTTTTATAACAGGTGGGTAAAAGAAGACGTGCATAAAGCATTGTTTGCGTCTTTCGAAGAGGAAGCGCAAGAACTCCTCGAAAAGTACTTGGATGAGGTGGAATGCTCCTTGGATAAACGCGAAATTTCGGATCCCATATCTGGTGAGACACGTGCTCCTGACGAACGTTTTCTTAGGTCCGTAGAAGAAAAAATTCATATTTCGGACTCAGGGAAATTATCATTTCGTCAAGAAGTTGTGAGAAAAGCTATGGTCGCTTACAAAACGGGAGAAAAGTTTACCCTTGATAGACACGCACGACTGCATGAGGCCATTGAGCACTATTTATTCGAAGAAAGGCGTGATGTGCTGAGGTTGGTTACCTCGTCAGCGCGTCCAGATGCTGAAACAGATCAGAAAATCAGCGCAGTACAGGAGCGACTAGTTAGAGAGTATGGTTACGATGTACATAGTGCAGATGAGGCACTTAAATATGTTACGACCTTACTGTCTCAAGAATGATCAATAGATTGACCTAACAGATTTCTAAGCAATTCCGTGAGTGACGAACAATCAAGATCGAAAGCGAGCCGTAACGAAATTGGTTGGTACGGTCTCTTTTCCCGTGGAGCTAAAGATTGGTTGCGCCACAATGAAAAAGTGCGGGAAGCTGTCAAACAGCATTTGCCTGATATTGTTTCCGATATGAAATTGCATGGCGGTAGTAGCCAACGAACGGTTAGGGTGCCTGTTCGATTCCTTGAACATTATCGGTTTGCTGTGAGAAAAGGAAAGCATGCCTTAGGGGTAGGGCAGGGTGATGCAAAACCGGGAAACGTACTGCGGACGGGTGAAAATTCGGTAGGAAATGCTGAGCAGGAGAACGGAGAAGGGTCTGATTCTGGCGAGGGCAATCCACAATTTCTTATTGAGATTAAAGTCGATGATATTATCGATTGGTTCTGGGACGAGTTAAACTTACCTAATCTGAAAGCTAAAACAGGATCCGTCAAGGAGGATGAATATACTCGTGAAGGTTGGAATAAACGAGGCGCACATGCTCGGCTGGATCGACGCCGAACATTGAAGGAGGCAATAAAACGCCGGGCTGCTCAAAATGACGGGCCTGCCTTTAGCAATGAGGACTTAAGATTTCGGCAATTAGTTAAACATCAAAGACCGACAACCCAAGCAGTAGTCTTTATTGTTTTGGATGTATCATCTAGCATGACCGAGCATGACCGTAAACTCGCCAAAAGCTTTTTCTTCTTGGCATTACAGGGTTTGAGGCGACAATATGGTCGGATAGAATCTGTATTTATTGCGCATACCATTACTGCCTGGGAATTTTCTGAAGAAGAATTTTTTCAAGTCACAGCTCAGGGTGGAACAATTGCTTCGGTGGCGTTCAGCAAAGTAGCTGAAATCATCAACGAGAGATTTTCACCCGCGAACTATAATATTTACCTGTTTTACGCTTCGGATGGAGAAAATTTTCCTCAGGATCGTTATCAGGCAATGGAATGTTTAGAAAAACTTTCTGACATCGCGAATTTCATCGGATATTTGGAAACTTCTCCTGTAGGTATATCGGGTCCGATAACCGGAACCAATCAAGTCTTCCGGCATTTGATTGAAAAAGGACATCATATAGGCGCTTATCCTTTGAGAGTTAAAGAGGATGTATGGGAAGCTATCCGGGGATTTTTTCAGGGCCAATCTTCGACCAATAAGGACTATTAAGGGTGATTTGCTATTCCAACCATCGACGCTCAAAAGTCTGGAATCCGAGGAACTTGTAAAATGCCCAGTCTCCTCAAGTCATACACTCAGCAATTGGAAAAACTTGCAGCGGATCAAGGCTTGGACTACTACGCTGTCAATTTTGAACTAGTTCCGTCTAACTTCATGATGGAAGTCGCTGTGTATGGTTTACCAGTGCGTATGCCGCATTGGTCTTTCGGGGTTCGTTATATCCATCAACTGGTGCAGCATCGCATGGGGCATTCACATCTTTTTGAGGTTGTCTTTCCAGGAAAACCTGGGCGGGCATTCATGTCCGATACTAATAGTTTGGCGGAAAATACTTTGGTGACTGCCCACGTTTTAGGTCATGCAGATTTTTCGAAAAACAATTTGTTGTTTCGCACGAGTCAGGAACAAGTTGGATTCCATATTGTCGAGCAAGCTGCTTCTCATGCCCACGATATCAGTGTGGCTTTAGATATTTACGGGAAGTCTAGGGTTGAAACTGTTCTCGATGCAGCTTTAGCTTTGGAGCAGTATATTGATATTGACATGGGTTTGCATCGTCCACTATTTCCCGTTTATGAAAAAATGATGGAAGGGTCAAAAGTGGATCCGTTTTTTAAGCGATATAATGATTTAGTGGGAAAAAGGGAAAAAACGGCGCATTCTAGAAATTGTTCAAGGACAGCCATTCCACCTTGCCCGGAAACAGACCTTTTATGGTTTATCGCACATTATGGGCCAGAATTGGAAGATTGGGAAAGGGATATCTTTTTGTCCGTAAGGAAAGAATCTTTTTACTTCTACCCCGTATTTGCATGTCAGATCATGAATGAGGGTTGGGCCTGTCTGTGGCACACTACCTTGTTGCGGGAGGCTGATTTTTTACCAAACGACCTGTTCCTAGATGCTATGAAAACGCACTCTGACGTGGTGCGTCCTTTTGCAGGAAACCTGCAGGTTGCCCTGTCTTTAAATCCTTACCATCTCGGGTTTGCTATTTGGAATAATATTATTCAGGATAAGGGAATGAGTAAAGCCCGGGAAATAATGCGCCAGGACGATGATTTTAGTTTTATCCGTAATTATTTGACCGAAGATTTAGCCAATGAATTAAATTTGTTCCAATATAAACAAATTCGAAAGGGAGAATATGAGGTCGTAGAGCAAACTTTAGATACACTAAAAGAAACAATCCTTGCAGATAAATTCAATTTTGGTGCGCCAAGTATTCATGTTAAATCCATATTAAGCGATGGAACTCTTTCGTTACATCATGACAATAATATCGATCATCGGGGACTAGACCTTGCTCGCGCGGAGAAAGTATTGAATTACATCCGCAACATTTGGCGTCGTCCAGTTAAGTTGAAAACCATAGATGAGCAAGGGCACACTATCGTGTGTTCTGCGTCTTAGAATACTGTCGAGATTAGACTGTATTTATTGAGCTAAATTGAGGGAGTGTCCAGATTAGGGCCACCCGTCGCAGTCAGCCACCTAGTTTGAATTTATTTGTGAAAATTTAGGTTGATGACCTTAAGGTTGTAGGAATGCCATCAAAGGGAGGATATTTTCGGTTGCTAAATGAGCTTGATCCCGATTATGCAGACCAACACAGCAAAAATCCGTTTTAGTTTAGTACTAGGAACGCTGTGGGCAAGCTTTGCGCCAAGGGGAGCACAAAAAAGGCTGGTAGATATAATACCGATAAATGCTGGTAAGTAGATGTATCCCATACTTGGCTCGGGTAAGTTGCTGTTATTCCATCCAAGAACTGTATAACCTAGGGTACCAAAAATAGCGATTGGCAACCCGCACGCACTGGAGATCGCAACAGCATTGCCCATGGCAATACGGTTCTTTACCAAGTAGGGTACTGTTAGTGTACCACCCCCAATTCCGAGAATTGTCGAAAGTGTTCCAATGATGCTTCCGACAAGAAAAAAAGGTTTTTTGGGTTTGGTCATGGAGTGATCCTGTGTGTTATTTTCTTTCCACATCTGTAGGGTGACACCTATTAGATAGATGGCGAATATGGACCTTAATACGTCGGTCGGCAAGCTATCGGCTACCATTGTTCCTAACACGGCACCGATAAGCAGGCCCGGTACTAGTTTCCAAACTACATCCCATAACACAGCATTGTGTCGGCTGTGATGCGCATAAACCGAAGATAAGGAAGTCACAATAATTGTTGCCAGGGATGTTGCAATGGCCATAAGGACGACGCGCTCAACCTGGATGCCTTGCATGGTGTATAACCAGACAAGTGAGGGAACAATGATTAACCCCCCACCAATCCCAAATAAACCTGAAAGTAAGCCAGCTACGGCCCCCAGACAAAAGTAGCCAATTAGATAACCCAAAAAATCCCCTTCCATTGTCAGGGTGACGGATTCAGTTTGGTGTGGCTAAGTTTTGGTATTTCTCGAATTCCTCCGGCTTAGGTCGAAGGATTGCCATTGCTATAGCCGAAATTGCGACGAACAAATAAACTATTTGTTTATCATCCCCCAGCATACACAACATAAACCCAAGCAGCGCAATAGCTTCGGATAAGGCCATGCATACCAGTATAGAGAAAGAATAACGTTGGAGGCCAAAGACGACACTATTTTTGGTTTCACCGCTGGTATTCTGGGCAGTATCTGGTATTGGGTCGCTTTTTAATCGATTGGATCGAAAAATGTTCATGGATGCATATAACCAGATAGTGATGACGAAACACCCTGTTCGGATCTCCATAACAGATACCGGAGCCTTTTCACTAAACTCAATTTGGATACCTACGATATGGCAGCCTAACAATAACAAAGGTAACGAGGCGATGGAAACCCACCAAATTCGCTGTGCAGTATTAAAATCGTTATTTGGAATATTCATTACAATTTTTCTTGTTATTCAAGCATTTTTAGGGGTGTAAATTCTGTTCATCTAGGTTAGTCCTCACTACCACATAACTGATCTCGTTAGATCTCTTAGCGAATTTCCACACCTGGGGTGACCCGCATTATCCAAGAATAAACACGTTTGACTAAAATTGATCCTGAATCACGAAATTGTGCGGCGACTTCATTGGTAGCCAGTTGCTGATAGTTTTTATGATTCCTTAGTAACCGTTTGCGTTTTTTTAGATCTCCTGGAAACCGTGTGTTTTTTCTATTAAGCCCAATATCAAAAAGTGGGATCTCAACTATTTCGAGCATATTCTCTAATTGGCTTTTCGGGAATTTGGGTTTTGACGATGGTAGGCCTATTATAACTAAAGCGGTAACTATTGGGTTAGTTTGATTTGCCAGAAAATTGAGAGCGAAAACGCCGCCAAAACCATGGCCAATGATAACAATATTTCGAATATTTTGATCGACTAAAAATTCGACGCCAGCTAGGATCCGGTTGGTAGCTTCCGGCACTTTTTCATAATATTCCATTAGCGGAATTCCTGACTCCAAAACGGGCATTTGCAAAGACAATGTCATCCATCCATGTTTGGAGAGATAGTCCCGGAAAGGTTTCATAATCTTAATCGAATTCGGGTTCGATCCTAAATCATGAATAAGTATGACGGCTCCTTGCGTCTGGGTTGCTATTGTTTCTCGGTACAGACTAAGAAATTTATTTTGCCTATCTCCCAACCAAAATACCTCAGTAGGGTCGACATGACGAATAATTCCTTTCGATATTTCCTGTTCTCTCAATACATCAGCTGAACCTGTATGGACCGCGAGAAACAGGTAAATTAAGAATAATATTTTGTTAGGAGACCAACTAGGCATAGAAATCGTTGGAAAAGGAAACAGAAATTTGGGTTGGTTCAAATCGTTATCGACCGTATGAGAACTGGTGTAGGAGGCGCGCCAGGAGGAGATCCTAAGAACGATTTGATTAGCATTCAGAGATGGAAAATCGTATGCCGACATTTACATTAGATTTCTTTGCTCCGTTACCAGTATTTGATGTATAGAGTTTAATCTGAATTATCGTGTTAATTGTATACGTTTTACCTTGAGTTGGGCGCTTCAGTTTATTCGACATATACCTCGCTTTCTTTGTATATATCGTGAACGTGTCGTAGTAAAACCATGATCACAGCAGCTACTGGCAAGGCCAGAATGACCCCAATAAACCCAAAAAGTTGGCCGCCTGCTAATACAGCGAAAATGACTACTACAGGGTGCAAACCTACCCGTTCACCCACAAGCACAGGGGTTAGGACCATACCTTCTAATAATTGGCCTACGCCGAACACCGCTAAAACTGGAACTAAATGCCAACTATCGTGGAATTGAAATATTGTAGCAATGCAGGCCATTCCTACACCCACGATAGATCCAAGATAGGGAATGAAGCTAATAATACCCGCGACGATTCCGATCAGCAGGGCAAGATCCAAGCCTACCAGCCACAAACCTATGCTATAGATCAGCCCTAGGGCTAGCATAACTGAAAATTGCCCACGGAGGAATGCACCGAGAACTTCGTCTACTTCCTTGCTCAAACGAATCACCGTCGGCGCATTTCGCTTTGGTAAAAGGTCACGAACTTTAGCGACAATCAAATCCCAATCCCGCAGCATGTAAAACGCTACTACAGGGATAAGCACTGCGTTCATGATCCAGGCAAAAACTGCCATACCGGAACGAGAGAGAGATGCAATAACAGCAGTTGCCACACCGCCTGCTTTTTGCCAGTGTGATTTCAAAATATTGATTATTGCATCTACATCGACCAATTTCCCCTCGATTTCAAGTGCGTTTTTGACCCATGGTATAACTATTTTCTTTATCCATGCAGCATAAACAGGGAGGTTGCTGACCAATCGACCTATTTGATTTTCGAGCATCGGGACGAGTAGTAAAAGGACTAATACGAGAATAAGGCTCATTACTACAAAAACAATCACTACCGCACCTGTACGGCTAAGCTTCCATTCTTCAAGCTTGTCAGCTATTGGGTCACCGAAATAGGCGACTAATGCTCCTACCACAAAAGGCGTTAAAATCGGTGCTAGTAGATAAATGAACCAGCCAATACCCACCGCTATAATGAGTAAAAGCCATTTTTGAGAATCTGTCATCGGCGAAGAATAAAAAAATTGGGGACCGATTACAAGTCTACGACGCTATTCAGGTAAGACTTTCTGAAGCAAAAACTAACAAGAATGACGTTTTTACGGGTTGTTCGCGGCCGATATCATTTTTAATTCCTAACATTAAACCACGGGCTCTGCCGGTGCAATGCAAATAGGCTCTGACGTTCCAGCGTAATGATTTGTGAAAGTCACTTGGTCATTCGTCAAAGCAAAAAGAAGCATTGGATCACGCCGAAACATCGGAAAAAGCAAAAGATGGAACATTAAAGGATTAATATTCAGAGCAATTTCAAAAATGTGTTTGTAGATTGATGTGGTATTATTAATTGAAGGTTATGCGTAATTCTTTAGGGTTTCACTTAAATATAAGCTCTTAGCCCCCTTCGCGGGGGTTTCTTCAAACCACCCCTCTGCATATGGTACTTGATTTTAGACTTATAGTTCTTTTTCTAAGTTGGTAAACGGTAGAGCATTTCCAAAGAATGTTAATCTCCCCAACATTTGGTCGTGGTATCGTTTGCACCGACATCTTGAGCGGACTTCAGACCTGTACTTGATAACGACATAGAATTACAGGTCGTATCTTCTCCCTGATCATCCCCAACTGTAGCTACCGCGGTGATAGTATATGTTGTGGCGTTCGGACAAGGGGAGGCAACTACTGGAGTCATCGATATAGTGTAATGTCCCTCCAGGCTTTGAGTTGTACCGCGGTTTAACTCCCCGGCAGCTTGCAGATCACAACTATATCTATTATTACGAAAAAAGAACCGCTCTTGTTGTTGAGAAATTTCCAACAAGGTTTGCAGTGCGTCGGAGCGTCGGGCTTTTCTGACATTTTGATTGAAACTGGGTACAGCGATACTGGCTAAAATACCCATAATCGCCATGGCGATCACTAGGTCAAGTAGGGAAAACCCTTGGTTTTTCATGATACTCCTCTGAAATATGCAAATATTTTTGGAATCGTCCACCCCCCATCTTCACGTTTGAATAAGGGAACCGATTGCGTGAGAACGGTTTCGATTTAACGAATCTCCCGCCAACTTTGCTCACCACTGCTTACACCGGTCGCGTTATTCTGGTCAATGGTGCTGATCTTACCAGTGGAGGTTTGGATGAAGGCTTTGGCGTCACTGCTGTTGGTATAACCCTCGCCTGTATGCAGGCTGGGGGTTAAGGCGGGCGCGACACCGATGTTGATACCGGTTATTAATTCGTAGTTTCCATCGCCATCGGAATCCGTACCAGAAATCCCCAGTATGGCTACATTACCTGCGGTTCCGGTAGTAAAGTTCACAGCGTGGAGAAAGGCCGTGCCGGCTACCTCGCAAGCATTGGAAGTGGGTTTATAAGATGTATGGGTCAAGGTTTCACCAAGCAGTGCTGCTTCGCCGATAATGCGGTCACCCCCGGTAAAGGTACGAAACCAGCCATTTCTGTACTTCGTAGCGTCTGAATATCCCAACATCAAGTTTTCAAGATTGTAAAAGCTAGCTGGATTTGGGAGCTCCATATCGGATACTCCTGTAAGTTCAAAAGTGACTTCTTCGACAGTAGCATTACTAACATCCACTATCTTCGCGGTTGTACCGGTAAAAGGACTCGCGCTCGGAATAGTAGCCCAAGTGAAGGTGCCACTCGTATTCCGTGGTTCCTTTATACCGAAATAGAGTTGGTCGCTAGTATCAGGCGCATCGTTTGACGTCAGATAGCGCCCACTGCCAACGAAAACCCATCGATTTTTTTCATCATCAAACCCAATCGCGGGTTTTACTGTAAACGGTTTTCCCGGATTCAACAATAAATCGGCAGTCCAAGTGCTAATCGCTAAAGTTGGATCATCCATTTCTACGCGGTATAACTTTCCACCCCAAGGAGCAGCAATACCTTCTACAGTACCAAAATACACAGCATCCGCACTTGCGTCGAGATCATAGTCTACCGCTACCAAATCGGAAATAAAGCTGTTCGAATCCGTCAACGTCAAAATACCGCTGGTTCCAAAACCGGTTTCTAACACCGGTGCGGTTGGTGTGTTGAGCGGGTTGGAATCCCCCAGGTTAAACAGGAAAAGATTAGCCGCTTGAGTGCTTTTACCAGCCTGAAGTCCAGCTTGATTTGCGTCTGGCCCAGAGCCTACCATTAAGTACCAATTTCCATTAAATTTAAAGGGTGCTGGACTCGAGGTTGTAAAACCGAGATTTGGGTGACTGAATTCGAGCATCAATTTTGGTGCCTGTTCGGGGTCGGTGATGTCTAAGATGAACAGTGATGAGCGTAAAGTTCGAATATCGGGTACAGGGTCGTCGGGATCGACGGTTATATCGATGGATCCGCCACCGAAGCGCATTCCTCCGACCAATATTGTGCCCCAGCCGTTGGGGTGGGTTGTGTCATTCGCAAAGATCTGAGCGTCGAAAATTCTCGGTTTCATATCAACGTAATAAACATGATTGGCTACCTGTAGACCGTATCCAGGATCGGTAAGATATTTCAGGTGTGGCAGTATATTCATGGGTACATAAGCCCACAATTCTGAACCGAGCCCATAATCTACCGAAGCCGAGGATGGACTATCTTCAAATTTTTTACTTGCAGCATCGTACCAACCCCCGTTGAAGGCGTGTAACATCCCATCATTACCCCCTACATAGACCATATGCCTGCGGTCGCGATACTGCTTCACGAAGGCAGAATAGGTGGCATCCTTATAGATCAAGTCAATTGCTTCGGCGGGTTTGGTAACGATGGTAGGTGTCGAATAAATCACATCGCCCAGACGCCAGGTTTTCCCGCCAGACACCTCGCGGCTTCGGTAACCTGTTTGGTCTTTCCCGCGGATAAAATCGACAATCTTATCCGCTTCTGCATTGTCAGAGGCTAAAAGATAGCCTTCATTGGTATCATTAAATGTAGCGGTGCTAAACTCTTTCTGCTCTCCGACATCAACGACCCCGTCATTATCGGTGTCCAACCAAGTTAATATATGACGTCCTGGCAAAGCTGACGCGTAACTTCTTTGGCTCGTCGCTTGAATATCCGTTATATCCGCCAGAATTTGCCCTCCGCTCCACAGGTAATTAAGATCAAAAAGTGTTTTATTAAATTCAGAGATTGCACAAGAAGAAAATTCAGTAGACGTGGGAATATCAGCTTCACTTGCTGCTAGATTTACCCGAACCTCTTGTGCCGCGGAATTGAAACACATATTGATAATGTTGTCAGACGCATAATCTTCCAGTACCTTGTCCCCATCATCTTCGCGTATGTAACCCGCACTATCCACAAACAGTGCGTGGATGTCGCCTGTCCATTTAACGTTGAACGCTCCATCCACATGGGATGGGCGAAACAGAGCTTGATAGGTCGCTCCTTCCCCTGAGCTTGATGCGGCAATCACGGAAGCTGCTCCCCCCGAAGAGGCTCGTCGGAGGATCGACTGAAAGGCTGCGGTTAATTCGTTTATTAATTCATATCCATTGTTAGCAACATAAAATGTGTCTGGATTACAGTCTCCGTCTGCATCCCATTCACCGTCAGTAGAGCAGGATCCTCCATTTAAAAACGTTTGAAAATAAGTTTGAAAATTGGCCGGATGGGGGCTTTCAGTAGGCGTCGGACCATCGGGTAAATGATCACCGTCGACATCGATAAAGCCTCCGACAGCGGCCGCTTCCCGCATCTTCCGTGCACTTTGATCATTGATTTCGCCTTCCCCTAATGCAGCAAAGACATAATAAGAAATAATCTCTTGGTGCTCGTCTATATCACCCCTACAATCTTTTTTTCGCAGCATATAGGCGACATCATCCAACATTTCCCGGTCACTCGGAATCACTTCCGCTGGAGTACCCGAAAACGCTTGGCCATCGGTTATGGTTTCCCCTTTAATAGTTGTTGGATCAACTCCAGTATCCCAGTCCGTAAAGGGTTCCCCATCGGTGAAATGCAACACGAACGTCTTGGAACATTCCAGTTTGGCGCTGTATTCGTCGTAATAATAAGGGTCCCAAGCGTTGGAGATTTCGTACGAGGGGTAACTTGTCGAATCCTGTTCGGTACCATTATCATACCAATAAGGGTGGTTAAAAGAAGAGTACGTTTGGCTGGTATTATGGTTAATTTGTCCGACGTACCCATATATTTCATGGAGCATTTCGGCAGTAGGAGTGGTACCCCAAATTAATGGATGGTCTTCGATGACATCAATAAGGTTTTGGAGTGGCGCCTTCACATGAGATTCCCGGCAAATATCATAGTTCGTTTGGTTGCTCACAGGTAGTGAGGTATCCGGGTAGCACGGGTGAAACGTTCCTCCGTTGACTAAATTACCATTGTAAATATTGGTTGACGCCCGGGTGTGGTCGTAGTTATAGACAGCCATCCCAAAGCGCATACCTCCCGCGTTATCCTGAAGAATTCCTGTGGGTTCAGTATCCTTAACAGCGACTTTGATATTAAATCCGGTGCCGTTGACTGCCATATAGGCTACTTCTTCATTCGCATGACCGGTCTCGGAATCACCCGATGTTTCTTCATCGACCTGGACGTCTACTTGGGTACCCGTACGCAATGCATTTCCGTAACGAAGGTTAGATGGGTCGATTCCGTCAGTTGTTTGCATCGATAAGGCAATGGGCGGTGTACCACTAAAAGTAGTATCAAAGTTAATCGTATACCAGGCATTGTTAACTACCTTTCCGACAGATTTTATTTCTACTGCCACATTGCCGCTTTGCTCAACCCCGGTAATGGGAAGAATCGCAAGATAATGTATGTCTTCGGCGATATGTGATTGATCGTTGGCTTCCTCTTCGGTCATAGCGACTTTGAATTGAGATTGCGTGACGTCTTTGACTCTCGTACTGACCGCCGAGGAACCATTGTAGCTGCTGACTCCCGCAAATACTAATGGTTTAGTGGAAAAGGTATAGCCGAAAAGCTCTGTAAAGAAACTACTTGCCGCAACTGCATTTGTCGATATTTCGCCTGCCACGAAATTAACCGTTACGTTGGTTCCTGTACCGTCTTTAACAACGATGCTATTCTGACCTTTTTCGGCAACAATATAGATTATTTCCTCCGTGGTATGGGTTTCGTCAAGGTAATCCCATTCCTGTAACCGGATTTCAAAATTGGAGGCAGTAACATTTCTCACACGTGCGTTCACGGGGTCGCTTCCCTTATAGGACACAGAAGTCGCAATGACGACAGGATCAGTATAGGTATTTGCGAAAGAAATCGTTTTCCAAGGGTCGCCAACGGCCCAGTCCATAGTCACACTGCCGATTTCCATCTTGTTACCCAGCACAGTCACAAAGGCATCCGCCACAGTTGTAGGTGTGATCGCTCCATTTGCTATGGTGAATTCCTGACTGTCGGGATAGGGAGTATAGGTACTGCCCCCCGCATCGCTTTTGCGAAAACTGTAATCTAAGGGTTCGTTTTGGCCTTCCCGAATGTACCAGGTTCCTGATTCACCCGCGATGGTTAGTGATTCGCCGTTGCGATCCCGGATTTTACCCCCCACCAAAACCTGACGAACCACGTCGAAACGCCGCATTGCTAGCCAGTTAAGAAAGTTGCCACTCCACTGTCCGCTGATCGCATCCTTCTTAAATAATCCGTTGACCGGGTCATAAATGTAGTTTTTTTGGTTGATGGACCCTGCCGGACCGATGTCAAAGTAACCAAAATAGGATACAGTTGGGTCAAAATCGTCGTGCAATCCCGTTTTCCAGTCACCAGCTCCTGTATCGCGATAGGCTACCGCCTTCATACTACCGGATATATCCAGTGAAATAATGACATTGGGTTTCCCGGTGTTTTGAGTGATAAAAGGGGGAATAGCAATATAATCTCCGGTGGTTGCCGCCAGGGCATAAAAGGACGCCATGCCGCAGGTCACCATAAAGGTTGATCCTAAAACCAGAAGATTTTTCAAAGACTGTTTGGCTTTAGTGTGTATCGGATTATTCATCGCTGGTATCCTCTTAGTTGGTGACAACGCGGTATTCCGCAGCGGTTGTTGATTGAGCATTACCCGAGGTCAAACCCCGACTTCGCAACTCGAAGAACAAGTGAAATCCACCGGCTGCCAATGATTTACCCAAACCTTCATAACCGGAAGACATCGCTGTCCCAGAACCTGCGGCAGCACCTGATTGCGGTTGATAAACGACAATTGAAGCATTAATATCCCCGCCGTCATTAAAATCACCATCTCCATTATTGTCTAAAGAATACGTTGCATCGTTGATGAGTGTATTTGGAATCAAAAGATTTTCACTAAGATCATTTCCGAGAAATAAATCGTCGACGAAACCGTCGGTATCTTTGTCCAAGATTCCTAGCCCGGTCGGTATGGTGATGGTAGTGGGCCATCCCCGTTCAAAGACATGGGCGTTTAAAACGCTGCTGAAAGCATTTCGACCACTTTCTGACGATTGAAAAGACCGATCTTTCAAAGCAAGATTGCGACTCATCTTATAATCGCTAGAGGTCGACTGCATTCCTGAGACCGCCACAATTGTCAATACGAACAACAACACCATACTGCTGACCAACACAATGCCGCGATTGGATCGGAGAGTTTTCGCCGAAGTATTACGAAACATCACTAGCTCCTCGTTCGATTTCGGATTTGAATGAAACGGGTATAAACCTGTCGACTCCGATTCCGATCTGCGGTCGCCGGTATATAGTTGAAATCGAGCAAAGTGTAACTGCTGGTATCCGTATAACCGTTGTCTCTAGTTGCTCCACCGGCTACCAGACTGACCCTTACACTAATGACTTGTCCCCAATTCGGTACGCTTCCAGCATTGTCATAACGATCTGCGCTACCGTTGGCATCGGTATCACTACCGTATTGAAACTGCATTTGTTCGATATTTTCGACCAGTGTTTCCTCTATGAATACGGCGGAACTTCCAGGTCCAGGCCCCAACTTAAGACGTGTTAATGTTGGAATAGTGTCTTGACAGGTTCCCAATAGCTTGGTGCTGCAAGGACGTAAAAAATACATTTCGACAACAAAGGGATAATTGTAAAGACCGTTTTGACCTTGCAAGTCACCCGGTACATTATTACTACCCATTGATATTTCGGCCCTCGCGCCGACCAAGCTACTGACATATACTTCATTGGGATTACTCGAATCAACTGGTGACGTGTTAGTCGCACCATTTGGATCGGCGTAACGTAGGACTATGATGTCACTATTAGCCACGTAATCAGTGGTAGCTAAACAACCGGATGGAAAGCCTGAAACACTGCCAATAGCTGATGCACCTTCATACCCCTGAATTGCTGTATTCACATTGGTAGCCCACGCTTGATTGCAGTTACCGGTTGCAGTTATCGCAACGCCTCCTCCAATGGTTATTGCTCCAGCCCCTACACCTCCCCAATGGTCAACTACACGGATGCCTCCAGCTAGAATCCCCGTAGCATACCGTCCGTTTTCCTGAAGTACGCCAAAATCATTTTGTATTTGATAGGCACGCTTGCTGCCGGCAAAAAGTTGCACGACTCCCGAGAGGAGCAAAAGGCTGACGGTAACCGCAACCATAAGTTCAACTAGAGAAAAACCCGGTTGTAGTCCAATACGTACATTCATAACTGACATTTCGTCTTAGATATTACAAAACTGAAAAAATAGGACTACGTGAACCTGTGGCTGTTAAAGCCGTATCCTTACGGTATGACTGATCGTTTGGATGCTTGCGTTAGGCCCCAATGCGGTCACATCGGACCATGCCACCGTAATAATGAAAGTTCCGTCCCCGGGATTCGTCACGTTCCCTGTTCCGGAAGGCAAACTATTGGAAACGGTTTGTCCCCAGGCATAGAGATCAGTCTGAGCAAGCGTGACACTAGTGCAATTGGGAAGACAGTTTGGATCGGTTTCACTCCCATTTACCGTTTGATTGCTATAGTTCCCTCCAGTGACTCCCTGTGGATTACCCTGCATCCTCTCGATGATATTTTCGGCCAAATTACTGGCTTGGGTAATCGCATTGGAATTTCCTGTACTTTTCAAGCCTTTCGCCTGCATCCCGGCAATTCCCAATAAACCGACCGCTAGTATCACCATGGATATCAATGTTTCGACTAGGGTGAATGCTTTGCTGTAATGGATGCCCATACTTTTTTTCAGCTTTAAGGACAGGTCAATGCGTTACCGTTGCCATCAGTAGTCGATTTTTTAGGCCTTCCGGTACTAGAGACAACGACAGCTTTCGCATATGGGGCGCCTCGGTTATCGCACAAGGTAAAGGTTCCCGAAGTTCCCATCGTATAACCCGTGGTGGCATAGGTCACCCGATTGCCCGCAAAACTCAAACTATTACCCCCACCCAATTGTGAGAAAACGTCGATTGTGCTTAAATTTAAATCGGTACAATTGAAATTCGTGTCGGCGTTAACGTCATCCACGAAGCCATCACCATTGATGTCGCTGAAAACAGTCCATCCATTCTCCCACGTTGGGGATGCTAGGCATTGGGTGCAGGCGGTATTGACCTGGCAAAGTGTGGTCGGGGTGCCCCGAGTGACTGCGGTACTACGGCTGTAATTCAGAGCGCGCAGGATTTGGTTGATTTGGTTGGCCATTCGGTTACTATCGGTCGTGTTTCGAAAACCCGGTACGGCTAACGCCATGATAATGAGCGCCACTGACATCGTGACTATCAATTCAATCAAGTTAAACCCAGAGTACTTTTTCATAAGATATGAGAATAGTTCGTTTCCTAATGTATTTTGTCGACTGATAGACAAATCTCTAAAGTCATCGATAAATAAAAGCGTATTTTCAAATGTTTTTGCTGGGAGCGTAGTCACAAGGCTTTTCTGCAGAAGGTTTGGAATATACGGATAGCTTTGTTATACACCATAGCGGTTATACTTATACCTCTAGAAATTTGCAGAAATGGCAATGTAAAGTTTGGTTCTTGGCTAATGGAAGTTCTCTTTCAAGGATAGTAAAATCGAATTTGAAAAGGTTCGTAGAACATTTGGAATCGAACCAAATATTTGCCTCCCATTTGACTCGCATACCGTGACTGACGAAACGCTCAACTTCGTAGATAAGAATGACCAAGTTGTTGGACATAGAAGCCGGCGGGATATCCACCGCTTAGGGCTTTGTCACCGGGCGGTACATGTCATTATTTTTAACGAGAAAAATCAAATATTTTTGCAACTTCGTTCGATGTCGAAGGATACCAATCCCGGGTTATGGGATACATCGGCGGCGGGTCATGTTGATTGTGGTGAAGATTATGATGTATGTGCGTTGCGTGAAACGACCGAAGAACTGGGAATTGATCTGGTCAGCATACCGGAACGATTAGCCAGAATTAAACCTTGTAAAAAAACCGGTATGGAGTTTATTCAGGTATATCGGGCTTATCACAATGGCCCTTTCCATCTAAATTCGACAGAAAGCGACGCCGGACGTTGGATTAGCATCAATCAAATGGATGCCTGGGTGGATGCTGATGCTAAGTTTTTAACCGATACTATCAAATATATCTGGCGGGTATTGGATTTGACTTGATTCTTTGATTTTACTTATCCTGGTTGCTTCAGCACTCTTTGCAAAACCTGATCACCGGGTTTTAATCTGGATTCTGCCAATTTACGGCATTGCGCCAGCAGGTTGCCTCCAATTGTGGAGAAGTGTAATCTTTCCTTTTCAATTTCATCCAGTGTCCCGATAACTTTCCTATCCAATAAATCAAGCCCTAAATTAAGCCCTTTTGTCAAACCTCTGGTTGCCAAATGCTGGTGAGATGGTTTGAATTGACGAAGTGCAAACCAGGGTAAAAACCAAGAACTTATGACTAGAAGAAGGCTATGGACGGCAAAATTAATGCCGAGGTAGCCACTTTCCGTATTTCCCGCCACATAAAAGCTGTTAACAACCCGATAAACAACCCAAGAGGCGGTCAACAAAGGCAGAGCGATTGCTGTCGTTTTTAAAAGTATTAGCAGAAATCGCCGGGCACCGGTTTCTGAACCGGCCAACGATTCTCGTAGCGAATGCTCTACTTGGCCCTGAATAATTTCGGATGCTTTTTCATTGAGTTGGGTCATTCGGCGCTTTAAGGGTTTTACTGGCATGGCGATGGCGCCACACTTAATTTGAATGCTACTCAAGGCATCTTCGAGACGCGTTTGTGCCCAGTCATCCCATAAATTCCAAGAGCTATTTCCGAAAGGAATACTGCGACCTTTGTCTAAGGCTATTTCTGATCGCCGATCCTTTGATCGTATTGGCGGATAATTTTGCGCTATTTGCTGAACAGACCAATCCAAGCCTTTGCGTATTGATTGCTTTACCTGACCCCAGTTTGTTACCCATTCCAACGCCAAAGTTTCGCGAGCATCTTTAGGGCCGAGTGTATTGAGCCAATGTTCAATGGTTTTGGCTAAACCTTGTACTCGTAGTTTTTCTCCGTGTTGATCGAGTTGATGAATTCGATTACCTTGAGCAAGTGATGTAATCGTTTTTCCGAGTTTGTCAAACTCATCAGGACTATCATTCAGGCAGTCTGAGCACAACACTATTGGATTCTGAAAGCCGGTTTGAGAAATATTCTTTTTCAAATCATCCAGCTGACTTGGGTGACCTCTATCCCAGTGATTCATGACAAATAGCCAGGCATGATTGTATCCATGAGAAAGCAATACCTGCCAACCTCTATTATCACGATACCGATCCGGACTCATCACATAAACAAGTACATCGATATGGGCTAGCCACTGGAAAACAATTTCGCGATTTTTGTGGTCAACACTGTCGATGTCAGGCATATCCAACCATAAAACATTACGGTATTCAGCTAAAGAATGCCGGGTGATACTGATCTTTTCACTTGGAAAGTCCGAGGGAAGATGAGTGAGCCTGACCGACTCGTGTATAAAGGCCGAAACTTCACGGGAGGTTGGACGTTCAACCCCGGTACGGGCGATATTTGTTCCAGCCAATCGATTTAACAAGCTGCTTTTGCCGACGCCCGTTCCTCCGAAAAATGCAACGACTAACGGACGCTGTTCCGATACAGAAAAAAGCGTGCCGGGACTCTCCAATGTAATTGATTCACACTTTTCTTTTGCCAGATTGGGTAACCATCCTGCTGCTACAGCCTCATCGATCCATTGTTGGCTCAATTCGACAAAATCGCTAAAACTGTCATCCATAGTTATTGTATTTCAATTTGTGCGAACTTTTTATTCAATGGAAGGCAGTTTACAAACGGACGTTTGCAGATTAAACGTGATTGAATAGAAACCATTATTGGGTAGGAGATCGCCTTAAATTATTTTCAGCAACCTTTAAAATTTCCTGAGTAATGCCGAATCTATCTGTTTGTTCGAGATTTTCTGGAAGCCGCAATAATCGGTCTTTTAGAGTCTTGTCGAATAACTGGGATTTAATAATTTCGAATTGACGGTGTTTCAGCTCGGCTACAACTCGATTCATATAACCCCCCAAGGCACTTTCCGTCAACATTGATGTGATAGACAATACAGCCGGCGTAATCACAACATCATGTACACCAAGCCCACTGGTTTTAATTGCCAATGCAACCGCAATCGCGTCAGTAGTCACGCGAGTTGCTCTCAGACTGTTTAAGATGGCCGGTTGAGCTTCTAATTTCTGAAAAAGGCGCTGAGCGGCGTTTTCAATTTCGGGTTGAAAATCATTGTAGTATTGACTGACATCCACTTTGTATCGATTTAAAAGATCTCGTTTGTCGGTACGCAGTTGAGCACTAATGGGTGTCCACCACGTGTCCTGGTTAGATGTTTCTTCAATTTTATTCAGCACAGTTTCGGAAAGTTGGAGCAAAAAATGTTCGCCGATCTGCTCAAGAAACGCAATTTCCTGTGTGAGATTGGGTTCCGCACTATTGGATCTGGTGAATGTTTTACCGAGTTTTATAGTTTGTCGAAGTGGCCAAGTTACGACTCGGCGCACCTGAACAAATGCGGAAGCCAACGCGGGTATTTCCAAAAGACTCAACAGCTCGATTAGAGCACGTTGAAACGTTTCGTTGTATTGCGGATGGTCGAGAAAATCACGCTTATACATATCCAAAGTATTGGCAATGCCAGTATTGACTACCTCGTGCCACTCCTCCAGAGCATGATGTTCATTTTTGATGGGTTCCACCCATCTTGTCCAATTCTGTTCGATGAATTGCTTCACCTGTTGCGGATAACGATCACGATTGACTTGACTAATTGCTTTGTTGACTTGCTCAACTAGAGGAAATAGCTCCTGATCCAGTGTTTTGGCGAATCCTTTCTGATCCTGGTATGAGAGCGTTTGAATCATGGGTGCTGTATCATTTCTAACGCTTTTCCATTTTGCCAGGAATGACTCTATTAAAATCGGTTCGGAGTGCGTGGGAACTTTATTAATGCAGACAAGCGTTGGGTATGCAACCGATTCTAATAATGCCATCATGTCCCACACGGATTGATCCGCGTATTTATCTTTGCTGACGATGAGTACGACTACATCAGCCAATGCAGCGGCTTGAAGTACGGTTTCTTGATAGTTTTCGGCATCGATCGAATCAAAATCAGGCGTATCCCAAATAATGCAAGGACCCAGCGGGTTATGATTGGTTTGTTTTGCTTGCTCGAATACAAAGGATTTGTTTTGGTTTTGGCTGGCGTTTTTGTCAAGATGTTTCTGACTTGACGAAAAAAAATCGTTTAGCCAGTTCGTTTTTGTGAATTCAATACCATAACAAATGCCATGGGGTTGGACGGTGAAGCCAGCTAAGGGACTGACACTGGCTATTTTTTCCCGAGTTAAGAGATTGATCAGGGTACTTTTACCCGCTTGTGTTGGTCCTAAAATGACCACCTGTATTGGAAGTTGTGGATCAAGCTGAATCAACTCATTTTTCTTAAGGAAAGCCTCGGCAAAAATAAGTTCACGCAAAGAATTTTCGTACCCAATTCTATGTGCGCTATATTCCTTGATGTGGTTTAATATAGCTTGATAACGGGTTCTGAGGAGGAGGATGAAATCCAACATTTAGTGTGGAGATTGTCTATCTAATAAGGAGGCGAGAGTAATACTTATAGCCCCATTATACTGGTAAGAAAAACTTATGAAAAAAATTTTGATTTGTGTGTTATTGACAATAATTTCATTGACTCTCGGGTGTGATCGTGGTTCGGGGTCTATCAATGGAACTAGCTTTAATTCGGCTTTGCGTTCGGTAAATCGAATTAAGCCTTATCTCCCTGCAGAGCAGCAGTTGGAATTTGAAAGTGGGTTCTGGTTTTTGAAAGATTGGTCAGAAAACGACGAGAAATTTCTGGAATGGGTTCATCGAAAAGATGCAGCTGAAATAATTGCTTTGGCGAAGGAACAATTTGAATTTCAAAAATCTGAGCGTAATCCAGATTTAGCGGAATACGCGACATGGGACGCGATGATTCAGCAAATAAGGGATCAAAGAAAACTTCAAGAGGAAAACAAAAGGTCAAAAAACGCTACTCGAAAACAGCAATCATCTTGAAGGCGTGACATATTCAAAGGAAATAGCCAATCGGGTTTGTCTGCTTTAGAGCCGAGGGTGTAGAGAGCAAAATTGTTCCGAGTAGTCTCTTGGGGGCTATTCGAGAACAGATAAATCGCTCTCCTCTGCACGGATTAACTCCTAAACCTTATGGGGTAGTTCGATTTCGGAAAGAACGCCCGCCTCTTGGTTGTTAAATATGTCGGTGTCGAGAACGTCTTCCCCACGGGCGACGATGCAAGTTACTGCTGCATCACCGGTGATATTGACTGCTGTGCGAACCATATCCAATAATCGGTCGACTCCTAAAATGAGCCCGATTCCGGCAACCGGCAAACCTACCTGGTTAAATACCATAGCCAGCATGATCAATCCTACACCAGGTACGCCAGCTGTTCCGATAGAAGCCAACACTGACATACCGATTATAGTGAGGTATTGGGAGAGACCGAGTTCGATTCCATAAACGTTAGCGATAAATACCGTTGCCACGCCCTGCATGATCGCTGTGCCATCCATATTGATGGTGGCGCCAAAAGGGACAGTGAATGATGCTGTGGAATTGTCTACGCCCAACCGTTTCTCGACGGTGTGGAGTGTAATTGGAATTGTCGCGTTGGAACTTGCCGTGCTAAAGGCAAAGACCTGAGCTGACCGTAATTTTTTAAAAAAGATCAAAGGGTTTAGTTTTCCCATCAAGATCAAGAGCGAACTCATGGTTCCGAAGGCGTGAATGAGTAAACAAGCTACAACAATAGAAAAATATCCAATCATAGGAAGGATTAGGCCAATACCTTGTTCGGCAAATGTTTTTACCATCAAGCAAAAAACACCGATCGGTGCAAATTCCATCACCAAGGTAACCACTTGCATCATCACATCATTGAGTTTCTTTGCACCGCTTGCTACGCTCTGACCTGCTTCGCCCGTCATGAGTATGGCAATGGAAAATAAGATCACAAAAAAAATGATTTGTAACATTTTCCCATCGGCAAATGCAGCTATTGGGTTGCTCGGAATCAGGTTGATAAAGATTTGAGTCAAGGGTGGGGCTGGTTTAGGACTGAAGTCGTTTATCGCTGACAAGGAAAAGTCGCTTCCTTCTCCGGGACCAAAGGCGATAGCCACACACAGCGCCAACGTAATCGCCATTGCGGTGGTCATTAGATAGAGTAGGAATGCTTTGATTCCCACCCGGCCTAAGGCGTCGATATCGCCAATTCCACAGACGCCGCAGATTAATGAAAAGGTTACCAGCGGGACAACTAACATTTTTAAGGAATTGATAAATGCCGATCCGATTACATGGAACAACCCCTGTACCAGATAAATCTGGATGAACTCAACGTCCGAGGCAAAGGCCTTTAAAAGGCTGCCTAAGAAAAGGCCAAAAGCCATGCCGATCAGGATTTTATTGGTTATTGACATTTTTACCTCACGGTAGGATTTAGTGGGTGGGGAATACTTGTCTAATTGTAGCTTTTAGCTTGGGCTACGAGTTTTGGGCTGGCTGGTTCGTAGTCAGAAGCTGATTTTTCATATTAAATTTTCGCATGTTTTGCATTTTAAAGACGATATTTTATGTGGGCGGATATGAACTTATCGACCAATATCGATTTTTCCATTCCTTGATTCGAGTAGACTTTGCTATTTTTATTAACCTTATTTGAGTTATGTATCTGTTATTGACTCGGCATTGAGGATACCTGGATGGGATTTTAAACTAGAAAGTGTCGTCGTGTTTTCATTTATGTACCAGCGATGGGTGCGACGCCTTAGCTCGGATGCAACACCAATAGTCATTGAAGTTTCAATCCACGCGCCCGCGAAGGGCGCGACTCGACATGATTTCACCTGTTTTTATTTTTAAAGGAGTTTCAATCCACGCGCCCGCGAAGGGCGCGACTACTTTTGTTGGCGGATATCGAGATACCGCATTTGTTTCAATCCACGCGCCCGCGAAGGGCGCGACGCTATTGCGAAGATTGCCGAGATGGGGGAGACCTGGTTTCAATCCACGCGCCCGCGAAGGGCGCGACTAAAAATCGTGACACTATGCCATCAATGATCCGCGGTTTCAATCCACGCGCCCGCGAAGGGCGCGACCCCCGTGCTTTCGAGATATTAGACCATTGGGGATTGTTTCAATCCACGCGCCCGCGAAGGGCGCGACTTACGGATATCATGGTATTCGTCTGCATTAAGATCGTTTCAATCCACGCGCCCGCGAAGGGCGCGACACCTACATATTCTACATATACTATTTGGTATTAATGTTTCAATCCACGCGCCCGCGAAGGGCGCGACAACTCACCATTCAATTCTGTCATGTAGTCAATCTGTTTCAATCCACGCGCCCGCGAAGGGCGCGACAAGAATTCAACCATGTTTGCTGGTTCATGAATATGTTTCAATCCACGCGCCCGCGAAGGGCGCGACAATAAAAAGGAAGTATGCTTGACAAACAAAGTAAGTTTCAATCCACGCGCCCGCGAAGGGCGCGACCTTACGTTTGGCCGAATGATTTTAAAATCTGAAATCGTTTCAATCCACGCGCCCGCGAAGGGCGCGACTGCTTAAGTGTAACATATTGAATAAACGAAGAAATTATTGAGCTATGCGCTAATGTACTTCTATATGTTGTTAAAGAGCGGATTATATTCTGGGGTATATTTTATAATCGTGCTACATCAATAGCTTATCTAAACGCTAAATTTTCGTGAAATAGCTGAGTACGCCTGGTTAGCGCGTAGGAGGCTCTCTCTTCTTGGAGGGCCCTTTATAGGATAAGTGGATCACGCAATACATCCGGACTGGGTTTGGCGCCGTGATGCTCGACTTTCTTTTTCCAGTTTGAGCCTAGATGATAAAACCGAAGACTGTCCTTAGTCACATCGAAGATATTCAGCAGTTTTCCCCGTAGATTTACCCATTGCTCAGGACTAACCTCGCATTCGAAGACGGAATATTGTACGCGTATACCGTAATCAAGACAGGTTTTACTGATGTGACGAAGCCGCTTACGTCCTTCTGATGTTTCGACATTGACATCATATGTGACGAGCATCAGCATATTTTATTTTTCTAACGAGAAAGAAATGGCGGGTAATTATCCAGATCGTCTCGAAAATATTTTGCCAGTAATATCGCCTGAATATGCGGCAATAATCCGATTTTGATTTTTTCACCTGTGTAGGGATGCTGCAGTTCATCCTGTTTTCGTTCTTGCCATTGGGTTAAAAATGCCTTCCTTGTTTCATCATTCATACGTATTGCGCCGCTTGCTTCCTGTACAAAATCTGAATGCTTTATCTGATTTCGATTTATTAAGGTCAACACAAACCGGTCACACCACCAGGGCCGTAATTCTTCCAGTAAGTCCAATGCCAAACTGAGGCGTCCAGGCCGGTCGGCGTGCAATAAGCCAACATACGGATCGATTCCTACGCCTTCAAGAGCCGATGCGATTTCGTGGGTTAAAAGCGAATAAGAAAAAGACAACAGCGCATTTACCCTATCCAATGGTGGCCTTTTGTTACGACCTTTAAATTCGAACTCTTTCTTTCTGGATTCTACAATCATTTCGTTGAATACTGAAAAATAGCGCGCGGCGCAATCGCCTTCGATACCTCGCATCTTATCCACATCGATTTCAGGTTCAAGTCGCCGCAACGAACCTGCTAAATGGGTAATAACCGATTCGAGTATTTTACTCCGTCCGTGATTACGTTGATGTTTCATCAGGTTTTGTCTAGCATTGGCGATTTTGGCGGCGACAAAGAGTTTCGCCAATTTTTCAGGATTGGCGTCGGCTTGTCTATATTGAGCCCGGCGAAGGAGAACATTGCCGCTTTGCGGACCCTGCAATCGGCTTTGAAACTTACCGTATCCAGTGAAAAAAGATATCCCTACCCCTTTTTCGCCGCAAATCGCCATCAATCCGGGCGAGACCATAATATGTCCAAAACAAAATATATTTTGCACGCTGTGCAGGGGCATTTGAAAAACCTTTTCGCCATTTTGTTTGACGACCAATGTTTCGCGTTCTTTATGCAAATAACTGCCGTCGGTGGTTATATACAGCTGGTTCAACAGTTTTTTCATGTTTCAAAAAGCTGCTTCACGTAGGCCAAGCTATGATCTGATTTCTTGGGCGTACAGTGGTCGAAGAAGGAACAGGCCTTACACGATTTTATATATCGAGCTTTCGGTATCCGGCGTGACTCCAGTAAAGCCCTGGTTTTTTCGATAATATCCATCGTCTTTTTCCGCAAGCTTTGGTCAATATCGATCCAATCCCGCTTTCGGACCTGCCAGTACCAAATCGCCGCACAGGGTATCGCAATGCTTCGCATTTCCTCCAAACACAGCGCCTGGGCACAAAGCTGAATGCGGTCGCAGTCATCGATCTTGGGCTTACCACGTTTGTATTCAACCGGCGTCAACGCAAAGGGCGAAGTTTTGATCTCCAATAGATCGAGTTTACCGGTAATCCCAAGTACTTCGGACGACACCTGAACGCCTCGTTCGGTCCGGATGTTTCCTCGTGTTTCGGTTTCATTACTGTGTACCCGCTTATGAAGCTGGTTACCCAAGGCCGTGAGATAATTATCCTGCCAGATGCGTTCTATGTGGATATAGGCGCACTGGCGGGGACAAAAGGTGTAGTGTTGGAGGGCGGAGATTGGGATGGGGTCTTGCATAGAAGTCTATCGTTTGACAATATCAAAGTAATTCGAAATTAGTTATTTCGTTCATTCTCTTTTCCGTGCCATATTCTTAAGATCACAACCCTTTCTCCATCAAGTAGCTAACGAACGCAATACCGGGCAATAAATAAATCGCGGATAAGGTCCGGATTCGATGTGCGTTCTACGGACAATCCCAAACGAGGAAAGAATTGCAGTTATGTAATTCCCCGGACGATCTACATTACTTCGGTTTTGGTAATTCCTTATCCGTTCCCCAGCTTTCGACCCATTGCAGTACTTCCGGCGCGGACAATGTATTGCCGGCCTGGACTAATTCAAGCGCCGGCAGAGTATCCAGCCAGCGAACGTTTTCCATCGCCTGACGTTCTATAAACTCCTTAAGAGCCTGATTGATCAAGTTGTTTTTACTCCGATCTAAATCGCTTGCGAGTTTGTCCAAGGGCATCTAAATTCGGGTTAAGCCTTATACTGGTTACGGGCATAACAGTTTCCTTATGTATAGGAAAAATTTACTACGATGTATTGCATAGTAGTGCGGTTGCGTGGACAATGGTTGGGATTTTTAAAACGGCCATTTTTTTGGTAGTGGGGTTCGAATTTGGGAGTGGTCCTCTGGCATAGGTAGAAGATGGAGTGGTGATGAAATAGCGTTCCCATAACATCAGGGCTAGAATCCGTCGATCTCTTCCGGCGTCAAATTGTCCAAGTTGGTTAATTCATAACTGCCATTGATTTTAACCGTTAAGGAATTATGAACCTTGGCGGAAGAATATTGCCCGGATTTGCAATTATGTTCCCACCAGAAAGCTTTCAATACACGCATGGACCCTTCCGGTCGAGCGGATGACGCATCGTTCTCAAAAAGTTTGGGGAGAATGCCCTTTATAACCAGTGCGTCTTCATTCGAATATCCCGTTCTTTCGGCAAGCTGGGGATTCATGCTTCCGTAAAAAACGTAGATGCCTTTATCGACACGATGTTTCATTCCCATAGTGTCAGAAGCTTTTTTAGATCCATCGCCTTCGCCGCTGGTACTTTTCGTTATTTGTGTACTGGTGATGCTGATCGGCTCGATACTAAATGCGGAGTGGATCGATACAGCTCCTCTAATTGGAATGGAAACCCCCTGTCCTTTTTTACTTCCTTTATAGGCGAAGATTTGACCGAAAGCTCTAATATCGAACCACTTATTGCAAGCATGATCAATAATTGCCGCTTGAGCGAAATAGTCACCTTCTTTAACATTAAAGACTTCTTTCCCCAAACCATGTTCTTCAGACTCAGCTCTGGCTCTGAGGCTAGGACAACCGTCGGTTTTTTTCTCATCCGATTGGACAAATATAGTTTGACCGCTCTCCTGCAAACGATCACGAATTTTACGCTTAATACATACATCGGAAACTTCACCTAAGTTGTCATAATCCGTCCGAGGCCGATTGCCATTTAGCGGATCACCATTGGGATTGGCATTTTTGACGGAAAAAATAACGGCAAAATCAATTTTTTTGGTCAATGTATTCATATCTATCCTTCTTTTGACGTTGTTGGGTTAGTCGTTTCTTCAGGATGTTCTTCGTTTTTCACTTTTTTGTAATGCTTTTGGCAGTGGTAGCCGAGCAGATACTCTCCAGAAAGGGGCTCATCCTTCACAAAATCATCTGAATCAAAAAGTGAGCACACCTGCTGTATCTCGATTTCCCAATAATGGAGCAATCCCGCATCACTAGATACACGTAATCGATTCTTGTACGGAAGCAGACCTTCTTCAATGGTTTTCCAGGTGGAAAATGGATGCCTCGAAAACCTTAACATCAAGCGCTCAGCGCCTGTAATGCGTTTTTCATCTGCGTTTTTCAATGCCTTTCTTTCAATCTGCTCGGCGACTGCCAGCAGTCTTCCATAAAGGTAGTCTTTACTTTTGCGTTCGCGTTCCAGGGCCATTTTATAATGTCTCCTTCGGTTTGGATCAGAAATTCTTGTGTAATAACCTTTATAGAGGGCGCACGAAATTCCAAGGGACTGTTGCCATTCCCAGTATTCCATACTTACTCGATTACTTGTTCGTTGGATGCTGGATTCAAGTAAATCCGCTGGGAGTGGGCTACCATCAACAATACAGGGCAGCAAGCGCTCTATCGTTGCTTTCTTCAATTTTTCGTCTAAGCGTTTTCCATAAGCGGTTTCGGCGATACTCTTTGGGGAAGGTGCGCAACTTTTCCATGTTCTAACGCTTTTGTGTGAATGGTCTTTGATGAAAAAACAAAGCAACCACGAAAAATCCAAGTGCCAGCTCTCAACGCGCTTTAGAAAGTCGGAACCAGTGAGTTCTCGATAAAACGCAACTGATAATCGACCAGATGTGGCTGAATCCAGTTCCATTACTACGACTCGTTCGGCAGATCCAAGATCTTGTTGATAACCCGCGACCTTTTTACCAAGATTTAGCGCAAATCTTTGCCCCGAATCGCTGGAATATGCTTTGTTGTTTGTTTCCAGTTCGGTGCCCAGAAATTCAAGCGAGTTATCGGTTATCTTGGGAATGTCTTTACCAGACACAGCCCAACTGACGATTACTTGATCACCATTTTTATACCCCTGTCGAGCAATTAACCAACGTAATGCATTGTGTGCTTTTTGAGTTGTTCCTACTCCTACCGTGAAAGCCTGTGGCGCTTGAGTAAAACGACCTTGGTAGGTATAAAATGATTTATCGCTTGGTATCGAAATTAATTTTGTACCATCGGCACTACTACGAATCCTTCTCGGATGATTGCTTGCTGGTGGAACGTTTTCACCTGTAATATGACAAAAGTTTTTTGAAGCGTCCTGAATTAGACAATAACTCTTCCATGATTCAAATATCGTTTCATCTTTCCAAGTTACGTCTTGTAGATCACCGGGAATTTGAATCCGCCATCTCACCAAAGCATTACCTTGATCGTATTTTTTGGTTTTTTGGTCCTTATTTAGTTGCTTGAATATCGTCGGGGCTTCCGAGTCTAATTTCGCTTTATCCCAATCATTGAGTAAATGGTTTTCGCCATCCACATGCAATACGCCCTTCGCAACAAGGTCGGCCACAAGTCTTTTCTTTTTCAGATACTGAAAAATAATTTTAACTTTAGGATGTGTGCAAGAAGATTCGGTCCATTCCCTTAATTGCTTGATATAAGATTCGAAACACGGCTTTTTTTGTCCACCGAAACCAGCATAATCACCTGCGCAATACTGTATTTTATCCGCTAACCCATGAGGTGCCTCTTTGGATCCAGCTCTTCCTGCTGAGTTCTCCGTCGCTGGTAGAATCGTCTCTTCTTTATTTATCACTGTGGCACTGACAAGTTCGGCACGTTCATCAACAACAACTTCTATATGGGCCTGTTGACTAACATGGTAAATTGGCAGGAGCGTGTGTTCTCCCATTTGAAAGTCTGGATTTCGGGCGCATTGTTCGTAAGTCTCATAAAGCTGTTGCATCCAGCTCATTTCATGACCTCCCCATATTCCACGCCCACACCCTTAATATTCTGACTTTCGTCGAATACCTTAGGTGTCATACCTCGAATGAATTTCCGAAATAACCCTATTTCTGGGTTAGGGAATTTATCTGAGGATGGAAAATCAATAATTCCTTTCTTCATTATTGGCCGCCAATGGCAAGAATAAAACTTGTCTTCCCCGATTTCATCCGGGTATTGGAAACTATGGAACATTAAGTCATAAGCCAATTCGGGAGTATCATCGAAAGCGCTTTTCCCTTCCCCGAAACGACAAGGTTCCACATAGCCCTGACAATCTCTCGTCCCGAGGAATATGTCCTGCCTACCACCCCGTTCTAACGACCGCTTTGCTATTTCGAAATGTTTACCATCGATTCGGTCCCGAACCAATTCTGGGCGGTGCTTGTTCCATTCAAAATGTGCTTGTACCTGATATTCCACATGAGAAAGAAAGGTATAAATGGACAAATCGTTTCCTCCACCGAGTTTAATTGGCTTTATTCCTTTTGATTGTGTACGAAATGGTTTTATAATCCGTACTTTGTCGACTACCCATACAAATGTCGGCTTCCAGTAAATTGACTTGCAGATACCTTTTAATGCTTCATAGGTGGGTATGTGGTAGGAAAATTTCTCGCCCCCGAGTTTCGTTAAGGGATCGGTAATTAGCGCATAACGACCCCAAACTTTAAACTCGATACAATTTTTAGGTGTTGAGTGATTCATGGAGGCACCTCAAAAGTTTAAAAATTCCATCTTCTGAATCAACCGCTCTGAAATGCCAAATTCTTCACTGTAATATTCTTCCCTTAGAAAATAAATGCCGGAATCTGACTGTGCTTCAACGATGGCATCGGCTTGGTTGAGCTTTTGAATCATGTTGGGATAAACATTTACTGTATAGAGTTGAGCTTTCTTCAGAAGCTTGTAGTCTTTTTGAATATCAAAAGCGCTACACAACTCATTAATTATGTCCCTTCCTCCTGCACCGTAGGGAACGATTATTCCTTGGGTACCCGCACCGATCACTTCAAATGTTTTGTTGGCAGACATAAACGATTGCCGCAACGGGCTTACTGGAAATTGATTTCCGTTCTTCCTCCTGTATTCGGAACAACCGTTAGTGTTTTCTGACAGCATATTCAATAAATTATCCTCCGCTAGCCCCTGCTTGTCGCCAATCGAATAACTCATTTCGTCTTTTCGGTCGAAGAAATAATACTGGAAATAGCGTTTCATGACTTTGGGGTGCAGTAAATCTCCACCCAGAGATTCAGGGTTTGAATTGAACTCTCTGAAAATCCGTTCGGATATCGTTTTACCAATAGCAATATCGGGCAGCATTTTGATGTATTCCGATTTGGGATTGACGATGTAAACTTGTCCCAATTTCTGCGTGCCATTACGGTTACAGCGTCCTGCGGCCTGGGCAATCGAGTCCATACCGGCTATAGAACGGATGACACAATCAAAATCAATATCCACGCCTGCTTCAATCAGTTGCGTACTGACGCAAAGCACAGGAGTTTTTCCCAGATTTGCTTTAATATTTTTGAATCTATCGGATCTATGTACCGCGCACATATTGGTGCTTAGATGAAAAAAGTTATCGTTTTGAATCTTTGTCGATTCTTCAACTAGAGATTTACACTGTTCATAAATACTTTTCGCTGTAGATTTTGTGTTGACGATTATTAAACAACTGCCATTCAAATTGATTTCCTTCAATGCCAATTCAGCAATTTCGAGATCACTCCATCTATTGTTTGGTCTGGTTTTATCGACGATTTCGACACGCTTTAATTCCGCGAATAGCGGTGTGGTGTCATCCATGAGTTCGTTTTGGGCGGGTATCGACAAATTTCCTTTCTTCAAATCAACCTGATTTAAAAGAGGTTGGGTCGCTGTACAAAGCACGAAGCTTGAACCGCAGGTATCGGTTAGAAAACTAATGGCATTGTTGAACATATGAATGGTACGAATCGGCAAAGTCTGAATTTCATCGAATATGATGACGGAGTTTGCCAGTTGGTGCATGCGCCGGGTGTTCCGTGTGCCCCCACCAAACAGGCATTCAAGGAACTGAACGCTGGTGGTGAAAATTACCGGCGCATCCCAGTTTTCTGCTAACAGCTTTTCACGCCATTGCGACTTTTTCGCTTCAAACACAATGTTGGAGTGGTATTCCAACACGATTGAACCGGCATCATCAGTACCTGTCTCAAGGATTTTGCGGAGTTCTTCGGCATTCTGGTCGATAATTGAGGTATATGGGATGACGTAAATAATGCGTTCCATCCTGTGTTCTTGTGCGTGATGGAGCGCAAACCGAAGGCTTGACAGCGTTTTGCCGCCTCCCGTCGGTACTGTCAGTGTGAATAGTCCTTTATCTTCCTTTGATTTTTTCAGGCATTGAGCTGATATACGTGCCCGGATTTCTCCGATCCCCGGTTTTTTGTCAAATGAATTCAACTTTCTATCTAACCGTTCTATTAGTTTTTCCCAATCGATATATTGCCCTGACTGTCTTAGACGTGCGTTTTGTGGAGATTCAAAATTCGCGGTGTCCAGTCTATCTGCGTCAATCAGGCAACTAAACAAGTAACGAACCAGTAAACCAAGCTGGAAATATAAAATAGTTTTGCTGGATTTCGAATTTTCACTAATTTGCTTGATCCTTTGGATCAAAACTTCTATCAGATCGCTGTCTCGTAATATTTGATTTGTTACCGACAGGATTTCAGTATCCGCCGACGATTTGGCCTCCTCTAAATGAGCCTTTTCTTCAGGCTTTTTCATCCTTCGTAAGAAATTGTCTTTTCCATCTGGGGTAATACAATCAATCAATCCTGAGTGATGCGAGGCGATGCATAAAGATAGTATTTGTCCTACCATCCTTGCTGCATTTCCTTTTTTTCCGAGAATATTCCAGATATATTGGGCACCGGCCGTAGAATGGTCTATCTTGCCTTTTTTCCCGACTACATCGACATAATCATCTTCGTCAGGATTAATTTTTCCAACTGCTGAATTTAAGTAGTCTTGAAATTCCTTACTGTATTTTCCAAAATCGTGTAGAAGTCCAATGAGTTTTCCATAGCCTCCTAAGCCCAGTTTCGAGGCGAATAATTGCGATGAGTTTCCGACACCGATCAGGTGTTTTTTCAGACTCTGTTCTTCTTTGTCGGTTTCCCTGACATGCGCTATATATTTTTTTAATGTAATATCCACAACTACTCTACAAATTTCCATCCAATGGTTTTAACCTGGCCCAACACCACAATACCCCTCCACAGGCTCAAACCATGAGCCTCCCAAAAATATTTTCACCCATAAACCTTAACCATCTCACCCAACTTAGCCAAAACAGCCTGCCGAAGACTTTTCGGCCGAACCACTTCCACATCCGGACCATACTTGAGAATATCCCTAATTAGTTCGGTTGGATTGCCGTAGGGAATTTTCAGCTCATAACCGCCATTTTTGAGAATTCGTCCCTGTTGCCTGGGATGCCAGTATTCATCCGCGACCCATTTCGCGGCGTCGGGGGAAAAGTGGAGCACGGCGGTATGTTTCGGGGTTCCGGAAAAGATGCCGTAGGTTTTTGTCAATAATGTGTCGAGTTCTTCTTTCGCAATATTGATAGCGTCTTGTTCATCAACATAAACTGGGTGTATCCGATCGAGTGAAAACGTGCGTAATCCCTGGCGTAGGTGGCACCAGGCATCCAGATACCAATTATCTCGGTAGTAGACAATGCGTTGTGGCGATAGGTCGCGCTCTGTAGTTCTATCCCTGGTGCGGTCGTGATAGAGGATATGGAGACGCTTTCGGCCTAGGAGTGCGGTGGAAATCTCGCAGAACACCTCCCGATTGGCGGGCCTGGATGCCGTTCGCAGTATCCGAATTCGATGTTTTGGAATTTCGCTACTAAAACGTCCTTTCTCGAGAAGTTTTTCGATGCGCGACCGTAACGGCTTGATATGACCCTTTAATAAACCCGGCTGTACTTCGCTGAGTAATTGATCCGATACCAGCAACGCGTGCAACTCAGAGGCGTTCAGCCACAGGCCTGGTAATTCGAAATGAATATTACTTACGTCACCTTTAGCGAAGTAATATCCGTTTTGATCTCTGTCATACACTAGCGGCGCATTTAAAGTGTCGCGCAATGCCTTAATAGTGCGATTGGCTGTCGCTCTCGAGCATTCGAGTTTCTTTTCTATTTCCGATAGCGGTATCGGGATGTGCCTTTGAGCAAGCAAATTTCGAAGGAAAAAAATTCGGTCAAAATGATTCATTTCAATCCTCGTTGAACAATAGCTAAAACCGCATCCTATTTCGTTCTAGTGATTGAATAAAGGAGTAAAATACACGTGGAGCGGTTGAATTTCAGCACATTGACCCCAAGAATGTACCAACATAAAAGGGAGCCCACGTTGCGAAATATGTTTGATTCGTATTGAAAGCATCTGGATACAATTAAGAAAGTAGTAGAACGCAATGAACTTTGGGGGAATCGACTGAGTCTTACGCCACGAAAAGTTATGCTATTATCTGGATATTTCGAACGATTGTAACTATTTACCACCAGTTCGGGTAGATGCTTAACTTGCCTGTGTATTGTATTCAAAAACGGATAGGTGCAATTTTTAGTTAAAGGCACGGATTTTTTGACGTTTTCATGGGACGAAGTAGCGTTGACCTGTACAGGGGTAACGAATTTTAAATTACATCAAGGTAAAAAATGCAGGAAACAGCCGTTACAGTGATAGACAAACCAACCAACGCTCAAGCTGAAATTTATCGGTTGAGAAGCTATATTAGCAAACAGGTGATTGGACAGGAAATCCTTGTTGATCGTATGCTGATAGCCTTACTCGCGGATGGTCATCTGCTTGTTGAAGGCGCTCCAGGGCTTGCTAAAACTCGTGCAATTAACGTACTTAGCCGGGGGGTTGAAGGCGATTTTCATCGGGTGCAGTTTACACCTGATTTGTTGCCAGCGGATTTGACGGGTACAGAGATCTATCGACCTCAGGATGGATCTTTTAAATTTCAGCAAGGCCCTTTATTCCACAATCTTATCTTAGCCGATGAAATTAACCGTTCTCCTGCGAAGGTTCAGGCAGCACTGCTAGAAGCGATGGCCGAGCGCCAGATTACTGTGGCCAAAACGACCTATAATCTTCCCGAATTATTTTTGGTGATGGCGACTCAAAATCCTATTGAACAGGAGGGGACATATCCGCTTCCAGAAGCACAGTTGGATCGGTTTTTACTTCATGTCAAAATCGACTATCCACAGGCTGAGCATGAAAAAGCTATTTTACAACTGGCACGTTCGGAAGCCCGCCAGCAGATCATCCATCAGGAATTTGAATTTCGTCAAATCACCCAGGAAATGTTGTTTGGCGCAAGAACTGAGGTGCTGAATTTGTACATCGCCGAAAATCTAGAAGAATATTTGGTTCAGTTGGTCCTTGCCACACGTAATCCAGGTGTTTACAGTGATAAGCTCGCCCAGTGGTTGGAATATGGCGCCAGTCCTAGGGCGACAATCGCTTTGGATCGGTGTTCAAAAGCTAGGGCATGGCTGGCTGGTCGGGATTTTGTAACGCCCGAAGATATTCAGTCAATGGCTTATGATGTGTTGCGTCACCGGATAATTTTGTCATACCAGGCAGAGGCCGAGGGCATTACAGTCGAACAGTTTATCCGTGAACTTATTGCTCAGATTGCCGTCCCTTAATTAATAACCTTTAGCCAATATTTTAGGAAGCTGTACAAGAATTCCCCCGATTCTATTTGGCGTTTAAAAAAGTGTTAAGTAATACATCCTTAGCAAAACAGCCCGAGTACGATGAGATTGTTCGTCTCACTCTGCCATTTTTGATTTCTTTGAACCAAGTAGCTTCAAGTGTGTCATTGTGGAAAGGTCCGATTCGGTCGGATCAAGGTGCAGGTTATATCTCAAGTGTAAAGGGTCGGGGAATGGAGTTCGATGAAGTTCGACCTTATATGCCTGGCGATGATGTTCGTCGTATGGATTGGCGGGTTACTGCGCGGACCGGTAAAGCCCATACCAAATTGTTTCGCGAGGAAAGGGAGCGGCCGATTTTATTAGGCATCGATTTGCGTGAACCGATGTTTTTTGCAACCCGTGGCGTTTTTAAATCGGTTCAAGCCTGTAAATTAGCGGCTTTGTTGGCATGGAAAGCACATCAGAATGGCGATCGTGTCGGTGGTCAAATTTTTGGCGACACTACCCACCGAGAGATTAAACCACAAAATGATAAACGGGCGGTATTGCATTTTTTGACCGAGCTTGTGAACTTGAGTGATCCATCTGTAATTTCGGACCAAACCCACCCTCAGTTACAGGAAACGAATCAAGGGAATGCTTTGGAATCAGTCTTGATTCGTTTGATTCGGCATTCGCGACCCGGTAGTTCAATCGTGCTGGTCAGCGACTTTCGACAACTTGACCCGTCCTGTGAATTTCATTTGATGCATCTCGCTAAGCATTGTGATGTTATTTTGATGTTGATTTTCGACCCTATGGAGATACGCCTTCCTACCGAAGGACGTTTCCGGTTTAGTGATGGACAGCATGATATTACCGTAAATACCTCGGATCGTCTGGCAACTGAAAATTTTGAACAGATGTTTCGAAAACATACCGACTATATAAAAACATTAGCATTGCGATTTAGGATGCGGTTTGTCATGGTTTCTACTGTCGACGATCCGGTAGACGTTTTGCAATCTAGTGTTGCTACCAAGTACGAACTCGTCTAATGGAAAGCGCTCAACTTCCCTTAAAGGATATTCATTTACCCGATCCGATCGGTTGGTGGCCTATGGCACCGGGATGGTGGATTTTGATGTTTCTAAGTATTTCTTTAAGCATTTGTGCCGTGTGGTGGTGGAGTCGTTTTAAGCGTTATGCTGCCAGAAGAGAGACCCTTCGGGCATTTAAGGCATTGAAAACGAATTGTAATCTCACATCGCAACAACGTATAGAATTGTTATCGGCATTGCTACGGCGTGCATGTATCAGTATTTTCCCAAGGCAACAAACTGCGAGCCTATGTGGTCGAGATTGGCTCGATTTTCTTGATGGTCAATTGAAGGATGGAAGATTTTCAGAAGGTGTGGGAACAATTTTGTTGGAAGCGCCCTATAGAAAGAATGTGAATGATGATTTACAGGCTTTGTTTGAACTTTGTGAAGAGTGGGTCAAATCTCTGCCAGCCAGTGTCAGATGATTCAGTTTGAATGGCCGCTGGTTTTAGTTTTACTTCCGGTTCCCATACTGATTAGGCATTTTCTAGTGCCGGTACAGCCGCATCAGAATGCTGCTTTACGGGTGCCGTTTCTAAAAAGCCTTGAAGCTCTAGAAGGTTCAGGTCAAAGCACGACAATAACGAAATGGGTGCTCTGGGTGGCGATAGTTTCTTGGTGTTTATTGGTAATGGCTAGTGCACGCCCGCAGTGGATAGGGGATCCTATTCCTCAAGCTGTTAGTGGGCGGGACTTAATGATAGCGGTTGATCTTTCCGGTAGCATGAAAGAAAAGGATTTTTTTGTTCAAGGCCAGCAAGTCGATCGGCTAACGGCTACCAAATGGGTAGGTTCTGGATTTATTGAAAAACGGGATGGTGATCGGTTGGGATTGATTCTTTTCGGTGACAATGCCTATTTGCAAGTGCCTTTGACGTTTGATCGAAAAACAGTGCAGGTATTGTTGGATGAGGCATTTATTGGGATGGCAGGTGAGAGTACAGCGATCGGTGATGCCATTGGACTAGCAGTTAAACGACTTCGAAATAATTTGGCGGGGCAAAAGGTTTTGATTTTGTTGACCGATGGTGCCAATACTGCTGGTGCAGTAACACCCTTGAAAGCCGCAGATTTGGCTGCTGGTGAAGGATTGAAAATTTATACAGTCGGTATAGGCGCTGACGAAATGATAGTGCGCAGTTTTTTCGGTAATCGAAGGGTAAATCCTTCCCGGGATTTAGATGAAGATACGTTGAGGGCAATTGCCGACCAAACAGGAGGACGCTATTTTCGGGCCCGGGATGCTCAAGAATTATCCGAAATTTACAACTTGCTTGATCAATTAGAGCCGATTGAAAAAGATCAGCAATATTTCCGACCAAGAAAAGCATTGTATATCTGGCCCCTTGCAGGAGCACTGGGGTTATCAGCGGTTCTATGCATATTCTATTTGAGAAGGAAGTTTCACCTGTGATGCCGGAAGACTTCCATTTTATTCGCCCAGAATGGTTTAGTGTGTTTATTCCAGGAGTGATTTTGTTTGCTTTGATATGGCATGCAAGATTAAATAAAAGTAATTGGGAATCGGTCTGTGATACCCGACTATTACCTTACTTACTCGTTGATAAACCCACAAAAAGAAACCGATGGCCATTATTTTGGCTCGCTGTTGGCGGGGTTCTTGTGGTATTGGCCATGGCGGGCCCCACCTGGGAGAGGTTGCCGTCTCCAGTTTTTCGAAATGAATCAGCATTGGTTATAGTCTTGGATCTGTCCGCTTCTATGGATGCTCAAGACGTTAAACCTAGTAGGCTAGACCGATCACGTTTTAAAATTAAAGACATATTGGACCGCCGAAAGGATGGCCAAACAGCGTTGGTGGTTTACGGTGGAGATGCCTATACGGTTACCCCACTCACCGAAGATGTTGAGACTATTGGTAATCATCTTTTGGGGCTTAATACTTCGTTAATGCCAAGTTCTGGCAGTAACGCAAGTAGGGGGTTGATCCAGGCTGAACAGTTACTGAAGCAAGCAGGACTGCGCTCTGGACATATTTTGCTGATTACCGATGGGGTGAATTTGGCGAAGAATGCCCATTTAGTTGAAAGATTGAAATCCGAAAGCTATTTTGTCTCGGTCATGGGTGTGGGTACCGTAGAAGGTGCTCCAATTCCCCGTGGACAGGGTGGGTTTCTTAAGGATTCATTAGGGAACATTGTGATACCTCGATTAAAAGCTATGGATTTAGAAGAATTGGCATCTAAAGGGGGAGGAGTTTTCCATATTATGACCGGCGATAATCGTGATGTTGACGCTTTTAAAGAGGTTATTGATCAAAGTTCTAGGGGCAGGAAGGAACAAGAAAGCGATTTACGTATCGAACAATGGGACGAAAAAGGCCCTTGGTTACTATTAGTAGTATTACCAATTGCAGCGTGTGCTTTCCGAAAGGGAGTTGTTGCTGTTTTCGTGTTGACATTGGGTTTTCCTTTTCAAAATATCAAGGCTATGGGTTGGGATGAACTCTGGGCAACGCCTAACCAAATGGCCAACCGGGCTTTTCAGGCAGGTGAATTGGAAAAAGCAGCACGATTGTTTGACGATAGTAAATGGAAGGGTGCCGCTGCATATAGAGCGGGTGAATTCGATAAAACGGTAGAAGCTTTAAAGGGTCTTGATGATCTAGATAGCCTATACAATATGGGTAATGCTCTAGCGAATTTAAACCGATATTCCGAAGCATTGGATGCCTATAAACGGGTCTTGCAATCAAATCCAGATCATCAAGATGCGCGTTTTAACAAAGAGCTCATTGAGGAAAGGCTAAAACAGGAGGAGTCACAAGACTCTCCGAATCAGAGTTCGGAGGATCAAGAGGAAGACCAACAAAACCCAAATTCGGGAGACCGAAATGATTCTGATAACCAAACATCGACACGTGATTCGGAGCGAAATCAGCAAGATTCTACCCAGCAGATCGAATCGGATGAAAATAAGGCGACCGGTGTTCCCGAACAGCAGGGGAAACAAGAAGGAGAAGAAAGTAGTGAGACGGGAAATGAAGATGAAATTGAAAAAAAAGCTAAGCAACCAGAACCAACTCAGGATATGGGGATGCCCAAAAAATCTGAGGTTTCACACAATAATAAGCCCGATGAAACTCAACAGGCCAATGAACAATGGCTGCGCAGGATTCCGGATGATCCCGGTAGGCTGTTGAGGGAAAAATTTCGGTATCAGTACAGTCGGAGAGACCGGGGAAATAGTACCGAAACCGAAGCATGGTAGTAGGAGGCGTTTTGGGTATAACTGATAATAGACAGAGCTTTTTGAGTAGAATCTCGGAAAATTTGTGGGTGGCGGTTGTGATGTGTGTCGGATTATTGTCGGCTGATGGTGTTGTGGCGGCCGAAATCAACGTAACTTCAGATCGAAACCCTGTCCAAATAAACGAATCGTTTAATCTTGTTTTTCAAGCTATTGGATCGCCCGATAGTGATCCAGATTTCGGACCCCTACAAAAGGATTTCGAAATTTTAAGTAGGGGACAAAGTAGCAATATTTCGATTGTAAATGGTGCTTACGACAAGACCATTCAATGGAAATTGAATGTCATTGCAAAACGGACGGGAAAGCTAATGGTTCCATCCATTTCATTCGGGAAAGATGTAAGCTTGCCGATAATTGTTAGCGTTAACGAAGCGCAATCTTCCCAGCTTGTTCCTGGCCAACCAATGCCCGAATTGTTGTTAGAAATTGAGGCCCAACCTGAAAATCCCTATGTTCAGGCCCAAGTGATCTACACTGTGCGGTTATTGCATAGAGTCAATATTTCTGAGGCTCAATTGACCGAGCCTAAGGTTGAAAATGCGATTGTCGAAAAATTGGGGGAAGATGTTAGTTACAACACTCGGCGTCAGGGCAATCAGTATAGTGTTGTTGAAAGAAAATACGCGATCTTTCCCCAAAAGAGTGGGGTTATGATGGTGGAACCATTGGAGTTGAATGCTCAGGTCATTACGTCGAGGAGGCGTGGTTCTTCGTTTGACAATTTTTTTAGCCGTGGAAATACACGGACAAAGCGGATTAGATCAAAGCTGTTGGCGCTAAAAGTTAAACCGATTCCCGCAGAATTCGTGGGTAAGGATTGGTTGCCCGCCGAACAGATTTTACTAACCGAAGATTGGCCACAAAACCCACCAAAACTCACTGTTGGGGAGCCTATAACGAGGACTTTGATACTTCAAGCTAAAGGACTACCCGCCAGCCAAATACCGGAGATCAATAACGCTAATTTGTCGGTCGTATCTCCTAACGGTGGCGTGGTTAAGCAGTATGCGGACCAACCTAATGTTAAAGAACAAAAGACAAGGCAAGGTCTAGTGAGTTCAAGGGAAGAAAAAACAGCACTAATTCCCTCTAGTGAGGGAGAATATGTACTCCCAACTATCGAAATTCCTTGGTGGAATACGGAGACGGATCGCATGGAAGTCGCCCGAATTCCCGAATTAATTGTTGGAACTTTGGCCTCAACTTCAGAATTCAATACCCCGATTGAGTCTCCCCCGGCGATTGGCGTTCCCTCAGAAAATCAACAGGTTGGTGAAATCTCGTTTACAAAAGTACGAGAGAGAGGACTATTTTGGGAATGGATTTCTTTGGTTTTAGCCTTGGGTTGGCTGGGAACTTTGATTGTATGGGGATTGAAGAATAGAAAAAAGCTGCCTCAGGAAAATCTCGAAAAACATAGTTCGCCCAATAATCGTCGGGCCGTTAGGAGCTTGAAACGATCTTGTTATGATAATGATTCTCAGGCTGCTAAGGATGCGTTGCTGCAATGGGCGGGTGCCATCTGGCCTGAGTCTCCTCCGAACAGCCTGGGTGATATTGAGCGCCGCTGTAGCGGCACCCTAAAAAGCGAACTAAAAACTTTGAACCAGTCTTTGTACGGTATAGAAGAAAACGCTTGGCATGGCCAAGCCCTATGGGTCGCCTTTTTTCAGCATCAAAAGGAACGGGCAGTACCGAAGGATAATGGAAAAATCGGATTGGAGCCTCTATATAAGCTATAGCCTGCATTTTTTTGTCCGATTCTAGAAATATTCTTTTTGCTGTAGTCCAATCTGGATTTCAGGTAAGCCTCTATTTATTCCATAGCGAATAAATCCATAAACCGATCCACCGACGTCGATTCTAATGTATATTGGTCCTCAAAAAGGCCTAGAATCGCTTCTTGATTTTTCGGTGTCAGGCGGGATTTTAGGTTTTCAATCAATTTATTTTTTAACATAGGCATCCCTTCTTTACGCCGTCGGCGATGACCAATGGGGAATTCGATCTGAATTTTTGATGTGTAGGTCCCATCGTTGAAGAATACTTGTATAGCATTGGCGATTGAACGTTTGGCTGGGTTTAAGTAGTCAATACTGAACTGCTGGTTCTCCTCTACACGGATTTTTTTTCTAAGACTGTCAACTCTCGGATCTTGGGCGATTTTGTCTTCGTAGTGGTTGGCTGTTAGTTCTCCGAAAATCAATCCAATAGCTACCATGTATTGGATACAATGGTCCCTATCGGCGGGGTTATGTAGAGGCCCACTTTTGTCAATAATGCGGGTAGCAGCCCGCTGAGTTTGAATTTCGACACGATGAATTTCGTTTAGCCGATATTTTACCGATTCGTGGAGTCGTAGAGCAGCTTCGATGGCCGTCTGGGCATGGAATTCGGCCGGGAAGGAGATTTTGAATAAGATGTTTTCCATAACGTAGCTCGCAAATGTTTGGTTAAATACAAAAAAATTGCCTTGGTATAAGACGTCGTAAAATCCCCAGTTCTTAGCGGACAATGCCGAGGGATAACCCATTTCCCCAGTCATTGACATTATTGCGAGTCTCACTCCGCGGCTGGTTGCATCACCTGCTGCCCAACTTTTTCGTGACCCAGTATTCGGTGAATGTCGATAACAACGTAATGTTCCTCCGTCGACCCAGGCATTGGTTAATGCATTAACAATTTGTTTCCGACCACCGCCTAGCAGGGGAGTTACAACGGCAGCTGTAGCTATTCGCACCAGCAAGATATGGTCCAAACCTACGCGGTTAAAACTGTTTTCAAGCCCAATTACCCCTTGTATTTCATAGGCTTTTATCATAGCTGTTAACACGTCGCAGACCGAGAGCGGTGTCTTACCCTTGGCGATATTTTGTCTGCTTACATAATCGGCTACCGCAAGAATCCCTCCAAGATTATCTGATGGGTGTCCCCATTCCGCCGCCAGCCAAGTATCGTTATAATCAAGCCATCGAATCATGGTGCCGATATTGAATGCCGCCTGGACTGGGTCCAGTTGATATGAAAGGCCCGGTATACGCGCACCATTGGGTATTTCCGCGCCTGGTACAATGGGGCCAAGCAATTTTGTACAGGCAGGGTAGCTTAAAGATAATAGGCCGCAACCCAGCGAATCCAGCAGGCATAGCCGTGCTGTGCTGAATGCTTCCGTTTGTTCAATCCGATAATTTAAAACATAATCGGCAATATCATAAAATAATCGATCCTGCATTATGATTAGTTTCAGCAGTTGATCGGTAAATATTCCCGCTTTTCAGGGCCGATGTAGTCGGCGCTAGGCCTGATAAGTCGATTATTGCTACGTTGTTCAATTATGTGAGCCGACCATCCACAGATTCTCGAGCAAATGAAAAGAGGCGTAAAGAGGGGTGTAGGGATCCCCATGAAGTGATAGGCTGATGCGCTGTAGAAATCGAGATTTGGGAAGAGTTTTTTTTCTACCCACATTACATATTCAATCGCCTCGGATACGGCGTATATTTTGGTGTCGTGGTATTGCTGAGCTAACTTATTGGCCCATGTTTTGATAATAGTGTTGCGTGGGTCCGATGAGCTATAGACCGCGTGTCCAAAACCCATGATTTTCATTTTTTGATCCAACATTTTGCGGACAGTCTGTTGCGCGTCTTCAGGATTTCTAAATCGACGAATTAGATCCATAGCGGCTTCATTAGCCCCGCCGTGAAGTGGTCCTCGCAGTGTACCAATACCAGCGGTAACCGCTGAATAAAAATCGGATAAGGTCGCGGCACAAACCCTGGCATCGAAGGTTGATGCGTTTAATTCGTGTTCAGCATAGAGTATCAATGATACATCCATCGCTCGGCGATGGAGGTCATTAGGGGGTGAATTAGTTATAAGGCGGAGTAAGTGGCCTGCAATAGTGGGTTCATTACTGTTGGTGTCGATGCGTTTGCCACTTGAAACGTAATGATGCCAATAGCCCAGAACTGAAGGAAAAATTGCTAACAATCGATCGGCAACAGCGTATTGATTTTTAAAATCTCTTTCCGGCTCTAATGTCCCGAGCATTGAACAGGCCGTGCGCATCATGTCCATAGGGTGTGCATTTTTGGGGATGTGTTCGATCACTTCTTTTAACGGCTCGGGAATGGTTCTCAGCTGTTTAAGTTTTTTCGAATAATGCCTCAATTCAGGTTTATCTGGGAGGTTTCCATAAATCAGCAGATAAGCGACTTCTTCAAAACTAGCATGCTCGGCTAAATCAAAAATGTCGTAACCTCGATAAGATAGACCCTTTCCTTCTTTGCCTACCGTGGCGATAGCTGTCTGAGCTACGGAAATACCACGCAGTCCCATTTGATTTTGAGAGTTCACCTTTTTCCCATTCAAAAAACGTTAACAAAAAAGCTTTTTGACCTTGAAAAACATAGCAATCTAGTTAGTATTGCTGATGGCATTATGGTGGTAAATTTGAGTCTTTTTTGAACATTCGTTATCTATATTCGTTGTACGGTTTTAAAAGGATTATAAAAGTTGGAATCAACCCCTGCCAAGTCCGATTCAGGGTGCAAACGGCTCATTAACTCTTTCACTTTTTCTTCTTCAGTCTTTCGTGCATATATAATGATCAAATATTTTCCAGACTCCAGGTCATCGTGAAACAGGTTCATTTTTTTATTTTCACTGGCGATCCCGGTTAAACCTCCAACCCATGCGCCAAACATTGATAGGACTGCGACGATGGCAAGATAGGCTGGCCAGGGCATATTGGGCCCGAAAGGTTCTGCGACGAGTAGATACAATACGACTAGCACTGAGATTCCAAACCCTGTTGCTGTCCCAACTAATCCGTCACGGAGAATATCAAGTCGTTCGATATAATTTGCCGAATGGATATGCCGTTTGTACAATCCGGCTTCATTTTTGCTGAGGACGTGGACCAGCCAGTCGCTGACCCCTGCATCGTGTAAATCGTGGGAAATTCGATCGGTACTTTCGATGCTGCTTGTTAAATAATAAAGACATTTCATGGGTTTATCTCCTAAAGAATCTGTTGTTTTAGTTTTTGGACAGCTTCTAAAACCCACTATATCAGCAAAAGGTTTTTGGGGTCTATTTATTGATAGGTTGTATGGTTAAAAAAAAACGTAGGAATCGGAAACCTCGACGATCGCGGAAAAAAATTAGTTTTTCGAAGCGTTGGTATGGCCCTTTTGTTCTATGGACGATATTTGGATTTAGTTTTATTTTAGTTGCTTATATCGGTTATCTAGATTATAGGGTTACTCGGTTATTCGAGGGAAAACGCTGGTCGATTCCAGCCAGGGTCTACGCAAGTCCAACAGAACTTTACGCAGGTTTTGAGCTCACAGCGCCAGGATTTGTGAAGATGCTGGAACGTTTGAATTACCGAAAAGACACTCATCTCGCGTCTGAGGCTACCTATTATCGCAGGGGTCATCAAGTTTTTATGAAGACTCGTGCATTTCGGTTTTCGGAAAAAAAACAGTTGAGTCGGCGTATTCGGGTAACTTTTTCTAATAAACATTTGGCGGGTTTATATGATTTAGGTCAAAAGAAGAGTTTGCCAATTTTTCGTATAGATCCTCTACACATCGGAAGTTTCTATCCGACACGAAAAGAGGATCGCATACTTGTCCGATTGGACGATGTTCCCGACGCGCTTGTGCGTGGATTATTGGCCACAGAAGACCGAAATTTTTATAGTCATGCCGGTATTTCTTTTCGTTCGATTTTTCGGGCATTGTGGGCCAATATACGAGCAGGCCGTATTGTGCAGGGTGGGAGTACCATTACGCAACAGTTGGTAAAGAACTTCTTTTTGACACCGGAACGGAGTCTGTGGAGAAAGATCAACGAAGGGCTTATGGCAATTATCTTAGACGCGGGTTACCACAAAGACGAAATTCTCGAAGCCTATCTTAACGAAATTTATTTGGGACAGGATCGGTCCAGAGCGATACACGGTTTCGGATTGGCTAGCCAGTATTATTTTGGACGCTCATTAAAGTCCCTGGGCTTGGAGCAGATATCAGTGTTGATCGCTTTAGTGAGAGGACCATCCTATTACGACCCCTGGAAACATCCAGATCGTCTCAAGAAACGTCGTAACCTTGTTCTCGATAATATGCATGATGCGGGGAATATTACTTTATGGCAAGCAAAGTTAGCAAAGTCTCGCTCCTTGTTGGTTAATCGGAAAAAGAAGGTTGCTCCGGGTCGTTATTCGAGTTTTATGGGTTTGGTTCGCCGCCAGCTCCAGCGTGAATATCGTGAGGAGGATTTAACCAGCGAGGGGTTAAGAATTTTTACGACATTACAAATTGATCTCCAGGATACCTTAGAGCGTACGACTCAAAACATGTTGGAGCGTTTGGAAAGATCAAAAAGGGTTTCTCAATTGCAGGCCGCGATTGTGATTACTCGACGAGAAGGGGGCGAAGTAGTGGCGATGATGGGTAGTCGAGATCCTAGTTATAGGGGGTTTAATAGAGCCTTGAATGCTTTGCGGCCTGTTGGGTCACTGATAAAGCCGGTGATTTATCTGACCGCTTTGGATGATCCTGGCAGATACACGCTTACGACAATCCTTGATGACAGCGAAATTAGGGTGCGCGCACCTAATGGACACATTTGGAATCCGAAAAACTATGATCGCATCGAGCACGGTGATGTGTCTTTGCATAGTGCTTTGGCGAACTCCTATAATTTGGCGACGGTTCGTCTAGGTCTCGATTTGGGGCTTGGACGTATCATTAAGACATTGCGAAATTTAGGTGTAAATCGCGAGTTCAATTACTACCCTTCGTTTTTGTTAGGAGCAGGTGAATTAACACCGTTGGAAATTACTCAGTATTTTCAAACTCTAGCAAGTGATGGATTTAATACACCGTTGCGAAGCATTCGCGCAGTTTTGTCCAGTGATGGAGAACCTTTGCAACGCTATGGTTTGACAGTCCGCCAAGTTTCGGATCCGGCGGCGACCTATTTGGTCAATACGATTTTGCAGGAATCGGTGAGGGAAGGAACCGGTAAAGCAGTCTATTCTGTTTTGCCGAAAACTTTCAATGTAGTTGGGAAAACGGGGACAACCAATGATCTCAGGGACAGTTGGTTCGCGGGTTTCACCGGTGATTATTTAGGCGTCGTTTGGCTTGGGCGTGACGACAATAAATCTATTTATTTGTCGGGCTCCAGTGGCGCCCTGAGGATTTGGACTCAGGTCATGAACAAAATTAGTAAGACAGGGGTCGATTTGTATCCGCCTGAGGACATAGAGATGGTATGGATCGATACCGAAAATGGCTTAAGGGGAAACGAAGGATGTCGATATGCGGTACAATACCCGTTTATATGGGGATCTGCGCCCAATGAATTTTCTCCCTGCGCTAAATCCTCGTCGGGTAAATTCGGTGTATGGTTACGGGGATTCTTGGGGAATGAATAAATCGGTTCCGATTTTGATGATCGTAACAAGTTTGGGTTTATATTCGTGCGCTTTAAAACCGACGAATCAAGGTCCATCTGGTATAGATTCTCAGGAAAATCTAATCCACCCTTCAAAGGAGGTTCCCAAGCAACCTTCTTCGCCAAAAAGCTATGTTGCCCGCCCCAAACCCCTGGTGATGTCAGCGGCTGTGCGCCATTTAATGAAAGACGCATCTCATTTGGGTAGGCAGGGTAAGTTAGATGCTGCTGTTACAACAACCGAAAGAGCATTGAGAATTCAACCGAGGAATGCTACGTTGTGGTATCAATTGGCTTCGTTTCATTTACAACAAGATCAACTGGGTTCCGCTGAAAGTCTGGCTAAAAAGTCAAATACACTGGCGGGTGGTGATTCGAAATTGAAAAGAAAAAATTGGACTTTGATCAGTATCGCGCGCCAACGAGGGGGAGATTTCGAAGGTGCTTCTCAAGCCAAATGGAAAGCAGGACAATATTGAGGCTTTTTCGGTGGATGTTATTAGCCTATCTATTTATGGTTCCGTCTTCATTTTTGCGACAAGGTTTAAATAGTCTTCTGTGTTCTTGGTGTGTCTTGGGTGGGGTGTCATACCAAAGATTGGCTTTCCCGGGGACAGTGTCTACTCGTTTTTAGATTTGTAGTTAATTCTTACCGCTAAGCTTGTAGTTGTAATCGTTGTCGTTAGTGGAGGTAAACGATTGAAAATTTCGATGGCTATCTCTGACAGTATATTTGGTAGGCAATTAAGGCTAGGTATCATTGTGATGTTGTTGATATCATTTTCTGGGTGTACACAACTCGGTGGTTTTTCCAGAGGGGGCGGCTGCGAAGAAAAAAATTGTGATGCTTCTGGAATTATTGGTAATTCCAATACCAATAATGAATGGGTTTGTCATGGTGAAAAGGGTAGTAGTGGTTGGCAATGTAAAAATGTCCGAGATTCTTCGAAAGAAGTTGCTGTTAGTCCCAAGGTTCAACAATTTTCATCCGAAAATCGGTTTGGACCGACATTTCAATCTAGGCCAGAGAGGAGCCCTGTAGGTGAATTAGCTGGATCAGCTTCACAATCGAAAGTCCTATCAAAAAAAGTTCAGAAAACTAATGCCCCGTATGCGGATGGCGCTGAGATTATTTTGCAACAGCCACGAGATTCTTATGCAGTGCAACTGCTTGCTCTTCAGAAAAAGACTGATATCGTAAGTTATGCAAAGTTAAGTGGTTTGTATTATTCGTTACATGCTCGCCTAATTAGCCACGGGAGCGAATGGTACGTACTGCTATTGGGAATCTATCCTGACAGGCTTACTGCAAACAGCGCTACGGAAGAATGGGTAAGGGATAATACCCGGAGGGTCAAACCATGGATTCGTAAATTGGGCCCTCTACAAGATGCCATTAGAGCTGTAAGTAAAGAGTAGATTCAAGGTCTTATTCAATGGAGCTAGCTCCTTTTTTGGATAGGTTGAGACTCATTGAAAATAATCGCGACCTTAAAAACCTTATAAGTACTGGAAAATCGTGGAAATTACCAAAACCGATTGGCGAAAATCAGTGAACTAATCCTAGGATTAGGAATTGAAGCTGTTGAAGGTTTGCCTTATTGACTCTCTTTCAAAACAATAGCTTGGGCAAGGTTCTTAACAATCGTGAGTCCTGCTTCGTCAGCGGTTGAACCAAAGCATACGATGCCGTCCTCATGACCCAACATAGAAAAAATAGGGGTCGTTGGGTGTTTTAAAAGGTGTTTTACGGCTGCGGCCATCTCTTGTGTGCCGTATTTGATGCCCGATTCTATGAAAGGTATTGACAAGTGGTGAGTTTGCCGCCAGATTTCAGGTGAATGCACATGTATAACCCAATTAATAGTTTCGTCTGCTGCGTATACGGCTGCATGTGTAAGTGCTTCTGATGAAGGTTTGATGGGGCCTTCAGATAGGATCCAATTGTCGTCCAGGCTCGTCTTTAAAACTAGGGCATAATGGTCATCGGTGAGATTTTCGAGGTGGCCAGTTTGCGTTCCGGTAATAACAAAGGGTTGATATTTAATTTCGTCTCCGGTTGGCTTATTGAGATTTAATTTGTGGCTCATATTTCCAAATCCGTATCCAGAGTAACGATGGGGATCTTGTCCGATCAAATCAAGTTTGAACATGATTTTACGCCAGGCGTTCAGTTCGCTGTACGCTGCAATAACGAAAGGCGGTTTCAACGTATAATCAAGTTGGAATTTAATGACACCTTCAGTTTCGGGGGGGGTGGGGTTGTCCATAGCTTTAAACAGAAGGGGCCTTTAATCGAAACAATATCAATAGGCCGACAATTAGCAAAAGGAGCCATCCAGCTGCTAAGCAACCAATTATTCCATCGTACTCTCCTACAAGATATGCTGACGACGAATGAGGATTGCCATTCGTCATGGCTTTAGTTGATTTAATGACAAACACCCAGCCGGCATGTATGCCTATACAATATCCTAGGCCATACTTCGATTGCATACGGACTAATCCGAGAAAAATTCCAGACAAAAATAGCGCGACAAACGAATCGAAAATTTCAAAGTTGAAAAGTTGAGAGAGCGAATCGAAAATAACTTGGAATCCACTGAATGCAGTTATTTGGTTATTTTCGAAGTCTAGATTACTCCGTAAAAAATGGAGTGTTGCATAATAAAAAGCACTTGTGAATAGCGCGAAGCCCTTTGTGCTTTGAGACAGCAGGCCGCCGAGCAGTAGCCCCCGAAACAGGGGCTCCTCCAACGATGCGACCAAAACGCCGATGGCAAAAGCTTTGCCGAGACTGAAAGCAATTGAACTAGCGGTTGCGGATGTTTTAAGATCGATAATCCGTACATCCAGGACCAGCAAGAAAAAAACGACAACAGTTAGAATGATTGCGCCTATGATCCATCCCTGGAAGACGCGATATAAAAATTTCTTGTCGAGGCTGAAGAAACCAAAGTCATGCCGATTTAACCCAAATAATTGGGCTGTTGGATATATTCCGAGCAATATTAAAAATAGACCGCCTCGGTTAACAGCTTTTGGAAAGGAGTTTTGAATATCGATTAGAGAATGTAGTAAAAAAGCCAGTAAGGCACTAATGGAAGCTGCGACCAAAAGGTAAACAAGCGGTGCAAAGAATAGCAAGAATCGAGATGAGTTGCGCATTGGTGAAATTGGCTAGGGATTACAAGAAAAACATTGAGATACAGCATACCGGTTTTTTGAAAGCACTCAAAAATTTTTTTGCCCTGTTATAATGGGCAAGGATCGGAAGTTTTTATGCGAATGTGGCGGAATTGGTAGACGCGCTGGATTTAGGTTCCAGTGGGGGAACCTGTGAGAGTTCGAGTCTCTCCATTCGCACCAACCTATTAACCATTCGGACCGCCTAACTCAAAAACTCTGCTACCATTAATTGGCGGGTTTCGGTACTTAGATGCTGTGTAGTGTGGCGTTTTAAATGTCTCTTTGTGAGACTAAACGCATTTGGAGAAGATTTAAACATGCAAGTTACTGTCGAATCGACATCGGAATTGGAAAGGAAGCTAACGGTAAAGTTGTCTGAGGCGGCTATTAAGGAAAAAGTGGAAACTCGGCTAAAAAAACTCTCAAAGGACGTGAAGATTGATGGTTTTAGGCCTGGTAAAGTGCCCCAGCGCGTTATTAGAAGTCGGTATGGCAAACAACTTAGACAGGAAGTGTTGGCAGAGTTGACCCAGTCTAGTTTTTACGATGCTTTAGTGGAAAAAGATTTAAACCTTGTCGGTAGGCCTTTAATTACACCAGAAAAAATCGATGAGGGTGAGGGATTTAGATATACTGCAAGCTTTGAGGTATATCCTGAAGTTGCTTTGGTTGACTTATCGGAACTGTCGGTAACCCGACCAAAAACTGAAATGGATGATACCGATCTTGAATCCGTAATCGAACGACTAAGAACTCAAAAGAAAACCTGGGAAATAGTGGATAGGGCTGCTCAAAATGTTGATAGGGTTATTATCAACTTTACAGGATCGGTGAATGGCGAAAATTTCACCGAGGGTCAAGTTAAGGAACATTCGGTGATTTTGGGATCGAATCAAATGATTTCTGGTTTCGAAGATAGATTGATTGGAACCGCTAAAAACGACTTATTGAATTTCGATTTAGATTTCCCCTCGGATTACCATATGGAAAAGCTTGCTGGTAAAACAGCTCATTTTGAGGTCGAAGTGGTTAATGTCCAGGAAAGTCAATTGCCCGAGTTAAATGAAGAGTTTGTTAAAGCTTTTGGAATTGCTAGCGGGAAAGTCGACGATTTTCGTATTGATATCAAGAAAAATATGGAAAAGGAGTTGGAAAATACTATTCGGGAAAATGTTAAAACAAATGTTATGGATGCGCTTATGGAAAACCATGACATTCAATTACCCAAAGGGCTTATTGACCAGGAAGTTGTTAATATGGAGGCTTCCTATAAAAAGGCAGCCGAGAACCAGAATCGTAATATTCAAGAGCAAATTCCAAGGGAGACTCTTGAGCCGCAAGCTATTCGGCGCGTCAAACTAGGGTTGGTTCTAGGTGAAATCATTAAGAAAAACGATCTGAAGCCCGATGAAAGACGTGTTCATACAGCGATTGAATCGATTGCGCAGGGCTATGAAAATCCTAAAGAGGTTGTTGATTGGTACTACTCTGAAAAGGAGCAGTTAAGCAAAATTGAACACATGGTTCTGGAGGATCAAGTTGTAGAATTTGTTTTAGAGCGAGTACAAGTAACGGACAAGCCTATTGGCTTTTCCGAGTTAATGCAAATGGATCAAAGTGATACAAAATAAGGGTGCAAGTGTGGAAATAGCTCAAAAGTGTGATCAAATCCAACCTACAGCGTCGGGGTTGGTTCCTATTGTAATTGAACAAACTGCTCGGGGTGAGCGATCATTTGATATATACTCCCGGCTATTGAAAGAGCGTGTAGTTTTTTTGGTTGGCCAAGTTGAAGACCATCTTGCCAATTTAGTGGTTGCTCAGCTGTTGTTTCTGGAGTCAGAGAATCCAGATAAAGATATTCATTTATACATTAATTCACCGGGTGGTGTGGTTACAGCTGGGCTGGCGATATATGACACTATGCAGTTTATTAAAGCTGATGTGAGTACAATGTGTATCGGCCAGGCAGCAAGCATGGGTGCGTTATTGCTGGCAGGTGGTGCTGCTGGAAAGCGATATTGCTTACCCCATTCGAGAATGATGATACACCAACCGCTTGGGGGTTTTCAGGGGCAGGCGAGTGATATAGATATTCATGCTAAAGAGATACTTAATATTCGGGAGCGATTAAATGCAATATTGGCCGATCATACAGGTCAACCTATTGAGCGGATTCAAAAAGATACCGATCGGGATAACTTTCTCAGTGGCGCGGAAGCGGTAGAGTTTGGGTTGATCGATGAGGTTTTGGAAACTCGCCTGTCATCGGCGGATGCCATTTGATCTGGATACCTTCAGTGAATGTGCGGATCCGAGTGAGCGAGATGTTATTATTTCAAAATATGACTGGCATTAATGATCATTGATACATGCTATGGACCTTATAACATGAGGTTAATCTATGAGTAATGAGAAATCTGGCAAGGGTAGTGATGGCAAACTTCTCTATTGTTCTTTTTGTGGTAAAAGTCAGCATGAAGTTAGAAAGCTGATTGCTGGTCCGTCAGTTTTTGTTTGTGATGAATGTGTAGAACTATGCAATGACATCATTCGCGAAGAATTACAGGAAAACGTCACCTCCGGTAATGACCAGCTTCCTAAGCCAAAAGAAATCAAAGAAGTACTTGATGAATACGTTATTGGGCAAGATGGTGCGAAGAAAATTCTTGCAGTCGCCGTCTATAATCACTACAAACGGCTCAGAAACCAAATTAAGAAGAACGATGTCGAACTTGCTAAAAGCAACATATTACTAATTGGCCCGACTGGTTCTGGTAAAACTCTATTGGCGGAAACCTTGGCTAGACTGCTAGATGTTCCTTTTACCATAGCGGATGCCACTACGCTGACTGAAGCTGGATATGTTGGAGAGGACGTGGAGAATATTATTCAAAAAATTCTCCAGAAATGTGATTACGATGTAGAGAAGGCTGAGTCAGGCATTGTTTATATCGATGAGATCGATAAAATCTCCAAAAAATCCGATAATCCGTCCATTACTCGTGATGTATCGGGTGAAGGTGTGCAGCAGGCGCTTTTGAAACTTGTCGAAGGGACTATAGCATCGGTGCCTCCTCAAGGGGGGCGAAAACATCCGCAACAGGAATTTTTGCAAGTTAATACGGGAAACATACTGTTTATTGTTGGAGGCGCGTTTGCAGGGTTAGACAAAGTTATCCAGGCGCGCACCGAAAAAGGAGGCATAGGTTTTTCGGCTGATGTTAAAAGTAAAGACGATTCAAAAAATGTAGGGGAGATTCTTTCCTTAGTGGAGGCTGAGGACCTTATAAAATATGGGCTGATACCCGAGTTTGTGGGCCGTTTGCCAGTGGTAGCGACGCTTGATGAATTAAGCCGCGATGCTCTCGTGAAAATTTTAACGGAGCCTAAAAATGCGCTTACGAAGCAGTATTCCAAACTTTTTGAAATGGAAGATTGTGATCTCGAAATTAGAATGGAAGCACTAGAGGCAATTGCGACAAAAGCAATGGAACGCAAGACTGGTGCTAGAGGTTTGCGGACCATCCTTGAGCATGCGCTTCTCGATTTAATGTATGAATTACCTTCCGCGGAGGATATTACGAAAGTTGTCATTGACGCTGGAGTGATTACAGGTGAATCGGAACCTTATCGTATATACGAAAATAGGGATCAACAGCGTATTTCGGTTGATTAAGATTTGTTTGTCGCCTAAATACCTAAAACCTTCTTTTTCGTTTTGGAAACGGCTTGAAATTATAGCCATTGCCCCAATGTTATCGGTTGGACCAATCTTTTATTGTGCTCGGAGGTACAGGATCCCGTATGTTTAATATCGACGGCAAATCAAGCGTGCCAACGCTTATAGTTCCAGTTCTACCACTTCGTGATGTGGTTGTGTATCCCCATATGGTGATTCCTCTGTTTGTTGGCCGGGACAAATCGATTCGAGCCCTGGATGTCGCTATGCGGGACAACAAGCAAATTTTGTTAGTTGCGCAGAAAGATGCCGAAATAGATGATCCTGGTCTGGATGATCTATATAAGGCTGGAACACTTTCCAATATTTTACAATTGCTCAAACTCCCTGATGGAACGGTAAAAGTTCTTGTTGAGGGACATCAACGTAGTTTGATCGAAGGGTTTCACGAAGCTGATGGCTATTTTTCTGCTGGGGTGACTGACTTGCCCGACGAGACTAATATCGGAGAACAGGAGTTGGAGGTATTGGTCCGTACTGCGGTCAACAATTTTGACCAATATGTGAAACTCAATAAAAAAATTCCGCCGGAAGTTTTGAATTCATTGGCGGGAATTGATGAGCCAGGTCGGTTAGCCGATACGATGGCCGCGCATATGACCTTAAAGATTGAAGAGAAACAATCGATTCTAGAGCTTAAAGATATTGCGGAACGCCTCGAACGCTTACTGATTTGTATGGATAATGGGGTCGATCTTCTGGAAATGGAAAAACGGATTAGGGGTCGTGTCAAAAAGCAAATGGAAAAAAATCAAAGGGAGTATTATCTTAACGAACAGATGAAGGCAATCCAAAAGGAATTGGGCGAAATGGAAGATGTTCCCAACGAAATTGAGGAACTTGCTAATAAAATTGAACAGTCAGGAATGTCCAAGGAAGCTAGGTCCAAGGCTGATGCGGAGTTAAATAAACTAAAGCTCATGTCGCCCATGTCGGCGGAAGCAACTGTAGTCCGTAACTATATTGATTGGATGGTCAGCGTTCCATGGAAAAAAAGGACTAAAGTTCGTCATGATCTAAAAAAAGCTGAGAGTGTTCTTGAAATAGAACACTATGGTTTGGAAAAGGTAAAGGAACGCATACTGGAGTATTTGGCAGTACAGCAACGTGTTAGAAAGCTTAAAGGCCCTATATTGTGTTTAGTTGGGCCTCCTGGTGTTGGAAAAACTTCGTTAGGTCAGTCTATAGCTCATGCTACAAATCGGAAATATGTGCGGATGTCTTTGGGTGGGGTTCGTGACGAAGCAGAAATTCGTGGTCATCGAAAAACCTATATTGGTTCTCTACCCGGAAAAATTCTACAAAATTTAGCTAAAATAGGTACTCGTAATCCGATGTTCCTGTTGGATGAAATCGACAAAATGGCTATGGATTTTCGTGGTGATCCTGCATCTGCCTTGTTGGAGGTTTTGGATCCTGAGCAAAATCACACATTTAACGACCATTACCTGGAAGTCGATTTTGATTTGTCCGATGTGATGTTTGTTGCGACGGCTAATACACTGAATATCCCTTCGCCTCTTTTGGATAGAATGGAGGTCATTCGGCTTGCGGGCTATACCGAAGACGAAAAAGTTAATATTGCAAAAAGATATTTGATTCCTAAACAGGTCAAAAACAATGGTCTTAAAGACAACGAAATCCAAATTAGCGATTCGGCAATAAAGGATATTATCCGCTTTTATAGTCGCGAAGCTGGGGTTCGTAACTTGGAGAGGGAGATTTCAAAGATTTGTCGAAAAGTTGTTAAAGATTTGTCTCTCGCCTCGAAGTTACGTAAAGCTAGGAAGGTTTCAGTAAGTTCTCGAAATGTAGGAAAGTTTCTTGGTGTCCAGCGGTTTCGATACGGCCGTGCTGAAGAGAAAGATCAAATTGGCTTGGTTACGGGTCTTGCGTGGACCGAAGTTGGAGGTGAGCTTTTGACAGTGGAAACTGCTATTGTTCCAGGGAAAGGGAAGGTTCTACGTACTGGAAAACTCGGTGAAGTGATGCAGGAATCTATCCAAGCTGCTGATACGGTAGTGAGAAGTCGCTCGAAAGTATTGAGTATCGATCCGGAATTTTACCAAAAACATGATATGCATGTGCATGTACCTGAGGGTGCAACGCCGAAGGATGGTCCGAGTGCGGGGATAGCTATGTGTACGGCGTTGGTTTCGGCGTTGACCAAAATTCCTGTGCGCTCAGATGTGGCGATGACGGGGGAAATTACATTGAGAGGTGAAGTGTTGCCAATTGGGGGATTGAAAGAAAAACTGTTAGCAGCGCATCGTGGGGGCATCTCTACAGTAGTAATACCTTGGGAAAATGAAAAAGACTTAGCTGAAATACCACGTAATATTAAAGAAACTCTTGATATAAAACCAGTGCGTTGGATTGATGAGGTATTTGAGTTTGCGCTCCAATACATGCCTACGCCTAGCGAAAAAGCCGAAAATAATGCTAAATTTGAAGAAAATACTATAGAAAAAGCACCCGCGCGCGATGAAAAATCGACAACCGCGCATTAGATGTTGCCAAAATCCAAAAATTATCGCAACAAAGGTAGCTGGGCGCTTGACACCGGTTCGGCACTACTGCTATAAATTGATCTGATTTATTTTGCTTATCCGAAGTGGTGGTAGCACTCGGCTTCTGGGGCGAAGGAATTCAACATTAAATTTGCATTTATGATTTGATAGGGGGACAAATGAACAAATCGGAGTTAGTTGACGCGATTGCAAGCGAGTCAAGCCTTAGTAAGGCTGATGCGGGAAGAGCATTGGATGGGGTTATTTTAGCCGTTACAGGCGCATTAAAAAAAGGGGATTCCGTTTCATTGGTGGGATTCGGAACGTTTCAGGTTAAGGCTCGTGCAGAAAGGCAAGGTAGAAATCCGCAGACTGGGAAAGCAATTACGATCCCTGCTGCAAATATACCTTCGTTTAAAGCCGGGAAAGGACTTAAGGACGCTGTAAACTAAGGGGTTAAATGGGTGCTTAGCTCAGCTGGGAGAGCATCGCCCTTACAAGGCGAGGGTCGGGGGTTCGATCCCCTCAGCACCCACCATTAAGAGAGTCGTTCGGAAATAAGTTGGATTTTAGGGTGATTGTGTCTTTATTGGGTTTGGTTGATTAGGTAAAAGCCTAAAACGGAGTAGGGTTACTTCGAGGGTTTTGAGGTTGAAAACTGGCCAAATGATGATAAGGTGCTCAGGTTATTTCCGGACGACTCTAAAAGAGTATTGAGGAGTGGTAGTTCAGTTGGTTAGAATACCGGCCTGTCACGCCGGTGGTCGCGGGTTCGAGTCCCGTCCACTCCGCCATTAGTTTCAAATTTGCCCTGAATTTAATTAGGGGTTTTTCATTTAGCCGGTATTAACCGATTCTTTCAGTCCTCTGCTAGGGTTTCCTTTATGCTTCAAGCGATTCGTGAACGCGCAAAAGCTTTTATTTGGGTTATTTTAATTTTAATTGCGGTCCCCTTGGCTTTTTTGGGGCTAGGAAATTACTTTGATTCAGGCAAGGAAACTCCCGTTGTGATCGTCGGGGATAAAGAATATTTTCAGCGTGATGTAAATCGGGTGTATCAGCAGAACGCACAGAACCCTATGCAATTTTTCCAATTTAGTGAGGAAGAAATGCAGCAACAAGCACTCGAACAACTCGTCAATAATGAGGTGATTGCGCAGGTTGCATCGGAATTAGATCTGGTTGTTAGTGATTCAACGGTTCGAGATTTTAACAAGTCGTTATCTTATTTTCAGACCGACGGAAAATTTGACAAGAAAAAATACCAAAACTTGATTGCTTCGCAAGGTGAAACGGCAGTAGGATTCGCTGAAAAAGTTAGAAAAACGTTGGTTATGGGGCAATACCGTAGCGGAATCATGAATTCAGATTTTGCTACACTGAGTGATGTCAATCGTATTTTAGAATTGAAAAATCAGGAGCGCGACATTGAATATGTTGTGGTACCGGTTTCAAATGTGGAAACTCACATTGATGACACTATGGTAAGCAATTATTTCCAGGCACACCAGGACCAATTTCAGAATCCAGAAAGGGTTTCGGTCGAGTATATTGAGTTAAATCTGGAGGATTTGGCGGAAGATGTGTTAGTTTCTGAGGAAGAATTGCGGGATTTGTACGAATCGAATAAAGATCTCTATTCAACTCCGGAAAGGCGAAAGGTTAGTCACATATTAATCTCGTTGGATAAGAAGGCCAACCAGGAAGTGATTAAGGTAGCGCAGGAAAAAGCTCAAGCTATTAAGGAAAGGATTATTGCGGGAGACGACTTTAGTGTCTTGGCCAAAGAGCTTTCAGACGATACGGTTTCGTCGAAAAATGGCGGTGATCTAGGCCTTATTACACCGGGTATTATGGAGAAAAATTTTGAAGAGGTGGCCTTTTCGTTAGGGAAAGGAGAACTGTCAGATCCTGTGAAAACTGCTTTTGGATTTCACCTAATAAAAGTTACAGAATTAAAACCTGGGGAAACCAAGCTCTATGAACAGGTCCGTGATGAATTGTCGAAGAATTTTAAACACGATAAGGCGGAGAATAAGTTCTATGAGCTGGGTGAACGCTTAGCTGAAGTTAGCTACGAAGATTCAGGGAGTTTGGAGCCGGCTGCTCAGACTTTAAATATGGAAATCAAACAAACGGATCTATTTACCCGGGAAAAGGGTGACGGAATTGCATCTGAATCGAAGATCAGGGATATGGCTTTCAATCTGGAAGTGTTGGGCGGTAACAACAGTGAACCCGTCGAAATTGGTGATGATAAGGTTGTAATACTTAGAGTTAAGGAACATCGATTACCGATTACGGTTCCGCTAGATGAGGTTAAGGACAAAATTATTGCAACCTTAAAATTGGACGCTGCCAAGGAAAGGGCCCTCGAACGCGCAAATGAGATTATGAGCAAGCTAGAAAATGGTGTTGCTCTAAAAGATATATTATCTCAGGATAGTGGTTTAGAATTGAAAATTAAGCGTATATCTAGGTTAGAAAAAGATTTTCCGAGTGAAATAACAAGGGCGGTATTTAAAGCTGCTAAGCCAGTTAACGGTCAACCAACCCCGTTACTCGTTGCATTGGATAATGGTGAACAGGCAATTATTAATGTATTGTTGGTGCAGAGTGCAGAGACCAATAAGATTTTGGAAAAAGATCGAGACACCGTAAAGAATGTTTTAGCCCAGGGTTCGGGGGTATCGTTATTTTCGGCACTAGTTTCCAATGGTCGAGACAAAGTCGGCGTAAAGTTTTTTACCTCAGAGGAATAGCGGTTCACTCGTGATTCATAGTATGACGGGCGTGACTTTACGTCATGCCAAGTCTATCAACCTTGTACGTGTCGTTGCAGCGGTGAATAGGTAGTCAAAGAATTCATAGCGAATCGGTTTCGAGAAGACACTAAACTTGGTCTTGCCAATACCTCGTTGATCGTTAAAGTCCTTACCTATATTCCATTGCGATATGGGGCGCCGGAATATAGATAAAGTATTTATAAAAGCATTTGTGTCAAAGGTTGAATCCCGTTATGTTATATCCAGCGTCAACATAAGTTATTTCTCCAGTGATACCGGATGCCAGGTCGGAACACAGAAATGCAGCTGTATTTCCAACTTCTTCAAGCGTAACGTTTTTTCGCAAAGGAGCAGCGCCAGCAGCTTTTTTGAGCATTTCTTTGAAATTACTAATACCGGCTGATGCCAAGGTTTTCATAGGCCCTGCCGAAACTGCGTTAACTCTTATTCCTTTGGGACCCAATGCGGCTGCCATATATCGGACATTAGCTTCGAGACTAGCTTTGGCGACGCCCATGACGTTGTAGTTAGGGATTACCCGTACAGCCCCTAAGTAGCTTAATGTCAGCAAAGCACCATTGCGTCCTTCCATCATATATTGACCCGCTTTTCCCAGTGCTGCAAAACTGTATGAGCTGATATCATGCGCAATTGCGAAATTCTCTCGAGTTACGGCGTCTATGTATTCGCCTTCGAGGGCTTCCCGGGGAGCAAACGCAACTGAATGGACGATACCGTCTAATCCGTCCCAATATTTTTCTAAAGTGTTAAAAACTGAACTAATTTGATGGTCACTTGTGACATCACATTCTAAGGTGATGTCACTACTACACTCCATGGCCATTTTTTCAACACGGTCTTTTAATTTCTCATTTTGGTAGGTAAAAGCAAGTTGAGCACCTTCACGGTGCATTGCTTTTGCAATTCCTGAAGCGATAGAACGATTACTGGCCAATCCTACTATCAAGACACGTTTGCCTTGCATAAAACCCATATTGTCCTCCTTATTTTTTATTGGAAATCTAGGATCTTGCAAAGATTAAATCACCAGTGATTTTTGGCTTCGTCTTGGAACAAAGGGTATGTGGTCACACTTTGCAGCTTCTTAGTACGAAGCTGTATACAACCCAACTGTGGAAAACTAATCTTTTCTAGATGCCTAATATATGAGAAGTATCTACGACCCCTGTTATCATGTCCAGCCTTAAGATGCTGATGGATACTTTAGAATAATGACGTCATTAACAAATCCAAAGAATGCTACTAATTTGGTTATAGGATATTTGCTTATTTTAATGTCCTGTTCCTCAGAGGAAGCTATTGAAAATAAACCAAATCTCAATATTATTGGACGAAGTATTTCTAAATCGAGCGATCAGGTTCTTAGGAGGGGTAACGGGGCCGAACCACAAACGCTTGACCCCCATAAAGCGGAAGGTGTTCCTTCGTCGAATATCTTACGTGATCTTTATGAGGGTTTGATTACTGAGGCGCCTGATGGGCGTCTGTTGCCCGGTGCTGCGCAAAAGTGGGAAATTAGCCCAGCAGGGACCGTTTATACCTTTCAAATTCGACAAGACGCTAGATGGTCGAACGGCGAACCGGTCACGGCACAGGATTTCGTGTATAGCTTTCGCAGAAGCGTAAACCCGGCAACGGGTTCAAAGTACTCTCAAATTTTATCGTCGATTGTTAACGCTGAGGATATTATAACGGGTGCGAAATCGGTTGAAACCTTAGGTGTTAACGCCTTAAGTACCCACAACCTGGAAATTACTTTAAAAGCGCCGACCCCTTATTTTTTGGGATTGCTTACCCATTCAACCACCTATCCGGTATATCAACCTGCTATAGAAAAATATGGTAGAAAATTTGCGCGGCCTGGAAACTTGGTGTCCAATGGTGCTTATCGACTAAACGGGTGGGTAGTGCAATCGCATATCAGTTTAGAGCGTAATTCCGAATACTGGAATGATTCTAAGACTGCAATCGATAAGGTAACTTACTATGTTGTTGAAGATCAATCGGCTGAATTAAGGCGATATCGCGCGGGAGAACTCGATTGGACCGAGACAATTCCTCTTGGGGAAATAGCGTGGATTCGAAAGAATTTGGGGGATGAGTTAAAGGTTTCACCTTACCTAGGTACCTATTATTACGGATTCAATTTGACGAAACCCCCATTCAAGGATCATCGGGCGCTACGTGTAGCGTTGTCAATGGCCATAGATCGGGAGATTATTACCGAAAAAATCAGCGGATTAGGTGAGATACCGGCCTATGGTTGGGTTCCACCAGCCGTTTCGGATTATGCGGCACAAAGTTTTCAATTTAAATCAATGAAAAGACAACAGCGATTGGCTGAAGCAAAAAAGCTGTATCAGATTTCGGGGTATTCAGAAAAAAATCCGTTACACCTAGAACTTCGGTACAACACCAGTGAAAATCATAAGAAAATCGCCATTGCTGTAGCAGCGATGTGGAAAAAGGAGCTTGGGGTAACCACGAAATTGGTGAACGAAGAATGGAAAGTATTTTTAAAAAACCGAAAACAAAAACAGGTCACTCAGGTTTTCCGAGCAGGGTGGATAGGTGATTATAATGATGCATATACCTTCGCGGAACTGATGTATTCAAACCATGGAATTAATGATGTAGGTTATAGGAACCCATATTACGATCAACTGCTTGCCCAGGCGTCTCTGGAAACACAACCGAGTAAGCGTCGGCTATTGCTGGAGGAAGCAGAACGCGTTTTGCTTTCCGATTGTCCAATCATTCCCATTTATTTCTATGTTAGTAAAAGTTTAATTAAACCTTATGTTCGCGGGTTTGTGGGCAATGTTATGGATCACCATTACACTAAGCACTTTCGTATTTTAGAACATTAAAAATAGATTTCGGAATGTTAGCCTATATCGTACGTCGAGTTCTGGGTGCAATACCAACAATGTTTATCCTTATTACTTTGGCGTTTTTTCTCATTCGGATCGCGCCAGGAGGTCCATTTGACCTAGAAAAAAAACTCCCACCTCAAATTCAAGCTAATCTGGATAGAATTTACCATCTAGATGAATCTTTATTGTTTCAATTTTGCCGTTATTTTTGGAATATAATTCACTGCGATTTCGGACCCTCCTTTCAATACCAGGATTACGGAGTGAACGAGCTTATTCGTTCAGGATTTCCGGTTTCTTTATCCCTTGGATTGACAGCAATGATCATTGCTGTTTTTATCGGTTGTTTATTGGGGGGTTTTTCGGCTTTGAAGCAAAATACGTTTATAGATCATGTTTTCATGTCGGTCGCAATGCTTGGAATTGCTATTCCAAATTTTGTGTTGGCACCTTTGCTGATCCTCTTTTTTGCGGTCAATTTGGATTGGTTTCCCGCAGGCAGTTGGAATAATGGACATTTTAGCCATCGGGTACTTCCAATCATCTGTTTGGCGGTGCCTCAGTTAGCGTATATTGCGAGACTAATGCGTGGAAGTATGATTGAAGTTTTGGGAAGTCCATACATTTTGACGGCGCGCGCTAAGGGCTTATCGGATACCATCATCATTCTACGCCATGCCTTGCCGCCTGCAATTTTACCGGTTTTATCCTATTTTGGACCGGCAGTTGCCGCAATTATTACGGGTTCTGTTGTTATTGAACAGATTTTTGGCCTTCCCGGTGTTGGTCGTTATTTCGTCCAGGGTGCCTTAAATCGTGACTATACCTTGGTGATGGGGATTGTTATTTTTTATGGTACGCTAATTATTGGCTTTAATTTGATAGTTGACGTTTTATATGGTGTTATCGACCCAAAGGTCAGATATCGTTAAGATAATCGATGAATCAGCATTTATTAATAATGTTGTTCCAATGTTTTTATTTTTATCATTGTGGGAAGAATCGATGAAAAAAAGTGTGTTGTTGTGCTTATTGCTGGGGTTGATTTTGATACTGGTAGGGTGTTCTGAAAATCAAGAGCCAGTTGATAAGTCCCCTAAAATCAATCAATTAAACAATACTGAGGTTAGAGACGGTATTGTTTACGATAGGGTAAGTGGTAAGACTTTTAGTGGGGAGTTAGTGACTTATTTTACGAATGGAAATATTAAGAAAAAAGCAAACTATAAGGAAGGAAAATTGGATGGATTGGTAAAGCTTTGGCACAAGAATGGAAGGGAAAAAAAGGAGTTATTTTATGTAAATGGAAAAAAACACGGTGCAGTCACATTTTGGCATAAAGCTGGCCAACTCAAACAGAAAGGCAACTACGAAAATGGCTCTCGGTCAGATACTTGGCAAAGTTGGTATCCTGGCGGTCAACAAAAAGAGGAAATAACCTATAAAGCCGGGAAGCGACATGGTAAAACCATCAGTTGGTATAAAAATGGGCAGATTAAATTTGTTAATCCTTATAAAGCCGGAGAGATCGACGGCAAAACGATGCGATGGCACGAAAATGGGCAACAAGCTTCCGAAGGAACTTATCAGGATGGTATTGAAAATGGAAAGATGATCGAATGGTACGCCAATGGATCAAAACGCAATGAAGCTAGTTTTGTAAACGGGGAGATTGACGGGATTAGGACGCATTGGTATGAAAATGGACAGAAACAAGAAGAGCGTCAATATATAAAAGGTCGAAGGGATGGGCACTGGAAAATCTGGTACGAAGATGGGACGATTTTGTACGATGCCCCGTTTCGCGAGAAATCTTAACAAATTTTATCGAAATTAAAGTTGAAATATGGTTTCAAACTTTTTTCTGTGCGGTGCCTAAGCTTAATGTTAGGTTTCGATGCAGAGAAAAATCTCGACGCAATGGGGACAATCGCTAAACAATCTTTAAAAGGTGATTTTCTAGAATTACAGACGGCTGATGGTGTCGACATCCACTTGCCTGAGGTTGGACTTGGTGGCCGCAGCTTTGCCTTTCTGATCGATTGGCATATTCGCCTGATTCTATCGCTGGCTTGGTTTATGTCTTTTGGTGTGATATTTCTAGGTGCCCAATCAATCCCCGATTTTTTTCAAGATATCATCGGTCTTAGTTTAACGATTCCCCATTTCGGTCTAATTTCTGGGTTGGCTAGCTGATCGTAAACAATACAATGTGAACTCGTTGTGCCTTGATCGATGGCAAGAATATATTTCATAATTTTTTCCAGTACCGTGATAGATGGACCCCATACGAGTTGTACCGTTCCAGGATCTGATTTTACTAAATCAGGGTAAATCCATTCTCAGCTTCCCACCCCAGTTTCCTATGCTCCACTACAACCGTCGTATAAATCCCCCCTCTTACTTTAAATGCCGCTTTAACCCTCATAAATCGCGGACTGCAAATGCCAACAAAATCATTTAGAATCGCATTGGTCACTGCTTCGTGAAAAGCTCCCTCATCCCTAAAAGACCACATGTAGAGTTTAATTGATTTGAGTTCGACACAGATTTTGTCTGGTACGTATTCAATGGTGATAGTTGCGAAGTCTGGTTGCCCCGTTTTTGGGCACAGGCAGGTAAACTCCGGTATTTTGATGCAAATCAAATAATCTCGACTGGGCTCGGGGTTCTCGAAGACCTCGAGTTTTTTACTGGGTTTTGCGTTCATTGAAATGCTTATTCACAACTGTTGTTCTTTATGGGGATGACATTTAGACGCTAAAGCATAATAATACGGTGCATTTTCCATCCAATCGTACCAAATTGGCTTGAATAGTTACATATTTTCTAGATTAAGACTGCTTAAGAATGCGACTTGATAAGATTAAGCTTGCGGGCTTTAAGTCGTTTGTTGATCCGATTACTATCCCAATATCCGGCAACCTAATCGGGATTGTAGGTCCCAATGGATGCGGTAAATCCAATATCATCGACGCTGTTCGATGGGTAATGGGAGAAAGCTCAGCTAAACACCTTCGCGGGGATAAAATGGCCGATGTGATTTTTAATGGATCCTCTGCGAGAAAGCCTGTGGCAATGGCTTCGGTCGAATTGATCTTCGATAACCAGGAAAATCCTATCGGTGGTGAATTCGCCAACTACAATACACTCTCTGTAAAACGACAGGTATCGCGTGACGGCCAGTCTGTCTATTTGCTTAATAGCACTCGTTGTAGAAGAAAGGACATAACCGATTTATTTTTGGGTACCGGGGTAGGGTCTCGGAGCTATGCAATTATTGAACAGGGTATGATCGCACGTTTAATCGAGGCTAAGCCTGACGAACTCCGGGAACTTCTAGAGGAGGCAGCCGGAATATCTAAATATAAGGAACGTCGGCGCGAAACAGCATTGCGCATGGGACATACCCGGGAAAATCTAGATCGACTCGAAGATGTTCGGGACGAAGTCTCCAAGCAACTCAATCATTTAAAACGCCAAGCTAAAAAAGCGGAAAAATTCAAATTCCTAAAACAGGAACAGCGGACGATCAAACAAGAACTACTAGCTATGCGTTGGCGGAGTCAGGATCAAAAACATCAACAAGATTCTGAACAGATTCAATCGCTGAACGAGACCCTCAAAGGATTATTATTAGAGCAGCAACGGGTCGATAAATCTCAAGAAGAAGGACGCGAGTCGATTAAAAAACAACAACAAGTATTGAATGAAATTCAAGGTGAATTTTACGAAATCGGTTCCGAAATAAGTCGGTTGGAACAAACAATCAAGCACGCACGTGCGAGCCGTGAAGCATTGAAAACTGAGTTGGGTCGTTTAAACGAGCAAAGTAAACAAATTGGCCAAGACCTTGACCAGGATAAACAACAATTGAAACAAATCCAAGGCGAACTGGATTCTACTCAAACAAAATTAATACAGTGCGGTGAGCTGGAAACGGAGTTATTGGATCGTCAAAATATTGTTGTAGAGCAGCATAACAAATGGCAAATAAAATGGGACGACCTGAATGATAGACGTGCTGTGTCCAAGGAACAAGTTGAAGTCCAGCGTGCGCGAATAGAACAATTGGAAAAACAAGAGGAGTATTTTGGTCATCGATTCCAACGTTTGGTCGAAGAGCAGACTGAAATCCTATCCAAGGATTGTGGAAAGACAATCCCAGTATTGGAAGAGACTCTATCGCAGTTAATATCCGAGCGACAGGATATTCAAAGCAAACTAGAAACTGACCACCAAGAAATTGAAGGACTTCGCCAACACCTCAGAACCACATTTACAAACTTAAACGAACGTAGGAATATTCTGCAGACAACGAATGGCAAGATTTCATCCTTGGAAATGCTTCAAAAGCATGCTTTGGGTAAGGATCAGAAGGCAACTCGAAATTGGTTAAAAAAAATGGCTTTGGAAGATGCACCGCGTCTTTCGCAATTTTTGGAAGTTAAACAGGGATGGGAGAACGCTGTTGAAATTGTTTTAGATACTTATTTGGAGGCAGTCTGCCTGGGGGATATTACCTCAGTGTTAGAGGAAATTGGTCAAATAGGGGACGGAACATTGACGATTTTTGATACAGTTTGCCAACATCCCACTCCACCTAGACAAGCTGCTGTCGCATTAGTCGATCGGATTCAATCTCCATGGAATCTATCTTCCTTACTGTCGGGTGTGTATTGTGCCGACAACCTCGATGATGCCGTTTCCATGGTTAAAAACTTGAAGAATCATGAATCGGTGATTGTTCAGGAAGGGGTATGGCAAGGCCCGGGGTGGGTCATTGTAAAAAAACGGTCCAATAAAAAATTCGGAGTATTGCAGCGCGAAAAAGAATTAAGAGCTCTGACGGTAGAAAGCCAATCCGTGCATTTGGAAATTGAAGGTCTGGAGTCTAAATCAGGTCAACTCGAAGAACAGCAAAGGCGTTGTGAAAAGCGCATTCAGGATTTTCAACAACAGCTAGATCGATTGAATCGCCAAATTTCGGATCACAATGCTCGTCTCAGTGCAGACCGGACTAGGTATGAAAATACCCGGAGTAGGTTAAAGCAGATAGAAAGCGAACAGGAAGAAATTAGACGGCAGCAATCAGTTGATAAAGAAGATATAGCTAAAACTCGTGACTCGTTAGCCAAAGTAGAACAGGAAAAGTCCGCAATGGAGTGGGAAAAACAAACATTGTCAGACTTAAACGAAAAAACTCAAAAGGAGTTACGGGAGGTTAATGCAGCTGTATTCAAAATTCAAAATGAGATTCATGAAATCAAAAACCGTATTGGATCTTTAAAATCTTCAGAAACATTGACACAAAAGCATCTGAATCGGATAGAACAGCAGTACTTAGAATCGATTGCTCGGCGAAAAGAGATTGAAACCGGAACAGAACAATCGAGTCAGCCTTTAGATTCTGAACTTGAACAATTGGAGCAGTATAAAAATTCACGTTCAAAAATTGAAAAGTCTATGAAGAGTGCTCGTAATCAGCTCGAGACTCTGGAACTGAATATTACAGAAATTAGAGAAACTCGAATTCGAACAGAGAGAGAAATAGAAAAACAGCGGGAATATGGCGAAAAAGCACGGGTCGAGATGCAAACTGCGCGGGTTCGTCGTCAGACGTTGGAAGAACAGCTCCAAGAAATGTCAGTGGATGCACAATCGATTGCAGTTTTGATTCCAGATAATGCAGATGAAAAACTCTGGCAGGAAAAGTTGGAAAATTTGTCCAAACAAATTGAACGGCTGGGTACAATCAATTTAACGGCTGTGGAAGAGTACGAATCTCAAGAACAACGATTGAATTTTTTAAACGGGCAACATAAAGATTTAGTGGAATCGCTATCGACACTGGAAGAAGCCATAAAAAAAATTGACCACGAAAGCAAAAAACGATTTAAAATTACCTTTGATCAGGTTAATGATGGGTTGAAAGATAAATTTCCTTTGTTGTTTGGTGGGGGGGATGCTCATTTGGAGTTACGCGATGAGAACCTCTTAGACAGCGGTGTAGCCGTTATGGCCCGCCCGCCGGGTAAAAGAAACACCTCTATTCATTTGTTATCTGGCGGAGAAAAAGCTTTGACAGCAGTAGCATTGGTTTTTGCCATATTCGAGTTAAATCCTGCTCCATTTTGTTTGCTTGACGAGGTTGATGCACCTTTGGACGATCCTAATGTAGTTCGCTTTAGCCAACTGATTTTGCAAATGTCAGAACGGATACAGTTTCTTTTTGTAACCCACAATAAAGTGACTATGGAAATAGCTGAGCAGCTTACAGGGATTACCATGAATGAGCCCGGTGTTTCGAGGATGGTGGCAGTAGATATCGACGATGCAGTAAAAATGGCCGTGTAAATAATGGATAAGGACTTACTGCGAATCATCTTAATCGGTTTGGGGGTTGTGTTAATCCTAGGTATTTATTTATGGGACCGGATGAAAAAGGGATGGCCCCAATCCAATTTGGAGTTATCAAAGCAAGAGCCGAAATTTGCTGAAGAGATTGTCGAGGACCAGGCTAATACATCGCAATCTGTTGATTTAGTCCAATTCTTAGTGGTTTCTAGGGATCCAGAAGGATTCGACGGTAACAGATTGATGGATGTTTTTGCCGATTTGCAGTTGGAATTTGGCAATATGAAAATATTTCACAGGCACCAACTGGGCACTGACAAAGTTCAATTCAGCGTGGCGACTATGACCGAGCCTGGAATATTTCCCGAAGAAAACATAAAAGCTTTTCGGACTCCTGGACTTGCCGTATTTTTTCAGCCTTCTTGTGTTGCTGAACCTCATACTATTTTCGATGAAATGGTTAATTTTTGTTGTGAATTGGCCGATATTCTGAACGGAGAGGTTTGGGACGCCGAGAAACAACCTCTAACTGAGGAAACTGTCCGAAGTATACGCCAGACTTTGTTATAGAATGATGGCGAATATTCCTGCCTCAATAATAAAAAAAGCCAAATCCTTACGCGACAGCATCAACCAACACAACTTACGGTATTACCAGTTCGATGATCCATTGGTCAGCGATACTGACTATGATCGCTTGATGCGGAGTCTCCAAAATTTAGAGAAACGTTATCCTGCACTTCAAACATCGGACTCACCTACCCAACGAGTTGGTGCGGAGCCCCTGAATGCATTTGAATCCGTGGTACATGAGATTCCTATGTTGTCATTGGATAATGCATTTTCCGATGACGAAGTAAAAGCTTTCGGGAAACGTGTGTTGGAACGCTTGGAAGTCGATAATATTGATTTTGTGGCCGAACCCAAGCTTGATGGTTTAGCGATTAGTTTGCTTTACAGGGATGGTATCCTGGTTCAGGCTGCAACTCGCGGCGATGGACACAATGGCGAAAACGTCACTGCAAATATTCGCACGATCCGGCAAATCCCGTTGCGATTAGAGGGTAAAGGCTGGCCCAATATTCTCGAGGTTCGTGGTGAAGTGTTTATGCCGATTAATGGTTTTCTAGCTTTAAACGAACAGGCTAGAAAGCAAGAGGAAAAGGTTTTTGCCAATCCTCGTAATGCTGCGGCCGGAAGCCTCCGCCAACTCGACCCTAACGTCACAGCAACGCGCCCACTTGCCTTTTTCGGTTATGGTCACGGTGTAATCTCCGAAACACATCACCCCACATATCAACTGGAAGTCTTGGAGTGGTTTTCATCTTGGGGTATTCCTGTGTGCCCAGAGATCGAATTAGTGCGAAATGTCGATGCTTGTATTAAAAATTATCAGCGCATTTTTGGTCTTCGATCCTCCTTAAAATATGAGATAGATGGTGTAGTTTACAAAGTGAATAGCTTGGATCAACAGAATAAATTAGGTTTTGTATCGCGGGCACCTCGTTGGGCTATTGCTCGAAAATTTCCGGCCGAGGAAGTTTTCACGAAAGTATTGAATATCGATATCCAAGTCGGTAGAACTGGCGCATTGACGCCCGTTGCACGGCTAAAACCGGTAATCGTAGGGGGCGTAACGGTTACGAACGCAACATTACACAATGCTGAAGAATTAAATAGAAAAGATGTTCGTGTCGGCGATACAGTAATGGTTCGTCGAGCAGGGGACGTGATTCCGGAAATCACCCGCGTAGTTTTTGAAAAACGCCCCCAAAATACCCAAGTCTTTACGATGCCATCTGTATGCCCGGAATGTGGATCTGATGTGACATCGGCACCTGGAGAAGCTACCCTCCGTTGTAGCAGTGGTTTGTTTTGTCGAGCTCAACATAAAGCATCGATCATACATCTAGCATCTAGAAAAGCGTTGGACATAGAAGGCTTGGGGGAGAAGTTGGTTGACCAATTGCTTGAAAAAAAGCTTATCAAAACGGTAGCGGATCTTTATTGCTTAACGGTCAATCAAATTAAAGGCTTAGATAGGATGGGAGAAAAGTCGGCTAGAAATTTAATTGGTGCGTTGGAAAAAAGCAAACATACTACATTTCCGAGGTTCTTATTTGCTTTGGGGATACGTGAAGTCGGTGAGGTGACCGCACAAAACCTTTCGGAGTACTTTGGTGGGTTGGAAAAGCTGATGGTGGCCGATGCGGAATTATTAGAATCGATACCGGATATAGGTCCTACTGTAGCAGGGAATATTGTTTTGTTTTTTAAACAATCTCATAATCGAAAAGTCATCGAGAAATTATTGGCAGCAGGCTTTACATGGGAGGATATCAAGGTTAACACCCAAACGCTGCCCTTAAAAGGCGAGATTGTAGTAATTACAGGAACCCTAGATTCCATGACTCGCGAAGAAGTAAAATCACGTCTCCAGAGTTTCGGAGCAAAAGTAACCTCTAGTGTTTCTAAAAAAACCCATTACCTTGTTGCGGGAGCGGAACCTGGGTCGAAACTAGATAAAGCGATCAAGCTGGGTATCAAGATTCTAGATGAAGCAGAGTTAAAGATGCTTTTATCGAAATGCTCCGTTTAGGTAGAGTTCGCCAGTGGATTTCAAACGAGTCAAAGTATAATGGTTATCGGTGAACAGATAATGGGTTATTAAGAGTAATGGATTTTGAAAAAACGATGCGTGTCACTTTAAGTTAAACTAACAACTGTGAACGGATGTTTGCTACGGAAATACACCGTTGCGCTGTGATTGGAAATCACGTACCGCGGCATTGAGTACTTGAATAGCTTTTGATTCCTCAATTGATTGTATTGATGGCAAGCCTTCATCGTAAACGAAAAAAAGCGTCATGGGTTTTCGTGGGCTAACCAGTAATTTCAAGGATGTTAAGATTTGGAATAAAATAGGATTATCTACAAATGCTCCATCATATAAGAGGCAATACGCCGCCACTCCGGTATTATTACGCCGCTGAAGTAGGTGTATAGGAATGTCGCCTATCGCTTTTAAAAAATGCACTCCTTTGTTTTGCATGTCTTTATTGTACAGTAGTGCCAACTCTGGATGATGATACAGTCGTTTAGGGTCGAATGATCGACCGACAAATAAGCGGATTTCGGAACCTTCCGAGGTTTGAGTGGTTCTTTCAACCCAATCTTCGGCGGAAAACATGTTCATGACCCACCTATCCCGTCGGGTTGTATCGAGAAATTTTAAATCCGCCAATTCGAAATTGATCGATCGAGCATGGTAGCCATCTTCGTTTTTTGCTTCTAAATAACTGTGGATGATGGTGGGTACCATAGCTAATGCTAATAACGCAGCAACCCCATTGCCAAATCGATCAGAAATCATGCTTTTGCCTCCTTAAGTGGAGATTCTTTCCCAAGCCAAAAAATCACAGGAAGAGTCAAAGCAAACGTAAATAAGCCTGATATTGTGTGTAAAGAAGTGTCGAGAATTTCGACACCAAATGTGTTGACCAATAGAACCAATAGCACCACTCGGAGAACATTCGATGCGATTGCAATCGGTGCCGCAATGAGCATAATTAAAATTCGTCGATTTGAATTCGTGCAAAAGTATGCGGTTATGCATGCGACCGCTATTGCCGCATAAAGAGTGGAAAATCCGCTACAGGCGTCTGCTACCTGTAAAGTCCCATTGGAAATGTGCAGTGCTGTTCCTTCCCTAAAAAGTGGGATGCCTAATTTTGGAACGATCCATGCCGTGCCGTGAGCTGCCAATTCTCTTAAAATTAAGTGTAAGGAGTTAGTGACTACTAAAGGAATCGGCAACGATAAAAATAACATACATAGAAAAAAACTTATTGCCTTGGTACGATGTGTTCCTAAAAACAATAGTGACAATCCGGGCAACGATAGAAAGAGTGCGAATGCCGAGAGTAGCTGGGTATGCATCCCCGTGTCTAAAACGAACAAAAGGAGTGCCGGGATCAAAAAAAGAAACCCCCATCCGCTAGATTTGCGGGGTAAATGACTTAAACCACACAATTCTAGCCAAGCATAGTATATTGCCACTACCGCTATTAGTAGACCGTGGGCATTGTGCCAGACACTTAAGGTCCAGCGCTCTACGAGCCAATGCACCGTGGGTGCGAAAAGAATAAGTAGTTCGATTCCGACCAAAACCATGATCAGAGAATACTTTTTTGGACTTGTTCGAAGAACGTTTTGATTCAGTGTAGCTTGCAACATAAGACTTTTTCCACAACCTATATCAACCGAAATCGGTATAGAATATAGCTTAGTTAAAAAGCCAGGGGATACAACGATGGTATTGGTGCTCGATAAAGAAATGTATTTTAACCCGCATTTCATGGAGCTATCAAATTGGGAGGTAGTCGGAGGTCACAAGGCGGGAAAGGGTTTGGACGGGAAAGAGTACTTGCAGTACTATGAACACCATAATCAAGCACAAGTCACGCAACAGGCACTGTGGTCGCGCAGTTGAAATGCAGTGAGAATTGTGGGCTAGAACCATATTAAATTTGTTAGATTCGCCGTCAGTTATGTAGCATTACTTAGGTTTCGGGAACCAACCCAATTAAACGCAGTCACTATAGCAATGCATAAGCGCTACAAACAAGGATTTACCGCATCTATCCTAAGCCTAGTATTCGGATTGTTTGTATTCCGTGTCATGGCGGATAATACACCCCCTGTGCTTCCCGATTTTGGGGATTCCTCTGGGAGTGTAATTTCTCCGGTGCAGGAGAAAGAATTAGGTGAAGCTTTTTTTCGCAGCGTCCATGCACAGCTTCATGTTAATCAAGATCCAGAAATACAAGACTTTATTGAGTCGTTGGGGCAAAAACTTACCATTGCAAGCGATGCGCCGGGACGCCCCTTTCATTTTTTTGTTGTTCTAGAGCCTGTAATTAATGCATTCGCTGGTCCTGGGGGATATATCGGTATCAATTCGGGGTTGATTCTCATCACCGAATCTGAAAGTGAATTAGCGTCGGTTATCGCCCACGAAATTGCCCATGTGACCCAGCGTCATTTAAACCGGGCTTTCGAGGCTGCCAATCGTCTTTCCATACCAACTGCTGCGGCGACCTTAGCGGCTATTTTATTAGGTACGCAATCTAGCGATGCAGGTATTGCCGCTTTAGCGGCTGTACAAGCAGGTAGTGCCCAATACCAAATTAATTTTACCCGTGACAATGAGAAGGAAGCAGATCGAATCGGTATTCAAATTCTTTCCGGGGCAAACCTTGATCCTAGAAGTATGCCAGCATTTTTTCAGAAGTTACAACAATCTAGCCGATATTACGGTCAAAATATTCCCGAATTTCTGCGAACTCATCCAGTCACCGCGTCTCGTGTAGCCGACACCCTTGGCCGCGCTGAAAAGTATCCCTATCGACAATTTCCAAACTCTTTTGTTTATGAGTTAAGTAAAGCGAAACTACGGGTTTTAACTGCAGAAACTCCACAGGCCTCGATAGACTTTTTTAATTCAAGATTAGATCGTGGAACATCAAGACAAAGGACAGTGACACAATATGGACTTGCACTGGCATTACTCGCAAAAAAACAAAACAAGAAGGCCCATGGAATTTTGCGCGTACTAATCGAAAAGTATCCGGAGAGTTCCAGGATCGCTAATGCAGTGGGCCAGACGATCAGAAAATCTGGTGATTTTAAAAAAGCATTAAATTTCTACGAATCTGCTCTAAAACATTTTCCTGGAAATTATGCAATCACTTTGGCTTATGTCGAGGTACTCCTTAAATCTGGAAATCCCGGGAAGGCGGAAAAAATTCTGCTTCAATACACGGAAAATCGAGCGCCGACTTTGGATATATATGAATTACTGGCCCAAACCTACGACGCTTTAGGAAATCTAGGACAGTCTCATCGCTATATCGCTGAGTACTATTATCAAACTGGGCACACGCGTTCCGCAATTACCCAACTAAATATTGCAAGAAAGGCCGCGAAAAACGACTTTTACCTGACAGCAATTCTAGACGCGCGACGCAAATTATTTGAGCAAGAAGAAAAAGATAGGAATGAACGAAGGTTGTTTTGAGGTTAAAAATAGAAATCCATTGATTGGCAGGTTGGAGCGACTAAAGATCTATTAAAAAATGCTCAGTGTCTCGAATCCTATATTACCGAGAACATAGGATAAAAGATTGATGACAAGTCGAAAAAACGCCGTAATTTGGATGTCCCTTTAGTTTGCTAAATGTACTTTCGATTACTTAGGATACAAACTTTCTTGGTTATTTATGGGTTTAGGCGTTAGATACTGCTTTCTCACAGAACGAAGTTTGTACGAAATACGGATTAACTTTCGTTTACAATTATCTCTCCCCTAGCGAGTTTCGGAAGATTCCCTTCCAGCCCAACAGCGTAACGCATTGCCTTGTTCTTTGCGGGTTGCAGACGTTCCGCTAATCCCAGTCCGAAATTACGAAGCACCCTAATAGGCAAGATTTGATTGCTGAATACTCGATAAAACATTTCCATTGCAGTCATCATCATCAGGTTGTCCCACCGTCGCAATCGTTGATATTCATTGAGAATACGGGTACTACCAAGATCTTGGTCCTTTTCTTTGGCGGCCACTAACACTTGGGCTAGGGCTGCGGCATCCAAAAAACCAATATTGACACCTTGACCAGCCAAGGGATTAATCACATGGGCAGCATCACCTATTAATGCAACACCTTCCTTGACATAATCAAAAGCGTGTTGACGCTTCAGAGGAAAGCTTGCTCTACCCAACACTGTCTTTATTTCTCCAAGATTGTTAGGGAACGAAGTAGATATTTCCGTGATCAATTCGGTATTCGGTAACGATTTTAAGCGCCGAATTTCATCTGGAGAATTGTACCAAACCAACGATGCACGATTGCCGAATAACGGCAAAAACGCTTGAGGTCCGCTAGGAGTAAATCGTTGCCAGGTAATGTCCTGTTGGGAATAACCAGTTTCCACGGAAATAACCATGGCGTGCTGGTCATAGTCCCAACTACTAACCCCAATTCCCACACTTTGACGAACCCGAGATTGTCCTCCATCAGCTGCAACCAATAGTCGGCTCTTTAAAATTCGACCGTCGTCTAACTGCGCTGTGGATCCATTAGCGGCGTATTGAATCATTTCTATTCTTGCCGGGCAGATTAAATCGACATTGTCAAAGCAATCCAAATGTTTGAGAAGGGCGAGTTGGACGACTCTATTTTCTACAATATAACCAAGATGAGGACGATCTATGTCTTTACTACAAAATTCAGTATCATTATTATTCTCCCATACCCGCATTCGGCTAAACGGACATAAACGTTTCGAAATGATCCCTGGCCATGCACCCACAGTTGCCATAATCGTTTGCGACGCAATGCTTATTGCAGAAACCCGCAAATCAGGGTCGTCTCCTGAAGCAAAGGTCTTTGGTCGCGTTTCTTCTACAACGGCAACACGAATTTTACTATTGCCTAAGCAACACCCTAACGCGGCACCTACCATACCGCCTCCTACGATTAATACATCATAACTATCATCGGAAACTTTAGCGGACATCATTTAGTTTGTTCGGTTAAAAGATATGCTTTGCGTGGCAAAAATCGTTTGATTATAACCGAATAAGGCTTAGCTTGGATTATTTACAGCATCTAAGTATGAGGGGGCATGAGGATAAATTGATGCAAGGCCTGCGTTTAATAAAACAAGAAAGTCTACTTAATAATGAATTGGGAACGTTTGTCGCGTGCAGTACATTGTTTACGAAGCACCGTGGCCCCAGTAGAAAACTGTAGAGCAATTCGAGTCAGATCTGCGATCAAGTTTGACTATTTTACGAAGGTATTGATAGCAGTTTTTTCTAATCCGAGAATCGCTCTACAGAAAAATTGGAAATCTAGGGACAGGCTGGTGGTTGCGAAATGCCACAATCTTGGGCGGTCCCACCACCGATTGTTCCGTATAAGCAAGCAGCGCCCATTTTGTCTAGAGCGGTTAAGGTTAGGCTCCAGTCTCCATTCCCATTACACTGGGGATAGTGCATTACTGACCACGGGTCATAATTAGTCAATGGGCGCCAGTTGTTATCTTCAAAGCATGCGCCTGAATCCGGTCGCGTATGTTCGTGGCGAAACCCCAACGTATGTCCGAGCTCATGGCGGATTATTCCAGTTAGAGTTAAATTACCAGGGAGTGAATTGAAAGAGCTATCATCGATCAGTATGTTCCTGGCGGCTCGTCCGTCGCCTGGAAAAAATGCCCGTGCCAAATATTGTCCATTCACATCTACGGGGCGTACGTCAAAAACAACATTTGGATTATTCGCTGTGCAGTTGTTGTCTTGAGCTGATAAATGCTCGAATTGGACATCCGCAGCGATTTCCCACGCTCCTGTTGCGCTTTGCATGTTATTCACAACTTGTTGGTAGTTACCGCCGAAAGTTGTACTGACACAATAGGTCAGTTGCTTTTTTGATGTATCGTCCCATTTTGCATCCTGATTGTTAACTTGGTGAACTACTAGTCCCTGTGTCATCGATGCAGAAGATGTGTTTAGTATTTGGTTTCTATAGAATATTCTTAATTGGTCTTGATCGATGATCGGGGTATCGCCATTCACGATGTATTTTCCACCCGCAAAAGATTCGTGGTATACCTTAGCTTCAAATTGATCGAAGCCCATTGTTTTGAATTTTTCGCGCTCTGCAGCGGCAATATTTTCCAGGTAATTCCCTTTGTTTATTGATTCAACTGAAACGCAAGGTACGGGGTCGGATGGTCCAGTCGGTCCACGTCCAGGTGTACACCCGACAACGAAAGAGACGATAAGCAAAATGTACGGTAAACCAATAAGTTTCATAGCTTCTTTTGACATTTATTTTCCCCCGTTTGGTTAAACAATATGTTGGAGACAATTCGAGAATTGCAATTGGATTTTAGATCACAATGCTTGGATGCATTCTCTTAGTGTTTTGGTGAACGAATACCAAAAGTCATTTCCCAAATGAATATTTTTCGATAGCGATAATAGTTTAAAAGCATAGGCTATCATGTTGACGGCTGCTCATAAGTGCCTGTATGGTTCCCTTACTCAACCTACTTCATTAATCTACTCATTCAAAGTTGTTGAAGTACGAGTAGAACATTGCTCAATTTTTAAACTCAAAAGGTCAACGTTTTGAATCGAATTTTGAATTTGCGCGGCCATGGTCATTCCAAATTGAGAATCATTAAATTCAACACATAAGCGAGTTTCTCCCTCGATGCCTATCCGGGATTGCCCAATATTCATTGCTTTTCCGTCTTTTTTTGCTTGCTCGAGTGTGCCAACTATCCCATTAAATATATTACGTGTTCTTTCGGGGATTCCTTTTCCACGCGAAAGCGCATAGACGGCAAAACTGTAAGGATTATTAGTGGAGGGTTCCATATTTTCAGAGTACGCACAACCACTGGATAGGGTCGACACCAATACAATGACGGCGGATCGAAATAACATTTTAAAGAAGAATTAAAAGTTCAAGCCAAGTGTATCACATGACTATACAACTTATTGATTATTTGACAGTCTTTGATATTACCTTATATTGACTTATTGGTTTCTAGTAAAAACCTATTCGATGTTTAGGTAGGGCCTTGCCAATTTGAAAAAAATACCGAGATCATGATGGAGTGCTCAGTTGCGAAGTTGGTCTGGCTATAAAGTATTACAAAATTTTCTGTTTGGTCGGTCGATGACTATTGCCCTGGTCTTAAATGTTGAACTGGCAAAGTTCCTATGAATACATTTGAGCTTAACTTTCCGGTTCTTGTGCTTACTATGGTGCAAGCGGGTTGTGCGAGTGATGGTATTGACCCTGCTACTGGTGACATAAACAACAAACTTTCGATCACAAGGGAGCATAGGAATGTTTCCAAATTCGGCAATCCAGAGAAAAAAAACGCGGTGGCATTTTTGTCGCGTAGAAATCAAGTGGTGAAGATAGCCGAGTCGATGTTAGGAGTACCTTATAAATGGGGAGGTAACACGCCTCGGGGCTTTGATTGCAGCGGGCTCGTTCATTATGTGTACAAGAAGGCGGGTATCCTTGTGCCGCGAACATCCGCGGTCTTGATGAGAGATGCTATTCCCATCAAACTCCATGAGTTAGGCCCGGGTGATTTAGTGTTCTTTCGCTTGCCCGAAAAAGGAATTTCTCACGTCGGGATTTACGTGGGCGATGGGCAGTTTGTGCATGCACCATCGACAGGAAAAGTCGTGTCCAATTCTAGATTGGACAACCCCTATTGGCGCCAACGTTTTATCCTTGGGGGTCGCGTTTTTTAAATTAATCGTTAGCCGCGTACAATGGTCTATTGCCTGAGACAAAGTTTAGCGTTAAACGAATGGAAACAAAATCAATTATTAATCCTCGCGCTGTAAGAAAAATTAAGAAAATCGCTGTTTCCTCCGGGATTTATTGGGTAGAAATTCCAGAGGCCGATCTTTATATTCTATGCGGTTGCCCGGAAGATAGTGTTAAGCACCTCGTTAAACGTGGGTTGATTACTTCGACTGGTCGAGATGGTGTTGCTTTCGAGTCCGGACCTAACGCCATTTTACTTTCCGATGTTTTGTTACAGAATGGACGATTTGCCAATTTGGCGGAGTTTCCAGTTATGCAGATGCTATATAGGCAGGGCATGATCTTACCAAATCATCCTAATAACACAGGGGTTAAGCCACTATTAATGGGATTGGCTGGACAAGTAAATGCCCAGTTGCAATATGTGTATAGGGGGAATTATGGACTGATTTCTAAGCAAGAACTCATGGATGTCGGAATATCAGCGGAAAGGGCTGAAGAAATGATGTTTTTGAAGCTTTTTTTCGCCAATGGAAAAATTCATCATTCGAAACAATTTTTAGATACCCTGGTGATCGAGAATGAACGCGTTGAGATAAAAAATGGTGTGTTTATCCGTCGTCTTCGTTTAAATGAATTCGACATAGAATATCAGGATGAATCGGTAAGCGTTGATCTCAATCTATCTCCCTCCGAACACTATGAGTCGGCTTATCCACTTGGTATGTACCAGCTCCAGAGGGAATATTTTAGTGTGGTACACATCGGAGAGGGAAACGGATGGGACGCTAATCAACCTTGCATGGCGAGCATCCTAATTTATCAAGGTAAGATCTATTTACTCGATGCGGGACCTAATATTTTATTTATTCTAAAGGCAATTGGTATCAGTGTTGGTGAAATTGAAGGGATTTTCCATACTCACAGTCATGATGATCATTTTGCGGGCATCGCATCGCTACTGCGTGCGGAACATAAAATAAAATATTACGCCACGGCATTGGTGCAGGCTTCGGTTTCAAAAAAACTGGCTGCTCTATTATCCGCGGATGAGGAATACTTTAGGGATTTTTTCGAAGTTTGTACCGTGGATTTCGATGTTTGGAATGACCTTGATGGCTTGGAAGTCAAACCGCTTTTCTCTCCTCATCCAGTGGAAACCAATATCTTTATTTTCCGTACTTTATCAGCGAATGGATATCGATCCTATGCCCATTGGGCAGATATCGCCTCATTCACAGTACTGGATGACATGATACAAAAGTCGGGACCCCTTCGGAATAGATTGAGTGGTTGGTTGGAAACCATTAAAAAGGATTATAGGCATCCCGTAGACATAAAAAAAATTGATGTTAATGGTGGATTGATTCATGGTGATGCTGAGGATTTTCGCGGTGACACAAGTGAAAAAATTATTTTGTCGCATATCGAAGCTGATTTATCGATTAACCAAAAAACAGTAGGTTCAAAAACTAATTTTGGAATGGTTGATGTTTTGATTCCGGGATATTTCGATTTTGCCCGGCGCCAAGCTTATGATTATTTGAGATCCTATTTTCCCGATGTTTCACGTCACGAGTTTAGGTGCCTCTTGAACAATGAGTTGATTACGTTTACTCCGGGTTCAATTATTTTAGACACGCAACATGAAAAAACGACTCTTTTTTTAATCCTTTCTGGAAATGTTGAGGCAGTGAATACCCATTCGGGTTCGGTCAGTCACTTGTTAGCGGGAGGTATGGTTGGGAATTTGCCCGAGATATTTGTTCAAGCTGCAACAATTACTTATCGGGCTACCAGCTTCGTGCAAGCATTGCCCTTACCGATTAGTCTTATTCTTGAATTTATTAATAAGCACAAAATATCCGAGCAATTTGATGAGTTAGCGGAACGACGGGACTTTTTACAAAAAACTAGTCTTTTTGGCAATTCACTATCTTTTCCGGTTCAGAATGAAATCGCGCTTGCATTGGAACTACGTCATTATTCTGCTGGACAGGTTATAAGTGCTAAAAACCTAACCGTCCTGAATCTTGTAAAAATAGGAAGGCTCGAAAGATATATGGGCGAGGACATTTATGGCACGTTAGGAGTCCACGATTTTTTTGGCGAGGAAATGTCCGTATTCGATACACCCAGTATTTTTGGGATTAGAACCATAGAACCCACTGATGTTTATCAAATTTCCGGCAAGTTTCTTAGGGAAATACCTATTGTATATTGGAAACTAATCGAAGATTTTGAAAAACGCAAAAGACTGGTACTGAACACCGAATTAACCAGTGTATCTTTGTTTGAATGGAGGGATGAATATCGAGTTTCAGTTGAGGTGATAGACTGTCAAAATAAAAGTCTTTTTGCATTGGGAATCAAGGTTTTGAAAGCAATAAGGTCAGGTGCAGATATAATCGTTATTCAAAATTTAATAACACAACTTGTTGAAACGGCAGAAGGCTTATTTCAAGACGAAGAAGCGCTGTTAGATAGGTATGGCTACCCTGAAGTTGATATGCACCGCAAAAAGCATAAGTTGATATTGGTGAGAATAGTTGATCTGCAGCAAGAACTAATAAATACCGGGTTGTGTGACCATATAGGATTTGAGGGTATTTTTGAAGAGTGGCTTGTAGATCATGTTTTCTCAGAGGATAGAAAATATGGTAAATTCCTTAATTCGAAGGGGGTTTTTTAATTAAGGAACAAAAAATGCGACTAATTTTGCTAGGTGGGCCCGGTTCGGGAAAAGGTACCCAAGCCAAATATATTACGGAAAAGTTTAATATTCCTCAAATATCGACGGGTGATATGCTTCGTGCGGCTATTAGGGAACAGTCGGGCCTTGGGTTGGCGGCAAAGGAAATAATGGATGCCGGTGGATTAGTTTCGGATGAAATTATTTTAAGCTTGATTAAAGCTCGGATAATAGCGAGTGATTGTGAAAATGGATTTCTGCTTGACGGTTTTCCGCGTACTATTGTTCAGGCGGAAGGTTTAAAAGAAATGGGGGTAGTCGTTGACCATGTTGTTGAAATATTGGTTGATGATGAACAGATCGTTAAGCGTTTAGGTGGTCGGAGAGTTCACCCCGCCTCCGGTCGTACCTATCATGTCCAATTTAATGCACCAAAAATTGCAGGAGTTGATGATGATACTGGTGAACCGTTGATTCAACGCGATGATGATCAGGAAAAAACTGTAAGAAAAAGACTTAGGGTCTATCATGAGCAGACTAAGCCACTTGTGGAGTATTATCGTCGTGCCGCTGACAGCAGTTCGATAAGTTTTTCGTCAATAATTGGCATTGGGAGCGTTCCTGAAATAACAAAAAAAGTTTTTTCAGCACTTCAAAAACATGCAATGTAACAGTATTTATGTCCGGTAAAACATTATACGATAAACTTTGGGATGACCATCTGGTTCATACTGATGAGGATGGGTCGTCATTGATATATATTGATCGGCATTTGGTGCACGAGGTTACATCGCCCCAAGCTTTCGAAGGTCTACGCATAGAAAAAAGAAAATTGTGGCGTACCTCTGCAAATCTGGCAGTGGCTGATCACAACGTACCGACCAGTGGAAGGGATCAAGGTATTGGTGATCCGGTTTCTCGTCTTCAAGTTGAGACTTTGGATCAAAATTGTGCAATATTTGGCATTACAGAGTTTGATATGTTAGATCCGCGCCAGGGTATTGTGCATGTTATTGGTCCTGAACAAGGAGCGACATTACCCGGAATGACTGTGGTTTGTGGGGACTCTCATACGTCTACCCATGGTGCTTTTGGTGCGTTGGCTTTTGGAATCGGAACATCCGAAGTGGAGCATGCGTTGGCTACACAGTGCCTAGTTCAAAAAAAATCAAAAAACATGTTGGTGGATGTTAAGGGACAACTTTCGGCAGGTGTCTTTGCGAAAGACATTGTATTGGCAATTATCGGAGAAATCGGAACTGCGGGAGGGACTGGTTATACGATTGAATTCGCGGGCTCTGTAATCAGGGATATGTCGATGGAAGGTAGAATGACAGTGTGTAATATGGCCATTGAAGCAGGAGCTCGAGCGGGTCTAGTCGCAGTTGATACGACTACTATCAATTATGTGAAAGGGCGCCCGTATGCGCCAACTGACGGATTGTGGGGAAGGGCTGTCGATCAATGGCAAAATCTTCAGAGCGATGAAGATGTTGTCTTTGATAAAGTTGTATCGATCGATGGGAGTAAGATTAGTCCTCAGGTGACATGGGGTACTTCACCAGAAATGGTGGTTTCGGTGGATGCAGTGATTCCCGATCCTGAGGAGCTAACGGATGAAGTGAAAAAGAAAAGTATGGAACGTGCTTTGGTTTATATGCAGCTTGAGCCTGGAATACCGATATCAAATATATATTTGGATAAAATATTTATTGGTTCGTGTACGAATTCTAGGATTGAGGATTTGAGGGCTGCCGCTCAGGTTGCGAACGGAAAAACGCTTGCGAATAATATCAAACAGGCGCTTGTCGTGCCGGGTTCCGGTCTGGTTAAGCGGCAGGCTGAGTGCGAAGGTCTTGATAAAATATTTATCGATGCAGGCTTTGAATGGCGAGATTCTGGGTGTTCGATGTGTTTGGCAATGAATGCGGATCGGCTCGAACCGGGTGAACGTTGTGCCTCGACATCAAATCGCAACTTTGAAGGGCGACAGGGTTATGGTGGAAGAACCCATTTGGTGAGTCCCGCTATGGCTGCTGCCGCCGCAATAGCAGGCCATTTTACTGACGTTCGTGAATTTTTGTAGAGTCGAGTAGTGAGCCCATTTGAGAAAATTATATCCAAAGTAATGCCGCTGGACCGTGTCAACGTAGATACCGACGCGATCATTCCAAAGCAATTTTTAAAATCAATCCGCCGTACAGGATTCGGCCCACATTTATTCGATGAATGGCGCTATTTGGATCGGGGTGAACCTGAGATGGATTGTAGCGGTAGGCCTAAAAATAAGGATTTCGTTTTAAATAATCCAGGTTATTCCGGTTCAAGGATATTGCTGACACGAGAGAATTTCGGTTGTGGTTCATCACGTGAACACGCAGCGTGGGCGCTTGTAGATTATGGATTTCGGGTTTTAATAGGACCGGGGTTCGCGGATATATTTTATAATAATTGCTTTAAGAATGGGTTGTTACCTATTAAGTTGGCTTCGCATACCATTGATCTGTTGTTTGAAGAATGTAGTGAGACTTATCAATTAACGGTCGATTTAGCAACTCAAAAAATTGTCAAGATTTCGGATGAATGCATCGGGTTTGATATCGATGAGTCACGAAAACACCGGTTGCTTAATGGTCTTGATGATATTGCCCTAACCTTGGAGCAAACCCACAAAATAAGGGCTTACGAAGCGAGACGACGTCAACAAACACCCTGGCTGTTTGGTTCGTGAAAGAGCGGTAAATGACCAACCTCTATATACTCGATCGTAGTCGTTCCATAAAAACACTCGTTTAAATCTGTAAATAGTACGGATTGTCCGTGTTGCGGACCAAAATAGAGTCAAACTCAATAATAATTTTTTTGGTCGAATATTTTTACTAAATGAAAAAGAGAATAGCGGTATTACCTGGTGATGGCATTGGACCAGAGATTGTGATCGAAGCAATTAAAGTGCTTAATTGTCTGGTTGAGGAATTTGGCTTAAATGTACGCATGGAGGAAGGGTTAATTGGAGGAGCTGCCTATGAGGGAACTGGGGTGCCACTTCCAAAAGATACTTTGGATCTTGCCAAATCTGCTGATGCAGTACTAATGGGTGCGGTCGGTGGCCCGAAATGGGAATCTTTGGATTACTCAGTTAGGCCTGAAAGAGCTTTATTGGAGTTACGTTCCGAACTTGAGCTTTTTTCTAATCTGAGACCTGCAATTTTGTATCCTCAGTTGGCTGATGCATCTTCATTGAAGCCTGAAGTGGTTGCTGGGCTCGATATCATGATTGTGAGGGAACTTACAGGAGGAATTTATTTTGGAAAGCCACGGGGTGTTCGGGTTTTGGAAGGTGGGGAACGAGAAGGATTTAATACACTTATATATAAGGAGTCAGAGGTCCAGAGGATAGCACATTCCGCATTCCGGATTGCAGGGAAAAGGCGCCAAAAAATTTGTTCGGTGGACAAAGCCAATGTACTTGAATGTACTGAACTTTGGCGGAAAGTCGTAAGTGATGTAGCTCAAGACTATCCGAGTGTCGAATTATCGCATATGTATGTCGATAACGCCGCGATGCAGTTGGTACGTGCGCCTAAACAATTTGATGTTATCGTAACAACCAACATGTTTGGTGACATTTTGTCGGATTGTGCCTCCATGTTGACAGGTTCAATCGGCATGTTGCCGTCGGCGTCCTTAGATCAGAATGGCAAAGGTCTATACGAACCTATACACGGTTCGGCTCCGGATATCGCAGGCAAAGGGCGCGCCAATCCATTGGCAACAATTTTGTCGGTCGCGATGCTTCTCCGCTACAGTTTCAATGAAGAAGATGCGGCTCAGAGAGTTGAACTGGCGGTCATTAATGCGTTGGATTCAGGCTTGCGTACACCAGATATCTATTCACCAGGGACTTGTGAAGTGGGAACGGTGGAAATGGGAAATGCTGTGGTTAAGGGACTCTTGGAGTAAATTTAGTGATGAATGATAATTATGATGTTGCTGTTGTCGGTGCTACTGGGGCCGTCGGTGAAGTAATGCTTTCGATTTTGGCAGAGCGAAATTTCCCTTGTGGTGAGGTGTATGCCTTAGCGAGTAGTCGGTCTGCGGGGAAATATCTTGAATTTGCTAATACTAGGATCAAGGTACGGAATTTATCGGAGTTTGATTTTTCAAAAGTACGGATTGGGCTTTTTTCGGCGGGAGCCTCTGTTTCTAAGGAATTTGCGCCGAAGGCTGCTGAAGCTGGATGTGTTGTGGTTGATAATACCTCTGAATTTCGTCGTGATGTTGATATTCCATTGGTGATTCCTGAAGTGAATCCAGACCAGATTGGTCGTTTTAAAGGTCGAGGTATTATTGCTAATCCCAATTGTTCGACGATTCAAATGATTTTGGCTTTGAAACCCATATATGATGCTGTAGGGATTGAACGTATTAATGTGGCTACTTATCAGGCGGTATCCGGGAGTGGTCAGGAAGCTATCAAGGAGCTTGCGGGTCAAACCGCTAACTTACTCAATGCAAAACGGGTAACCTCGAAAGTTTATCCCAAACAAATCGCTTTTAACGCTCTACCACAAATTGATTCGTTTCAGGAAAATGGGTATACCCGGGAAGAGATGAAAATGGTTTGGGAGACCCAAAAAATCTTGGGTGATGAAAGTATCCGGGTTAATCCCACAGCAGTCCGCATTCCGGTATTTTTCGGACACTCTGAGGCTGTACATATCGAAACAAAGGAAAAAATTAGCGCGAACCAGGCGACGGAACTTTTGATGAAGGCGCCTGGAGTGACAGTATTGGATCGTCGGGAACCGGGAGGTTATCCTACGGCGGTTACCGAGTCAGCGGGTCATGATGAGGTATTCGTTGGAAGAATCCGGGAAGATATTTCGCACCCGAAAGGGCTGAACATGTGGGTTGTTGGAGATAACATACGAAAAGGTGCTGCTCTCAACAGCATACAGATTGCGGAGCTACTAGTAAAAAATTTCATCTGAACTAATCTTTACAAGAAAGTAATCGTTCGGATTGCCCCTGTTTGTGTCATAGAAAGGAAAACTATCCCAGGTGTTTTGAGGTGTTTTTATGAAACAGAAAAGAGGTGTGCCGAATAGTTACCCTAGAATATAGTATTTTGATTGGAGCATCCGTAGTGTGGGTCATTTGTTTTCTGGAGAGGGCTAAGTGCGCAAATTAAAAAAAACCATGGCGATCTTGAGTCTCCTTTCCCCGCTTGGCGTCGATGCTTTGGGGGTGGGCGATATCAAGCTGCATTCCGCCTTAAATCAAAATTTACGGGCGGAAATTCCCTTGGTTAACCCAAAGGTCAAGTCTGTTTCAGATATCAAGGTCAGTTTGGCGGCACCTGACGCATTTGCCCGTGCGGGGATCGAGAGGCCATTTTATCTTTCCTCTCTCCGGTTTAAGCCCATTATAAAAACTGACGGTAGTATCGTTGTCAAGGTGACTTCGCTCGATGTGATACGCGAGCCTTTTGTAGATTTTTTGCTTGATGTGAATTGGCCTCAAGGACATATCTTGCGAGAATTTACCTTGCTTTTGGATCCACCTGTTACACTCCAAAAGAAAACTATTCCGGCTGCTACTCCAGCGGTTACACAAACCCAGAAAGTTGAAAGCGCTGCGGTTCCAAAAGAAGAGACTGTGATAGCATCCCCTAATGTCACAACAAACCCTATCTCATTTTCTTCAACTGCGGTTCCTAAGCCAATTACTCCTAAAACACCTAAGCAGTTTAAATCTCGTTCGCCTAAGCAAAATTCTCGGTCTTACGGTTTTGGCGAAAAATATGGCCCTGTTGTAAGAAACGAGACGCTTTGGAATATTGTGAATTCTGTTAAACGGGAAAAAGGAGTCTCCGCAGAACAGTTGTTAATTAGTATGCATCAGGTGAATCCTCATGCTTTTTACAAGGACAATATCAATGCTTTAAAGGCTGGTCAGATTCTTACAATCCCAACGCGAGATATTATCGTTCAGCGTACTAGAGAGCAGGCGTCGGTCGAATACAAACGGCAAAATGATGTATGGTCCGGGCGTATAAATGATGTGCGTGCCGAAAAAGCCAAGACGAATACACCATCGAAGAAATCTGTTGAGAGCCCTGATCAATTAAAATTGGTTTCTCCTTCGGGTGAAGATCTTACCGAAGTGGGCATGTCAGCAAAGGAAAATGCTTCCGAAAAACCAAATGCAAAAGTGGACTTGGCACTCGAGATGGCAGCATCTGTGGGCCAGGAAAATCAACAACTTCAATCACGGTTAGCGGCATTAGAACAACAGTTGGTAACCATGCAGCGAATGTTAGCTTTAAAGGATGAACAGTTAGCGGCGTTACAATCTCAAAATTCACAACTGAGTAAATCAGCAGCGCTCGCAAATAAAGTGGTTCCTGAAGCGACTATAGATTTAGAAAAAAATAAAGTTCAGCCAAAACAGGTTCCAAAAGCTAAATCGATTAAAAAAACCGTCAAACCAACGCTTAAAAAGCCAAAACCAACAAAAACTGTAAGCGAAGAAAAACCTGATGGTTTTTTATCGGGGCCTTTTTACCTAGCAGCTTCGGGTGCTGGAATCGCGCTGCTTGGCTTGTTGGCTTGGGTTTTTATTCGGAAACGACGTGGTGAATCCGAAGGGGATACCGATAGTGTGCTGAATCTCCCTGAAGTCGGTCATGATTTTGCGAGTGACAAATTAGCAGAGTCTGGTGCTGTTGATAGACCTGTTCAGGAATCGAGTGAAACTGTGGAAAGTTCATTTTTAAGCGAATTTACCCCCAGTGAATTTGACGCCATCGATACTGAGCATGATGAAGTGGATGCAATCTCTGAAGCCGATGTTTACTTAGCTTATGGCCGGTATCAACAGGCGGAAGACCTCATTCAACAAGCTATCAAGGATGAACCAAATAACGATGAATGTAAGCTAAAACTACTTGAAATTCATTTTGCGAAAGAAAATAGAGAAGCGTTTTCGGCCTATGCTTCCGAATTGAAAAAAGATCGACGGGATGATTCGGCATTTTGGCAAAAAGTTGTTGAAATGGGAAGAGACCTTTGCCCGGAGGATTCGTTGTTTAGTGATGGGACAGAAACTACGGCTCGGAGTGAAACGGGGCCATCCAAAATTGTTGAGGTTGAAACTGCTCCATCCACAGGTCATTCCGAATTAATACCCGAATCGAAATTAAATGTTCCGCAGTCCGACCATGAAAACCATCTTGAATTTGATGTCTCACATGTTGGAGCGAATAATACTAGCGACGTTCAGATGGATGGGATAGATGATTCAGGCACTGATTGGGACGATGACCGTCAAATTGAGTTGCATAATACTGATTCGAATGATGGACAGGATGATGAGGGTTCTGGTCAGCAGTCTACTAATGACGATAAGGTTTTAGCGTTCACAAGATCTGATGCAAACTCTGAAGATGTAGTCGGTGATTTGTTATTGGAATCGGGTGTGGAAGATCAACGCAAAGATTCACCAGCGAGTGAGGTGTCTGAACTGGATTTTTATCTAGACGATAGCAACGTTGATCCAGAGATTCGGGAAGAAGAGAAAGCTTTGGATGAGGATTTCGATGGTTTAACCGATATGGATGAAGTTGAAACCAAACTTGATCTTGCGAAAGCTTATGTTGATATGGAAGACGGTAGTGCTGCACAAGATATTCTTCGTGAAATTTTCGAACAGGGAAATGAAGAACAAAAAAGTGAGGCCCAGGATCTAATGGAAAAACTACAAATTAATGGGTGATGGAATATATCCTTTGTAATTAGGGTTCCCGTTGCTAACTTGTGGGCCGCCGTTAGCTTGAGCCCTCGTTCCTTTCTTGCCGTAGCAACCATCCAGGTATAGCTTCTCTAAGGGATTCTTAATCGAATTTCGCTTGAGCTTTTTGCATTGTGATAAAATCTAAGGGTCCGTTTAAGATAGTTAATAGCCAAAGCCAGTTGTGGAGGGATTGAGTGGAGAAGCCATATCTACACATAAGAAATGGAAGGTTTCAAATGCCGCTCAACCGAAAATGGTAGTGGCGCAATCTATTTTGAACAGGTTCAGAATGGTATCGGAACTGGGGTTAATCCAATGAGCAAGAAGCTAATAGAAACACTGCAAAGCCTTCGGGATGAAATTGATAATTTGGACATTGGGGACAATGAGTCCAAGGAAAGGCTCGAAAAGCTGGTGGCGGATATAGAAATGAAAATTAATAGTCCCGATGATCGTGATCATCATATCACATTAGTTGAAGATCTAGCGGGTTCGGTGGCGCATTTCGAAGTTTCTCACCCAAGGGTTACGGGCATTCTTAACGACATAATGATGGCGTTAAGCAACATGGGGGTATAGCGTGCAATATTTCGAATCTAGGGAGAAGAGCGTTGAATATCTTCGGCAAGTAATACCGCTCATATCCAAACATAAAATCAAAGCAACGCCTATCAATTATACCGTTTGGTACGAGTATGTTTCGGGTGGCAATGAAAAACTTAGCCAAGAAATCGATGGATTACTTGAAAACGGGACACTCTTTAGCGATCAACTAATTCAAGAACTTTACGATAAGTTTCTAGTGAAGGACAGCCAAGAAACCATTACGCAATTTCAGATGGAGCTGCAAAATTTGGTTGTCAATTTATCAGAATCGACTAGCCAAACCAACGAAGAGGTGGGCCGTTTTGATCAGTCTCTGGAGCGCTATAGTAATCAATTAGAGGGCAGCGTGGATGGTGCATTGCTGCAACGGATTGCCGAGAGTATGCTTTCAGATTCACGTTCTATGAGGGTTTCGACCTCCTCTCTAAAAGCTCGGCTTGATGCCAGTACAGTTGAAATCGATGCCTTGCGTAACGAATTAGAGGAAGTTAAAAAAGAAACACTTTTGGACCCTCTTACGGGTCTTGCAAATCGCAAAGGATTTTCCAATGGATTCGATGTGAGTTTGTCAACAGAGGGTGGGAAGGAAAGGTCTCCGTGTCTTTTGATGGTGGATATCGATTTTTTCAAACGTGTAAATGATACATATGGGCATGTGGTCGGAGACCAAGTTATACGATTTATAGGGACGATCTTAAAAAAACAAATCAAGGGAAAGGATACGGCAGCCAGGTTTGGTGGTGAGGAATTTGCTGTGCTCCTAGTGGAGACGACTTTGGATGGAGCCAAGGCGGTCGCCGAAAACATCCGAATGGCCATAGAAACAGTTCGCCTTGTGAATAAGATAACGAACAAACCCATCGATCCGATAACAGTATCCATTGGTGTAGCGCAGTATAGGACTGACGAATCAATCGAATCTATGGTTAGCCGTGCGGATGATGCTTTATATCAATCTAAACAGCAGGGACGGAACCGGGTTACGCTAGAAGAATTCGAGACAAGTCTTGCTTAATCACTATACAGTCTTTCCTGTGTGGTTTGTAAAATGCAATAATGGAGTAGAATAGAGGTGAGGTGGATAGTGACGTTAATATTTAAATTCACCAAAATTGAAAAGGGGAAGAGAACGCTAGCATGCCTGACTTAGGACGTATATTAATCGCTGACGACGATGATACATTTGCTAATGCGACCGCAGATTTGTTGCGAGGAAATGGATATGCTTGTGACGCCGTGAGAGATGGGGATGGGGTACTTGAGCGGTTGACTCACCAAGAGTATAATGTCCTTATATCTGACATTCAGATGCCCGGTAACTCGGAATTAGATCTCGTTAAAGCCGTAGCAAAAGTAAATCGTCATTTACCTGTGATCCTTGTGACGGGGTATCCATCGGTCCAATCTGCCATCAAATCATTAAATTTGACTGTATTGACCTATATGGTCAAGCCAATGGATTTTAGTGAGTTGTTGGAATGGGTTTCAAAAGGTGTAGAAAGGAATCGTAGTTTTAATGACTTTGATCATGTGCGTCAGCGCTTAGCCAAATGGAGCACAGAGTTAGAACAAATGGAGCATATTATCGAGAATGATCCAAGTAAAGGAATGCAGTCTGCATGGACCACATTTCTAAGCTTATCGGCGCAGAATGTCCTCGGCTCCGTTCTGGATTTGTATCATATAATAGAGCGTACCCACGGATCGGGTGAACGACAGACGCCTTGCCATTTGCTGGGATGTCCTAAACCCGCACGGTTGGTAGCGGGTATTCAAGAGGCAGTCGCCGTATTGGAGGGAACAAAAACATCGTTTAAGTCTAAGGAGCTTGCTAATTTGCGGGGTAACTTGGAAAAACTTTTGGTACAAGACTTAGGTACATATCCTAACACCTAAAAAAGACACTATAATAGAGACTACGTAGTGAGTTTTGGTTACTACGTTGGCCGAGGCTAATCTAAGAACTTTTGTTCGTGGGGGTTAGTCTACCTTTTCGGATAGGATTAGGTCCTGTAAGAAGAAGGCGTTGTTATATGAATTCCGTGAGGAATTCATATAACAACGCCTTTTTTTTTGTTTTAATGAGGAGTAAGTAGTTTGCCAGGAAAAATTGGGCGAATTGGTATTTGGCATTAATTGGAACTAAATAGGCAAGAACTGCAGTAGTATCGGACTGCTTTGAGGGGTTTAGAATTGAATATGGGTTGTAGGTGGAATATGGGGTATTTTGGTTTATCTTGAACGACATCTAAATTGGGATTAAAGGGGATTGAATCATATGGGCATTGAATCTTTTACGGATAAATTAGATGAAACTACTCAGGTTGATTGGAATTTTTCAGCCCTAATAGTAGATTATAGTATCTCAATGGGTGACATTACTGGGCAATTATTGGGTCAAATTGGGTGTTCTTGTCAATATGCGAGAAATGGCGTAGAAGCGATCAATCTGTTTTCGAAAGGAGATTTCGATTTGGTGGTGACTGATCTGCATATGCCAAAGATGAATGGTTATCAGTTTGTTGAAGATATTGCCAAAATATCGAAGTCCAGAAAACGTTTAACTCGTGTCTTAGTCACCAGTTCTGATAGTAAAAGGACCACGATTTTATCGTTTTTGTCTATGGCACGCCGGTCGGGCAATACCCTACATTTGGGGTATGTTATTAAGCCATGGAGTTCGGTCCAATTTTTTCATCAAATACGAAATTTATTTTGTGAGTTCAGAAGTTTATGTTCCAAGATAGACAGAGAAATAAAGGGATGTGTAGACGAACCACCTTCCTATGTGGGGAAAAATCGGTTGTTCTTAGGTGTGACAGAACGAGAAGGTGGTGTGCGTATTGAAGTGGGCAGTGATTATCAAGTATCCGTAGAAAGCGAGACTATTACCGACTATCTTGAACAACTCGAGGAAAGTATGTTTTTTTCGCCGGTGGATACATTTGTTTTTGGCGTCGGCCAGTTGGATCGACGAGCACCTCAATCTATGGTTACTTTATTGTTGTTGATTAAGGGATTTGCAGATAAACATGAAAAGAAAATTCAATTTGTCGATTTAGGTCGGGATTTGCGGGAGGAAATAAAAAAGCAAGGACTCAATGAAGTATTAGGGATCTATGAATCTGGTCAAAATAGAGCGAAATCAGAGGGAATTACTACTTATGTAGCCGGATTAGGATCGGCAACAGAATGAGTGAAACAACCACACAAATACTCGAAAGGATGAGTGATGCATTTTTCTCGCTCAACGAGGATTCATGTTTTTCGAAAATTAATCGATCGGCGGAAAATATGCTGGGTTATCATCACGATCAACTCGTAGGCCGGTCAGTTTGGGATGTTATTACTAATGAATTTGCGGTTGAGCTCCGACAAAATCTTAAAAAAGCAATATCAGAAGGCCATTCCGTGCACTTTGAGTGGTTTTTCCCCTGTAGGGAAAGGTGGTACGCGTGCCAGATTTACCCTCAACATGGCAATGTTTCAACCTATTTTCATGACATAACCGATCACAAAAAGGCTGAGCAGGCACTAAGTTACCAAGCCAATCATGATGCCTTGACGGGTTTACCGAATCGATCGCTTCTCTTGGATCGCCTTGAGCAGATTCTGAGTAGGGCACCTTGGCACGACCGTTTTGTCGCTGTTTTATTTTTCAACCTGGATCGGTTTACCTTTGTAAATGATACATTAGGTCATAGAGCCGGTGATTTGGTGATCACTACGGTGGCGAGTCGATTGACGAGCTGTGTTAGAGATGGTGATACCATTGCGCGTGTGGGCGGTGATGAGTTTGTGGTCGTGTTGGTTGATGTTGCGAATACCGAAGATGTACAAATTATAACCCAAAGATTCTTGAATACCTTGGCCCAACCTCTTAACATTTCTGGACAGGAGTTATTTGTTACTGCCAGTATGGGGGTTAGCTTATATCCAAACGATGGTAGGGAAGCCTCTGTTCTTATGGAGAAAGCGAGTACAGCGATGCACCGAGCCAAAGTGCAGGGTGAAAATACTGTTGCGCTATACGCGCCCACTATGAGCATCGAATTAAAAGCGAAGCTTGCACTTGAGCGGGAACTCCGGCAAGCGATATCAAAAAGGGAATTTGTCCTTTATTATCAACCGATTCTCGAATTATCAACCGGTGATGTCGTGGGTTCAGAGGTTTTAATTCGCTGGATTCATAAGGAACACGGTGTAATCGGTCCCGATAAGTTTTTATCTGTGGCCGAAGATTGTGGTCTCATTTTAGCGATTGGCGAATGGGTTTTGCGGACAGCATGTCAGCAACAAAAGCAATGGAACGAGCTCGGATTTTCACCAATGACCGTCGCAGTAAATTTGTCAAATCGCCAATTTAAGGATGTGCGACTAGTCGATATTATTCGATCAAGTTTAAACGATGCTGAACTATCCGCGACCCAACTGGAATTAGAATTAACCGAAAACATTATTATGGACGAGACCGACGCTGCGATTGAGTCCCTGCACGAACTTAGGACGATGGGAATAAAAGTTTCGATTGATGATTTTGGTACGGGGTATTCATCGCTGGCCTCCTTAAAGCGATTTCCATTGGACTGTATTAAAGTCGACCGCTCGTTTGTTAGCGATATTAGCCAAGATAAGAAAGATGCGGCAATTGCTAATGCGATCATCACTATGTCACGCCAAATGAACCTTAAAACCATTGCCGAAGGTGTAGAAACCCAAGAGCAACTTGATATTCTGATCGATCAAGGTTGTGATCGCATTCAAGGCTATTTCCTTGGTCGGCCAGTACCCGCTGAATCCTACACCGAATTTTTGTCAGAATGGCGGGAAACACCGCATTTGGTTTTGCCCGTTAATCGATACGTAAATCCTTCTGTCCGAACAACCGCATAGTTTGTCTCTCGTTTTAAAAAACCGGGACTAATTTTTGGCGATAGCGTTAAACCTTTAGAAACAGCTCAAGAATTCGAAATACCAGTTCCTTTGTGTGGCAAAGGATGCAGCAATTCGAATATGCCACTCCGGTTCAAAATTCTTTATGTATCGAGGTACTATCCTTGGGTGGATAAGGAGGATCTCTGTTTGTCAATTGGTACCAAAAGCTAGTATTTCTACTATCTTTCATTAAAAGGGTATGCCGTCGAGGAACTAACCTCTTCAATCTAAAATAATCGATAACAAGAGCTGGTTTAAATTGCGAGTGCCAGTACTACAAGTAGTTCACTGATTCCACTTATGCCAACACACTTGTATCTTGATCTCGACTACTTACCTACACAACATCTTCTGTCGTGTATATAAGACTTAAAGAAGTAGTTTCTAAATTTTAAAACAAAGTACGAGATGAATCTAGTGACGAATAGACAGGAAACATTCAAACTAATCTACTAGGTATCAATTTTCGAATAGAATGTCTGATTATATGAAGGCTAATATTTTCTCGTGGTCATGTTGGATAGATGCTAGGTATTGACGAGACAATACAGTTAACCATCGATAGTGAAGGGTTTATTTCCGATGCTAATCTAACGGCTTTGGATCAGTTGAAATACACTCGTGGAGAACTGATTGGGTCGGCATTGAGTCGTGTTTTACCTCATGATATGACCGTAAAGCTGATAGCACAGTTGGTGTCCGGGAATGTTTTACATCAAATGCGGTGTTTGTTAATGGATTCAGACGATCAAACGCTGTCGGTCTACCTGGTAGGATTCGTGGAGTACGATCAAAAAAATCCAGAGAAAATTCAGCGGATTGTTTTGCTTGCAGCACCTAATATGGTCGAATCGGGTCAACCGAATTCAATCGGAGCCTTTATGGATAGCGTCATTGATGGATTAGTGGTGACTAACCACGAGTGGCGACTATTTATGGTTAACAACGCTTTTACCGGGATTACCGGTTGGACGCTTAGGGGTAAATCAAATCACACGCTATCGGAAATCATGCCTGGTTTTTCTCCTTTTGAGGAAAGTCACGTAGATGGTTCGTGGGGATGTGAATACTTGGGGAGACGCGTAGATGGGCGGGAATATTTCTCTAAAATAACCATCCATCCTCTTCTAGATTCAACACGAAGCAAACCTAATTACTTACTTTCTATAAAGGATCTTACTGAGCTTAAGGAATCTGAAAAACACATTCGACGTCTGGCGTACATGGATGAGCTTACGGGTCTTGGTAACCGAACGTTGTTTAATATTAAGGTTGAGGAAAATATAAACTATGCGCGTCGATATCGACACCACATGGCATTACTATTTCTCGATCTAGATGGGTTTAAGGATATCAATGATAGTTTGGGACACGATGCGGGCGACCAATTGCTAAAAATAATTAGCAGTAGGCTTCTCGGTGTTGTGCGGGAAGTAGATTTTGTGGCTCGTTTGGGCGGCGACGAATTTTGTATTTTGCTTACGAAAGTATCCGAAGATTACTCGTCGGCCTATGTTGCGGAACGGTGTCTGAATGTACTGGCGGAACCTGCTCGTATTTCCACTCGTGATATTTATCCTAGAGGTAGTATTGGGATCGCCCTTTATCCTCGCGATGGCGAGACAGTAAAAGACATGGTGCAATGTGCAGACAACGCAATGTACGCTGCGAAAAATGCGGGAAAGCATCAGTATGTATTTTACAATCCAGAAATGACCGCACAGGCTGAGGAACGGTTGAGTCTAGAACATAACCTTCGAGGAGCGGTAGAAAGGGGGGAATTTGAATTGCATTATCAGCCACAGATCTCATTGGCAACAGGGAAGGTGGTCGCTGTTGAGGCATTGGTTCGCTGGCGGCATTGCGAACGAGGGCTAATTTTTCCTGATAAATTTATACCGGTTGCGGAAAAAATCGGCTTAATTTCATCGTTGGGTGAATGGGTACTGGATACCGCCTGTCGGCAGTTTGTGGCTTGGGTTGAAGCAGGGATACTGGTCGAAAGGGTCGCGGTCAATATTTCAGGTTCACACTTTCATAATGGCACCCTTGCCGAAACCCTAGCAAAGGTTATGGATGAAACCGGTATTGAAGCAAACCGGCTTGAAATCGAAATGACTGAAAGTGTTGTACAAGTGAGTGAGGATAGCATTCGTTGTTTTATGAAGGTCAAAGATCTTGGGGTCAGGATTGCAATCGATGATTTTGGCACTGGATACTCCTGCCTGAGTTCGCTCACGCGTCTTCCGCTGGACGTTTTAAAAATCGATAAGGTTTTCATAGATAATGCACTCCGTAATATGGAAGATACAACGATTGTCGCGACCATCATTTCAATGAGTCGTGCATTGGGGTTTTCCGTGGTCGCGGAAGGTGTCGAAACGCTTGAGCAGGTGGAATTTTTACGGGGGATCGGTTGTCAGTTCGTACAGGGCTATTTTTTTAGCAAGCCGGTGATCGCTGAACAGGTCGATGTGATTGCCGGTATCGATTTCTTCCTGGAAGGCTCAATCCATGATGAATAATCCATTGGAAACAGACGTAAATTGATGAGTGGAAAAATGACTAAAGCAATCCCTAAGGGCTCCGTCGAGCAACTTATTTCGAAAGAAACCCAGCTTCCTGGTTTGCCGCCGGGGCTACCGCAGCTTCTTAAAACGTTAGCCTCCGATCATATCAACAACAAAAAACTAGCGGAGGCTGTCGCTTATTTCCCCAGTGTCGCGGCAAGACTTATTTTTTTAGCCAATTCTGCGTGGGCGGCGCCGCGGATTCCGATTGAAAACCTGGAAATGGCCTGTGCTCGGCTGGGCATGTCAGTGGTTCGTAGTGTGAGTATTGCACTTTGTGTTGCTAAACCCTTTAATACTAATAGATGTTCGGTCTTCGAGGGTGAGCGTTTTTGGAGTTCGGCACTGCTGGTTGCTGACGGTGCGGCCTGGGTCGCGTCAATTATACCAGCAGCTAATGCGCCCGATCCTAAAGCCATTCACACGACCGGTCTCCTACACAACTTAGGTCTTTTGTGGTTGGCTGATACATGGCCGAGAACGACTTCAGAAGCATTGAAATCTGCTGCAACGGACGACTCACTTTCCACACTTGAAGCACTTCGAGAAAAAACCGGTACGGATTATTGCGAGGTTGGGGGAGTGCTTGGTAGAGCCTGGAAATTACCTGATAAACTGGTAAATGCAATGGAATTCCACAGTAACTCCCATCATGTCATGACGGAATTCCCTAATACCACACTTGTAGGATATGTCGCTAAAATGGTATCCGCATTGTATTGGGGTGAGGATGAGCGCCCTCCTTTTTTGGATGAAGAATACTTTGATTTTACTTCTTCTAGTCTTGATGACGTCTATCTAAAATTGGCGGACAAGATGGATGAGAATCGAGAGTTAGCGAAAATCATGTTTTCTACTTCATGACGGAGGAGTCAACTAGTTACGAACCAAAGGGGCTGGTCTGCCTCACCAGATTTCGTAGCGAGGGACCGCGAGTAAGCATGGATAGATGGCGTGCGTGGGAAAACGCGCGGAGGCGTATTGAGCCGTAGTTTGTACTTGTTTTTCAAGCACAACGCAGTATAGGCATCATGTGGCCGTGGCCCTTGGCTGTTACGATAGCGTGTTTTGCACGGTATATGCTTTTAAGAATAACCAAAGACCATTGAATAACAATCCTTTGATCTGGAAAAGAAATACTGCCTAGGAGGATATGTTGCTCAAAAGTCTTCCATTTAAATCACTGATTTCGTCTTTTAACCATTGGTGGCTTTCTTGGATTTTTTCACTTTTATCTAAAAGAGTTTTGGCTAACTTAAAATATCCCCGATTGTGAAGAATATCTGCCGTTGCTACAAGGCTATCGTGAGCACATCGAATATTATATTCTGCATCGCGAAGTGTTCTTGGTTCTTCGTGAGCTAATTCTTTTTCTGGAACTACATAAGGCATATTCATGTTAGTTTTAATCTTCTGCGGTAAGGTTAAAAGACTTATTAAATCTCGCTTTATCGATTTCGGTTACCTAAGTAGTCTATGTGTAGAACCATAAGGTGTTTATTGTTTTGAGGATATTCTTAATAAAAAAATATTGATTCTGTGATATTTATCTCAAAAAGCAGAGCTAGCCTAGATTTCTCACTAGATTTTGGCGGTGACGCCTGTAGAACGACGTTTCTAATATCCTGTGAGTGAGCAATTTGTGGGTAAACTATAAACCCTTTTGATTGAAACTAGCGCCTTTGAAAATCGGAAGACTTTTGTGTTTGGGCTTTGAGAAATTTGTTTGGCTGATAATGTGAACAGATGTTATATAGACTGTTCATATCTGACGAAAGATGACTCCGAGCCTCTATGAAAACGTCTGTCCCGTTAACATTAACATTCAAAATAACACCATCATAACTAAATTTGGAATAGGCAAACTAGGAATTGAACCTATACTCAATTGATTACGAACAAAGGTTTTGAATGTTTTGTGGAAACTTTACGATTAAATCCAGGCGACATCGAGTTGGGCTGCCCGTTGCCTTGGGCGGTCTATTCTACAGAAAATTCGCTTCTGCTCCAGGAAGGCACCACCGTGAATTCTGAACGTCAGCTACGGGTTCTACTTGAAAAAGGTCTTTATAGAGGTCTGACCGAAGAGGAAATTGAACAGAATACACCGCAAGGGACGGTGGAGAAAGTACCGGAATTAAATCCATTCGCAGTGAAGGATGATTGCGCAACCCAACTCGCTTTCATTCTTAAAAACCTCGAGCAAGGCAATATAGAATCACCATTCGAATCCATTACACACCTCTGCAAACAAATACAAAGCCTCTGCAAAAGCGATGCCGATGCCGCTTTGGGCGCGGTACACTTTTGCCGGAAATTCCAGTATTCAACACTGCACCCGATCCATACGGCCATACTGTGTGAATTACTCGGACGGCGGATCAAATACACCGTCGATGAAAGAATCAGCTTGCTTGCGGCGGCCTTGACTATGAATGTCGGGATGCTTGATTTACAGGACAGTCTTTATAATCAGCATGTGCCTTTGACCGCTGAACAGAGAAAAGCAATTCATGACCACCCACAACAAAGCGTAAAGTTGATCGAGCAGGTGGGGATTACCGATTCGGTTTGGATTGACACAATTCGCCAACACCATGAGAAAGTTGATGGATCGGGGTATCCCTCTAGACTTTCAGGAAAAAAAATTTGCTTTAACGCAAAAATTCTAAGTCTGACCGATATGTACGCGGCACTTGTCACGCCGCGAAAGAACAGGAAACCAGTCCTTGTAAAAGAAGTGCTTAAATCGATTTTCCTGGGACGCGGGAAGTTGGTGGATGAGGATTTAAGCAATCAGTTAATTCGTGAAGTAGGGATTTTCCCTCCTGGAACCGCCGTTCGTCTTTTAAATGGCGATGTCGCCATTGTCACCAAAAGGGCGGTTGTGAAAAAAAATCGTGATTCTATGGCGCCGACAGTAAAAAGCATTGTAAGCCCCCGCGGTGGCCCGTATGAGGAACCTCAGCGACGGGATTGTTCGAATCCGCTTTTTAAAATTGAAAAAATGTGCGTCATAGATCGCGCTGTATCGATTGATCTACTTTCTCTTTGGGGATATCAAAACAGCGGTCAAAAGGAAACCGGATCATGAAAACCACACATTTCGAGTAAGGATTTATGGTAATGACCAACAGTTCCTTAAACCCACGACTTAAGCGACTACAAGGCCGAGACAACAAGAGTGGTAAGAATACTGTCCTGGTCGTTGAAGACAGCAAATCCATCTTAAATCTATTGCGCGCCTATCTGAACCAGCTTGAGGGAATCGACGTGATTTCTGCTACCTCGATGGCTGAAGCGGAAGAATTGTTAACGATTCATGTCGAACAAATACTTTGTGCGGTATTAGATCTCAATCTTCCTGACGCGCCGGATGGCGAAGTAGTGGACTTGGTGCAGGGGCACGGAATTCCTGTCGTAGTACTAACCGGTTCGCTCGATGAATCATTGCGCAAAACGATGGTGGAAAAAAATATCGTTAAATACTTGGTCAAACGTAATACGACCGAACTGGAAAAGGTCACCTATATTGTCGGAAGAATTTTTGAGAACCAGGATATCAAAATTCTTGTTGTGGATGATTCCCCCAGCTTTCGGTCATACCTTGTGGGTTTACTCGACATTTACCGATATGACACATTTACCGCGAGTCATGGCAAGGAAGCACTGAAGGTTTTAAAGCAATACTCGGATATTTCATTAGTTATTACCGACTACAATATGCCGGAAATGAATGGCTTAGAACTTATCGAAGCGATACGCATCGACTATCGGCGGGAAGATTTAGCCGTTATTGGAGTCACCGATGTCACCAAACCCGGCGTTTCGGTCCGCTTATTGCAATCGGGCGCTAACGATTTTTTATCCAAGCCATTCGAACTTGAGGAGTTCTATTGTCGGGTGACACAAAATACCAATATGGTCGGTTTCGTGCAGGAGATACGTAATTTGGCTACTCGGGATTATCTTACAAAAGTATACAATCGTCGGCATCTTTATGATGTGGGGGAGGTTCTATATGCCAATGCAAAACGCGGTAATGTCTTATTAGCTGCGGCTTTGGTCGATGCAGACCATTTTAAGGCGATTAACGACACTTACGGCCATAGTATCGGTGACCAGGCACTGATAGCCCTTGCGGGAGCTTTGAAGTCGAGCTTGCGCAGTTCGGATATTGTGTCCCGCTATGGGGGTGAGGAATTCGCTTGTTTAGCAATCATAAAAAAAGAAGATGATGCCGTTTTAACCTTTGAAAGAGTCCGAAAGCAAGTCGAGGATATTGAATTGTATTCGGACGGCACGCGGGTTCGAATTGCCGTCAGTATTGGAGTCACTACGAAATTAGCCGGTTCATTGGATGAAATGCTTCAACTTGCTGATAGTGCTGTTTATGAAGCCAAGAATAACGGGCGCAATCGTGTCGTTCGCAACGAGTGATGTGTCAACCTTGTTCTGGATACAAAGTTATGCACATTGTTGGCGATTTTCGTAGTCTACCGGTGAACAATAATCATTGGCAGAATGAAGTCTTTTTCGATTGTAGAATACCTCGATATATTCGAATATATCGTGTTTAACTTCCTGTCTCGTTTTAAAGTTTCAATGATGGACCAACTCGGTCTTCAGAGTATGGCAAAAGCTTTCAGAGACTCGTGTGTCTGAGCAATCGCTGCTAGTTAGGGAGATCGAACGCGAGGGCTGGTAGTCCCCGGTGGGCGTAGGCCATTTTGGAGATCCGTTCTGCGGAGCGCCAAAGGGGATAGGATCTGAAATGACAGAAGTGGACCCTTCCGATTGGACTGTCCAATCGGAAGGGTCCACTTCTCTTATCAAACAAGAAAATCAGTTCACTCGTTGGTTTAGCGCCCTTTTATCGTGATAGTGGACATATGAAAGGTAAACGGGTGATCTATGGAGGAAGAGCCTTAATCCGCTCTACACTCTACATGGCAACACTCAGCGCTGTTCGGCATAACCAACCGATTAACCAATTTTACGAACGGTTACTTTCACATGGAAAACTGAAAAAAGTAGCGCCCGTAGCCTGTATGAGGAAGTTATTAACAATTTTAAATGCTATGGCAAAAAATGAAACAAAATGGAATCCAAATTTTGCTAATTTAGTTTGATTTTTAACACGGTTGCTATCAAGAGGTAGCGAAGCTCTTCTTTAATATAACCGTGAAGGGATACTATTGGCACGACGACAAAATTTTTAAAACTTCGACTAAACTTTTTAACGTGTGAGCTTTTCCATATCGTGTGTTTAATTAATCCGTGTATTTAAAGAGGTTTGTTTTGTGGACAAAGGTGAGTTGTTGTTTTCCATTGTTGGAATCGATGATTTAACAGGGAAGAGGTGGTCCATTTTCGCAATCATGCATAATCACCGGTTATTTTCCGAATTTATTAGATTTAAGGGGTAAATGAAATGGCAAGCATTCTAGCCGTTGATGATTCAGCGTCGATGAGACAAATGGTGTCTTTTACTCTGAAGAGCGCGGGTTATGAGGTCATCGAAGCAGTCGATGGCGTAGATGCTTTGGATAAAGCCAAAGTGCAAACCGTGGACGTTGTCGTGACCGATGTGAATATGCCGAATAAAGACGGCATCGCGTTAATTAGAGATTTACGCGCCTTACCAGCATACAAGTTTAAACCGATTCTGATGTTAACCACTGAGTCGGGTCCTGAAAAGAAACAACAAGGCAAGCAAGCCGGTGCGACGGGTTGGATTGTAAAGCCCTTTAATCCCGATCAGTTGTTGAAAACGATAAAAAAGGTGCTGGGCTAAGAATATATCAATTGTTTAACTAAAAATTCGAAAAAGGACACACGAATCTATGACGATCGATATGGCGCAGTTTCACCAAGTATTCTTCGAAGAAAGTTTCGAAGGCTTGGATGCGATGGAAACCGGTTTGCTGGAATTGGATCCAGGAAATATCGACACGGAAGAACTCAATACTATCTTTCGGGTCGCGCATTCCATCAAAGGAGGTAGTGGTACCTTCGGTTTCAATCAGGTTTCTAACTATACCCACGTTATGGAAACCTTATTGGATGAGATGCGCGATCGCCGGAGATCGGTTACCCAGCCCGCGCTCAATTTGCTGCTGGGTTCGGTCGACTGCCTCCGTGAAATGCTTAATGCTCTCCAGGATGGAAACGAGATCGATGAGGCAAGCGTTTCCACCCACAAAAATTTATTGGATCAGGAATTGGGTGGATCGGGAATAACCGAAACCGAGGTTATCCCTGAGTCTAATTCTGATTCGCCGACTGTCCCCGTGATATTAGGCGATGATGTCGAGCCGGGTTGGCATATCGCATTCAGTCCGCACAAACCCCTTCTTCGTTTTGGCAACGACCCGGTGCGGCTCATACGCGAACTTGCGGATTTAGGTGAGTTGAGCGTTGTGGTGGATTGTCAAAGTTTGCCAAGTTTTTACGATCTTGACCCTGAGGATTGCCATTTATCCTGGGATTTGAAAATAAAGGGCGATATTTCCCGCGTAGATATTGACGATATTTTTGATTGGGTTGAAGACGATTGTGATCTGGCCATCCGCTCGTTCGCCGAAGTGCATGCAGGACAAGAACAATCTATCCAAGCCGATCCACAATCCGCTGAAAAGATACACGAACCCGCAGTAACAGCGGACGAAAACCAAGAAAACCCCGAACCCGAGCAGGCCGCTCAACCAGATAAAACAGTTTGCGCCCAAGAATCAAAAGCCACAAAAAAATCTACGGCCAAAAACACGGGTTCCAGCTCGATCCGGGTTGACACGAGTAAGATCGATACTTTAATCAATATGGTGGGGGAACTGATTATCACCCAATCGATGCTAAGTCTTTTGGGTGAAACGTTTGAAGCGAATAAATTGGATCAGTTGCAAAGTGGATTGGGGCAACTCGAGCGCCACACTCGTGAATTACAAGAAAGTGTAATGAATATACGGATGCTGCCGATCAGTTTTGTCTTCAGCCGTTTTCCGAGACTTGTTCACGACCTCAGTTCGAAAATGGGGAAAAAGATTGAATTAAAACTCTCCGGCGAAACTACCGAAGTGGATAAAACAGTCATCGAATTGATTAGTGATCCCTTGGTTCATCTGCTTAGAAACAGTCTGGACCACGGAATTGAAATGCCCGAGGATAGGATTGCGGTGGGTAAACCGGAAACCGGCACTATCCATCTGAATGCTTTTCACCGGGGTGGAAATATCATCATCGAAGTGAGCGATGATGGAAAGGGCTTGGATAAGGAACAGTTACGAGCCAAAGCTCTGGAGAAAGGATTAATCGAAGAACATACAATCCTTACCGATAAACAGATTTACAATCTGATATTCATGCCCGGATTTTCTACCGCCGATCAGGTTAGCGAGGTTTCCGGCAGAGGTGTAGGTATGGATGTGGTCAATAAGAATATTCAGGGCTTGGGCGGAAGCGTCAATATCGAATCGAACCTGGGTATCGGAACCACTATGGCCATCCATTTGCCCTTGACACTTGCTATTCTCGATGGTCAGTCGGTTGTCGTGGGGAATGAAATCTATATTGTACCGCTGGTTTCTATCATCGAATCGATTAGTCTTAGTCCCGATAACATCAGTCTCGTCGCGGGAAAGGGCGAGGCTTTTAAATTGCGCGACGAATATCTCCCAATTATTAGAATGCACAAGATTTTTCAAGTGGAAGCTCCAAAATCGACTGAATTGAGCGAGGGCATGCTGGTTGTAGTCGAAGGACAGGGGTTTCGATGCGGACTGTTTGTCGACGGCCTATTAGGCCAGTATCAAGTGGTGATCAAATCCCTGGAAGCGAACTATCGGAAAATCAACGGCATTTCCGGCGCCACTATTTTAGGCAATGGTTCGGTCGCACTGATCTTGGATGTTCCTGGTTTAAACCGGTTATCCCAATCGTCTGAACAGCACTATGCCTGACTTGACATCCGAAAAGTTAAACCAGTTGCCTCCCTCGACGGGTATAACGACCCAAATCGTTCAAGTGCTGACGATTACATTAGGTAACGAAGAATATGGCATTGATATTCTACGGGTTCAGGAAATTCGCGGTTGGGAGCCAGTTTCGCGAATCCCGAATGTACCCCCCCACGAGAAGGGGGTAATCAATCTTCGAGGTGCCATTGTTCCAATTGTCGATTTGCGGTTGCGGTTTAACCTGGAACAAGCGGATCTCACGCCCTTGACCTCGGTGGTGGTAGTGCAAAGTCCTATCGAAGAAAGACTTCGTGTTGGAGGAATTGTGGTCGATTCCGTGTCCGATGTGTTGGATGTGGAAAACACATCGATCCAAACGGTACCCAACTTCGGCGCCAAACTGAGTACGGAATTCATCCATGGCTTGGTAACCGCAGAGGGTCGGATGATTAGTCTATTGAACGTAGACGAGTTATTGAACTTGGAAACTTAACTGCCTTAGGGGAATACATTTGGAAATACCCCGGTTGGTGTGAATTGAAAATTTTAATGATAGTTATCGATGAAAGAGAGTATGGCCATGGCGAACAATGAGGTTCAGATAAAAGACGGAACCGTCCTGATTACGATTACCGACAAGAAGGGACGAATAAATTACGCGAACGATGCTTTCGTGACCTTTAGCGGTTACAGCCGCGGGGAAATCATGGGAAAAGAGCATAATATGCTTCACCACCCCGATATGCCGGCTGCCGTGTTTCAAGAGCTATGGAGTGACGTCAAGGAGCTTAAGCCTTGGAAAAGGTTAATGAAATACCGTTGTAAAAATGGTGATTATTATTGGGAAGAAACCAGTTTAACACCTGTGTACGAAAATGCTGTGCCGATTGGGTATATGTGGGTGGGTTATGCACCGAGCCGGGAACAGATCTCTCAGGCAGAAAGGTTGTATCGCAATATAACAGAAGGGAAGATCGCACTTGAATCCAGCGGATGGCGTGACAAACTAAATTTTTTGGGACGGTTGAATTTAAAGCAAAAATTTGTATTGGTCGGTTTTGGATTATGCCTTCCAATCGCGATACTAACTTTCTTGCTGATATCAGAGAAAAATAAAGCAATCAATTTTGCAGAAAAAGAGTTGTTGGGCTCTGAACTCTTGGTGTCAGTCGGTGATTTGCTTGTCGATATGGGCCAACATCGTGGATTAACCAACATGTATTTAAATGGTAATACTGCTGTACGACCCAAAATTTTGTCGAAACAGAAACAAATCGCCAACGATATGCAAGTTCTCGCAGCTAACAACCAGCAAGTTGCCGAAATATTGGATACTTCTACACGTTGGCAGGAGATAGAGCAAAGTTGGGATGTCCTTAAAGAAGCAGTAAGGGATTCATCAGCGAGTGATAGCTTTTCGCAGCATACTGAATTAATCGCCACCATTCTTGCCTTTGTCAATCACATTGGCGATACCTCAAATCTTATTCTGGATCCAGATATCGATAGCTATTACATGATGAGTACCGTGGTGTTAAGAGTGCCTGAGCTAATAGAAAAGGTGGGTGTTTTTCGAGGACGGATGGCTGGGTTGATGGCAAAGGGCACACTAAGCCAAACAGAAAAGACTAAGTTGGGGTTTGAGCTAGGTGTAGTTAGAAATAAATTGGAGTCGATGATCTACGACACGGAAAGGGCATTTGCTTTCAATGAATCACTTAAACCTATGTTGAGTGAAGAGGTTGCTGCCACCAGTTCATCGGTTGATAAGTTTTTGGATTCTGCCACTAGCATAATCATGTCTACCCAAACGAGCAATATTTCCCAAATTAGTTTTTTCGAAGAGGGTACCCAGTCTATTGCGAGCATCTTGAATTTATCGAATAAGGTCGTTCCAGCTTTAACCATGTTGCTCCAAAATCGAATTGATGGCTTCGCGCGTTCGAAATATATCGCTTTGACAGCTACATCGATAATGGTGTTACTGGCGCTCGGGGCTTGGCTCTTGATAGTGCGCTATGTGTTGACGACCGTAGACAAAATTACGAATGTATTTTACCGGCTAACCGATGGACAATTCAGAAACAAAATCGACCTTCACCTAAAAGATGAATTGGGGGACTTGCTTCGGGCTATTCAGGGGATGCAATTAAAGCTTAATTACGACCTTGCCGATGCGAGGGAAAAGGCGGCAAATGCCCTCCGTGTTAAACAAGCACTCGATAACGTTTCGGCCAACGTGATGGTGGCGGATGTCGGTAACGACATCATCTATATGAATCATGCCCTCAAGGCCATGTTCAAAAGCACCCAGGATGATATTCGTAAGGATATCCCGGACTTCAATACCGAAAGCCTGATGGGAGAAAACGTCGATTGCCTGGAGCAAAACACGGATTCACAAAAACAATGGCTAGGGGGCTTAAAAGAAACATTCAAATCTTCATTGGTAGTTGGCGGTCAGCATTTGGACGTTATTGCCGATTCGGTGATTACCGAAGCTGGAGAACGTACCGGTACGGTCGTTGAATGGAAGAACCGAACCGACGAGGTCAAAATAGAAAACGAAATCGAAGAGATCGTTAACGCCGTAAAAGCCGGTTCTTTGGATCAACGAATTGAGTTAGCGGGTAAAACCGGATTTGTCAAAAAGTTGAGCGGGGAAATTAACGAACTAGCCGATACTATTGAAAATGTGTTCACCGATATTCAACAGGTTGTTAACGCTATGGCGGAAGGGGATCTGACTAGAAAAATCGATAACGAATTTGGAGGTATCTTCGCGGTTTGTAGGGAATCGATCAATAGAACACAAGAAAAGTTGAGCGAAGTATTCGGACAAATCAGTGAATCTTCCGAGTTTGTTCGAAATTCGTCCCAAGAAATCGCGACGGGTAATAATAACTTGTCGCAACGGGCCGAGGAACAAGCCGCCAGCCTGGAACAAACCGCTTCGAGTATGGAACAGCTTACGAGCACGGTAAAAACCAACGCGGACAATGCCCAACAGGCCAATCAAGTTGCCAATTCGGCGAGGGATTCGGCTCAAAAAGGTGGCGAGATCGCCAATAAAGCGGTTATGGCCATGGATCAGATCAATACCAGCAGCAACAAAATTGCCGAGATTATCGGTGTTATCGATGGAATTGCTTTCCAAACCAATTTACTGGCGTTGAATGCGTCGGTGGAAGCCGCGCGGGCCGGTGAGCAAGGACGAGGCTTCTCGGTGGTGGCTACGGAAGTACGGACCCTTGCTCAGCGAAGTGCGACAGCGGCCAAGGAAAGTAAGGAGTTGATTAAAAACAGTTTGGCGAAAGTGGAACAGGGAAGTGAGCTGGTGCATGAAACAGGAGAAGCTTTGTCGGAAATCGTCGGCGCCACCAAAAAGGTTGGCGATATTGTCGCCGAGATTGCCGCCGCCAGTGGGGAACAATCGATGGGGATCAATCAGGTGAATCAAGCAGTTTCCCAAATGGATGAGATCACCCAACAAAATGCCGCTTTAGCGGAGCAGGCTTCGGCGGCTAGTGTGTCCATGAGTGACCAGTCGAAACATATGGATACTTTGCTCGCTTTTTTTAAAGCCGGCGAAGTACCGGGTGGATCGCAACAGCCGGTATTGGGAAGTCCGCCGGAAATTGTCCAACCGGCTGCTCGTTCTTCTTCTGTCAATAGACCAGTGCCGGCCCAACGTGTTTCCGCGGGGGTATCGCGGAGTGCAGTCGCGGATAACGAGGACGATTGGGAGGAGTTCTAGAATGAGTGAAGGGAGTCACGGTGTGGTAACCGATGGCCATGCCAGTCCAATGGAAAGGGAGCAATACCTTACTTTCCAACTAGCCGGTGAAAGCTACGGTGTTGACATCCTCAAAGTTCAGGAAATCAAGGGGTGGGAACCGGTTAGAGAAATCCCGAATACTCCGGGCTATATCAAAGGCGTTCTGAACTTACGTGGAAGTCTTGTCCCAATCCTCGACTTACGGGAGCGGTTTGAACTCGGCATCGTAGAATATACTCCGGTGACCGTGGTAATTGTGTTGACGGTAGAGAACCATGGCGATAACCACGCTATGGGTTTCATTGCCGACACGGTATCCGACGTCATCGATGTCGACCGAAGTCAAATTAAAAATCCCCCGGGGCTTGGCTCAAAGATCGATACCCGCTACATGAAAGGCATGGTGGTCGGCGAGCAGATCGCGGTGCTGTTGGATGTAGATAAATTATTGGATTCGGAACAATTCTCGGTGATTGAATCGTTCGTCTGACTATGCGGACAATTGCGGTGATCAACTTAAAAGGTGGCGTGGGGAAAACCACCATCACGGCTAATTTGGCCCATGCCCTGGCAATGGGTGGAAAAAAAGTAGCGGCCATTGACTTGGACCCGCAAGGTCACTTGGGAACTACTTTTGGCGTCTTTGAGTCACTCGGCGGTGTGGATGAAGCCCTTTTGGGTTCCGTAGACCTCGAAAACCAAGCTATACAGGTTAGAGACGGGCTTAGATTTGTACCGGCGGGATCCGGTCTGATTAAAATCGATCAGCTCACGGAAGGAGGAGCGGATCGCGGGAATTTATTGAGGACGGCATTGAAAGACCAATTTTTGAATGAAGATTTTGTAATCATTGATTGTCCACCGTCATCCGGATTATTGGTTGTCAACGCACTGTTTGCCGTCGAGGAAATCTTGGCGCCTCTAAGCAGTGACTATCTGGCGTTACAAGGTATATCCCGGCTTATGGAAACCGTTAAAAAATTTGAAAAATCATTGAACAGACAATACAAAATGTGGTTTGTGATGGCGCGGTATTACTCTACAAGGCGGCTCTCGAAGAATGTTTTAAATCTATTGTTGAAACATTTTCCCGGTCAGTTGCTGGCGACTTTGATTCGAGAAACGGCAATGCTGGCGGAATGTCCGATCCATGGGAAAACGATATTGGAACGTAAACCTACAAGCCGGTCAGCAATGGATTTCCACAATCTTGCGGGAGACCTTTTGGATGGGAGGGTAATGTAATGGCAAAGGTCTCCGATACGGGCTTAATCGAACATGATCCATTGGCATGGCTGGATGGCGGCAACGAGGAATTGACACCCACGGTCAATGCTGAGGCGACCGGAAGTTTAACGGATTCCAGTGAAGAACCTTGTGAAGATGCAGCTGACTCTAACCTTGTGCTAGTCGAATTGGCGGTTTCACCGGAACTGGCTGGCGTGAGCCAGTTGCATGAACAATTGAAAGAAGCATTGGATAAGCATCGGACTATCGAAATTGATGCATCCAAAGTCGAATCAATCGATACTTCGACATTGCAGTTATTGCTGATTCTCAAACGGGAATCGGTCAATTTACATAAAACCGTAGTTTTCAAAGCCCCGTCGGAGAGTTTTATCCGTTCGGCCAAACATCTTGATCTCGATGAGTTGATGGGGCCGGGATGAGGATAGTATGAGCACCACTGTAAACCGTCAACTGACGACCATGAAGCTATCCGTCATTTGTAATTATGGGTAATCTTGCGCGGGCGAAACCGGACGTTAGTGAAAAAAAGAGGGAGTTCGTGTATACGCGGGCTGATTTCGAAGTCCTCAGAAATATTTCGAACCAACATAGCGGGATTATCGTATCCGACGATAAGTTCGATATGTTTTATGGTCGGCTTTCCAAGCGGGTGAGAAATCTGGGATTAAACAATTTTCATGAATACTGCCAGTTTTTGCAGGATCGGCCCGATGAGGAATTTACAACCTTTATCAATGCTATTACGACTAATTTGACCTCGTTTTTTAGAGAGGGTCACCATTTTGACCTTCTTGCTAAGGAGGTCTTACCGGAACTACTCGATAAGAATGCGTCCAGCCGCCGTCTTCGTATCTGGTCGGCCGGGTGTTCCACGGGAGAAGAGCCCTACTCACTTGCAATGACCGTGCTGGAAAACGTCCCAGGGCATTGGGATGTCAAGATTCTGGCTACCGACCTCGATACCAATGTATTGAATACCGCGGCTTCCGGTATTTATACCCACGAAGGCGTCAATGGCATTCCAAGGGACCGCTTAAAGCGATTTTTTAAACGCGGAAAAGGGCGACAACAGGATAAAGTCAAGGTAATCCCGGAGGCTCGTCAGTTGATCCACTTTCGTCAACTGAATTTAATGACGGATTGGCCCATGAAAGATCAATTTGATTTTATATTTTGCCGTAATGTTCTGATCTATTTCGATCAAGAGACAAAAACAACGCTCGCGCGGCGGTATGCGGAACGGCTGAGAGAAAACGGGTGGTTGTTCATCGGCCACTCCGAATCGTTGCATACGCTTGACACGCCGTTTAATTTGATTGGGAAAACCGTTTATCAAAAATAATGCTTGCGAACCAAAATATTCCAGGTCCCACGCTTAGTGGATTCGATGAAATTCGCCGAAGATGGGACCAAAAGGAGGGACGGGTCATGGCTAAAATTCATCCGGGTGAATATTACGTGACTACCGACGATGAACAGATTAATACCGTGCTGGGATCCTGTGTTTCCGCCTGTATTCGAGACCGGCGCGCGGGGATTGGTGGGATGAACCACTTTATGCTGCCGGAAACCTTGGATGAGCGATTGCGGGACGGCGATGCGGCCGTGGTCGGCAAAGCCACTCGATACGGAAACTATGCGATGGAACACTTGATTAACACTATATTGCAAAACGGTGGGCGGCGTAAAAATTTGGAGGTCAAGCTGTTCGGTGGTGGTCAAATCATATCCAACATGACCGACATCGGGATAAAGAATATCGATTTTATTCTTGATTACGTTAACACTGAAAATATTGAAGTATCGGCCCGGGATTTGGGCGATATTTACCCAAGACGGGTGCTGTATTATCCAAAAACCGGCAAGGTCCGGGTCAAAAAGCTTCAGAATATACACAGTAACCGGATTATCGAGCGAGAGAATCTATACCGAAGTACGCTTAAGGATGATTCGGTGGAAGGCGAAGTGGAACTGTTCTGAGCGATGTCGAAAATCCGCTTATTGATTGTCGACGACTCGGCTTTGGTCAGGAAAATGTTGGCCGAAATCTTCAATTCGTCGCCGGATATCGAAGTGGTTGGAACCGCTATAGACCCCTATGTTGCCCGGGATAAAATCAAGAAGCTGAATCCCGACGTGATGACTTTGGATGTGGAAATGCCGCGCATGGACGGTCTCACCTTTCTCAAGAATTTGATGCGCTTGCGTCCGATGCCAGTGCTGATGATTTCCACTCTTACCGAGAAAGGGGCCGAGGTTACGCTCCAAGCGCTCGAATTGGGCGCCATTGATTTTGTCGCCAAACCCAAGATCGATGTCGCCATCGGATTGATCGATTACACCGAGGAACTTATCGCTAAAGTCAAAACCGCCGCTGTGGCTAGGGTGCAAGCAACCAATTCTAGACTGGAGGCAAAAGTGGCAAGGAATTTTTCTGTGAGTGAGAAGCTTGATGCGAATGCTGTAATCTCACCAAGTCGAAGCCAAAAACCTTTCAAAACGACCCATAAGGTGATTGCCTTAGGCGCTTCGACCGGCGGGACCGAAGCGATAAAAGATGTGGTGCGCGGACTTTCGTGCGATACGCCGGGTATTGTGATTAGCCAACACCTGCCGGTCGCCTTTAGTGAATCTTTCGCGAATCATATCGATTCAGCGGGGGAGATGAGCGCGTGCGTGGCGAAAGACGGTCAGCAGATTCTCCCGGGAAATATTTATCTAGCACCCGGAGATCGGCACCTTTTGGTGATGCGCGACGGCGCGCGTTATGTGTGTAAGCTAAACGACGGTCCGTTGGTTAACCGCCATAAACCCGCCGTGGATGTGATGTTCCGCTCGGTCGCGCAAAATGTTGGGCAGAATGCCATCAGCGTTCTGTTGACGGGGATGGGCGCCGATGGCGCCCGAGGTATGAAGGAAATGCATGATTGTGGAGCGTCGTCTATTATTCAAGATGAACAATCCAGCGTTGTTTGGGGAATGCCAGGAGAAGCGCATAAGCTGGGGTGCGTCGATCATACGGTTCCCCTCAACCAAGTAGCGAACAAAATTATCGAATTAGTACATAAATAATGTGATGGATGAATTTTATAGAGCAACACGGCCCGCTCTGGCATTGAGTTTTGGGCTATTATCGCTGCCGCTATTTACGTCGGGAGTGGTCTGGCCATTTGTGTCACTGCTGATGATGGGAGGTGTTTGGGGGTTTGTTACTTGGAAAATTTTGAAACGATCTAACGAACTGAAATTCCAGAGTGACAAAAATGAATTCGATTCTCCAGCTATCGATGCTTCAATACAAGGGCTCCTTCAAGAGATTGAGCAATGTATAGAACAAGAGGTTAATTTTTTACATAAGGAGTTAGACCAAATAAAAAATGTTGTCGCCGATGCCGTTGTGACGATGAACGGCAGTTTTAATGGGCTTCATACATTGACTTCGGAACAATCGGAGACGGTTTTTTCCTTGATTAATCGATTATCCGATCAAGATAACGATTCAGGCGGTATCAGTTTCCACCGGTTTACCCAGGAAACCGATAAAGTCCTTCACCACTTTATTGAAAATATACTTGACATCAGCAAGCAAAGTATTGAAATGGTGCAAATTATCGATGATATCAATGCCCGCATGGTAGAGATAGAGGGTTTACTGAGTGGTGTCCAACAGATCGCCGACCAGACAAATTTGCTGTCTTTGAACGCAGCGATCGAAGCCGCGCGAGCGGGAGAAGCAGGGCGCGGTTTTGCGGTGGTCGCCGAGGAGGTGCGTAATTTATCCAAAAGCTCCGATCGGTTTAGCGAGGAGATTCGTGACGTTATTCAGGTTTCAAAGAAAAGTATAACTCAAGCAAAATCCATGATAGAGGCCATGGCGTCGAAGGATATGAATGTCGCCTTCGAGTCTAAGCAGCATGTTGACGACATGATGGGGGAGATTGGCTCCATCAACGCCAGTATCTCAGGAAAGCTGGAGAAGGTGTCGTCGCTGACGGGTGACATTGAAAACCATGTGGGGATGGCGGTTAGGGCGTTGCAATTTGAAGATTTAGCGAGGCAGTTGGTTGAGTATTTACAGGAAAATTCGATGCATTTCTCCGAAATATTTAGCCAGATTCGGGATGGATTTCAAGCCTTGAATGCCTGTGATGCTTCAAAAGTTGGCGTCGTGTTAAATCAGAGACGGAACAATATAGCCCAACTTAGGGACGAATGGGGAGAAAAGGAGAGCAAAGTAGTTCACCAAGACTCAATGGCGGAAGGAGAAATCGAAATGTTTTGAATAGTGAAATCTGATTTTAGGCTTTTTACATTTACCTGAATCAGTGACTCTATTATACTCACACGGTATTTTATCAGTTGTTGGGGAAAGATTATCAAAAGAGGCTAGTGAAAACGTATTCGGGAGGACTTTTGGAGAGTTTTGAGGATTCCAAAGCGGA
>Ga0209992_10000061_pt1 | contig 158758 bp, 123 predicted proteins | sample 2SBtaG_2_FD_182564 | JGI IMG/M metagenome (GOLD analysis project Ga0209992, IMG submission 182564) | Deep subsurface microbial communities from Kolumbo volcano to uncover new lineages of life (NeLLi) - 2SBTROV12_ACTIVE470 metaG (SPAdes)... | ecosystem: Environmental > Aquatic > Marine >... | reverse complement strand
CACACAGCGGTAGCATTGAAGGCTACATCCAAGCTGTAAGCAGCATTGATATGCTTAGCGCTGAGGAAGAGCGCGAGTTGGCAGTGCGCCTTCGCGAAGACGAAGACTTACAAGCCGCTCGTAAGCTGGTAATGTCACATCTTCGTTTTGTAGTGCACATTGCAAAATCTTACTCAGGTTATGGCTTACCCCAAGCCGACTTAATTCAAGAAGGCAATATTGGTCTGATGAAAGCCGTTAAGCGCTTCGACCCAACAGTGGGCGTACGTTTGGTTTCTTTCGCGGTACATTGGATCAAGGCTGAAATTCACGAGTTTGTACTTAAGAACTGGCGAATAGTTAAAGTTGCGACCACAAAAGCGCAGCGCAAACTGTTTTTCAACCTGCGTAAGGCCAAAAAACGCCTAGGTTGGTTCACACACGACGAAGTACAAACCGTAGCAAATGAACTTGGTGTGAGTACAAAAGAAGTGCTTCAAATGGAAGCTCGTATGAGCAGCCAAGACCAAGCGTTTGACCTAAGTGCGGATGAAGATGAAACGGGCAACTTTGCGCCTGTTCAATTTCTTGAAGATAAATCTTCAGACGTTGAAACTGACGTAATTAATAATGACTGGGATACAGCGGCGAGTAAGCGTTTGTATTCAGCAATTAAAACGTTAGACGATCGCAGCCAAGACATTATCGAGACGCGTTGGTTAGCAGATAATAAAATCACGCTACAAGACTTGGCTGATAAGTATCAGGTGTCTGCAGAGCGTGTTCGTCAAATCGAAAAGAACGCAATGAAAAAGCTTCAAGCAGCTATGGTCGCATAGCAACGACGATAAAGACTGAATTAAATAAAAAGCGCCTTAACGGCGCTTTTTTATGGGTGCTTTCAAACGCTACGAAACGGTAGGCTTATTAGTGTCGTTACTCTTCTTCGTTTTTTGAAGGAGGTAGTACGTAGAATACGCCTTCAAATTCAGCCACTGGGGTATCACCATCTAATATGGCTACGCTAAGTTCAAAGCGGGCTTTGTTGTCGTTTTCCAATGGCTTAAACTTACCTGATAGGGTCTCAATATTGCAGATTGCTCTTGGCTTCATGGTAATAGGCTTGTGATAGTGAATATCACCATCGCCCAGTACAATATCGCCATCTAGCCCGCGCTCTTTAAGCTGTAGATAAATCATTCCCCAACCAGTTAATGTGGCTAAAGAAAAGATACTGCCTGCAAACATGGTACCGTGAATATTGATATTCTTGTTTAGCGAGGCGCGGGTTTCAAGGGTTCTGCCTGTGTATTGGTATAGCTTAATTCCCATGTGTTCGGTGATAGGAATGGTTTCTGACCATGTTTCCTGTAGTGATTTACACCACTTAGGATGAAGAATAAGGGAGTTATTTTCGGTAAACTTTTTTACCATCTGTTGGCGTTTTAGCATACCTAGTTCATTAGGTGCTTCACGCTCAATTTCAAAACCACAGGAGCTGAAGAAGTCGATGGAAATTTCACGACTATTCGTTACTGCTCGCTCAGCACCTAAATCTTTGGCTACATTTTCAAGCGCAGCCATGATCATCTGACCTAAACCCTTGCGTTGATGGTCCGAATGAACCGCAATGTGACGAATCTGCGCTTCTTCTGCGGTATTCAAATGTACGCGGCCACACGCCACGATGTCGCCCTTTCGATTGGTGATAATACGGTGTTCTGCAACTTGCTCATATTCATCTTTTTCAGAGCCCGGAGGGAAGTTCCATGGCTGGCGCAAATGCTCCCACCGAAAATGAAAATAGGCTTCAAACTCGGCGTCGCTTTTAGGTGTGACTACCTTGTACAAAATAAACCGGCCTTTTTTAAAAAGTGAATGTGTAGGAGACGTTGTATTTAAAATACCTTTCCATTTGCATGGCGATTATACAAAAGCAAAAGCGTAAACAATATCCGCGTCTATTTAAACGTAAGAACACAAGAGGTACAAGCTTAATTATGTAAGCAAGTGTGGGTGGCTTAAGTGAATAGCGGCTCTTTTTGTGCTTAAGTTTACTACACGTTAAAGTGAAAGGTTACAGGCCCATCGTTAACAAGGCCTACTTGCATGTCTGCACCAAACTCGCCGGTAGAGACAGCCATACCTTTTGCTTTAAGGGCATGAACGAACTTTTTGTAAATGGCTTCACCGTGCTCAGGCGTCGCGCCACGAGAGAACCCAGGTCGATTTCCTTTTTGCGTATCTGCAACAAGGGTGAACTGAGATACAACCAGTATTTCCCCACCGACTTGCTCAATATTCAGGTTCATTTTGCCGTCTTCATCACTAAACATTCGATAACGGCATAGTTTGTTGGCAAGCTTTTCAATCTCGGCATCGCCGTCTTCTTTTTCAACGCCCAGCAGGACTAGCATGCCTTTGCCAATTTCGCCGATAACTTCACCTGCTACAGTAACATTGGCTTCTGATACGCGTTGAATTAGTCCAATCACTTAGATGACTCCTGAAGAAAGCGTGACATATCGCGGGTAGCACGACAAAGGGCATAGCCAATGCTCGGCTCAGAGGTACTGTGTCCCGCATCGGGAATGATTTGTAATTGACTTTGAGGCCACGCCTTATGAAGGGTTTCCGCGGCTTCTGTTTTACAAATCATATCGTAACGACCGTGTATGATCGTGCCCGGAATATGACTTATTTTACCTATGTTATCAAGAATATAGTTTTCATCTAAAAAGCACTTGTTAGACAAGAAATGACACTCTAGTGTGGCTAAACAGGTGACAAGATGCATAGGGTAGTTGGACGTGGAGTCTCCCACACCAGGAGGAAGAGATAGTCGCGAAAGGCGTTCCTCCCATTGATACCAGCGTTTTAATGCGGCGTGGCGAAGTACATCGTTACTGGAGCGCACCATCGCGCTATAAAAGTCGCAAACTGCGCTTGAAGTGACTGGCGTTGGCACGTCTTTGGTAAATCGTCGGTAATGTTCGGGAAACAACTGGGCGGCACAGCCTGAAGGGGATAAAAACCAATCTCGGTCCTCTTGCCTTGCAAGAAAAACGCCTCGAAGAATAAGGCCGGTAACATGAGCGGTATACTTAAGTGCGTAAAGTAACGCTAACGTCGAGCCCCACGAGCCGCCAAATAAGAGAAACTTTGGAATGTTAAGGTGAGTTCTGAGGGCCTCGATGTCTTCAACATTTAGCCAAGTGTCGTTATTAAGTGTATCTGCGATGGGAGTTGAGCGGCCGCACCCTCGCTGCTCATAACCGATAATGCGGTACTTATTGCTATCAAAAAAGCATTTGTAATTTGGAGGTAAGCCTGCGCCGGGGCCGCCGTGGATAAAAAGCACGGGGATACCGTTTGGATTACCACTTTGCTCGAAGTAAAGCGAATGCCCACTTCCTACTTCGATAAATCCATTCTCATAGCAGGTAACATCGGGGTAAAGTCGTTTCATTTTGTTTCTGCGCGTTGTGTGAGTGCCTGTTATAGTTTAGTTTATTGTTATACGAACGTTTGCATGCTGACTGCTTCAACGCTGTTTATACTTAAACCTTAAACGCTAAGTGTATACTTTAGAATAAGTGTCATTACGTGCTAGCTAATCATATTATAGTAAGAAATGCGAGGATGTTTATATGGCAGGTCAAGGGTCGGGCGGTAATGTAATTGCCGCAATATGTAACTTTTTTATTCCTGGTTTGGGTCACTTGGTTCAAGGCAGAATTTTGGGCGCACTGTTTTACTTTATAACAGTAGGTGTTTGCTATGCCCTAGCGGCAACGGTAGTACTTGCTATTGTTTTTTGGCCGCTAGGCGCCATATTACATTTGATAAGTATCATTAGCGCAGCGCGCTTTAGAGGTGGAGTAACCGCATGAAACTAGTTGCATCAGCATTTGTTGCTATGCTTGCCCTTAGCGGGTGTCAGTCTGCATATTACGCAGCGTGGGAAAAGGTAGGCGTTGAAAAACGCGATATCTTAGTTGACCGCGTAGAGAACGCAAAAGAGTCTCAGGAAGACGCACAGGAGCAATTCAGTTCAGCCCTGGAAGCATTTAGTGCGGCGGTTGCTTTTGACGGCGGTGAGTTAGAAGAAGTTTACGACCGCCTGAACGGTCAGTACGAAGACAGTGTGGCAGCCTCGGAAGAGGTTAGTGCGCGTATCGACAAAGTGGAAAGTGTTGCTGAGGCGCTGTTCGACGAATGGTCAGAAGAGCTTGATAAGTACGAGAATGCTTCGCTTAAACGCGATAGTGCGGCTAAGCTTCGCGAAACCCAGCGTCGTTATACCTCGTTGATGAAAGCTATGCGAAAAGCTGAAAGTAAAATGCCCCCAGTACTTAATGCGCTTCAAGACAATGTGCTGTATTTAAAACACAACTTAAATGCAAGCGCGATTGGGGCGTTGCAAGGCGAGCTTTCAACTATTGAGAACAACGTAGCCCAACTTATTGGTCAAATGAACTCTGCAATTGCCGAGTCGGACGCCTTTATTGCGTCTATGAAAAATTAGTTGTTGAAGAGATTTCATGTAAAAGGGAGCGCACGCTCCCTTTTTTATTGGCTTATTTCCTTTAGTAAATAGCGTTAATGCTCTTACCACTTGTAATGTGAAGCTTGTAAGCAGAAGCGGTGCAGTCACTGTTTAATTCTGCCCGCGCTTTTCTTTACCACTGGTGGCGAAAAAACGCGATGCCTATAAACGCGCGTGCGCTAAAGAATATTACTCTTTTGGGACTTTTCGAGGCGCGTGTTCTGCTTTTTTATTTTCAAAAGCTTCGCCTAGACTACAGGTAAATTCCGCACCAAATAATACGATTATCCAAGATAAGTACACCCATAAGAAAAGAATAGGTACTACGGCAAGCGCACCATAAATCAGCTCGTATGAAGGAAAGTTGGTGACGTAAAGGGCAAAACCAGATTTTGTAATTTCAAAGGCAATGGTAGCAACAATGGCGCCTACAAAGGCATGTCGGGCGTAGACTCTTCTGTTCGGCACCACCATGTATAAAATAGCAAAAGCCAACAAGGCAGCACCGCTAGGTACAAGGCTTAATAAAAAGGTTCCTAAACCAGGAGTGTATTCTTCAGTAAACGCTGCCAGCCCGGTTAGGTAGGAACTTACCACCACACTTGAGCCAATGAGCATGGGGCCAAGGGTGATAACCATCCAATAAATAGCAAAGGTATAAACAATAGGACGATCGCTTTGTGTGCGCCAAATTCTGTTTAGCGTTTTGTCCACGTTGGATATCAACATTAATGCGACAACCAAAAGAGATAAAATACCGATGGCGCTCATTTGAGATGCGTTACCTACAAAATCTGTCATGTACTTGTGCACAACATCGCTCGCGGTAGGCACGAAATTACTAAAGACAAAGTGTTCAAGCTTACTTCTTACTGAAGCAAAGGCGGGAAAGGCCGACATGATGGTAAAAGTCACCATGATAAACGGTACTAAAGATAACAACGTTACATAAGCTAAGTGCCCGGCAGAAATAGTAATGTTGTCCTCTTTACAGCGTTTTATAAAAATACTGAAAAGGTCCCTTAATTGTGGGGTAACGTTGTTATAAAAGGTTTTAACCTTATCTAAATCCACTCAACTTCTCCTGAAGATAGCGCCTGTCGCTTAAAAGTGCGAAAAATAGTGGCCATATGATGGGAGGCCTATAGGTGTGGATAGTTCAATACACCTATATCAAATGGTAACTGGGGTAAGCCTTGGTGGCAAAATTTAAATTAGGCTTTATGCAGGTGATATAAAAAAGGCGCTTTTTACGCGCCTGTTCTGCATTCATATCATCAGAGGGTACTGTTAAAGCGAGTGCCACGGAGATTATGCGCTACTGCGTACGCCTAGCATGTGGCAAATGGCGTAACTGAGTTCGCTACGGTTAAGGGTATAGAAGTGGAAGTGCTTAACCCCTTCTTTCGCTAATACCTTAACTTGGTCCATAGCAATGTTTGCTCCAATAAGGTTTCGCGTGGCCTGGTCGTCAGCGTCAAGGCCATCGAACATTTTATGTAGCCACCCTGGAACATGCACGTTGGTAAAGCCAGCGAATTTAACCAAGGTTTGGTAATTGGTTACTGGCAAAATGCCTGGCACTAAATCGATATCTACACCGGCAGCGGCAGCGCGGTCTCTAAATCGCAAATAAACGCTGGTGTCGAAGAAAAACTGCGTAATGGCTTCGGTTGCTCCTGCTTCAGCCTTGCGTTTAAGGTTAAGCAGGTCGAACTGTGCATTCGGGGCTTCAGGGTGCTTTTCAGGGTAAGCAGCAACGGAAATATCAAAATCCGCCACGTCTTTCAACAAGGCAACTAAGTCAGAGGCGTACATCTCTGTTTTTTCTAACCCTGGCGGTAAATCGCCGCGAAGCGCAACAATACGGCGAATGCCTGAATCCCAGTAGTCTTTTGCAATTTGCTTAAGCTCCTCGCGGCTTGCATCTACGCACGTTAAGTGTGGAACTGCAGCAACACCGGTTTGCTGTTGAATTCGCTTAACCACATCGTGTGTTCTGTCTCGTTCGCCGCTATTTGCACCGTAGGTCACCGACATAAAGCTTGGCTTTAGTGGCGCTAAGCGCTCTACAGATTTCCATAGTGTTTTTTCCATGGCTTCCGTTTTAGGCGGAAAAAATTCAAAAGATACATCAATATCACGCAGTTCCGACAGGGACTGGTTTAATGCATCGATACCTTGCGCGTAAGAAACCATGGCTTATTCTCTTGAAAATGTAATTTTATAGACGTTTAGACGTCTAAATTAAATAATATATGTCTAGACGTCAAGAGGTTTACACTGCTCAATTGACCTTTTCGTGAACTTGTTTAGAATTTCTGTTCATAACATAAAAAAGAGTAGACCGAGTTAGTACAATGGCAGAATGGAACGGTAAGTATATTCACCCCTACGCAGAGCATGGCAAAAAGAGCGAACAGGTAAAGAAAGTCACTGTCTCTATACCAATTAATGTGCTGAAGGCACTCACCGACGAGCGTACTCGCCGCCAAATAAACAATTTGCGCCACGCCACCAATTCGGAGTTACTTTGCGAAGCGTTTCTACACGCGTTTACGGGGCAACCTTTACCGAACGACGATGATTTGCGCAAAGACAATCCTAATCGGGTGCCAGCAGAAGCGCGTCGCATTATGGAAGAAATGGGTATAGATCCAAGCTTTGAAAACAACGTCTCGGAAGACGAATAAGGTTCAGCTTAACCCACGCTAACAAAAACGGCGCTATTAGTGTGAAGTGATCTCACAATAATGGCGCCGTTTTTTATGGCATATTAAACATAGTAATTCTTGTTTAATGCTACATCACTGAAGTTAGCCTTTCGCTAGTCTGGTTTTCGGCAACCCCACTGTTAATTCACCCCTATTCGGCCGAGTTTTCAGGTACCCGGGCCACGCCGGACGCTATCGCTGCTTTAGATACCGCAGTTGCGATACGTTCACATAAGCGTGGGTCCATCGGCTTAGGGATAATGTACTCTTTACCGAAGGTCAGACTGTCGCTTTTACTTGCCGCTAAAACTTCTTCTGGCACCGGCTCTTTGGTAATGGTGCGAAGGGCTTCAACGGCGGCAACTTTCATCTCGTCGTTTATGGCCGTGGCGCGAACATCTAATGCGCCGCGGAAAATAAAAGGGAAGCACAGAACGTTGTTAACCTGATTTGGGTAATCAGAGCGCCCGGTTGCCATAATGAGGTCTTTACGCACCTCATGGGCCAGCTCTGGCTTTATCTCTGGGTCTGGGTTTGAGCAAGCAAATACAATAGGGTTCTCGGCCATTAACGCTAGAGTTTCTGGTGGTAAAACGTCAGGCCCTGATACGCCAACAAAAATATCTGCGCCTTCCATAACATCTTCAAGGGTGCGTTTGTCGGTGTTGTTAGCAAAGAGCTTTTTGTGCTCTGTCAGGTCTTCACGACGGGTATGAATAACCCCTTTTCTGTCTAGCATATAAATGCGTTCACGCTGGGCGCCGCATTTAATGAGTAGTTCCATGCAAGCTACCGCGGCTGCGCCTGCACCCATGCACACTATTTTTGCACTCTCGATATTTTTGCCCTGAATCTCAAGGGCATTTAGCATACCCGCTGCCGTGACGATTGCAGTGCCGTGCTGATCGTCGTGAAATACGGGAATTTTACAGCGCTTTATAAGCTCTTGTTCAATCTCAAAACACTCAGGGGCTTTAATATCTTCTAAGTTAATACCTCCGAAGGTGTCGGCGATATTAGCCACAGTGTTAATGAACTCTTCTGTTGTGCGATGCTTTACTTCAATATCAATGGCATCTAGTCCGGCAAAGCGTTTAAACAGCAAGGCTTTACCTTCCATCACAGGCTTTGAGGCGAGGGGGCCAAGGTTACCTAAACCTAAGATCGCGGTGCCATTACTAATCACGGCTACCATGTTACCTTTAGCGGTGTACTTATAGGCATTATCGGGGTCTTCAGCTATTTCCCTAACTGGTTCGGCAACACCGGGGCTGTATGCTAATGCAAGGTCGTCAACACTATCTGCTGACGTAGACAGCTCTACGCGAATTTTTCCGGGGGTGGGGTAGGCGTGATAATCGAGTGCGCGTTGTCTAAAATCTGACATGTAAAATTGTATCCTTAGATGTAGGGTTCATCGGTGTTTTTACTCACGCTTTGCCGCTATCTTATGTCGTTATAGTTATAGGAAGATAAACACAAGCGCGTTCTAACCAAGTAATTACAAAAAGTTTTAAACACTGAAACTGAGCGAATCTAGCCACAGGTTCCAGCTTAATTTGTTGTTGCATTTTCAGTTACGCAATATGAGTTCGAATAACTGAAAGCGCTACAAGGCATGATAGCAAGCCAATATTCATAAGATTAATACCCACTATCAGAGCACCTGTCGCAACTCTAACACAGCCTTTCACTGTGTACATATCTGATCAGAATCCTCATTAAACAATGTAGGGGAGGCACACTAATTAGACCAGTAAATTAAGTCTATAATTATCATTCACCTAATTTATTTCAATGTGTATTTGTATTTTTAATTTCTATTATTGTGAGGCGTAGAGGTCACAGCCTAAATTTGCACCAAACGATTATGTCTGGGGCCTCGTTTTGTTAATATCTGAAGCATTGATACCGAAACTGCGGCGTGGACAAGCGTAATGACAGAACGAAAACTTATTGAAGTACTCACAGACGTATGCGAAAGCGTAAAAGAAGGCGATAGCGGGTTTGCCTGGCTTACACATATTGGCCACTGGCGTACACCTAAAGTCGTGGCTGTTTTTAGTCGCGAGCATGAAAAGCAGGTAGCGCAAACCAATGGGTGGGATATGGACTTTATAAGTCGGGTGAATATTGCAACAGCGGCCATTAAATCTAAACCCGTTGGGGTCTATTTTGACAGCGAAGAAGTATGTAAACAACGTAGCGGCGGCGACTGGGACGTGCACTTATCGAAGCTAGACAACGAGCATTAACGCGCCGAGCAGGCGAGGCTTAAGGCGCAGAGAGTTTTTTTCGTTTACAGTGATGCGAGGGGGCACGCGCTGGTAGCCAATTAAGCACAGATATTATTTAACCTGCAAATAATGACAGGCAATAAAAAAGCGCCGTATAGGCGCTTTTTTCGAACTCGATATCAGGCTTACTTTTTGCCCAATGCACCGAAACGCTTCTTGAAGCGATCAACACGACCACCAGTGTCAACGTTACGTTGCTTACCAGTGTAGAAAGGGTGACATGATGAACATACGTCTAGGTTGATGTCTTTACCAAGCGTAGAACGAATTTTCATAACGTTACCACAAGAGCAAGTTGCTGTGATTTCTTCGTATTTAGGGTGGATATCTTGTTTCATGGGATTACCTCACATAATAAGGCCGTATCGCTATACAACCCGAAGTCGCACACCATACGTTACTTAATTCAAATGATAAGTCGTTCAAAGAACAGCCTATCGCAAAAAGAGCGGCGCATAATAAAGGATGGCAGAGGGTTGATCAAGCGGTTTTTGTATGCTCGCTAAACAACGAAACATTCCTTTTATGCTAAAGCGCAAAGTATGTTTAAATATTTCGGTTTAATGGCGGGTAAAATAAGCGTGACTTTTCCATGCAGCTTACTCTAGATACGTTTATGTGCGCTTATGTAACGGTTACGCCCGAAAGCTCAATAGACTTTAATAACTTTACGATAAGGTAGAACGTTCGCAATGGCCTTCATTCAAGTTGCTGTACCAGTGCCGCTGCGCCAACTTTTCACATATACCCACGATAGCGCACTAGAAGCAGGCGTTCGGGTAATGGTGCCTTTCGGTCCGCGCAAACTTGTGGGCGTAGTTGTTGAAACACTACGAAAATCAGAGAGCGAAATTGACAATAGCAACAAGCTAAAAGCCATTGAAACGGTGCTAGATCATCAACCTATTGTTGATGGGGTGCTGCTAAAAATGGCGCAATGGCTGTGGCAGTACTACCACCATGCTCCGGGTGAAGTGTTACACGCCATGCTGCCTGTATTATTGCGAAAAGGCGAGTCGGCAGGCCCCACTCCACAAGATATGCTCATGCTTACCGATGAGGGTAAAAAAGCGCTGTCAGCGTCGCTATCTCGCGCCCCAAAGCAAAAAGCGTGTTTTACCGCCTTGACCAAACGGGCGATGCTCGCGATAGAGGCGCGTAAGCAGTTTGGTGCGCCAGCGGTAAAAGCCTTGGTAGAAAAGTCGCTTGCTGTTATCAAAGAGGTTACCCCTGAATTTAAGCCGGGCGCTTGGCTATCTACGTTAACAATGGCAGAAAAGCCTGTTCCCGATACTGAGCAGTCAGTTGCCATCGCCGCCCTTAACCGTCAACACGGCAACTTTGCGGTTAGCTTACTTGAAGGGGTGACCGGTAGCGGCAAAACAGAAGTATACCTTCAAGCGATAGAGCCTTTACTGCGCGAAGGAAAGCAGGTGCTTATCCTTGTGCCTGAAATTGGGCTTACCCCGCAAACTGTATCCCGCTTCGAAAAGCGCTTTGGCATTGCCGTGGGCGTATTGCATTCGCAACTTTCAGACAAAGACCGGCTGCAAGTATGGCAGCGAGCAAAAGCGGGCGAGCTCGGTATTGTTATAGGTACCCGCTCTGCTATTTTCACCCCGCTTAATAACCCGGGTATGCTTATTGTTGATGAAGAGCACGACGAGTCGTTTAAGCAGCAGGATGGGCTTCGCTATCATGCTCGCGATTTGGCGGCCATGCGTGCGAAACAGCATAATATTCCTTTACTGCTTGGCAGTGCCACCCCTGCTCTTGAAACCCTTAATAATGCGCTAAGCGGCCGCTATGCGCACTTACAACTCACCAAGCGAGCCGGGGGCGCGCAAAGTACCCATCAGCACGTATTAGATGCGCGCGACCAGCCAATTCACTACGGTATTTCACAAGGCCTGTTAACCATAATGCGCCAGCATATTAGCGCAGGGAATCAGGTGTTGGTGTTTGTAAATCGCCGAGGCTATGCGCCAGCGTTACTTTGTCATCATTGCGGCGAGACAGTAACGTGTAAGCGTTGCGAGCGACCTTACACCGTACACAAAGCGCAAAACCGATTGCAGTGCCACCATTGCGGCGGCATGCGTGCAATGCCAACAAACTGTGAAGCTTGCCATCACAACGAGCTAGTTACTGCGGGTACCGGAACAGAGCAAGTAGAGCAGGGGCTTGCTAGCTTGTTTCCCGGGGTAACGCAGGTGCGAATAGACAGCGATACGGTGCGCGGTAAAGATAAGTTACATCAAACGCTCGATGCAATTAACCGCCAAGAATATCAGCTGCTGGTGGGCACTCAGATTTTGTCTAAAGGCCACCACTTTCCTCACGTCACATTAGTGGCGGTTCTCGATTGCGATGGCGCACTGTTTAGCGCAGACTTCAGAGCCCCTGAAAAGCTTGCTCAACTGGTAACTCAACTTGCTGGAAGAGCGGGGCGTGCAAGTAAACCCGGTGAAATGTGGCTGCAAACCCATAATCCTCATCACCCGCTGCTACAAGATTTGGTGCATAATGGTTACGGGCACTTTGCCAGGCATGCGTTAATGGAGCGAAAAGCGGCAAGCTTGCCCCCGTTTATTAGTCAGTTCGTAATACGCGCCGAAGCTACCGATAGCAGTTTGGCCTATCGATTTTTACAAGACTGTAAGGAGGTATTTACGCAAGCGCACGCCATTGAGATAAGCGGCCCGTTCCCATGCCTAATTGAAAAGCGGCAAGGCCGATTTCGATTCATGCTGGTGTGTAGTCATCAAAAACGCGCCCCGCTTCATAATGCACTGCGTTTGGCGCTTCCGTTTTTACAGGCTTTACCGCAGGCCACTAAGGTAAGGTGGTCAATCGATATTGATCCTACCGATTTCAGTTAGCTTGTTGAGAAGCAATACGTTAAAATTTCGCCACGACTAAAGGTGTGAGAATCTTTATCCTTTAACTAGGTTTGGTATACGACGTTTTCTTACGAATACGAACAACGATAACAAGTAGGAATTTTGCCGACTATGGCTCAACGCGATTATGTCTCTCGTGGACGCTCTACTCAAAAAAAGAAGCCTTCTGGAAAAGGCAGAAAACCCGCTGGCAATGCGCAAAAAAATGCACCGGTTAACAGTAAGCTTCCTATTGTTCGCCTAATCGGCGTTTTAGCACTCGTAATAGGCTTTGGTGTTTTTTTATGGTCAATTAAAGATAACGTAGAAGATGATGTGGATACACAGGCATCTCGCCCGGTTGCACCTACACAAGAGTCTTTGCCAGAACTACCTGAAGAAGAGTGGGAATACATTAAAACCTTGCCTGGCTATGAGGTTGAGGTAGAAGTTAGAGAACAAGAAAAATCTGACAAACGCTACTTGATGCAATGCGCGTCGTTTAGAACCCGTGCGCAAGCTGAAGAGATGAAAGCCAAAATTGCCTTTCAAGGTTTAGAGGCGCTTATCAGACACAGCACCGGCAGTAACGGTGATTGGTTCCGCGTTATTTTAGGCCCTTACGAGTCTAAACGAGATGCGGAAAAAGCGAAGCACAGCCTGCGTAAAGTGAATATTGCGACCTGCCAAATTTGGTACTGGAACTTGTAGTACGTCATAGTAGGTGGCATTCACCTTAGGCGAGGAATGCGTTTATAAGGAAGTATAAGTGAGTATTGCCACCTCCGGACAACCTGTCTACGCCGCCTATAGCATGAATGAGCTTGAAGACGTTTTGGAACAGATCGATAAGCAGGCATTTTCAGAGAGCTACGAGGCGGCGCAAACAGAGCGAAACCTTGTCCGATGGGCGCTTATGCTCAAGTCAAAGTGAGCACAAACGCTTACCGAATAAGGGGTGGGTGTATATGAAGGTCTATGAAAGTGGTTTTGGTTTTGAAATTGAAGGGTGTCGATTTCGCTAAATATTCATCATGAATGCCTGCGTATTAATAACTTCAAATCCAACTAGCCCAAGCAAAATAAGGTTAACCATAACCGTTACCCAATAAACCCTCATAAATGACGATTTGCTGCGCTTGTGTTTAAACATCTGCTGGGCTAGCAATGCGCCAGGCCAGCCCCCCAATAAACTTAATAGGTGCAGTTTTGCCTCTGAAATTCGCCACTTGTCTTTTTTCGCTGCCGATTTATCTACGCCGTAAAGCAGTATGGTAAGCAGACTTATCGCTCCATAGAGAATGGTTATCATAAAAGATACCCGGCCTGACAATGTGAATAACGCAAGTACACCAAAGAAAATACTCAGTAGGATAGCATTACGCTTTGTTTGCGAGGTTTGCTTATTAGCGTGTGAACGTATTGCTTTGTAATCTTTAAGTAAGCAAATGTCGTGGGCACGGAGGGTGCCTTTTTTATCCTGCTCGACTTCATAAACAATGATGTCGCCATTGATAGGGCGCCTAGAGCGTTTTTTGAACGCCTTTATATGAGCAAACGCGCGCATACCGCCGCCATTGGGTTCTACAAAGCCAAAACCTTTCGCATCGTCCCACTGTTGAATTCTTCCTTGATACTTCATTACCACTCCTTTACTGCCACTGTGTAGCTACTATAACCCCATTTTACTGCTCGGGTATTTTTTCAAATAGCCACAGACATAACTTGCGAAAGTATGCACGCAACAAATAGCGTATTCAATAAACAATGTATGTGCTAAGCCCTTATCGCAGCCAACGCTGGGCGCACATTATTCTGTCTTGCCCTTGAAATTAGAAAGCCTCCCCCCACTTATTTGTTATTGAATTTGTACGCTGCTGCCTTTGCACGATAAAAACGCGGTAGCGCCCAGCTAAACGGGGAATTAACGTGACAACGATTGTATCTGTACGACGTGGGAATCAGGTAGTGATGGCCGGTGATGGTCAAGTATCACTAGGCAATACCGTGATGAAAGGTAATGCACGCAAAGTGCGCCGTTTATACCACGATAAAATTTTAGCGGGCTTTGCTGGCGGCACGGCCGACGCATTTACGCTATTTGAGCGCTTCGAAGCTAAGCTTGAAGCCCACCAAGGCCATTTAACCAAAGCCGCCGTAGAGCTTGCCAAAGACTGGCGCACTGATAGGGCACTACGCAAGCTAGAAGCCTTATTGGCAGTAGCCGATGAAACCGCTTCTTTCATTATTACCGGTAACGGCGATGTGGTGCAGCCAGAGCAAGATCTTATCGCCATAGGTTCAGGTGGCAATTACGCGCAAGCAGCGGCAACGGCACTTTTAGATAATACGGAATTAAGTGCAAAAGACATTGCTGAAAAAGCACTGACCATTGCCGGTGATATTTGCGTATTCACTAACCATAGCCAAACGGTTGATGTACTAGATTACTAAGTAATAGCTGAATGCTGTTATCGGCTTGTTGTCGCCCGTTTGAGGATAAGTACAACAAGCATTGTTAGAAAAGGGTTTATTCATGTCTAAAATGACACCAAGAGAAATTGTTCACGAGTTAGACAGCCATATCATTGGTCAACAAGATGCCAAGCGTGCTGTATCGATTGCACTTAGAAACCGCTGGCGTCGCATGCAGCTTGAGCCTGAGCTGCGCCAAGAAGTTACGCCAAAAAATATTTTAATGATTGGTCCAACGGGTGTGGGTAAAACAGAAATTGCCCGTCGTTTGGCAAAACTCGCCAACGCGCCATTTATCAAAGTAGAAGCAACAAAGTTCACCGAAGTGGGCTATGTAGGTAAAGAAGTTGAAACGATCATTCGCGATCTTGCCGATATCGCGGTTAAGATGACGAAAGAAAATGAAATGAAAAAAGTGAAATTCCGCGCGGAAGAAGCGGCGGAAGAGCGCATTTTAGACGTATTGCTGCCACCACCAGAAGATGCGTGGGGTAACAAAGAAGACGTTGAAGATCGCGGCACACGCCAAGCGTTTCGCAAGAAGCTGCGTCAGGGTGACCTCGATGACAAAGAAATTGAAATTGATGTGGCGCTTCCACAAGTTGGCGTAGAAATTATGGCGCCTCCTGGCATGGAAGAAATGACCAATCAGCTTCAAGGCATGTTCCAGAACTTGTCGGGTTCGCAGAAGAAAAAGAAAAAGCTGAAAATTAAAGAAGCCCTTAAACTGCTTATTGAAGAAGAAGCGGCGCGCCTTGTTAATCAAGAAGATTTGAAAGAAAAAGCGATTGAGTCGGTAGAACAGCACGGCATTGTATTCGTCGATGAAATTGACAAAATCTGTAAGCGCGAAGGCAATAACTCGGGTGATGTGTCTCGTGAAGGCGTTCAGCGCGACCTGCTTCCACTTGTAGAAGGTTCAACGGTATCAACGAAACATGGCATGGTAAAAACAGACCATATCCTGTTTATCGCTTCTGGTGCGTTTCAAATGAGTAAGCCGTCGGATCTTATTCCAGAGCTTCAAGGGCGCTTGCCTATTCGCGTTGAGTTATCAGCGCTTAAAGTGGGCGATTTTAAACGTATTCTTACCGAACCTAATGCGTCGCTAACGCAGCAATATATTGCGCTAATGAAAACGGAAGGCGTTGATATTCGCTTTGATGATTCGGGTATTCAGCGCATTGCCGAAGCGGCATGGCAAGTCAACGAGCGCACTGAAAACATTGGTGCCCGCCGTCTGCACACCGTATTAGAACGTCTTATGGAAGATATCTCTTTTGACGCTTCAGAAAAAAGCGGTGAGTCGTTTGTAATTGATGCCGACTACGTGAATAACCACTTAGAAACCTTGGTAGATAACGAAGACTTATCGCGCTTTATTCTTTAATTAACGTTGAATAGAAGCTTCCCCGACGATTGGTTATCCAATGCGAAGGGAAGCTTCGATTACTATCTCATCCTTGTTTTTTCTTTAAGCCCCTGTAAAACAGGCGTTCCGTATTGCTAGGCAAGGTTTCGTAATCGCCTTAAATAATTTTGAAATACAAAAACTACTTTTTAGTGAAAAGTAAGACGGGCGTTTATAAAGAGAGTAATTCTTCCTTAGCTGCATCTAGAAGTTCATCCCATGTTTCAGGTGGGTGGTCAGTCTTCAGCATTCTTTCGAACACTTGATAAGCATCCGTTTTGCTTCCGTATGCGCGTTTATTATTCTCGTCATTAACCCACGCATAAACTATGATTTTTGCCTCAAAGTGATAACGAAAAAACAAGCGATATTGTTGGAAGAACTTCGCTCGAAACCAATGTTTATTGTCATCACCTAACGCACTTCCTTGGCGAAACTCAGCGCTAGTAGGATCATGGGGGATGAGTTCGAAGGTTAGCCTTTGAATTGCAGCCAAACGTTTCGTGGCATTTTTTCTAACGTAACCCTTTGGGTCTTTTTCTCGTAAGGACTCAACCTGTAATTTAAGGTAGAGGTACTGTTCTTTAAACAAGGGGTGAGCGTAAAGTGTCCATCCATTTACGACCATTGGTATCGTTTTTTGCAAGCTTACTCGTCCTCGTCCAACAAGGGAGCATCTAAATCAATTTCTACACCGTGAACCAATGTATTAACACTTTCACGCATACTCGCTGATAGTGGCTCGAGCTTTTCGGGGTGAGTCTGCATATCGCGTGCAATAAATGATAAAAACTCGCCAATAACGGGGTCGCTTTCTTGTGATGCTACACGTGATATCACAACACTACCATCAGACTGAATAGCGTATTTAATTTTGTCTTTTTTACCCAAGCGCAATGCCTGACGAACAGAACTAGGCACTGTAGTTTGAAAGCGATCTGTAAGTGTTGATTCAGTTTCTAAAGCCACATGTGCCATAACAACCTCTATTTTTAACTAATATTGTTAATTCTAATCTTAGTTTGTAAATGTGGGTAATGCAAATGCATTGTCTTTTTGAGTGAAAGCTAAAAAGACGTGAGTGACTCTGCACTGATATGCTACTTTTCACACACCTCAGTCATCTTTAAATGGTAAATTTGCCACCCAATTTCGAAGTGCTTTGAGTTTGAATATGACTAATCATTATGTCTTTGAAAGCAGTTCTACTAGCCTTCCTGTAATATCCCACCCCGTATCCTGCTCTACTTTTAAAAAGTACGGGCTAGGGTTGGCCTCTAAAAAGAAGTATTTACCCTTTGCACTTTTTCGCCAGTCGATAGCACACCAGTGCATGCCCAGCGCCTGGCATATGGCTATGGCAAGCTGCTGTACTTCATTAGGTACAATGGTTATAGACACACTTGCCTTATCATCGTTTCTATAATCGAGTTCGTCAGAATCAATTTGAACACTCAACACGTCTTGCCCCAGCACGTAGCTTCGTACGTTTACCCCGCCAATGTACTTTTGGAAAGTAACGGGGCGCTCACTTAACAAAGTATTAAGCAGAGGGCGCATATTGGGCTGTTTGTTTACGAATTGGGCTGTTCGTCCTCCGCGCACAGGTTTATAGATAACCTCCCGCATATTGTTGCAAAACTGAGAGGCGACCTCAGGCGCATTGCCAACAAACGTGTAAGGAATATGAGCCCCTAGCTTGCCCGCAATACGGGATTGATAGGGCTTGCATTGATGACTTCGAACGGCATCAATAGCATTGACCCACTTTATATCCGTATAGCTAAACCAGCATAATAAGGTGCTGGCTCTTTCTTGCTCAATCCAACCAAACTCCCTTTCAAAGGTAGTGCTCTTGCTGCTTGTATCAGCCCTTTCTGTATCTGTGCTTTGTGCAGCAGTACCTTTTGTGTCGGGCGTGGCGTGCGTACGTTTAAGTGTGCCAGGTAGGTACTCATGCCAATACGCCGCCTGAGTATTTGAAAAAGTGACCCTTGGTTGATCGCATAACGAGGGGGAATTGAAGTGAATCAACCCATCGTCAAAATCAGGGTCGTAGCTTATTGTCCATTCAGTGCCAAATTGCTCCGTATTAGCGTAATAGAAGGGAGTAGCAGATTGGCTAAGTGCCATGGCTATATGCTTAATTTGTGGGTCTTGTTCACTGCCTAATAATGCAACGTGCATTCGGCCTCCTTGCTAGCGTTAAAAGAGTTAAAGGTTAGAACGGAACAAAGCAACGCATGCGTAGCGAGTCAAATCGCTCGCACATACGCTGCCCGTGTTTACGGATAGTTGGCCTGAACTACGATAAAATATCGGGTAGTTTGCCACCGCCTTCACCAATCGCTAAGGTGATATATACGGGCTCTTTTGGCCCCCCACCTTCTACAGGGGGAATATCACTCAAGCGAGCCCGCAGTCCTCCTGATACGTCGAATAGCTGTTCCTCAACGAGTGTGACGGGCTGTGCACTGGCACACGATTTTACAGTGAGTTGATGTTGCTGGTTTTTCATAATTTACGCTCCTTGTATTGGCGTTTTGTGTAAAAAGGCACGTTCGCTTAAAGCGAGACCGCCTCGTGGTAAAGGGTTCTAAAGCAACCCGCAATAAGTGCCGAACGGCTTGAAATATTGAGTTTTTTGTAAATATTAGCGCAGTGAAATTTCACCGTTCTTTCGCTGATAAAGAGCTCTGAGGCGATAACTTTATTAGAGCGGCCTTCCATAATTTTGTGAGCTACTTGCAGCTCGCGTTTAGACAAGCAGTTAATAGGAACAACGCTGTCACGAGCGGTAATGCCATTGGCATCAATTTGCATACGCTCATTTTCTGTCATTAATACTGCGGGTTCTCTTATTTCATGGGTTTTCATCGTGTTTCTCCGTGGTTACCTGATATTGCGCTTCCTGATACTTCGGTAGGAGAGCAGGGGTGTAGTGTGCCGTTTGCCAAGCGGTAAACTTTATCTGCCATAGCAATTGACTGTGGGCGATGGGCCACAATAATTCGGGTCATATTGAGTGATGTTAGATGCTGATTAATGCGAGCTTCGTTGGCCATATCCAGGTGGCTGCTCGCTTCATCTAGAAACAGAATATCGGGCTCTTGATAAAGGGCTCGGGCGAGAAGCAGTCGCTGTTTTTGGCCACCGCTTAAACTGCTTCCCATATCGCCTACCAAGGTGTGGTATTGCATAGGCATATGCATGATATCTTCATGAATGCAGGCGATATGTGCTACGTGAACCATTTTTTGTAGGTCTGGCGCTTGCTCAAAGCAGCAAATGTTTTGCGCTATCGTACCGCTTAAGCACGCATCGTCTTGCAAGACCGATGCGACAACAGGCTGCTTAACGCTGGGGCGTTCAACTTTGCCTTCTGATACCGGGTAAAGCCCCATTAGGCATTTAAGCAGGGTACTTTTGCCGCTTCCGCTCTCACCAACAATTGCTACAATATCACCTGATTTGACGGTGAGTGCGAGGTCCTTAAAGATCCATTCGCTAGATTCACTGTATCGGTATCCCAGCGATTTAGTTTCAAGGGCGATGGCCGTATTATTAGGTAGAGATTGATTCGCGTAATAGGGTAGGTCAGCATTTTGGTAACGATGAGGTTTTACTTGTACCGGCGTGAGTACAATATCGCTAAGACGAGAAAAGTGAACGCCCAGCATATTGAGCTCTACCAACTTATTAACCACACCATCTAGTGCGCTAACAAAACGTGATTTATAGGCGATAAAAGCCAGCAGCATACCAATGGAAAGGGTACTTTCCATGACTAAGCTAGCCCCGATATACACCACAATGAGGTTTTCTGCGCCAAACAGGAACTGATTAGTCAGCGTGCTGCCAATATTGATTTTCCCCAGTGTTATGTCTTTGTTTAAGGTGGCCACCAATTTGTTTTGCCATTGTCCGTGACGCTGTGTCTCTTGCCCGTAAACCCGAATTGGCAAAATAGCCCGCACGCTTTCCATGAAGTGACTTTGTTCGGACGCTGCAAGGGCAATGCGCTCTGTGGTAAGGCGTTTAATAAGGGGGAGCAGCCCTAAGCGAATGACTAAATATGTGGCCATGATTGCCACTACGACTAGGGAGAGTTTCACCGAATAAACCATCATTACCGCTAAGGTGACGACGGCCATTAGCCCATCTAATAAAGCCGTTACCACGCCGGTGGTTAAAAACTCTCTAATGCTTGCCAGTGAGCCAAATCGAGATACCACGTCGCCAATGTGGCGCTTGTCGAAGTAATCGAGAGGAAGTGACAGCAAATGTTTGAATACTGACGCCGACATTTGAAGTTGAAGCCGCGATGACACCGACAAAATAACCAGCTTTCTTACCCCGCTAGTAAAGGTTTCTAGTATCAGTAATAGAGCAAAGCCAATAGCGAGCGCTTTGAGTAGGGCGTTGTTATTGTAGATAAGAACATCGTCTACCACGGTTTGCATGTAATAAGGCGCAGCGAGGGCGAATAACTGCAGCACCAGTGATAAGGCGAATAGCGTAAGAAGGTTGCGTTTAAACCCCGTGGTACGTGTGAAAAACTGGGTAAGGCCAAGCCGCGGGACAGCTTTGATTGGGCTAAAGCTGTCGCTAGGTGATACCTCAAGCGCAATGCCGGTAATGCATTTAGACGCTTCTGCATAGGACAGCCTTCTTTCGCCAAGTGCCGGGTCATGTATTGTGATACGGTCACCTTTCACTTTCGTCAGCACAACAAAGTGGTTCATATTCCAATGTAAGATGGCTGGGCAGGTAAGTTGCGTGATATGGGAAAGCTCTACCTTTATTGCCCGGGTTTGAAAGCCCATATCACTCGCAATTTTCATTACATCTTTTAATGTGGTGCCACGTAACGACACCGACATAGATTGGCGTAGGGCGTTGAGATCCCGTTTATCTCTATAGTACTGGGCAATCATAGCCATACAGGCAAGTCCGCACTCAGCCGCCTCACTTTGTAAGATGACAGGCACGCGTTTTTTAGTGGTCAGGGTGTGGCTAACGAGGGGCATTGTCATACTCATCATCATTAAAGCTTCCCTGAGATGCTGTAAAGCGGTTCCATTAACCATTCCATTAGCGTGCGTTGACTTAGGTGCACATCAGCTGAGAAGGTCATGCCGGCCTTTAGTGAAATATGATTGCCATACGCTAATATTTCTTTCGTACTTATGGCTGCCGTAACGAGATAGGCTGGCTCATTGATAGCAATAGGCGCGTCGATAAGTTCGCCCGGCAGTACAAGTGACGGGGAAACATTGAGGATCTCGCCCTTCTGCACGCCAAACTTCTGGTAGGGGAATGCGTCGTAGCGAATGTGTAAAGCTTGTCCTTCACGCAAAAAGCCTGCAGCGCGAACGGGAACCGCGATGCGCGCCTGAATATCAGCATCTTTGGGAAGGAGAGTAAGCAACGGGCGCGAACTATCGACGGTATATCCCGCTTTAACGTGAAGGCCAGATATATAGCCACTGTGCGGGGCGTAAATGGTTTCCTCATAATTGCTTTTATGACTTACAATCTGTTGCTTAAGGTCGCTATACGTATTTTCAAAACTCGCCAATTCGTTGGCTTGTTGCTGAGGCAGAGTTGCGAGTTCATGGGTGAGGGAGGCTATGTTTGCCAGTTCTTTACTGCTATCTCTCTCGGCCAGTTTGAGCTGTTGCTGCGCGGTTATTCGTTGAATTGTGTGATTCTCAAACTCGGTGTGGCTTATATGCCCTTGGTTCAATAAAAGTTGAGCGTTTTCCCAATGCTCGGTCGCCATAACCCACTGTATTTTGGCTAAATCAACAATGTCATTCAGGTCGCCCAAAGCGCGTTTAGCTTGAGATAAGCGTTGTTCTAAGCCGGTGAGCTGAGCTTGATGTAGTGTGCGAAGGCGTGAAATGCTCTGGTGTGTTCGCGCTTGCTTTGCTTCCAGTTCTATAAGCAGTTGGCTACTCACGCGATTGCCCAACGCGTCGCTACTACTGTAGTTAATTTTTACTAATGGCGCGCCTTCTTCTACATGTTGCCCTTCGTGAATTAAAACGTCGACGACATTACCGCGCCTTGCATCTGCGTACAGTTTAAATACTCCGTGGCTCGGTTCTAGCCACCCGTCTACCGATGCCTTGCGTGCGTAACTGCCTAAGTTTAAATAAACAAGGGCAGCTGCTATCCAAACAACCAATACAAAAGCAATAGCCGAGTAAACCGGTTTGGGCGTCATTAAAAAGCTCCCATCTACCTCATTCGATTGCTCATCAATCGCTTCTTTTCTAAACAGTCCTGTTCTCATTTTCTGTCCTTGTACTGGGCCAATTATTCGGTGCGTGTGGTTGCACTATGAGCCGCCTAAACACGACATCAATGCCAAAAACGCATCACGCATAGGGCACATAAAAGGTATCTGGCTGCCGCTTCCGTGTAGGCTATTTATCCTTGGCATCTCAATCCGTGACGCCTCCTTTATGCTACTGCCAGATACCTTGTGGTCATCATTACTGCGGTGACGGTATTCACTATAGAAGTGTTTAGGAGTGGGCGAATTATGGCTAAGGTCCGAATCTCTGGAGCACTTTAATTCTCAGGGGTTGGCGCATTTTTATAAGCGCTTGGCTCAAAATTGAAAGTTGATATGACGCAAATGTTTGGCGAAGAAATAGAAAGAAGTCATAGAACTGTATAAAGAATGTGCTATAAAAAGCAGAGGGATAGGGAAATAACACAGCAAAAATACAGAAGGTAGCCTCATGTTTGTACCCAGTATACTTTTAAAGCAACTTTATACACGCGCAAGTCTAACCAAAACAGATAAAGGCTTATCTTTCTCTCTTAAAAATAGATTGAAGGATGCGACGATTAAAGAAGTAAAATGGATATCACTTGATGGGGAAAAAATTCCCGAAGATAAAATATCCCTTCAATTAACTGCCGACTCCTGTATTTCTGTCAAAGCGCTAAATCAATCAGACGGCGAGCCCTTTGGCTTGCGTCAAACCATTACTGTACATTTAGATATCGATGAAGCGCCTTGCCCCGAAAAGCGCAAACTGGGTATTTGCTTCTCTGCTTCCCCCTTTGGAAAGTTAAAGTTTGAAGTAGAAGATAATATTACAGCCCCTGGTCAGCGTAGTGCATTTATCCCTCGAGATGACATGGATGACTACGGCGAAAGCATTATAAAAACACGCCAAGCGTATTTTGAAAGCGCTACGGGTAAGAAAATTGACCATGTTGGTCAGTACTCCATTGATCCGAAAGCGCTGCAAGGCAATATTGAGCACTTTATTGGTGTGGCGCAGGTTCCCATTGGTATTGCCGGGCCTTTAAAAATTAACGGCGAGCATGCACAAGGAGAATTTGTAGTGCCGTTGGCAACGACCGAGGGTACGCTGGTGGCATCCTATAATCGAGGTATGAAGCTACTTAATATGAGTGGGGGGGTAACGGCGACCGTTGTTGACGACGCTATGCAAAGAGCGCCCGTTTTTATTTTTGAAAATGCTCGGGGCGCAAGAGATTTCGTGAAATGGATAAAAGAGAATTTCGAAAAGATAAAAGAAGAAGCCGAAGCGACATCGAGTGTAGCTACGCTTACTTACATCGATCATTTTTTATCGAATAAATTCGCCTTTCTGCGGTTTAACTTTAGAACGGGGGATGCCGCCGGCCAAAACATGGTGGGACGTGCGACTTTCGCCGCCTGCGGATGGATTTTAGATCACTACGAAGGAATAGAGAATTTCTACCTTGAATCTAACTTTGCCACCGATAAAAAAGCCTCACAAATAAACATAATGCGTACTCGCGGTAAGCGGGTTACTGCCGAGGCAACCATTAAGCGTGAGCACTTACTCGAAGTTATGCGGGTCGACCCTAAACAAATCGATTACCACGGGCGTGTTGCCGGCGTGGGTTCGTTCTTGTCCGGTGTGAATAACACGGGCCTACATTCGCCTAACGGCATCACTGCCATGTTTATCGCTACCGGACAGGATGTGGCGAACGTATCTGAGTCGTCTGCGGCTATGATGTATTCTGAGCTTACTGACGACGGCGACTTATACGTGTCTATAACCATTCCATCACTTATTGTAGCGACTTATGGCGGCGGTACAGGCATAGGTACGCAGCGTGAATGTTTAGAGCTGTTAGACTGTTACGGGCGCGATCGGGTGTATAAGTTTGCTGAAATTGTGGCGTCGGTTGTGCTTGCCGGTGAAATTTCGCTGGCCTCTGCCATTAGCTCATCTGACTGGGTGTCATCTCACGAGCAGTATGGCCGAAATAGGTAGGGTGCATCAATAACGGATTATACACAGCGAAAGCTAATTTAATTAATCTTGAGGGCGCTTGTAGGCGCCCTTTATACCTAAAAATACTGGCCAATAAAGGCACCGCGATTGCGCTTGGCGACCGCCTGCATAAACGCGCTAAAGCGCTGGGCGTTGCCGTTACTGCGGCTAAAGCCCACGCCGTGAATACGAATAACGGGCTGACCATTGGCTCCTTGGTTGGCTTGGGTAATTTGACCCACAATTTGGTCTAGGTTTGATCTTTGGTAGTCATCGCCAAACACGTATAGGCTCACGCGGCCTTTGGTGTTCTTATAAAGCTTTATGGCTTTTAAGATCCCCGCCTCCGGCTGGCTTGCGCCCCCTTTAAAGCTTTTCATTTGGCTCATCGCCGTATCTCGCATGGTTTGTCTGTCGTCAAGCCATTGGCCTGCTTTACTGGCAAACATGAAGCTTCCGTCGGCAGACATTATCTGAAAACCTTTCATTTTAGGGTGATTCTTTAGAATGTCGTTCACAATGGTTATTACGCGATTCCATCCACTGCCAGAGGACATAGACCCAGAGTTGTCGATAGCGAAAATGACGTATTCAGCGTCGGTAGGTATACCGCCAACGTCATCATCAGGGGTATCAGTGGGATTAGGCGTATTTAGCATAGCCGTTGCCTGACGTATTTCATTACGCAGTGACGACGCTTTGTCTTTTAACTGATTAATGGTTTGCTGTGCCCGGGGTATCGACGAGTCTAGGTTATCTTTTTGCTCTGTGACCGACGCTGTTTTGCTTTGCGCCGCCTTAAGCTCTTGAAGCTTATCCGATAGCGCTCCTTTAAGGGTTTCTACGTCAACTTGTGCTTGCAGCACCTGATCAATAAGCACGCTTACATTACTGGGGCCTCGTTCGGTATCTTCGGTGCCATTTTTGGCCAGTAGCACCAGCATAACCACCGCACCGAAGGCACAGGAAATAATGTCGAGAAAGGCGATGTTGAATACCTCAACGGGGGCGCGCTGAATCTTCTTCACAGTATTTTACTCATTAAGGCCACTTCGGTGCCGGTGATAGGAAGGTGCCGCTGGTTGCACGGGTCCATTCCCAGTACATGGGAGAGGCGAACGGGTCGCCCTCGATAGGCAATAGAATAACGTTGTAGTGCACCCCTTTTTTTGCTCGCTTTATGGTTTCTACAAATAGTTTTCTTCTACAATCCGACGAAATGGACTTTTTACTGCTAATGAAGTTTTTACAGTTCATGGGAAGGCCATCTCCGAGCGTCGGCAACCCGTCGGTCACAATGTAAACATCCGTTATGCTGGGGTTGGCTTTAAACAGGGTAGTTAGACCTTCCTGAAGGTTGGTGCCTCCATTAGGCACAATGCCGCCCAAGTCTTTCACAATGGCGTTCATCGAACCGCTTACTTTGGCGCTGTTTACGTTGCGAAGGCCTAAGGTTGTTGCGGTGTCAGAAAAGGCAACCATTGTCACGCGAGATTCCAGTGGCACGCGCGCTAGCATCCATTGTGCTACCCGCTTGGTTCTTATCCATTTAGGTGTCGATACTTTTTGCCCATCGCTTAGTGCCAGTTTGCCCAAAATATCGAGCAAGTTGTCGCCCATCATCGATGCGCTTTTATCGATGAGAAAGCCTATTTCGGGGCCTTCTATTTTCATCCCGGTAATGTAGTTTTGCTCGCCGGTTCCCTGCATTTGGATGTTAGCTGATTTCTCGACTTCTTTAGACAAGGCGGCAAGCTGGTTTTCAAGGTCGGCCACCACCGCCATTTCTGTTGACATGTCTTGCAGTAGCTTAGACTGGTCTTGCGTGGTGTCGGCCTGGGCTTGTTCAGCGTCATCCTGCTTGGCCGACTCTAAGGCTATCTTATCGTTTATTTCATCAATCGATTTTTTGAGCTTTTGTTGTTCTTGCTCTGCCGCGGCGAGCTCTTGCTCTAGCTTCTCTTTTTCTTCGGTCGGGTCTGGGGTAAACGCTTTAAAGTCGACCAGAATAAAAATAAGAATAACCGCGCCAAGGCCACAGGCCATCACGTCTAAGAAGGCAAGGTTAAATCCGTCTTCGGCTTTACGCACTTTAGGCATAATTGCTTCGCCTAATTAATGGTGCAGATGAGACAATAAGTGATGCTCACACGACTCTTGTGTGCGAATAACCATGGTGTCCTGACGGCCATTGAGTAAATGCATTAACAACATCAAAATAAGTGAGATGAAAAGCGCTACGAGCGTTGAGTTAAACGCCACGCCCAAAGACGCTGTCATTCCGGCTATATCACCGTCCAGTGCGGCATCGGCCTGCGCTAGGGCTGCGCCAATCCCGCGAACCGTGCCCACGAAGCCAATCGAGGGAATAGCCCAGATGATATAGCGAATAACGTTATTGCCGCTTTCAAGCTGTGCCGCTATGTTTTCTACTGATGCGTGAATAGCATCGGCCGCGTGCTGCACGTTTTGGGTGTTTTTATACCGTCTTATGCAGTTTATCCATGTGCTGTACGCCGGTGTATCGCTATAAGACGAAGACGATAGTTCGTTCAGCGCTTTATCGACATCTAGCGGCGTGTCTTTGTCGTGTTCTGGTAGCAAATCTCTTGAATAAATTTCTTCTTCATCAAGTAGCTTCCATAACTTGTACACCATTAAAAAGATGCAAAACAACATAAGTGAGATACACACTTGTTGTTCGATATCTTTAAGAATGACCCAAATAGAAGACAGAGAGGCTGTACCCACCGTCGCCATCACTTTTTCCGCCGCCGGGCGAATTAAGCCTGCAAATAAAAAGTGCACGACCGCAAAAATAAGTAGAAACACCCCGCCGCTAACTAGAAAGCTGGGGTTCATCGACAACGTATTATTCTTATTCATTCTTAGTCCTTGCTGCCTAAATATTTGTCGGGAAGTCTTGGGGTGAATCTAACGAAACAAAGTACGCACTGGCTGTGCCCGCTATAGCTAATAGCACGGCGGCAATGATTAGTTTCTTCTTCATATTAATTCTCATATCTCGCTATTCGAAAACCAATGTCATCAGCTGGCGCGCTCTCGCCGCTGCGCACGCTGGCTCTTATATTCTTCAACCTACCGGTTTTAAAAGACGCACCTTTAACAACGTGTTTGCCTTGCCCGCCTGGGCCCATGTAGTCTGCGTAGGTGCCTGATTGATGTTTTGGCGTTACCGAGTAAATGTCGTGAACCCATTCGCGAACGTTCCCGTCTAAATCGTAAAACCCACCTCGGTCTGCCTTAAACGAACCTACAGGCGCTTTATCTGCAAACCCATCGTCATAGTCTTTTAAGATGAATGTCTGCTTGCCACGTAGCGACGCGTCGGCAAAGTTACCTTGCTTGTCTCTGAGTCGGAACTGATTGCCCCACACGAAGGCTGTAGATGATGCACGACGATGCATTTTGGCAACGAACTCCCACTCTGCTTCGGTGGGAAGACGATAGCCTTTTGAGGCTTTATCAACCCCCCTTACTTTTCCGTTTTGCATAATGTAAAACCCAGTAAGCCCTTCTTTTTCACTTAGCCAATTCGTGAAAGCCGCCGCTTCATCCCATGAAACATTTGTGACAGGAAGCTTAGTTCCCCCACCTTGCCCTTTAAACGCGGCAAACTGAGCTTGTGTGATTTCGTGCTTCGACACCCATACTTGACGAGAAAAAGAAACGTCTCTTTGGTGTTCGTTACGCTGACGATTTTTTTCGTTAGCGGGCGAGCCCATGGTGAACGCTTTTGGGGTCACCAATGACAGCTGAATACCTAACGTAGTAGCGAAAAGCGGGGTACCGTCTCGGCGCCTTGCTTCAAACTCTGTGAGCATGTCACCGTGTACCTTGGTTGACGATTTCGCACTAGGTGTCACCGTTTTTTGTATCTTTCGGTATCCGTCGCGCTCAAAGGTTACTGTATGAGGCAAAGCCTGAAGGTTAAGCGTTAAAGGCGTTTGTCCTTGCTTAACTCCGTCAATCGAAACATGGGCGTCAGTAGAGGCGGTAATAACCACGCGACCGAGCTCTTTTTCTAATTCAAATGACAGCGCTTTCGTTTCGCCCGGGGCGAGTGTTACGCGCTGACTTTGCGCAATAAAGCCGGTCTTTTCATACTTTACGGTGTGTGCCTTATTAGCGTCTAAACGGGTATTCGCCTTTACGGGCTTACCGTTAACCGTCAGTACGCCACCTTGTGGCTTCATCGATACCGCAATTTCCGCTTGTAGCGGCTGAAGGTTATAATTTCGAGTCGGTGAAGGGCGTTGGTTAGTGACTTCGATAGTATCTTCTAAAGGTTCCAGGCCTGCTTTAGTTACGCTTACGCGATATTGTCCACCTTGTGTATTTATCTTCAGAGGCGTTACGCCAACTTCTTTTTTGTCAAGCGAAACGCTAGCGCCAGAAGGCGTGGAATTAATACTAATAACCCCCTCAATAGCGGTTAGCGCGATATTACGTTGAATGTCTTGTGCAATATCGGCATCAAACTGTATTTGTGCATCTTGGTAGTGAGGGTGGCTAGCATTAACCGTGTAGCTTCCCTCTTCCAGTTCAGTGGATAGGCTGGGCGAAACGGCGACTTTTTCTTGATTAATCTTCCATGTTACCTCGTCGAGCTGAGGAGACGTGGTAACGGTCAAGGTGGCAGGTAAAGGCACAAGTGTGACGTTTATCGTGCTTGACGAGGTTTCATCAACCACCACGCTGGCGGCTTTGTATTTGGGCGCCGACACGGTAACTTCCGCCGCACTGCCAAAAACATATAACTTGTCGGCCATAAAGAGCGCAGTGCCGCTTACCACGTTAAACTCAGGCGCTTTTGCCGCACGCTCTGGCGACACCACAAACGCATACCCTTTGGTGAGAAAAAGCCAACTAAAATAAAGGGCCAAGATCACGGCTAGCCCAATTAATGAAGCGATAGCCATTCCTTTGCGGCGTTTCTTCCCTTTCGCAATGGCTTCATCGATACTACTCACTAACGTGTTCCTTATACTTTTTCAGTACATGCAATATGTACCGAAAGGTTGGTTGCTGACGGTGATACTTCGATTTCTCGAATAGTAGAGCGGTAGCCGTCACGGCTTCCTTCAATCCGGTAGGTGCCAGGTTTAAGCTTGATGGTCTTGCGTTTTACTTCGCCCACCAGTCCTACGCCTAACACTTTAATATAGGTGTCGTTATCAGATGTTATCGTAACATCACGAGGCGTATTAACGTCATCCATAACCTTTTCAAGGGCGCGTATCTGAGCCAGTAGTTTGGGGCTTTTCTGTGCTAATACATGAGCGTCATCGACTTCTTGCTGCGCAAGGCTTCGCACCGTGTTATCGGTCAGTCGTTCAGGGCGCTGCTGAAATTCTTTTAGGCGTTTTGCCGTGCTTAAGATAGCCTCGGCATTTTGTTTTGCCTGCTGCAGTATGGGGCTGGAGGGAAAAGACGATAAACCTTTGTTCGATAATAGGGCGACCGTCTGCCATTCATCAGCACGTGCAAAAAGCGTAACCTGTTCTTCAATCTTGTTTTGCTCTTCACTCGCTACCAGCGTGTTAAGTTTTTTGCTAATGGTCTCAAGTTCACGGCTTGACCCATTGATGGATTTGGCGTCCTTTAGGTATTGTTTAGCTGCGGCATAGTTTTGCTGTGTTATAGCGTCATTGGCCTTTGCTAATAATCCGTTGAAGCGGCTATTTTTTAATTGGTTATCTATGGTGGCTAGGGCTTGCTTTGCATCACTTCGATAGGGGTCTAGGGCAATTATTTTACGGTAGGCTTCCCGCTGTTTATTAACGTTGTTTTCAACCTTACCCACCCGGGCTTGTTCGTAGGCATCCTGCACTTGATTAAAGACATCAATTCGCTGCTGAAGTATCTTGGCTTGCTCAAAGTCGGGGTTAATATTAAGTGACTGTCGATTTAAGTTAAACGCCTCAGAATTATTATTGTTATTAAACGCGTTGAGGGCTTTTTCATAAGGCGCTGTGTAGGCCTGTTCGTATTCTTTATTTAGTGCTGCTGTGTTGTTATCGATATCGTTTAATAACGATGTTACTTCGCCGTAGTTCGAGGCACCGTATTCATTAAACGCTTGGTTTAAAGACGCTTCTATTTGACTGGCTTTAACGGCGAAAGGGCGTGACTGGCTTACGCGTTGTACTAAGTCTGCCACCCGTTGTTTTGACTCGCTAAGCGCGACTTGTAATGCTTTACGCTCTGCTTCGCTAAATTGTGTAACCTGCGGATTTGGTGTTTCCCGGTTGTTGGTTTGCGAGGCGTTGTCGGTCTGTGCCATGGGGCTTTTCGCCTCGTTGGACACTGTGGGTAAAAAAGACACAAGGAGTACGCCTGCCACGCCAACAAAGAGGACAACAAAAAAGCCCAATATACTTTTTTTAATCAGTGCTTTTTTCTTCGCTCTGCTTTGCTCAATTTGCTGTTCAACGCTTGGCATGCGTAATCCTTTACTATGATCTTATAAATAGATGAGAACGGTTTTAACAGAATATGATTACGCTTAAAGCGCAGTCATAGGTGTTGCTTCCATTTCATAGATATCTTTTAAGCGTGAACGCAGTTGGTAGTACTGTTCACTCGCGCTACCTTGAAGTTCAATACGCTGGTTATCAATTTCAACAATTTGATCGGCAACTTGAATATCAAGGTTTTGGCCCATTTCGTCAAAGAGATCCCGCTGTGCGTGAAGTTCTTTGTTCGTTTTAATCGCTTCGTTAAGGGTGCCAATGGCGGCAATCCCTGCACCGGCGGCTGCCACTTGCCCAGCAGTTGAACTAGAGTTTGAGCCCAGTAGTACTGAGGCTACGGCAAACAAACCGGCCGTCACCTGTTTAGTGGTGCGCTCAGCTTTTAGCTCTCTGATTTTCTTAGCCTCTGGAAGGGTTTCTTTTTGGTATTTTCTGTAAGGCGTTTCTGTGGTTACCCAAAATGAATCGTAGGTTTCCTGAAGGCTATCAATAAACTGCTCGTCCTTTGCTTGAATAGCGCGAACACGGCGAAGCATGGGATCGCTTTCAGACGGCGCACTCACCAACTCAACTTCACCTTTACGGCTTTGAGAAAGATACTGGCTAAACGCTTCAGGGCTATACATTTGTGCATAGCGCAAGTCTGACACCATCTGTACTTCTTGTTTGTAGGCTTCTGATTTTTTCATTAGCAGGTCATAGACGTATTTAGCAATTTGCTCAAACACGGGCGCGTTAGGGTTTTCTCCTCGAGACATCGCATCTCTGTACCAACCTTCGCTAACGCGGTACTCAAATTCTTCCTCGCCCCATACCGTATTTTTTGCGTCCATAACCCTTACGCCAATTTCTACGGTTTCCGTATCTGAATAATTAATTTTACCAAGAATATAAACATCAGCGAGTGCCGACGCGTCTGGGGTTACATTGATGCTTCCAAACGATTTGGTTTCACCTAGCGCTTCTTTGGTGGCAATAGCAAATCGATTTGCTTCTAAGCGTCTTACTTGCGGCCAGATACCTTCTTCTTCTATTTCATCGTAATCTATCGAACCATCGCTTTCTGTAGGAAAGCCGGGGTCAAAAACCGGAATAGCGACGTCCATGTATATATCTGAGTTGTAGCGATAACGGTGCGAGTTTGCGCCAAGCTGTTGCCCACCACCAGGGCCAACCATCGACGGTCCTACGCTAGTTACATTAGTTTGGGTTGAGCCACATCCGCCTAAGAGTATAAACGATGCCGTAGCGACCACTGTAAACAGGGCCTTTGGATTAAATGAAGACATTTCCTTTCCTTCCTCTGAGTTTTATTTACAGCCGTATTGCTCTTTTAATGCTTGGAAATGAGCTTTTTCTTGCTCTGTTGTCGCTCCTTGCAAACCGGCAATTACGGCATCACATACCGCTGAACTTCCACCTTTTGCTTTACCTCCAGTAGATTGCTTTGAAGGATCTGAACTAGAGGTAGTCGTTTGTGAATGGGTTGATGATTCTTGAGATTGGGCGCTGTTTTGCGCATTTGATTGCCCTTGGCCGCCACTGGCTGCTGAAGCGCTAGACACGCTTCCCGAGGCTGCGCCATTTCCTGCACCAGCACCTTGGCCAGCGGCGCTAGCCACACTTTGTGCGCTAGATTGCGCTGCGGCATCCATGCATTCTTCACTTTGCTCTAAAGCACCGAATAAAGAGTCATCTAAAGCTTGAATTTTTTCAGCCTCTGTCATGGTAGACATATCTTTGTCACCAAAGTCGAGAACGGAACAATCTTGATAATACGTAGGCGTCTCGCTTGTTTGTGCGTAAACAGGCGCGAGAAAAAAAGTGAGAAGTAATAGTGCAAAGGGCAAATGATGCGGCATAGCCAAATAAGTCCTTTTATTTTAATTGGCTTGATACATACAAATACATATAAAGCCCTAGTCCTTTTTTATTTATAGCACTCTTTTACGAAAGACAAAACATTGATTTTGTCTTAAGCGGCTTACCAGTAAACATAACCAGAATAAAAAAGCCGATAAAAAACAGGGCTTTATCGGCTTTTTCCAAGTGGTAGTTAAACTACATCAAACGTGTTTGCGTGCGATTAATGCTCCCAGTGATAGTGGTGGGCTTTCGCCTCCACTTCATCCGCGGTTTGCTGTGGCATAAAGGTCGCGTTATCTTGCTCAAAGAAGAAAGGTTCGCGTTTTTCTTTACTGCCCACTTCGTTCATGGTGGCAGACTCGTAAACACGGCCGTTTAACACCGTGTACTCAACGTACTCACTCTTTCTAATGTCGCTTAATACATCGCCATCAATAACCACTAGGTCAGCAAGCTTTCCTTTTTCGATACTACCAAGGTCTTTGCCCATGCCTAAGTGCTTAGCACCATCAATAGTCCCGCCGCGCAGCGCTTCCCAAGGCGTAAAGCCACCTTGTTCCATGATCCACAGTTCCCAGTGTGCAGCTAAGCCTTCACGCTGTCCGTGAGCGCCAATATGTACACTGACCCCATTATCTCGGAGCTCTTTAGCGTAGCTGGCGACGTTTTGGTGGTTGTATTGGCTTTCTGGCGCTGTCGGTCTGCGAATAGCGCGTTTGTCTAAAATAGTAGAAGGGGTATAGCGCAATAGACGCGGGTTTTTCCACACTTCCGTTTTATCGTACCAATATTCTTCACCCATCATGCCGCCGTACGACACAACAAAGGTAGGCGTATAGCCAAACTCCGTGGCTTTCCACAGTTGAGTAACATCGCTATAGCCTTTTTCAACCGGAATGCTGTGCTCAAGACCGGTGTGACCGTCTACCAGCATGGTTAGGTTTTGCTGAAGCTTACCGCCCCCTTCAGGCACCACCATCATCGCTTGATTTTTAGCTGCCCAAAGTACCTGTTGGCGCTGATCACGGCGAGGTTGATTGTAGCTTTTCACCGATATAGCACCGGCTTCTTTTAAGCGCTCTACGTGGAAATAAGCATCTTCGTAGTCGTTGATGATGGCTTTGTAACCCAATCCTTCTGCACCGTACAAGATAGTACCGGTAGAATAGATACGCGGCGCAACAATTTTACCTTTGCGCTGAAGCTCTGCTGCAGCAAAAATTTCCGTGGTGTCGTTTGATGGGTCGTGAATGGTGGTTACACCGAATGACACGTTGGAGAACTGACTCCAGTTTTGCTGAGGAATTATCTCATTGCGACCTTGTGAATCATGGGCGTGCGCATCCACTAAACCAGGAATAATGGTTTTACCCGAGGTGTCTATCTGCATAGCGTCATCAGGAATAGCTATATCGCCACGCTTACCTACCGCTTCAATACGGTTGTCTTTAATAAGTACAACGCCATCTTCAATGACTTCCTGGGTATTGTCAGCATCGCGCATGGTTACCACTTTACCGCCAACCAAGGCTTTGTATCCTGAAGGCTTGTCGGCCTTGGTGGTAAACGACAAATCCATACCTTCAGCTACCGGTTCAGGCAAGGTTTCAGGTGCACCGTCTAAAAAGGCAAAGGCTTCATCGAGTGAACGGCTGAAAAGCGTCGGACCGTTAAACCAGCTAAGGGTTTTATTGTCTGGTGACCAAGTAAGGTATTCACCAGCTCGACTTGAAAGCTGTGTTACCGGCAGCGAGGTCATGTTCGGGCCAATGGTAATGCGCTTACCATTTTCTACAAACGGTGCTACGTAAGTTTTAAATTGATATACAAACGCAACCCATTTTTTATCGTGCGAAAGTTTGTACTCACTTACTTTATCTGCGCCATATAGGTGCGTGCGTTTGTCGTTACCTTGTAAGTTAACGCTTGAAAGTTGCGTTTCATAATACGCTTCGCCGCCAGCAGATTCTGTGAAATATACGCGGTCGTCGCCACCCGCGAAGTGGGCGTTGTAGCCACTGTCTGTCACCTTACTTACAGAATCTTCTTCAAGGTCGGCAACGTAAATACCTGGCTCGACCGAGTAGGTCGGGTCTAGCAGAAAGCCGCCGGTAAATTTGCGGAATACCACTTTTTCGCCATCGGCCGAGAACGAAGGCTCAATGTAATGACCGGGCTGTTCGGTAATCACTTTACCTTTACCACCACGGGCTGATACTACGCGTACCGTACCTAACTCTTGGTCGTCCCACGTGGTGTAAACAATCTTCTTACCGTCGTTAGAAAAACGAGGGTAGTACTCGTCGTGATCGTTTTGCTTGGTCAGGCGCTTAATTTTGCCAGACTTAACGTCGCGCACGTAAAGCTTTCCAAGCGCTTGAAAGAGTACAGTTTTACCGTTAGGCGACATTTGAGACCAGCGAATCATGCGCACATCAAATTCATCAGGGGCTACGTCTACGTCAAAGCGCAGAGCGTCAGCGTATTTCACGGTGCCTTCAACAGTGATATCCATGGTGCGTGTGGTTTTATCTTCGATATCGATAGTGTGGAATTTCCCGCCTGTCCAATATACGATTTCGCTGCTATCCGGCATCCAGTCGAAATAGGCAAAGTAGCCTTCAGAGCCAAACCCTTCTTGCATGTCTCGTTCAAGTTCGAGGGTAAGCGGCTTTTCTACGCCGGTTTTTATCTCTTTAAGGAAAAGCCCTGTTCTGTCTTTAACGCGACGCACAAAAGCAATGTACTTGCCGTCGGGTGAAGGGGTAGGTACAACTGCACCGCCTGTACCACTGATATAGCGGCTTTCTTCGCCCGATTCGCGATCGTAGCGAGTGATAGCAAAAATGCCTTCTAACGGGTCGCGGTTATATTCAAAACGTGCGCCTGGCACGGTGTTTTCTGTAAAGTAGATGTACTTACCGTCATGCGAAAATACAGGGTCGGCAATGTTTTGTTGGTCGCGTTTACCGCTGTTTCGGGCTTTAATTTGCAGGCCGTCACCGCCGGATTTGTGATACATCCAAATCTCGCCCGCCGGAATGCTGCGGCTAGACATAATGCCTTTGGTAACCACTAGGTATTCGCCGTCTGGGCTCCATTTAGGAGAGTGGATAAGATTGCTTTTTTCTTTAGTTACTTGACGAAGATTACTGCCGTCAATGTCCATTACCCATACGTTGCTTAGACCGTCTTTGTCCGAGATAAACGCAATGTGTTTGCCGTCAGGAGAAATAGACGGGTGAATATTCCACGCAAAATCTTGGGTAAGTGGCGTGGCATCACCACCGTTCATGTTTACTTTATAAAGGTCGCCAAGCATGTCGAAAACCATAAACTCGCCATTTGGCGCAACGTCTAAGCTAGACCACGTGGTTTCGTTTGTTTTGATGGTGACTTCGTTTAACGCATAAGGTGGGTTATTAACGTCCCAGTTATCGAGTTCGTATTCGGTTTTTTCTTCACTGTCGTTTTGTGCGTAAGAGGCCGGCGCCATGCCCAAGCCAAGAGCGCTTACTAGCGTAACTGCTAGTAGGCTTTTCTTTGTCGTTATCATAATTGAGTTTCCAACTGCTTTTTAATTATTTTCTGTCTACATCAGAGTACATGACTAAGCTGGTTCTTTTGTACCCTCGAATTGTAAAGCTTAGGTTAATCTTACTGCAAAGTACGACGGATTTATTTAGCTTATGCGATTGTAAGTACAATTTCAGCGGTTAACGCTTCTATCATCACTTTAAGTGATGCTTGTCTATTACAGCAATAGCGACTAATTTCGTAACAAGTCGTTAACAATAAGTTGTGTGGGAATTATCGTGAGCAACACTGAACAACAATTGCATTATTCTACGTGTACGCTGTGCGAAGCCATGTGTGGTATTAAAGTGGCAACGAAGGGCAGACAAATACTGTCAATAAAAGGGGATAAAGATAACCCGTTTAGCCAAGGACATATTTGCCCGAAAGCCAGTGCGTTAAAAGATTTGTACGACGACCCTGATCGCCTTAAACGCCCTGTAAAAAGAGTGGGCGATAATTGGCAAGAGATTACGTGGGAAGACGCGTTTGACCTTGTTGCCAATAAACTGCACGGTATTCAACAAGAGCACGGCGAAGATGGGGTAGGTGTGTATTTAGGTAACCCCAACGCGCACAACATGGGGTCTATTTTATTTGGGCCTTACTTTTATCGCGCCCTTAAAACACATAACCGCTATTCTGCGACGTCGGTGGACCAATTGCCTCACCACATCATTAGCCGCAGACTATTCGGCCATATGTCGCAAATACCTATTCCGGATATCGATCATACTCAGCATTTCATGATTATTGGTGGAAACCCTTTGGCGTCAAACGGCAGTATTATGACCGTGCCGAACGTGAAAAAGCGTTTGAAGGGCATACAAAAACGGGGTGGCAAGGTAGTCGTTATCGACCCGAAGCGAAGTGAAACCGCGGACCTTAGCTGTGAGCACCATTTTATTCGCCCGGGTAGTGACGTTTTATTGCTACTCGCCATGCTGCATGTGCTGTTTGAAAAACAATTACACAGCGTAGAGGCGCTTCTTCCTTATGCTGAAGACATAATGGAAGTAGAGCATTACGTACGCAATTTTTCACCAGAAAAAGTCAGTGAAAAAACCGGTATTCAGGCCTCGCAAATAATCCAGCTCGTTACCGATTTTTGCGAAGCAGAATCGGCAGTGTGTTACGGTAGAATGGGGACAAGCGTACAAGCATTTGGTACGCTAACCCAATACCTCATTATGCTATTTAACATACTTACCGGTAACTTAGACAAGCGTGGCGGCATGATGTTTTCCCAGCCAGCGGCAGACACATTGCCCGTTGCAGGAAAGGGCAGTTTGGGCACGTTTACCTCCCGGGTGCGCGGCCTTCCAGCTTTTGCTGGCGAGTATCCGGTTGCCTGTTTAGCTGAAGAGATCCTTACCCCCGGAGAAGGACAAATTAAAGCCATGGTTATTGGGGCGGGAAACCCGGTAGTCACTACGCCTAACGCTGAACAGCTCGACAAGGCATTTGCACAATTAGATTTTATGGTTGCTGTGGACTTCTACATCACAGAAACCTCTCGCCACGCCGACGTGATTTTACCCCCCGTAACAGCCCTTGAACGGGACCACTACGACATTGTGTTTCACAACTTCGCGGTGCGAAACTTTGCGAAGTACTCCGAAGCGGTGGTGGATACAGATGCAGACCAACTTACCGACTGGCAAATTTATTTATCGTTAGCTGAGCGAATCGATAAATTAAACGGTAGGAGCACAGCGCACTATGCTGCGCTTTGGAGCAAGCAGCCAAAAGGTGTGGTGGACGACTTGTTGCAGACCGGTCTATACGGTGATAAGCGAGGTGCTTTTCAAAGCGGTAGTAATGGCAGTGATACCGAAAAAGAGGGCAGTACTGCGCACGGCCTAACGCTTAAAAAGCTTAAAGCAAACCCGCACGGTATAGATCTTGGCCCGCTACAGCCATCTTTACCTTTTGCGCTTTTCCATGAAAATAAAAAAATAAATTTAAATTTTGATTATTTTATGGCGGATATAGACAGGGTTAACGCACACTTCTTTGACAAGCAAAGCCATGCGCACCCCCTTGTTTTAATTGGCCGCCGGCATATTAAAACTAACAACTCGTGGCTTCACAATAGCCCGCGTATGGTCAAAGGCAATAATCGCTGCACGATGCAGCTGCATCCCGATGACGGCGCTAAATACGGTATTAACAATGGTGATGAGGTAAAGGTGAAATCGCGGGTTGGCGAGTTAACGATAGAGGCTGAAATCACCGATGCGATCATGCCTGGTGTGGTATCTATCCCGCACGGGTGGGGGCACAACAAAAAAGGCATTAAGTTGTCTGTGGCAAGTCAGCATCCGGGGGTAAATACCAATATTCTTACCGACCACATGCAGGTGGATGAACTGTCTGGTAACGCGGTGTTAAACGGCGTACCTGTAGAACTTGAAAAAGTAAGTTAGTGCGCATAAAAAACCGGCTTTTACCACAAAGTAAAAGCCGGTTTTTCAAATGCGATTTTTTACCTAGCAATCCATGTGCTCACTATAGTGCAAGCAAGCGTCGGTGGGGTAGCTGACCCCTTAGTTTAAACGCCCTAGGTCATAGTAACGAATTCTTCCGCGCTGGTAGGGTGAATGGCCACACACGCATCAAAGTCAGCTTTGGTCGCGCCCATTTTTATGGCAACTGCAAAACCTTGCAGAATCTCATCCATACCGTGGCCAATACCGTGTAGGCCAACAACTTTTTCGTCTTTACCAGCACAAATTAGCTTCATCTTCGTCATTTGACGGTGGCGGGTGACTGCTGTGTACATAGACGCAAAGCTTGAGGTATACACCTTAATATCGTCTTCACCGTATTTTTCAACAGCCTCTGGCTCTGTTAAACCAATGGTGCCGATTGGCGGGTGACTAAACACAACGGTAGGAATAAGCGAGTAATCCATGTGCGCATCTTTTTGCCCATTAAATAAGCGCTCGCTTAACAAACGGCCCGCTTTAACTGCCACCGGAGTAAGCTCTGCTTCTCCGGTTATATCGCCTACCGCATACACATTCTTTGCCGTGGTGTTTTGGTATTTATCTACCTTAATGGTACCGTCGTCGTTTAACTCTACATCGGTGTTTTCTATATCAATTTTATCGGTTGACGGCTGGCGGCCAATAGCCCAAATAAGGCAGTCGGCTTCAAGTACTTCACCGTTAGTTAAATAAATAGAAAGCTCACCGTTTTCCGCTTTTTCTACTTTCTCGACGCTGGCGTGATCGTGCAGTTTACACCCTTCGGCGTGGATCATATCCACCAAGGTTTCGTGAATGATAGGGTCGAAATTTCTAAGTGGTGCGTGTTTGCGAACCACAAGATGAGACTCTGTACCCAGTGCGTGAAGTACGCCGGCTAGTTCTACGCCTATATAACCTGCACCCACAACTACCGCGCGCTTTGGCTGCTCTTTTAATGCGAAGAATCCGTCAGAATCAATGCCGTGTTCTGCACCTTCAATATCAGGAATAGTCGGGCGACCGCCAACGGCAATAGTAATATGATCAGCAGTATATTGTTCGCCGTTGACTTCTACCGTGTTGTTATCGATAAATTTTGCGAAGCCACGAATAAGCGTCACGTCGTTTGCTGTAAGTGCACGGTCGTAAGAGGCGTGAATACGCTCAATGTAAGCCTGTCGGCTAGCGATAAGGCTGTCCCAGCTAAAATGGTTAACTGACAAATCAAAGCCATACTCTGGCGCATAGCGATGGATGGCTTCAGCGACCTGCGCGCCGTACCACATGGCTTTTTTAGGCACACAGCCCACGTTTACGCAGGTACCGCCGATATCTTTTGCTTCAATGATGGCTGCTTTTTTACCGTGTTTTGCCGCACGGTTGGCAGATGCAATACCGCCGCTACCACCACCAATACAAATATAATCAAAATGTGTCATACAAAAAGCCTTTTCTGTGGGTTAGGCGAGCATGAATCTTTACGTAATGCGTTGTAGTTACGCAATATGCTCGCGAAGCAAATTCAACGCATCCGCGCTTCATTTAGAACAGTATTCTAAAGACCGGAACTCGCTTCAAGGAATTTCAGTTTATTTAACAATGGGGATAGCCAATTTAAATAAAAGGTCGAGCAAGATAATCTTTGTGTGTGCCATCATCTTGCCCAATGGCAATACGCAGTATTTCAAGCCTAGTCACTTATAGTGTCAGAAGGGCCTTCTGGTTCTATTTGAATGCTAAACGCTTTACCGCGCTCTTCTTCAAAGTGTACCAATTTTTGTATTGTAGCATCGCTGAATATATGACCTTCAGGAAGTATAAGGATATGGCTGTCGTTATAAAGATTTTGAGCGAGGGTCATGCCTGCTTTTAATTGTGACGCTTTCAACGAGGTTGATAGCAGCTTCGATGTCGTAACATCTTCAGCTTCAAGAAGAAGATCTAGAAATTCACCGTCGTAGCGGGTATTTCTGTGCTTTTTCATTTCAAGTTTAGCGTCACGCGGGCTCATTTCGATACCACTCATACGCCCGGTAACTAAGCGCCAATAGTCACGTGCTATGGCTAAAATACGCGCCCCAGCTGGAATTTCTTTAGCCACTTTGTTGTAAAGCCCTGAGCCATTATAGTGTTCGAACTGAAACTCGATAATGTCTGAAACCTGATGAAGTTCATGGGCTGGAGCCAGTATTAAAGCGGCTTGTTTTGTTTGCGATAAATAATTTTGTTGCTGTTGGTATTTCAGCTTTGAAAAGGGCGCCTTGAAATCTTCAGTTTCCAACCCTAAAAGCCCCAGCTCGCATATTAACCCTGCATAGCGAACTTGCTTAATCTCATCTTTTTCTAACCGAGCAATGCGCGCAAGTTTTGAAGCCAGTTCGCTTACTTCAATGGCAAACTTGCCGTCAATGTTGGGGTTAATGCTTATCACATTAAACAGCACTTGCTCCATCGCTATATTGTGCTTTTCAATTTTATTGAGTGCTGCTTTTATTTGCCGAGTACGTTTTTGTACCACTTGCTCTAACGAGGTATTGACGTCTCTTAGTTTTCTATTTTGTAGTCGCGTAAGCTTTTGCAGGCGCAAGTTTTCGGTCTTAAGCTTAACTCGCTCTAACCCCTCTTCAACAACCGAAATTAACTCTTGGTTGTCCCAGGGCTTTTGCAAATAACGATGTATTTTTCCTTGGTTTACGGCTTTTATGGTTGACTCAATATCTGCGTAACCGGTAAGCACTACCCTAAAGGTTTCTGGATAGTTGATGGCGACTTGCTCTAACAGCTCCGCACCAGACATTTGTGGCATTTTCATGTCTGAAATAACCACGTGAACCTCGTTCGCACTCATAAGCTCAAGTGCTTTTGCGCCACTATCTGCAAGAAGCAGAGTAATATCCATAGTGAAGAGCGCGCGCTTAATTGCGCGAAGAATGTTAGGTTCGTCGTCGACAAAAAGCACCGTATAGGTTGTGGCTGGTTCTTTAGGCTCTGTCATAAATCATTATCCTTATAGGCGACGTAATAACTATTACATGCAATGGCGCTTGTTAACACTATTTGCTTTCTCATTATTCACTCTCTTTATCCATGAGGGGAACTGACGGAGCAGGCTCAACAGGGAGTGCAAGGGTGAACGTGCTACCTTCGCCCTCTACACTGCTTGCAGACAATGTGCCACCGTGCTCTTGAGCAATGCCAAATGAAATGGAAAGACCTAGCCCCGTGCCTTGGCCTTCAGGCTTAGTTGTAAAAAACGGGTTGAAGAGCTTATCTAAATGGCTAGGGGGAATGCCGCAACCTGAGTCTTCAACACGCAATTCAACAAAGCCGTTTAATGTACAGGTAGTAATTATCACTTTACCATTTTTGCCAGTGGCTTCAATTGCTTGTCCTGCATTAATCAGCAGGTTGGTAACAACTTGAGACACCTTGCCAACGTTCATTGGAATATCTGGTACTCTGCCCAAGTGGGTTTCTACAGTACAAATATATTTCAACTGATTGTTAACCATAGCCAGCGTAGTACGTACGCAGTCATTAATGTTGTGCTGTTGCATTTGATCGCTATCAACCCGTGAGAATAGCTTAAGGCCTTTTACTATCTCAGCCACTCGATGTAGCCCCTCACGGGAGTCGGTTAATAACTCTGCAATATCTTCGTTAATAAAAGCCATGTCTTGATTGGCGAGCATGCTTTTTAGTTCAGTAAGTGCTTTAAGTCGCGCTTGTTCATTTTCAGCCGCTAATACCACGTTTATTTGAGAAAATACCATTTGATACGTGGCAACATACTCGCTTAATGTAGAGATATTGCTACTAACAAACCCAACCGGATTATTGATTTCATGAGCTACCCCGGCAGCTAGCTGACCGACCGATGCCATTTTCTCCGCTTGAAGTAATTGAACCTGTGTTTCTTTAAGGTCTTTGTTGGCTTCTTCTAGCTGAAAATTCTTTTGGTGCAATAGGGCGGTTCTGTCCTGCACTTTTTCTTCGAGCAGGGTGTTGAGTTCCTTCAGTTCATCCTGTGCACGCTGCCTTTGCTCATGCTCTTCTTTTAAACGCTCTACTAATTGATTGAAGGCCTCAGCCAGTTCGCTTAATTCGTCATTACCGCGAACAGGAACAAAGACTTCCCTGTAGTCATTGTTTTTTACTGCATCGCCAAGATGCTTCGCACCCTGATGTAACTGGCGAAGTTGCGACATCAGGTATGAACCCAAGATATACGAGCACAAGCCAACGAGGATAAACTCCATGAGGGCTAGCGTAAGCGTCCAGTTTTTAACACGAGATACCGATTCGGTAACAGAGGCGATGTTCAAGCCAATTTCTACATAGCCGTAAAGGGAATTATTTACCATGATAGGCGCGCGCGTATCATAGATGCCATCATCTGCTTCTGACACCGAATCGTCCGCAACGAAAGGGCGATTTAGCGCTTGTTGATTCCCCTTGCCAACAAACACGTTACCTAGCTTGTCTTTAACTTTTACGTAAGAAATATTGGGGTTGGTTAATATTTCGGATACATCAGCATCAAGGGAAGCAAGGTCGTAACTTAGAAAGGCGTTTTTCGTTGTGGAAACAAATAAAGCGACGTTGGTATCGGCAGACTTTTGCACATTATTGTCAACCAGATCGTTTAACAGTTGAAATACCGTAATGATCAGTACCAATAGCAGCAGGGCTGCAATCGATGCAACGCCGGTAATTGTTTTAAATCGTAGCGACAGCCTCATAATTCAATAACTCACAAGTGTGGTCTAGAGAGCGACGCAATACCTAACGCGCGTACGTCGTCCCAATCACTGTCGTTGGAAGCTATAAAACCACTTAACCCGATACGTTTTAGAACTGACGATTTGCTGGTGTCGTTGGATAACGCCATTAACCCATTAAGAATAGCCTGTCTGTCACCTTGCGCCATGTTTGGGCTTGTTGCGATGGGATGAGGCGTATAACCTTGGCTTTTCCAAAGCACGCGAAGGTCGCTTCGTACCTCTTCGGGCGCTACATTGAGCGTGCGCAAAATACCCCCGCCGGCTTTAAAGAACTTGCGCTGAACGGCTAGGTAAACTGAATCGTGAGAGTTCACATAGCGTGGAATGAATGCGATGTTATTTTTGCGAAGATAGGCACTGGTAATAATAGTAGCCGCAAACGCCGCGGGTGCAGGAAACGCTATCTCAGTACCGGATAATTCACTTAAAGATTGTATGGGGCTGTCTTTTTCTACCACGATGAGCCCTTGAATTTTTTTGTTTCGTTGATGAGCAAGCGCACGGTAGCCCGCCGTTTGGTTAAAAACAACGAAGTGATAAGGGTTCATGTAAGCGATATCGTATGCTCCTTTGGCCAGATTGGCTTCAAAGGTAGGAATGTCTTTAGCAGTCTTAAACTCTATACTAAGACCGGTATACGTACTGAGATAATCTATTAACGGCTGCCAATTTTCAGCCATCTTCTTTGCTGACTGTTGGGGGACTACACCGAATGTTAGAGGCTTGGCATTTACTGAAAAAGTACTAAAAACAAAACATAGCGTTATGAAAATGCGGTGTATTGAACTGCCCATATAACCTCCTTTGTTGTGACACTACATCGACATAAACTGTTCTAGTGTTGATGTTAGGTCGTGATTTGAGAAAGGCTTTTGAAGAGTGGCATCTGCGCCTATCTCTAGTGCGCGCTCAAGGCTAATATCATCTAAAGCAGAGATAACGACTATCTTTAAATCTTTGTACTTGCTTTGCTCCCGCGTAAACTCGATAACGCTGTAACCATCCATTCCCGGCATACTTAAATCTAAGGTCATAACCTTGGGTTCATACTGACTAAGCATTATTCCCGCTTGGAAGCCGCCTGTAGCAATGTAGGAGTCGAAGCCTGCGCGCCGGGCAACCCGCTGAATCGACTTGGCAACAGGCATTTCGTCGTCGACGATAAGAATAGACGGTGACGCAACGCCTCTTAACGCATCTGGAATTGGCATGTCATGGCGCTCAAGAAACTCAACAAAGTCTTCAACCAGCACTCTATTGTTACCACGGCCGGGAAGTTTAAAACCCTTAAGCTTGCCGCTTTCAATCCATCGAATGACGGTGCGTAGATTGACGTCGCAGTATGAGGCTATCTCGCCTGAGGTTAACGTTTTCATGGCTTTGCCTTGTTGAAATAATAAACGGAATTATAGTCTGCATATAAGGAGGAGACAAAGTAGACAAAAGGATGAAATGTGACATTTGTGACAGCTTTGGTTTTCGTAAACGCGACATATAAAAGCATTTCGTTATAACGAGCGTTACCTCTATGCCCCTCAACAGGGGCAACGCGTTGTCCTGATCCTAACCGTAAGACTAGAAGTAGTATCAAGATAGGTCAACAGCAGGCTAAACAATAGCTTGCTTTTAATCAGTGAAGCCCCATCATTATTCTATCAATGTGTTAAGAGTGAAAAGATTATGACAACCCCTGCAATTGAAAAGGTAGATGGACTACCTATTTTTTCCGCGATTGAACCAGACACTATTCAGCCTGCTGTAGAAAAAGCCATTGCAGCATGTAAGAGTGAAATCGAGGAAGTGGTGGCTTCAAAAGATTATTCTTACAAGAACCTGGTGCTTCGCCTTGAAGAAGTCGATGACCGTTTAAGCAAAATGTTTTCGCCGGTATCTCACATGAACAGTGTGGTAAGCAGCGATGAGCTGCGCGATGCGCACGATGCCTGCCTACCGCTTTTATCAGAGTACGGAACGTGGGTAGGGCAGCATGAAGGTTTGTATAATGCTTATGCTGAGCTTAAGGCATCTGACGAATTTGAATCGCTAAGCGAACAGCAGCAAAAAGTCATAGAAAACGCTGTGCGTGATTTCACCCTTTCTGGCGTAGCATTGCCCGTAGAACAGAAGAAACGCTTTGCGGAAATCCAAGCTAAGCTAAGCGAGCTGTCATCGACGTTTTCTAATAACGTGATGGACGCGACTATGGGCTGGACAAAACATGTGACCGACGCAGCTGAACTAGCCGGCATGCCAGCGTCTGCCCTAGAGGCTGCGGCTCAAGCTGCCCATCAAAAAGACCTTCAGGGTTGGCTATTCACCCTTGATATCCCCTCTTACTTGCCCGTTATGCTGTATGCTGACAACCGCGAACTGCGCGAAGAAATGTACCGCGCTTATTCAACTAAAGCCTCGGAACAGGGCCCAAATGCAGGTAAGTGGGATAACACAGATATCATCAAAGAAACCCTAACGCTGCGCACCGAATTGGCTGAGTTACTGGGTTTCTCTAGCTACGCAGAGCGTTCGCTGGCTACCAAAATGGCAGACTCGACAGATCAAGTTATTGGCTTTTTGCGCGATTTGGCCGCCAAGTCTAAACCACAAGCGGAGCGCGAGCTTGAAGAAGTGAAAGCCTATGCAAGAGACAAGCATGGAGTAACGGAGCTTGCAGCATGGGATTTACCCTATTACAGCGAAAAGCTTAAGCAGGAAAAGTACACCATCTCTGATGAAATGCTACGCCCGTATTTCCCAGAAGACAAAGTGCTGTCGGGCTTATTTGAGGTTGTTCATCGTCTGTATGGTTTAAAAATTATCGAACAGCCGGGCATAGATACTTGGCATAAAGACGTGCGCTATTTCACTATTACCGATGATGCAGATGCTCTGCGCGGCAGCTTCTATTTAGATCTTTATGCCCGGGCGAAAAAACGCGGCGGCGCGTGGATGGACGAATGCCGCGTGCGTCGTGAAACAATGGATAGTGAATTACAATTACCGGTAGCGTACCTAACCTGTAACTTCAATGCGCCGGTAGGCGACAAGCCCGCTTTATTTACCCACGATGAAGTGGTTACCCTATTCCATGAATTCGGCCATGGTATTCACCACATGCTCACCAAAATGCGCGTTGCCGGCGTATCGGGTATAAACGGTGTACCTTGGGATGCCGTAGAGCTGCCTAGCCAGTTTTTGGAAAACTGGTGCTGGGAAGAAGACGCGCTTAACTTTATTTCAGGTCACTATGAAACAGGAGAGCCATTACCTGCCGACTTGTTAGACCGTATGCTCGCAGCCAGAGATTATCAATCGGCTATGCAAATGGTACGTCAGCTTGAATTCAGTCTTTTCGATTTTCTACTGCATAGCGAAAAAGGCGGCGACGTTGATGTACAGGGTACGCTAGATAAAGTGCGTGAAGAAGTTGCTGTGGTTATTCCACCATCGTTCAACCGTTTTCAAAATGGCTTTGGTCATATTTTTGCCGGTGGTTACGCTGCGGGGTATTACAGCTATAAGTGGGCAGAAGTACTTTCTGCCGATGCGTATAGCAAGTTTGAGGAAGACGGTATCTTCAATCGAGATACCGGCAAAGCCTTTCTGGAAAACATCTTAGAAATGGGCGGCAGCAAACCACCCATGGATTTATTTGTGGCCTTTAGAGGGCGCGAGCCTAAGGTAGATGCGCTGTTGCGTCATAGTGGTATTAAGGGCTAAGTAGCTATGGCAGGTTCTAAGGCAGAGTCTTTTCAATCTATTTACCGCCGTGCATGTGAGCGCAAGGGCGGAGAAAGGGCGCTTGAGGCTATGCTTCAAGCGCCGCTTTCAAAAGCTGAAGTTGAAGCTATACCCGACGACCGTTTCCTGGCCGCCATGACCAAGCAAGTCTTCAAGTCGGGCTTTGTGTGGCGGGTAATCGAGCAAAAATGGCCAGACTTTGAAACCGTATTTTTCGGCTTTAATACCGACAAAGTACTGTTAATGCCCGATGAAATGCTAGAGCAAAAAGCATCAGATAAGCGTATTGTGCGCAACTACAAGAAAGTCATGACGGTGCGCGACAACGCCATGATGATAAAAGATGTGACTATGGAGCACGGTAGCTTCGGAAAGTTTGTTGCAAGTTTTGGCAAAGAAAACATAACCGAGCTTTGGGCGTTTTTGAAAAAGCGCGGCGCACGCTTAGGCGGAAATACGGGCCCTTACATGTTACGTGCATTGGGAATAGACACCTTTTTATTCTCTCGCGATGTTGAAGATTATTTGCGCAAACACGATATTGTTGACGGCGGCCTAACGTCTAAAAAGTCGTTAACTGCCGCTAATGCCGCGTTTGCGCAGTGGCATAAAGAAAGTGGGCGTTCGCTTCAAGAAATAAGTGCTATTGTGGCCTTTAGCTGGGGCACGAATAACAGGCCTGCTTAGAGGCTCATCGCAAAGCTCTATGCCTAACGCACAAGTGGGGCATAAAGCTTTTGCTTGGCTACACATTCCTATACACTTCAGCATTAAGAAAAATATTCAAATTACAGGACTGTCATGAGCGACAATCAGACTCCCGCTACGCAAGTAGACACTGCGACCGAGCAAACGACACACTTTGGTTTTAAACAGGTAGATAAGGGACAGAAAGCGTCTTTGGTCGCCAACGTTTTCGACTCTGTTGCAGCGAAGTACGACGTCATGAACGACCTTATGTCTATGGGAGTGCATCGCTTGTGGAAACGCTTCACAATTGATTGCAGTGGTGTACGAGCAGGCAATAAAGTATTGGATATTGCTGGTGGAACAGGCGACCTTACGGCTAAATTTTCTCGCCTTGTGGGCCCAACCGGTCGGGTTACGCTTGCTGACATAAACCTTTCTATGCTTAAAGTAGGGCGCGATAAGCTTCGCGACCGCGGCTTAGTAAGCAACATCGATTATGTGCAAGCTGACGCTGAAGCCTTGCCGTTTCCAGACAACCATTTCGACGTAGTGACCATGGCATTTGGTCTTCGCAACGTTACAGAAAAGCAAAATGCGCTTAATTCTATTTATCGCGTGTTAAAGCCGGGTGGAAGGCTACTCGTTCTCGAATTTTCAAAGCCTACTACCGAGCAGCTTAGCAAGCTTTACGATATGTATTCGTTTCACATTTTGCCTAAAATGGGGCAGCTAGTGGCGAACGATGCTGAAAGCTACCAATACCTTGCGGAAAGTATTCGCATGCATCCAGATCAAGAAACCCTAAAAGGCATGTTTGAACAAGCCGGTTTTGAACAGTGCGATTATCAGAACCTAACCGGTGGCATCGTAGCGCTGCACAGAGGGTATAAGTTTTAATGCCTACCTCTGCGCTTGTTGCCGCGACCGCTGAATCGATAATCAATAAGCTGTTGTCGTTAGATGAGACTAGCCAGAAAAGGCTAAAGTCGCTTAACGGGGCCAGATTGTCTGCGTTCATTTCGCCGCTCCCCTATGGCATAACATTGTCGTTTTCAGAGCGTGTCGATGTGTTAACCGAGCAAGGTTCGTTCGACGATGCCGTTGCTGCCCTTGGCCCTAAAGATTGCTGCATTAAAACGTCGCTACAAACCTTGCCCGAGCTTAAAGAAACCAGTCAGTTAACCCGCCTCATACAGCAAAAAGCCCTATTTTTAGAGGGCGAGCTTAATGTAGCCCAGCAGGTTAGTGCACTGTTTCAGCAGCTTGATATAGATGTTGAAGAACTACTGGCGCAAAAAACCAATGATGTGGTTGCGCATCAAACGGTGAAAACCGCCAAAGCCGTGCACGAAAAAGCGCTATCGGCACTGTCTTCAGTAGCAAGTGTATTGGGCAATGCTGTAGTAGAAGAAAAACAGCTAGCGGCCCACAAGCTGGCCGTTATGCATTTTAGCGATGAAGTTAATGCACTGCGTGATAGGACCGAAAGCGCAGACGCCCGATTACGTCGACTCGAAGAAAAGTTAAAGTAAGATTAAAAGAAACAGGCTCATAGATGCGTATTGTTAGGTTATACCGAATTAACAAGGTATTGTTGGAACACGGCTTAGACGATTTAATTCCAGCAAAGTGGTTACCCTGGTACGCACGTGCTATGCGTCATTCCATTTTCTGGGTAAGAAACAAACACAAAGGCAAATCAGCAGGGGAGCGTATCACCCTTGCGCTACAAAATCTTGGCCCCGTCTTTATCAAATTTGGTCAAATGCTTTCTACTCGTCGCGACCTTTTGCCTCCCGCCATCGCTAACGAGCTTGCCCGATTACAAGACAAAGTACCGCCATTCTCATCAGATGCTGCCCAAGACATTATTAGGCAGGCGTTAGGCCTCAAAGATTTAAACGAATTATTCAGCGAGTTTGAAACATCTCCGCTCGCGTCTGCTTCTATTGCACAAGTGCATGCGGCAAAGCTTAAACACAACAATGAAGACGTTGTTGTAAAGGTGCTGCGACCTGATATCCGCGACACCATTGTGGCCGATATGGAGTTACTTTTTAGCTTGGCTAATGTGCTGCAACGATGGCTGCCTGACGGGAAGCGCCTTCGCCCTGTTGAGGTGGTAGTGGAGTACCGTAAAACCATAGTGGATGAATTAGATCTTCTTCGAGAGTCAGCCAACGGTATTCAACTAGGCCGCAATTTTGAAGGCTCTGACGCACTATATGTACCTAAGATATACAGCGACTACTGTAGAAGTAACGTATTGGTCATGGAGCGCATATACGGCCTGCCCATTTCAAATATCGATGCACTACTTACCCAGAATACCAATATGAAAAAGCTGGCGGAACGCGGCGTAGAAGTGTTTTTTACGCAAGTTTTCCGCGACAGTTTTTTCCACGCCGATATGCACCCAGGCAACATTTTTGTGTCAACCGAGCACCCTGAAAACCCCAAGTATATTGCTATCGACTTTGGTATTGTGGGCACCCTTAATCGCGAAGACAAACGCTACTTGGCAGAAAACTTTATTGCGTTTTTCAATCGCGATTATCGCAAAGTGGCGCAACTTCACGCCGATTCGGGGTGGGTACCTCAAGATACCAACATTGATGAATTTGAAATGGCTATACGCACGGTGTGTGAGCCAATTTTCCAAAAGCCACTTGCCGAAATTTCTTTTGGTAACGTGCTATTGCAGCTTTTTAATACCGCACGTCGTTTCAACATGGTGGTTCAGCCACAGCTAGTGCTGCTGCAGAAAACGCTACTGTATATCGAAGGATTGGGCAGGCAGCTTTACCCTCAGCTAGATTTGTGGAAAACCGCAAAGCCGTTTCTAGAAAACTGGATGAAAGAGCAAATAGGCTTTACTGCCATGATGGGCAAGGTAAAAGACAACCTGCCGTTTTGGTCGGAAAAACTGCCTGAAATGCCAGACTTGCTTTATGACAGTTTACAGCAGATGAAACGGCTGCCATTACAGCAGCAAAGGGCACATTTAGCACTCCTTCAAGAGCAAAAGAAAACAACTCAGACCACTCACCTTAGTGTGGTGGGTGCGACCTTTGTTCTAATATCAGCAGTATTGCCACTTTACGACTTATCGTGGTATTTCCCGGCAATAAGTGGCGTTGTTGGCGCTGTTTGTTGGTACTTGGCATGGCGAAAAGGGCTCTAATTTTTGTTACGCTGCGGTGAAATATTTATGAAATCCGCAGTTTAGTGATTAATTTGTGTATTAATTATCCCGAAGAGTGTTATAGTGCTATTGGCTCTTAGCCAAAGTCTTTAGATAGACGCGATTTTGTATTATTTGCTATATGTAAAACCACTCGAGTTACCCGGTAATTTGTTGTAAGTTGTTTGTCCATTCGTAAGTAAGACCCAATACTCCGCCCATTTGAAGACTCTAAAGAAACTAAGTTACACGCGCTTATGCGCAATTTAATACGATATTTGAGGTCTATACGACATGTCTAAAGTTACAGGCACAGTTAAGTGGTTCAACGCTGATAAAGGTTACGGTTTTCTAACACAAGATAATGGCGGCAAGGACGTATTCGTTCATTTCCGTGCGATTATCTCTGACGGTTACAAAACGCTTCCAGAAGGTCAGCGAGTAGAATTTGAAGTTGAAGAAGGTCAAAAAGGTCTTCAAGCTGCTAACGTGCAAGCTATCTAAGAATTCAAAAACGGCGGTCAAATGACCGCCGTTTTTCTTTCTATTCCTATTTAAAGGGCTTATTGCTCATCACGAGTATAAAAGCTCGGGTTTGTTGCGGTTTAAATTCTTTCTCGCAAACTACGCCCTGAACACCTTTCTCAATGACACTTCACCTACCGCGTTTATACCCTTCGGGTTACAAGTGTTGCGCGATGATAGTCTTTAATGCTTTACTCACCGTACCAATTATCTTCTTTACAGATATTTTAAGGGAGTATGTCATGCGCATTATATCTGGCTTTCTTTTTTCATTACTTAGCGCGCCTTTGTTACTCACCCCACAGTTTGCCAACGCAGAACCGGTCGCAGAGCAACAGGCGGAGAAAAATGTTTTGGCCATTGTGCTTAAAACCCGTGTAACACGTGCTGATATGATGCCTAGCGAAAAAGAGCGTAAAGAAATAAAAGCGCAGGCCAAAGAAAGTTACGGTGAAATGCTCAACTACCTTATTCGCGTAAACGCGTCTAATAAAATTTATGAATTGGTTTTAAATGATTATGCTGCGCAAAAAGGCATCACGTTAAACCAAGCGCTTGTTAGCAAGTTTACAGAAAAGTTTGGCGATCAATTCTCCGGTGAAAGCGCGTCTAAATCCATAGAAGAAATAGCGGCGAAACAAGTTATGCAGTACCAAGCAGAAAAAGCTATGTTCAAGGAGTTCGGCGGGCGCGTTATCTTTCGACAATCTAACCCTCAAATGCCTATTGATGCCTATAAGGCGTTGCTAAGTGGCTATCGCGAAAGCGGACAACTACAGATAGTAGATAAAGATCTTGAAGACGCATTTTGGAGCGTGTTTACGCCGCCGTTTCAATACGAGATTGCGCCGGAGAACATAGACTTTAGTCAGCCGTGGTGGATTTAAGATAGGGGTTATAGAAAGCCGCTAGCAAGCCTTTAGAAAAGCCCGCCATATCAAAGAATGGGTAAGCCCTACGCCAACGTACGCCCAATAATATTTGTATGAGAACAATACATCACCATGCGCAATGATAAACAAAACGGAATAGATGCTACGGACAAGGCGATTTTAGGGTTACTGCAACACAATGGTGACATGCCCGTTGCAGAGATTGCCGAACAAGTGGGTTTAACCGTAACACCATGCTGGCGCCGCATTCAAAAGCTTGAAGAAAAGGCGATTATTTCTAAGCGAGTAGCCCTATTGCAGGCCAGGCAGCTAGGCCTAACGATGACCGTGTTTGTACAAGTAAAAGCCGGGCGGCACGATGGAAAATGGCTAGCGTCTTTTGCTAAACACGCGGCTTCTTTTGATGAGGTGGTAGAGTGCTACCGTATGTCGGGGGAATACGATTACTTGCTGAAAGTCTTGGTAACCGACATGGACTGCTTCGACCACTTCTACAAACGCCTTGTGAACGGCCTTGAGTTTTCAGACGTAACCTCTAGCTTCGCTATGGAGCAAATCAAATATACTACGTCGGTGCCGCTCAATCACCTTTAGCTATAAGAACATATGAAACCATAAAAAATGGGGCCGGTTTTACGGGCCCCATATAAATTTAATGATTTTGGTCTTCAACGTGCTGTTCGGCGAATATCTTGGATTTCTTTTTGATTTTACATCCTAAGATACGCTGCGCATTTTTGCGGCCGATATAATGAGCTACCGGATAGGGGTGCGCGCGCTTGAAGAACCGTGAGATTGAATGGAATACGTTTTCCATAATATTGGCTCCTTCTATTAAAAAAAATTCCCCAAATGAAATATAGTAATATTACATTTTGATGTCAACAAAATATTAGCAGCTTTTCAGCATTAAGTTTTGTTTACCACCTAAGTGTAGACTTAATTAGATCTAACACTATTAGTTATTGGTATACTTTATCTCGGTGAAAGGATCATTTTCAAAACGTTAGGCAAGGGGTGCGTTTGTCGAAACGCACCACAGCGGGTGAACACTGCCAATTAAGGGTTTTAAGCAAGTATAAGATCGCTATCACACATATTTAGTATAGCGTTGAAGAGAAAGTGAACACCACTGACTCTCAGTGATGTTCACTATTGCTAGAACTGATTGAAGATCGCGAACTGCAGCAATCTTCCTAACGCCGTTTGATTATTGCGTTCTCCAGGTAATCAACCTGCGCTTAATAATACGATAGTTTTTCAGACTTACCTGAAAAGATCTTATAAACCATCGCGGTATAGGCAAGAATGATCGGCACGACAATGACTACACCTACTAGTAGAAACCTCAGAGAGTTAGCATCGCTTAATGCCTCTGAAACCGTCATTTGCCCAGGAATAATGAACGGATAGTAACTTATTGCAAAGGCGCTAAAGCACAATAAAAACACAAGCAACGCTATAAAGAAGGGTAGCCACTCGCCCTTACCATCAGCATCTGGTAACTTTTTCAATAACACCCCGCATAGTGCTAATAAAGCAAAGCTAGCCAAAGGAATAGCGAATAACACATACCCCCATGGCGCAGATAGCCATAGCGATCTAACATCATCATGCAGCGTAAGGTTAGCAATACTTACTGCAATAATGCCAACGGCGAGAACGCCTAATCCTCTGCGTGCCCAGTAGTATGCTTTTTGCTGAAGCTCACCTTCGGTTTTTAAAATTAACCAGCAAGACCCGATAAAAGCGTAAGCCGCGGTTACACCAAAAGCGGCTAAAAGTGCAAAGCCTTGCGCCCATATATCAGTGCGAAGCCCAGTCACGTAAATACCCAGCATATAACCTTGAGCAAGAGTGGTTAGTAACGAACCGTATTTGAACACCAAGTCCCATTTACGTTTTTTAACCTGCACCACTTTTGCTCGAAAGTCGAAAGCAACCCCGCGCAGTATTAAGCCTAGCAGCATAAATGTGGCCGGTAGGTACAAGGTTTGTAGAAACTCGCTATGTGCTTCAGGAAAGGCAATTAAGAGCAATCCAATAGCGAGCACCAACCATGTTTCATTCGCATCCCAATAGGGCCCAATAGACGCTATCATATCATCGCGAAACGCCTCGGTACGAGGCGGGATTAATACGCCCACGCCCAAATCATAGCCGTCCAAAATGGCATACAGCATTACCGATAGCCCAAGAAGACCCACGTAAATATTACCAAGCATTTCAGCTGATACATTCTCAAACATAATGGCTCTCCCTAAACCGTACTAGGATCGGGTTCGCTGGGCTGCATTTTTGCTTTAGCCACTTCCCGTTCCTCAGTAGTAATTTCTTCAATTTCTACGGCTCTTCTACACATCAGCATTAAGGTTCCCATGTATGCTATTAGCAAGACCGTATAAATAACCAAGTACAGCGTAAACGATAGGGCAATATTACCAGGTGGTAGCTGGGTTACCGCATCAGCGGTTTTCAATACGCCGCTGACTAAGTAAGGTTGCCTTCCAATCTCGGTCACGTACCAACCGGCAAGGGTCGCTATCCAACCGCTAAACGCCATGCCCGCAAACGTGCGCTTAAGCCACAGAGGAAACGCTTTATTGCGCATAAGATAAAGACTACCCAGCCACGAGACAGCAAGCATCAACATGCCCATACCCACCATGACTCTAAAACCAAAAAATACAGGGGCAACTGGCGGATGCTCTCCCTCGAACTCATTAAGCCCTTTAATCTCGCCTTTAAGCTCGTGAGTAAGAATCAAACTTGCGCCATAAGGAATGGGAATTTCAAAATGGTTCTCTTTGCTTTCCTCATCGGGCATGGCGAAAAGTAGCAAGGGGGCACCTTCAGTGGTTTCCCAAAGCCCTTCCATTGCCGCTACTTTTTGCGGTTGATGTTCAAGGGTATTTAAACCGTGCATGTCGCCTGCAAATATTTGTAGCGGAATTAACACTGCTGCTGTGTAAGTTGCTGTCTTAAGCGCAAGTTTAGGGGCTAATTTGTCGTCACCTTTTAACATGCGATAAGCAGACAAGCCGGCAATTAAGAAACTAGCGGTTAGGCCCGATGCCAACATCATGTGTACAAAGCGGTAGGGGAAAGAGGGGTTGAAGATAATTTCTTTCCAATTTGTGGCATACACAACGCCATCAACTACCTCGAAGCCTTGTGGAGTTTGCATCCAGCTATTTAGTGCTAATATCCAAAACGCTGAAGTTGTGGTGCCAAGCGCTACGATAAGAGTAGATGCAGTATGTAACCAATTGGGCACCCGACGTATGCCAAATAGCATAATGCCAAGAAAAGTAGCTTCTAAGAAAAAGGCGGTGAGTACCTCGTATCCTAACAGGGGGCCTGCCACATTGCCGACTTTTTCCATAAAGCCTGGCCAGTTAGTACCAAACTGAAATGACATGGTAACGCCGCTTACTACGCCTAAGGCGAAGCTTAGCGCAAAAACACGTACCCAAAAACGATACATACGCATCCATACAGGATGACCTGAAATGTTAGAGCGCAGTTTGAAGTAAAATAAAAACCATCCCATTGCCATAGTGATGGTTGGAAATAAAATGTGGAAACTAATATTTAACGCAAATTGTAAACGAGACAGCAAGAATGCATCCACAGAGAGCCCCCTTAGTTAACGCTGTTTTTTCCTGGAAGTAGCTTGTCCTTAAGCTCAAGCATACGGCCTACGCCAGAACCTAGCTTCATCAGCGTGTTAAGCTTTTCTGGTCCAAGATTTTGAAGCTCTTCGGACCATGCCGTAATTGATTCGAGTAAATCGTGAATTTCGTTCAGTTTATGTTGAGCGTTTGCTTCTTTTTCATTGGCAGGTGCATCAAGTAACAAATCCCGAAGTAAGCTCATGGTTGGATCTATCTCTCGCTTCCTGCGCTCTTCAAATACCCGGTTAGCCAGTGTCCAGATATCACCTGCTGGCACAAAAAACTCTTTCCTTTCGCCTGGAACATGGTGCTGCTTAACCAAACGCCACGACTGAAGCTCTTTTAAGCCCATGCTTGTATTGCCTCTGGATATATTCAGCGCGTCAGCAATCTCCTGTGCCGAAATTGGCTCTTCATTAAGAACAATAAGAGCAAGTATTTGCCCCACCGTTCTATTAAAACCCCAGCGACTTCCCATTTCGCCAAAGTGCATAACAGCAGAAGTAATTAAAGGCGTCATCTTCATTTTTATATTCCAGAAGTTTCAGAAATTACTGAAAGTTTATTGCGCCAGATCAAAAAATACAAGTTTTATTCGTGACGAATGGATTAAAAGTGAAAATTTAATGTTTAGACTTTCATGAAAAAATGGTGTGTTTTTTCGACATATACCCAACTGAAGTCGCGTCTTTTATACCTTTGAAAAATAAAATAGGGGTTTCTCCTCATTTTATTTTCTTAGCCTTATGTCTAGTTTTCTTAATGAATATCTACATGTACCTTCGCGCAAAATCCGTTGCTAACTTGTTAAATTGTAAAGATATATTCGGATTTTAATATATTTAAATTAATTTAATTTAAATAAGCGCAGAGTACTTTTTTGAACTAGGTTTTAGGATTTATCGGTTAAGGATGAAGTTTTATAACTAATCTTCCTTTCGGTCGAATACTGCATCAAGAGAACTGCTCTCAGCAATTGAGTACAGCCGTCAGATTAAAAATGAAAGGAAAGACATGGTCCGCACACTGTCAAAACTTATAGTTGGTACCTCTCTATTCGTTAGCGCCATCCAAGCCACTTTTGCCGCCACTCCAGTGGTAGACAACTCGCCTCCGCAAAGTGCATTTATTGGTGAGGCGTTTTGTTATGACATTTCGTTAACGAACTCTGGAACAACCGGTTACGGACCATATATTCGAGTTATTCACGATGCGGATTTGTCGTTTAACGGGGCTACATTTATTGGAAGTAGTAGTGCCATAGTGAATGTTGGTACGTTCGGTTCAGTAACGAACAACAATGAACTTGAAGATCCTATTATCGCTCAAACCGTTAGCGGAACGGAAGGGTACAGCTTTTCAACGGTAGATATCCCAGTGGGTTCGGTTGTAGCCAACGGCCCTGAATTGATAACTAATGTGTGTTTCACTATCGACAGCAATGCAACGCCTGCGGAAGCATTTGCTATCGAGGTAACGCCTGTTTATGAGTTTGGCGACACAGCAACAGGTGATAACGGCCCAATAGTGGGAACAACGCAAACTGCCTCGGTTGAGGCTGCACTTTATCAAGTATCCACGCAAAGCTCTGCTGCGGAAAACGAGCTCGCTGCAGGCCCAAGTTTTTCAGCAACTGTTACCCATACGGTAGATGTGGCTAACGGCCCAATAATTGGTAACTTGCAGTTCACAGACGCTTTAGACAACGCTGTTCAGTATAGCGCCCAAGCTACGGTAACCGGTGGAACTGGGTGCGCTATAAATAGTGAACCTTCTACGTCCAGTACTGGTGGCTCTTTAGATGTTTCGTGTGATTCTGCTACGGGAACAAGTAGCGAAAATGATGTGCGCGTCAGCTACCCCATGCATTTTATTAATGTACTAGATGCGCAGCAGTGTAGTGTTTCAAGTATTGTGCATCCGCTAGATTTTAATGCTAGCTATAATGGAAATGGGCTTACCCAAGTTTCTAGCAGCGATACAGTTACGGCAAAGCATGTTGCGATACAGCAAGGTGTGAGCGCCAATCAATCAAGCCCTGGCAATACGCTTACCGTTACTAACTCAATTCAAATTTCTGACTACATATCGGTAGATTCTTTAACACTTAACGACACCATTGCCGATGGCGTGAACTTTTCATCCGATATCACCGTCAGCTATGGCGGAAACACGTTTAATATACCAAGCCCTGCTTCAAGTACAGATGCCAGTCAAAGTGAGACGATAACTTATAGCATAACTGACGTAACAGGCACGCTTTCAGGTGGAAGCGTTTTAGCGGTATCTTACACTGTAGATATTCAGCAAAACTACGTCGGTGGTTATACCGGGGTTGATAGTAATGCCCCTGTTGTAGCAAACGATGCCCTGTCAATTTCCCAAAGTGCGCAGTATAACGTAGCGAGTGGTGCAGCGATCTGTTTGGAAGGCTCAAGTGCTTCAGTGTCGATCGAAGGTATTAGTACCTCTAAATCTCTTGTCGATAGTAACGGCGATACAACTTCACAACCCCTGCAGTACGCGCCGGGAGAAAGCGTTACCTATCGTCTACGTATGGATATTCCTTCTGGCGATACCAACGACATCGTATTTAAAGATTTTCTACCTTTACCTGTATTCGTGATCCCGGAAACGACTGTCGATACAAGCTCAAATATCGCGAGCAACACCAGCTTCTCTTATACCGCTGAAAATACGGTAACATCGCTCACACCTACGATCACTGTATCAGCAACTGAAAACAGCGTAACGCTAGACTGGGGAAATATTTCCACCACCACACCTGAAGTGCTTGAAGTTGATTTTACTGTTGAGGTTACCGACGAGCCTTACGCCGACGGTCTAAGGTTAGCTAACTTGTTCCAAGGAACATCAACTAATACACCCGACGCAGTCAGTGCCGATCTTAAATCTGCTGAGATAATAGTTCGTGCACCAGAATTGACGGTTTCACTTGCTACTTCTGCAGGAAACGTAGATGCCGGTGATGACGTTCAATACACATTAACGATAACTAACGAAGGTGGTGCCACATCATTTGATACCACCGCCAGTGTTCCACTTGTTGCTGGCGTAGCTTCGCAAAATATCGAGTCTGCAACGCTTAATGGGAATAGCACAACGTTAGGTAACGGCTCCTTATCTGCGGGCACCTACAGTGTAGCAAACCTCGCCGCAGGTGATGTTTATGTACTTACCTTCACACAAGATATTGCGCAAACCGCAGAGCCTAATGACGCTATTACGTCTGAAGCGACAATAAATTGGGCATCGGCTTCAGGTCAGGCCGAAACCTTTGACCCGCAAAAAGATAATGCATCGGTCACTGTTTCAGATATTGCTATTGCGTCAACCATTGTAAGCCCTACTGGGAATGTCGTGGTTGGTGACACCGTGCAATATCGAATAGACGTCACCCTGCCAGAAGGTACTACGAACGACCTAACCGTTGATATGACGTTACCTGCTGGCTTTGAATACAGCAATACGTTAACAGTAGATTCTACCGGGTTTGATGGAACCGTTAGTGCCAGCCCTACCGTGACATCGTCTGGCAATGTAGCAACTGGGCAAACCGTTAAAGCTGTGTTTAACGGCAGTACAACCACTAATAATGATAACGATCCAAGCGATAATACATTTTCGATAACGCTTGAAGCTTTGGTGCAAGATGTCACACAAAATGCCGCTACAACGTCAACGCAAAGCAAACAGCTACAGGTAAATGCGGGAACCAATAATACCACCAACAATGCGTCAGCTACGTCAACAAACCAGTTCTCTGAGCACGTGTTACGTACAACAACAAGCGTGGCGCCGCGCTCTGGCGTAGAAGCAGGCGATACGGTAACCGTAACCATCAACGTTGAAAATACAGGTACAGCTACCGCTTACGATGTTGAAGTGATCAGCAATGTAAATAGTGCTATTTTCACAAATGTAAACGCAGGAACAACTCCAACTGGGTTTACGTATGCACTTGAAAATACGTCTAGTGTAACCTATTCCGGTGCAGAGCTTGCTACGGGTAATAGCGTGCAGTTTACTTATACTGCTGATGTAAAAGCAGGTGCACAGACCGGTTCCTCATTTGAGATATCCGCACAAGCTACTGGTGATAGCCAAACTGGCGATCAAGCCGTTGAGCGTGATTCACAGTCAAGTAGCACAGATACCACTGCCACAAGAGCAATTTCAGCTGATAATATTACGTTGATAGCTTCTTCAGAAACCTTTACGAGTGACACCGGTACTCGTGAATCGGCTATTGGGGAAGTACTTACCTACGCGTTTACAACGGTCGTTCCAGAGGGACAGACACTAGAGACCGCTAATCAGGACATTATAGAAGTTATTTTGCCTGCCGGAATGGCCTACCAAACGGGCACCGCAAAAATTCGCGGAACATTTGACACGGGCTTTACGACTGCAAACGGCGTGTCAATTACTGCGTCAGATACAACTATTACCCCGGTTGTAAGTGGTCAGTCTGTTATCTTCGATTTGGGTGACATAACAAATAATGACAACGATGCAGGTGATGAAAGTATCACCGTTACACTTGGTGTACTTACCTTAAACACCAGTAATAATAACCGTACAAACAATAAAACGGTAACGGGTGAAGTTAACTATTTAAATGAAAGTAGCGCTAACCAAAGCAACAATGCGACGCAGAATGTTCGTATTGCGGAACCCAATTTAACAGCAACAAAGGCAGCATCGCCGTCAACCGTTGATGGTGGTAGTGAAGTAACCTTCACAGTCACGTTAACCAATACAGCTGGCTCTCGAGTTTCTCGCGCCTACGATTGGTACGTCAACGACAATGTACCTGCACGATTTAATACGGTTAGCTTGGTTAGCGCTACGCATTCAAGAGATGCGGGCATTGATGTATCATCCTGTGCGAGCATCACTGGGAACGAGCTAACGGTTGAGTCTGATAGTTGCGCGGTTAGCAATATTGATTACCTAGAAGCGGGCGAAAGCGTTACCGTTGTGTATACCGCTCAGGTCAATTTCGATATTGCGTTTGAAGAAACCGTAACCAATACCGTTTCAACCTCGGCAACGTCTTTGCCTGGTACATCAGGTACAGGGAATGCTACCCCAGGCGCAGCCGGTTCAGACAACGGCGAACGTACAGGTAGCGGCGCCAATAACGATTCAGGTCAGAACGTTAACGATATCGCTGATTCTGCTATGGCATCAGTTACCGCCAACGCGCCCACGCTTACGTTAACGACTACTGCAGCCGATGCTGCCATTGGAACTGTGGTTGATTTAACCGCAAGTTTCTCTATACCAACAGGTACGACAGACAACTTTGTTTATACGTTAGATCTTCCTTCAGGCTTAACGTATACCGGCGACGCCATTACCATTACAACGCCGGTGTCAGATTTCACCAGCACAAATACACCTAATACCACCCCGGCTCAAGGGACCGATCCGGTAGTATTGGATTTTGGTACTATCACCAACAGCGCTTCAACGTCTCAACAAGTTACCATCGCTGTACCTGTTGAAGTTGCCAATATCTTAGGTAACCAAGGTGGAACAACGCTTACCAGCACGGGTTCACTTAGCTATCAAGACGTAAGCACGCCGGCACCTTCTGCGAATGTTGACGTAGATGTTATCGAGCCGAATTTATCTATTACGCAAACCATTATCGCCGGTGCGACCTCTAGTGATAGTGGCGATACAGTAACGTACCGCACAGTGGTAACCAACACGGGGAATGCAGCAACTGCGTATGCAGTGACCTTTGAAGATGTAATGCCCGCTGAGTTATTGGGTGGGCCTGACGGCAGCGGTTCTGGTGTTACCTTCTCTGCGATAACGCTAACTAACCCGAGTGACGAGGCAGTATTAACCGGCACCAACACAGTGCTGTCTGCAAGTGATGTGAGTGAGATAACTACGACCAACACTGGCGATACGCTGTCGGTTGCAGCATTCGACCTTCCAGCTCTTGCGAGCGTTACCGTCGAATACAGCGTTGTAATGGCCAACGAAGCAAGCGCCGGTGAAACGCTGACTAATGCAGTTGAAGCAACCTATAACAGTCAATTAGACGGCAGTGGACGTAGTGGTGTAGATGGCACAGATGACGATGATGACACTGCGTTAAATAACTATCGTGAAACAGTTAATAGCAATGTAACGGTGGATAACACATTAGCTATTCAATCTGCACTTAATACCACACATAGCGATAATGATTTCGCAGTTGGCGAGTCGGTCTCTATTGATGCGCGTATCGATTTAGTGGAAGGCACAATTGGCGGTGTTTCTATTGTGAATACACTGCCTGCTGACATTCGTTTTGACAGTATTAGTATTAACAGCCCTGCGCAAATCAGCTATGACGGCGCGGCAACGGCTAGTGTTTCAGGCAACGATGTCACGGTTGATTTTGGCACTGTGAGTAATACCGCAGATGGCGATAGCACCAATGATTTCATCACAGTTACATTTACCGGTGTTGTAGAAAACGAAGTAGGTAATTCACAGGGCACAACATTAACGAATAGTGTAAATGCATCAGGCGGCGGCGAAAGTGCCGGACCATCTACCCTAGAGATTGATATCGTTGAGCCAAATCTAGACTCAACAATGACGCTTGATAAAGCCTCGGTATCGTTGGAGGATACCTTTACCCTAACTATTGACGTAGGTCACACCTCTAGTTTTGCCGACGCGTTTGAGACCACATTTAATGTATCGGTGCCTGATGGTCTTACTTATGTGGCTGATAGCTTCATGGGGCAAGGTGCGATAGATGATACGTCGCCTACGCTACTTGTTGTAGATATGGGCAGTATCACGCTGGTTGAAGGCAGCAAGCAAGTGACAATGCAGTTCACTGTAGATAGCGACGCTGACGTGGGTAATGCACTTTCAATTGGTTTGACCAATGGTGCATATAGCTCAATGAGCGGAGACATTGCTGACGAACGTGATTATAGCTTTGCTGATTCTATCAATGTGACTGGTGATGTTGCTGCCTTCATAGGCGCAACGCAGTCAGTTGTTCTATCTGACGATATCAATGGCAATGGATTTATTGATGCCGGTGATAAGGTACTGGTTACCTCAACGCTGACCAATGAAAGCGATAGTGCTACTGCTACCGACGTTGTATTCACCCATGGGATCCCAGCGAATACAAACTATGTAACAGGGTCTGCAACAACGACGAAAGGCACCCTTGATGACAATGCCGGCATTACGGTAAATGTTGGCGACATGGCATTTGGTGAATCTGAAACCATTTCTTTCGAGTTGCTTGTTGATGCCAATACGGCAAGTAATACGCTAATTTCAGTGCAGGGCAGTGTGGATTCATCCGACACAGTAGCAGAGCCAACTGACGCAGATGGTAATGATGTAAATGGTGACCAGGCAAACACCTTCAGAGTGGGCACACCAGCAAACACAGCAGATTTAGATATTACTCAGCTGGTACGTCTATCAACCGATGCTGATACCAATGATGTCATCAGTCCCAACGACACGTTAACTATTACGTACTTACTTGAAAATAAAGGAAGCCAAGCGCTATCAAATATTGCCTTAAATGACGCTATTCCCGCAGGTCTTACTTACGTCGCTAATTCGGTGCAGGTAAGCGGTGGACATACGGTTAGTGTAATAGGTAGTTCACTAAGCGCCGATTTTATCACGCTAGCAGCGGGCACCAGCGAAACGGTTTCTCTTGATGTTACCATCGACTCACCGCTGGTTGATTTCAACGGCAATACTGCAAACGAGAGTTTCTCGCTACAAGGTGAAGCAACCAGTGATGAAACCGACACTATCTATGCCGACAATAACCGTGCAGATAGCGATGGTTTCCAGCCGCTTACGTTCAGCGCATCAACGGGCGCAGGCACGCCAGAACTAGAGATTATTCAATACTATGAACTTGTTAACGATGTAGACGGTGATGGGGTTGTTGACCCAGGTGACAGCGTACGCGTTTACACCGTGGCAACCAATCAAGGTTCAGCGACTGCAGAAAACGTGTCCTTTACTCAGCCGGTTAATGCGGACCAAAGTGTAGTGGCAAATACTGCCGTTACCAGCCAAGGTGTTGTGGTAAGCGAAACGCCGTTTGACGTAAACGTGGGCGGAATTGCGCCAAGTGAAACGGTTACTGCTTCTATCGTGCTAACGCTAGATGCTAATGTGGCTGACAACACCGTATTCTCAACGCAAGCTCTGTTCAGTGGTGACAATCTTGGCGCTAACCAGTTAAGTGACAACGACAGTAACGCCACCGATGGTGAGAATGCGTTGCTTATTCCGGTTACTTCACAAGTGCAAACCGTATCTGCGCCAACCTTTGCCCTTACTGATACCAGTGATGGTGGTACATCTGATAACAATTTTGTACAGGGAGAAACACTAACGCTTACACAAACTGTTACAGTACCTAAGGGGACAACAGACGATTTGAGCTTAAGCGTTACGTTACCTGCCAATATTTCACTGGTCGCTGGGGCGGGCGAATTAGCTCGTACCTTCAATACCGGCCTTTCTTCAGGTGTGAATCCGTCAAATATTAACAGTACTGCTAGCGGCACAGCGGTTAATGTGACCGGAAATATTAGCGTGTCTGACAATACGCTAACGCTTGATTTAGGCAGTATTGTAAATAGCGATAATGACGGTGACACCGAAACCTATGTGTTCAGTGTTGAACTAGACACCAGTGCGGTAGTGCCTAGTGCGGCTACCCAAGATTTAACCATTTCTTCTACGCTTAGCTACGTTGATGGGTCAGCTCAGCCTCAGTCAATTAACGCTAACGACGTGACGGTAATTTTGCTCAACCGTGTACCCGCTGCAAATGACGATAGCTTCACGGTAGATGAAGATACAACCAGCAATACGTTAGCGGCCCGCAGCAATGATAGCGACGCAGACAACGGTCAAAGCATCAGCATTACCTCTGTAGCTACGCCAAGTAATGGCGGCACGGTAACCACAGATGGCGCAAACTTAATCTATACACCGGCGGCTGATTTCTTCGGCGCCGAAACCGTGCAATACACCCTTACCGATAGCGCGGGTGGTAGCGACACTGCCACTGCAACATTCACGGTCAACAATGTTCAAGATGCACCTGTAGCACAGGCCGATTCAGCCAATACCACTGAAGACACGCAAGTGACAGTGAATGTACTGGCAAATGATTCCGATGTGGATGGCGATACACTGTCTATCACGGCGGCTAATTCTAGCAACGGTGCGGTTTCGTTTGCAGGAAGCAACATCACTTTCACGCCAGCACAAGACTTTAACGGCCCTGCGCTTGTGTCCTATACCATTACTGATGGAAATGGCAACAGCGATAGCGCGAACCTGACGGTAGATGTGCAAGCAGATAACGATGCACCGGTAGCCGCAAACGATAGTGCAAATACTAACGAAGACTCCAACGTAATTGTTGATGTGCTAGCCAACGACAGTGACGTAGATGGCGATACGCTAAGTGTTACTGCGGTGTCGGCAAGTTCAGGGGCGGCGTCTGTAAATGCAAATGGCGACGTACTTTATACGCCACCTGCCGATTTCAATGGCCCTGTTACACTTAATTACACGGTTTCTGACGGAAACGGCGGAACCGATTCGGCTTCTGTATCGGTGACGGTTAATGCGGTAAATGACGCGCCAGTAGCGAACCCTGACTCAGGGACAGTGAACGAAGATAGCAGCGTAACTATTGATGTGCTGACTAACGACACTGACGTTGACGGCGACACCCTTTCTATTACCAATGCAACATCGCCAAATGGTTCAGTAACCTTTAGCGGAAACAATATTACCTTTACACCTACGGCCGACTTTAATGGCGCAACAACCGTAACTTATACCATCAATGATGGCGCAGGTGGCACGGGATCAAGTACGGTGACGATTAATGTTACTAACGTCAATGATGCACCAGTGGCAAGCGATGACGCGGCCAGCACTAACGAAGACACGGCGGTAGTTATTAACGTATTGGCTAACGATACCGACATTGATAACGATGCATTAAGCGTTTCGAGTGTATCGGCAACCAATGGTAGTGCAGTAGTTAATGGTGACGGTAATGTGGTGTTCACCCCAGCGGCAGATTACAACGGCAATGCAACAGTGGCCTACACGGTAACAGACGGAAACGGCGGCAGTGACAATGCGTCGGTGTCTGTAGCTATTGCCGCGGTTAACGACATCCCAATCGCTAATCCAGATACCGCAAGTGTTAATGAAGATGAGTCGGTTAGCATTAATGTAGTTGCTAACGATACCGATGTTGACGGCGACACCTTAAGTGTAGCGAACGCCTCTGTTACAGCCGGTAGCGTGCAGGTTGTGGGTAATCAGGTGAACTACACGCCAGACGCTGACTTCAACGGCAGCGCCACTATTACTTACACCATCGAAGATGGTACGGGCGGCAGCGCTAACTCAACGGTGGCTGTGACGGTTGTAAACGTTAACGATGCCCCCGTTGCGAATAACGACACAGCTAGCGTTGATGAAGACAGCAGCGTTGTGGTTAACGTCATCGCAAACGATACAGATGTAGACAACGATACCCTTGAGTTAACCGCGGTTAATGCAAGTACTGGTACGGCAACCATTAATAGTGATGGTAATCTTTTGTATACGCCAGATGCCGACTACAACGGTGCTGCAACAGTGACGTATACCGTTTCTGACGGAAACAGCGGCTCTGACTCAGCAACAGTGTCAATTACGGTAAACCCGGTAAATGACAATCCGGTAGCAGCTGCAGATACGGGGAATGTACAGGAAGACGAAACGGTAATTATTAATGCGCTAGCGAACGACAGTGATATTGACGGCGACACGTTGCAGCTGTCGGCTGCAAGCAGCAGTCAAGGCACTGCAACCATTACCGGCGATAACACGCTTAGCTTTACGCCAAGTGCCGACTTCAACGGTACAGCCACGATTTCCTATAGTGTATCTGATGGCGCTGGTGGTAGCGCGTCATCAACAGTCACCGTTACGGTTGCGCCAGTTAACGACGCACCAGTAGCTAACGATGACGCCGAAAAAGTTACCGAAGATTCGAGCGTCACGCTTTCTGTATTGGAAAATGATACCGATGTAGACAATGACACGCTGAGCGTGACTTCTGCTAGTGCGTCTGAGGGTACTATTACAGTTAACGCTAATAACAGTGTGACGTATACACCACCTGCTGATTTTGATGGGGCGGCAACGGCCACCTACACTATTTCAGATGGAAATGGTGGAACGGCAACAGCCAGTATTAGCTTTACGGTAGAAGGCGTGAATGATGCACCTATCGCTTTGGATGACACCGCGGTTGTTGATGAAGACGCTTCAGTAACAGTAGCTGTTCTCGCCAATGACTCTGATATTGATGAAGATGTACTTTCGGTCTCGGCAGCCTCATCAGCACAGGGTAGCGCAGTGATCACGGCAGATAGCCAGGTTACTTTCTCGCCTAATGCTGATTTTAATGGCGAAGCGACAGTGTCATATACGGTAAGCGATGGTAATGGTGCCACTGATACAGCAACGGTCACTGTTACCGTTAACCCGGTTAATGATACACCGGTAACGGTGGATGATACGGCCACCGTCGAGGAAGATGGCTCTGTTGTTACCGACGTGCTTGCGAACGACTCAGACATTGACGAAGACGTGCTGACTATTTCAGACGTAACCGTTGACGAAGGTTCAGTGGCTATTCAAGGCGGCCAAGTAAGCTACACACCAGATGAGAACTTTAACGGTACAGCAACCATTACCTATACGGTTTCTGATGGCAATGGAGCAACAGCAACAGGTACGCTTGTTGTAACGGTTAGCGCTGTTAACGATGCACCTACTCTTGCTGATTTCACTGCGGCAACGAATCAGAATGAAGCGCTAACCATCGATGTTATCGCAAACGTTGAAGATGTAGATACAGAAGATACACATACTATCGTAAGCGCCACATCGTCGGACGGCACGGTTGAAGTCGTTGACGGCAAACTTGTTTATACGCCGTCTGAAGATTATTCCGGTGAAGTAACCATCGACGTCTGTATTCAAGATGCCGAGGGCGAAGAGGCTTGTGCGCGTATTACCGTTACCGTGGTATATACAAATATTGGTCCAGTAGTTGAAGATCTTGAATTCACCATTCAAGAAGGGGATAGCCTACCTCTCACACTAACGGGCACCGACGCAGACGAAGACGTGTTAACGTTTGAACTGGTGACGTTGCCAACCGGTGAAGTGTTAGGCTCTGCCCCTTCTTTACTGTACGTCACCCCAGAAAATTACAACGGTACGGTACTGTTCAGCTACAAAGCCAACGACGGTCAAGAAGACTCGAATACCGCCAATATCACAGTAAATGTGGTGGCCGTGAACGATGCGCCAGTGGCTGTTGCCGATTCAGCTTCTACATTAGATGACGCAGCTGTAGAAATTGACGTACTAAGCAATGACTTCGACGTTGACGGCGATGCGTTGTCAATTCTTGGAGCAGCAACTGATAGTGGCAGTGTTGAAGTTAAAAATGGGGTACTTGCCTTTACCCCTGCACTTGGAACACAAGGCGATGTTCAAATTACTTATACTATTACCGATGCAAGTGGTGCAACATCGCAAGCAAATGTAATAGTTACCGTTACTGCCTCTGAGCAAACCGCTCAAACTTTCCCAGTAGTTGAAGCGCCGGCTGATATTGAGGTTGATGCAACAGGTTATTTAACGGAAGTTGTTATTGGTAATGCTACAGCTGTAGACACGAATGGTAACGCAATACCTGTAACCTTATTGAACGGGCAAACTCGTTTCACTCCAGGGCTGCATACCGTTTACTGGCAGGCAACTGATGGCGAAGGCAATACGACAACGGTTAGTCAAACTATCCGCGTTAATCCTCAAGTGTCATTAAGTGATGATGTGATTGTAACCGAGGGTGGTGCAGCGAGTTTTGATGTACTGCTAAGCGGTAATGCACCTAGTTACCCAGTAACAGTGAGCTATACCGTTTCAGGTACTTCAGATGCTAACGATCACGACTTGATCACTGGCGCTATCACTATTGAAAGTGGCACACAGGCAACCGTTAAATTCAATGTCATTCCAGACACAATTACTGATGACGGTGAAACGGTAGTTGTGACGTTAGATACCAACGCGAATATTGGAGAAAAAGCGTCTCATACTACGACAATCGCAGAAGCACCAGTAGCTCCGATTCTAGCGCTGTCAGTTGAGCAAGCTAACACTGCAACGTTAACTGTTGGCCAAAATGATGGCTTAGTCGACGTCCTAACGGCTATCAGTCACACCAATCCTGCCGCTGATTTTATCTACGACTGGAGTAAATCAGCACCTGAACTTACTAATGTCTCAAGTGATGATGGCGTATTTACATTCGACCCTGCTTTATTAGCGCCAGGTGTTTATGCGGTGACGGTACTAATAGCAGACAGTGAAAATCCAGTGCTTGTTACTTCACGCACAATTTACATTGAGGTGGTAGAAACCTTACCCGAGCTTACTGGTGCAGATACCGACGGTGATGGCCTGCCGGATAATATTGAAGGCACAGGTGATGTCGACTTAGATGGTGTACCTAATTACTTAGACAGCATCGCGCTATGTTCACTTGCGCCAGAAGTTGCAGGAGAAAGCGCGCAATATCTTGTTGAAACAAACGCTGGTGCATGTGTAAGCGCGGGTGAATACACTCGTGGCACTTCAAATGCTGGCGTATTGCTACTTGCTGATGACAGCGTTGTGACAAACCGCATTCCAACAGACACAGAAGCAAACAATGTAGGTGGCCTGTTTAACTTCGACGTCGTGAGTAGTCAGTCTAATCAAGCACAGTTCGATGTGGTTATTCCACAGCGAAATGCCGTGCCAGAAGACGCATTTGTGCGCACTTGGACTGCTGAACGAGGTTGGTTCGATGTGATTGCAGACGGCGACGCAGTAATGTACTCAGCGCCAGGCGCGCCAGGTTTCTGCCCTAACGTTAATAGTAACACTTGGCAAGAAGGCCTTGTTGCAGGTAGCTGGTGCGTGAAGCTGACCCTAACGGATGGCGGAAGTTACGATGCTGACGCTACAGCCAATGGCGCGGTTAGCTTTGTTGGTGGAGTAGGCACATTTGTTAATGGCAATACACTTCCTGACGTTCAAGATGATCAGCTGGCTATTAAGCTTAACGAAGCGGTAGAGGTTGACGTACTGGCCAATGACACAGATGCAGATGGCGATGCGCTTACGCTTACCTCAGTATCGGCTGATTTTGGAACGGCAAATATTGTCGATGGATTAGTGTCATACACGCCACCTGAAGGTTTCGTAGGCACAGTGACGGTTACTTATACCGTGTCAGACGGTATGGGCGGCACGGTAAGGGGTACCTTGGTGCTAACCGTTGCCGAGAACAATATCCCTGTTGCCAATGATGACAGCTTTACGTCTCAAGAAGACGAGTCGGTAACCTTGGATGTGTTGTTTAACGATACCGATGAAGACGGTGATACGTTAACCATTAGCGAAGTAACAGCCTCAACCGGCAATGTAATTTTACTGCCAAGCGGTGAGTTAAGCTATCAAGCACCTGCTAACTTTAACGGTGTGGTCACTATCGACTACACCATTTCAGATGGTCATGGTGGAACTGATACAGCGCAGGTAACCCTAACTATCGCTGCGGTGAACGATGCCCCTGTTGCAGTTGATGACACTGCGAGTGTTACCGAAGATGGCAGTGTTACAGTAACCGTACTAACAAACGATAGCGACATCGACGGCGATGTACTAACGGTAACAATGGCAAGTACCGACAACGGCACTGTGGTTATTAATACCGGCACTACGGTTACCTATACGCCTGAGGCCAATGCCAATGGTGAAGCAACTTTCACCTACACTATCAGTGATGGCTTCGGGGGGACTGACACCGCGACGGTAACGATGGTCATTGTTGCCATTAATGACGCGCCAGTAGCAAATAACGACCAAGCTAATGTAAGTGAAGACAGCAGTGTAATTATCAATGCACTTGCCAATGACGCTGACATTGACGGCGATACGTTGATCATCACGGATGCAACGGCTAATTCGGGCACGGTAACCATCGGCAGTGAAGGCAACATTGTTTACACGCCGCTACCTAACTTTGTTGGAACGGCGATCATCACCTACACCATTTCAGATGGGAATGGCGGTGAAGCGACTGCGCAAATTACGGTGACGGTTGAAAATGTAAATGATGCTCCGACTCTTGAAGGTGCGGAAGTATCTACTAACCAAGACACGCCGCTCAGCATCAATGTGTTAAATGACGCCACTGATATTGACGGCGATACGTTAACTATTGCTAGCGCCGAAGCCACAAACGGCACCGTAGAAATCGTCAATGGCGTTGTAACATTTACGCCTGCAGATGGTTTCCACGGCACGGCCACCATTACGGTATGCGTAGCAGACCCGTCGGGTGTGCAAGCGTGTGCGACCTACACGGTAACGGTAATCGACACTAACGATGCCCCTGTTGTGTTGAACCTAACCTTCACGATGGAAGAAGATGCGACTCTGCCCATTCAGCTTCAGGGAAGTGACGCAGACGGCGATGCGCTAACCTACCAGCTGGTAACATCTCCAGACGGTGAGCTTGTTGGTCGTTTACCTAATGTGTTGTACGCGCCGGACGCGGACTTTAGCGGCACAACTACATTTACCTTTACAGCAAATGACGGTGAAGAAACTTCTAATGTAGGCACGGTGACCATCAACGTAAATCCAGTGAACGACGCGCCGGTTGCCCGGGATGATGCAATCAGCTTGGGGAACTACAATCCTGCAGAAATTGATGTACTAGCCAACGATTCTGATGCAGACGGGGATACGCTTCGTATTATTGGTGCGCGCGTTGAGTTAGGTGATGTTTCTTGGTCAGACGATTCGCTTACCTATACACCACTTGAAGGCTTCGTAGGTGAAATCGTTATCGACTACACCATCACCGACCCTCAAGGCGAGGTAGCTCAGGCATCGGTACTGGTAGATGTAATGCCAGATGACTTGGCCGATCGCCCGGTTATTGAAGTGCCAGAAGACGTGTTCGTAGATGCCAATGCGCTATTTACCAAAATTGACCTTGGCGTAGCCTCGGCGGTCGATAAATTTGGTAATCCATTGCCTGTGTCATTGGTTGATGGGCTAATTTTCTATGAGCCGGGTAATAATACGGCTTATTGGCAAGCGACTGACGAAGACGGCTTAACCTCTGTGGCAAGTCAGGCCGTACGCGTACGTCCTCTGGTTTCCATCACTAAAGATCAAGTTGTACTGGAAGGCCATGAAGTAGAATTTGGTATTCACTTAAACGGCACGTCACCGGTTTATCCGCTAGAAATTCCATTTACGGTAAGCGGTACGGCAGACAGCGGCGATCATGACTTAGTCGATGGCATCATTGTGATGGAGTCGGGTAGTGATAAAACGGTGAGCTTCAATGTTTTCCCTGATGCGGATATTGAAGGGACTGAAACCATTATTATCGAGCTTTCAGATGTGTTGAACATAGGTAACAAATACATTCACGAAATAACTATCCGTGAAGATAACGTGAACCCAGATGTTGACCTGTTTACCGAGCAGGACGGCGAGTCAAGAATTCTGGTTATTCCTACAGGCTCTGACGTGTTGGTAACCTCTCGAGTTGACCACCCAGACCCAACCAACGAGTACGAGTTTGTTTGGACATCACTGGATGCAGGTATTGCTGATAGCGATAACGTGAATGACACCTTTACGTTTGACCCAAGTGGTCTAGAGATTGGTGTGTACCGAATCCGTGCAACGGTCACCGACGCAGATGACACAGCCTTCACAGACTCGGATACTTTGTATATTCAAGTAGTGGATGCACTACCATCGCCTACTGAACTTGATAGTGATGGTGACGGTGTGCCGGATATTGTGGATGGTCTTGCCGATAGCGATAGAGACGGTATTTTAGATTACCTAGATCCAACGCCTGAATGTAATGTGCTCCCGCAAGAAGTGGCGTTTGTTGACGGCTACATGGTAGAAGGCGATCCAGGCGTTTGCTTGCGCTTAGGTAACTTCTCTGTAAGTAGCGAGCTCGGTGGCGCGAAAATCATAAATGGTGATATTGCGGGGGATGATGACATCGTTCCTGATCCAGAAGCGACAAACATCGGCGGCATTTTCGATTTCATCGCCTATGGTCTGCCTGAAGCGGGTCAAACACTGAATATTGTGATGCCGCAGCTTAAGCCAATACCTGCAAATGCGGTGTACCGTAAGTTTACGCCTGAAAATGGCTGGGTAACGTTTACTGAAAACGCAAACAACCGTTTATGGTCAGTTCAAGGTGAGCCGGGCTACTGTCCTCCGCCGGGCGGCGACTACTGGACCGAAGGGCTAACCGAAGGGCACTGGTGTGTGCAGCTCGAAATTCTAGATGGTGGCGTTGATGATGACGACGGTTTGGTGAACGGTACGATTGTTGACCCAGGTGGTGTAAGCGTATTGTTCAACGGCAATACTCAGCCGGTGGCTACCGATGATGCCGTGACTATCATTGTCGATGAGTCTGTAACTATTGATGGCTTAAACAATGATTCAGACCCTGACGGTGACGACTTGCGCATTACATCAGCGACAACGACCTTTGGCACTGTTGAGATCATTGGCGATACCATCGACTATACACCGCCACTTGGCTTTATCGGTGAGGTGATAGTTAACTATGGTATCAGTGATGGTAATGGAGGTTCAGACCTAGGTGCAATCACGGTAACTATTATTGGCAATAATCCTCCCGAGGCCGTCGATGATGCCGTATCAATAGATGTGGACCAACCTGTAACGGTAGATGTGCTTGCCAATGACTTTGATGAAGACGGCGACAACATTCGTGTGGTAAGTGCTGAGGCGTCTATAGGTAGTGTGTCAGTTAATCCTGACAATACGCTGACCTTTACGCCGCCTGCAGCATTTACAGGTAATGCAGTAGTAACTTACGTTATTGAAGATACGCAAGGTGGCACGAGTGAAGGTAGGCTAACCATTACCGTCGAGCCAGTGACGGTCAGAATTGAAAACTCTGGCGGCGGCGGTAGCTTCAATGCTGTACTACTATTGTTGCTTGCATTTGTATTGACACTGCGCCGCACTGTAGCGGCGCAAAGAAAGGGAGTAAAAGTGTGATTTCGATAGAGATGACAACTAGGTTGAAGCTAAAGGTAATTGGTTTGGGAATGTTGAGTACGGTGTTTTCTTCTGCGCTAATGGCACAGGAAAGCAGCGGTGAGCGCGATCTATTTCCACTTTTAGCAAGTAAAACGCAATGTCTGTCAGACGACGACGCAGCACGACTTATGGTTGAGCGTGAAAAGTGTACGGCTAACCAGTTTTTTATTGGTGCAAGTTGGGGCTCTGCGTCAGGCGACTTTAAAGAGAGTGATGTACAGCAAGAAGCGGCTGATTTGGGCTTTAATGTATTTGATATCGATATCGACGATACGAGAAGCGCGTGGAAAGCGGTAGTAGGAACAAATATTTCCGAAAATACCTTTATCCAGCTTGGCTATACTGACCTTGGCGACGTGTCTGCAGCTTTTTCTACTACAACGAATGAACCTTCACGCTTTTTCGGCGAGACATCTCGTATTCGTCCTACTTCGGTGGATGGATATACGCTAAGCGTTGCTTACCAATTCCTTCGACACGAAAATTGGTATTTGCACGCACACCTAGGGCTCTATTTTTGGCAAGGCGATTATGACTCGCTAGACGTGTTTGAAGATGAAACGCTTTTACAGGACCTCAATGACGAAGGCACCGACCTTTACTATGGTGTCGGCGCTAACTGGCGCATTAGTGGTGAATGGACGGCCTCTATTGAATACGAACGCTACGATATCGACAACAATTCAACGGATTTAATCTCTTTAGGCGTCAACTACCTATTTTAGATTGAGGGGGCATTTTGCCTCCTTTCTAATACCTTTCTCCCCAATATTGCATGCTTTATTAGCCATAAGTTGTTATCGTTACGCATTTAGTGGTTCCTTCCAAGGAAAGTTCGCTTTCTTCCATTTCTCGGCGCAAGGCAATGCAACAGAAAACAAACATGCAAGAAACACAGCTTCACAACTGCGAAGATGAAGCTATTCATCTTATCGAAAGCGTTCAAAGTTTCGGTTACGTTATCGCGATAAATCCCGATACCAAAAAAGTACAAGTATTCAGTGAGAATATAAAAGATTTATTCAAAGTAGAGATTGTTGCAGGTGAAACGCTTGTTACCGAACTCATTGATATTCCTTCTCCGGATGCGCCCACATTTAAAACTATTCACAATGCGTTAAAAGGCGAAAGTGTTCGCCATGCTTATCAGTGGAAGTTTGCAAAAAATGCATTGTGGCTTGATAACTGGGAGAAAGAGGGCAGCGGTGTAGCCTTCGACTCTAACGGGCTATTAGTGATAGAGCTAGAGCCAACCCCGCAGCTAAGTTATGAGGCCGCGCAGCAGTGGGTGCCGATGGATGTTGATATTCGCGCGCTACTACCTAACGTCGATGATAAAGAGTCGATTGGCGATGTTGCAGATGCAATAGCGAAGGTATTTAAACAGTATATCGGCTTCGACTCGGTAATGGTCTATCAATTTGATGATGCATATTGCGGGGAGGTCATAGGTGAAGCTTGTGAATCAATTTCTCGTTCATTTAAGGGGTTAAAGTTTCCTGCCTCTGACATTCCTAAACAAGCGCGCGAACTCTATCTGAAAAACCGGGTGCGATGTGTATTTGATGTCGAGGAGCAGCCTACACCATTGCAGCCCTCAATACTCGAAGCCGAGCGCCCGCCATTAGATTTGTCTATGTCCATGGTGAGGTCTGTCTCTCCTGTTCATATCGAATACTTAAAAAATATGGGCATACGCTCTTCATTTTCTGTGTCGTTAGTATTTGAGGGTAAACTATGGGGCTTGCTAGCATGTCACAACAGTGAGCCTAAGTACATCGATCAAAAGAAACGCTTAGTGTGTGAGTCCCTTGGACACCTTTATGCTTGGCAAATGCACACCAAAGCACTTCACACTAGAAAAGAGCAGTTCCAGATGCGCCAGCGAAAGCTGAACAATATCGTGCATCAACTTACATCTTACTCTAATCCGCTTGAGGCTATTTCTCAAAAAGAAACCGCTTTACTCGACGTGGCTGATGCCTGTGGTATGGCGGTAATTACGCCAACGGGTAATTACTATGTGGGTAAAACCCCGTCAGAGAAAACCCTTACTCAGCTACTCAATAAATACTCAATTATCGACTCTGAGCAGTCGTTAGCAGTAAATCGTTTAGCCAATGAAGTGTCGGATGATTGTGCTTTAAATGGTATACGGGGTATGTATATCTCCTGCGTGTCGGCTAAGCTTGGGTACTTCACAGTGTGGTTCCGTGAACAGCGCGATAAAACAATTCGTTGGGCCGGTAAAGATGCGGCGAAAAAAGACGTTGGAAAGTCGCTTACACCACGCAACTCTTTCGACATGTATTTGCAGAGTGTGGCTGATGAGTCAGTCGAGTGGAGTGAAGATGACAAGCTGATTATAGAAGGGTTTGATCATCTATTTATCCCTTATGCGCTTAGCTTGAAAGCCTCATTGGACAAACAGATAAGTAAGCTAGAAGAGCTAGATAAAGCCAAAGATCAGTTTCTGGCGAGTATATCTCACGAACTGCGCTCCCCGCTGAATTCTATTGTAGGTTGGACAGACTTAGCGCTAATGGATGTATCAAACGTCGACAGAATGACAGATGCATTAGGGGTGATTAAGCGTGCTGCTTCTACACAAGCTGCGCTTATCAATGACATTCTCGACTTGTCGCGCATTATTTCAGGAACGATGAAACTGAGCACCCACTCTTTGAATATCGCTTCTTCTATCTCAGAGGTAGCGAAATCGTTTGAAGCGGGGTTTGCCAGTAAGAATATTCAGCTATCTATTAGCTGTGAAGATGAGCATACTCAGATTTTAGGCGACAACTTACGTATTAAGCAGGTAATTAACAACCTATTGAGCAACGCGCTTAAATTTACTTCCAAAGGCGGTACGGTACACGTACGCGGTAGGAGGGACCATTCCAATTATACTTTGCGTGTAAAAGATAATGGGAAAGGAATGACTCAGGAGCAAGTAGCCCATGTTTTTGAGCGTTTTTACCAAGGCAAAGACTCGCATAACAAGCACGGCTTGGGGCTTGGTTTATCAATTGTCAAAAGCTTGGTGGAGATGCACGGCGGCGAAATTCAAGCCCACAGTGATGGACCCAATACAGGCACCAGTTTCAACATTACGCTACCTATCGCTCCGTTAAGCTTGCACGATGATATCGTTGAGACCAAGAATACTGAAATTAGCGATTTGACTGAGTCACTGCGTTTAAATGGCCTTCGAATTTTGGTTGCCGAAGACGAACAGGACGCGCGCGACTTCATAAAACTATTTTTAGAATCTAATGGCGCTCGAGTAAACGTGGTGAAAAACGGGCTGCTGGCGTGGAAAGAGCTGAACGACATGCCTGAAGCCTTCGACTTATTGCTCTCTGATATCGGTATGCCTGAATTGGACGGCTTGGGGTTGGTATTGAAAATGCGCGCTAGCCAAAATCCTGAAATTGCCAAGCTAAATGCTGTAGCGCTAACCGCCTATGCATATACATCAGACAGAGTTAAAGCGCTTAAAGCAGGCTTTAGCAACTATGTTTCTAAGCCAGTGGACGGGGAAGAGCTACTGACTATTTTAGAAATGTATATGCCCGAAACTTCCAATTTGTGACAAAAAAACATTCGCGAACAACCACTACCAGCGTTGCAGTAACCGCTGGTAGGTGGTTTTGTCTAACTGCGACTCTTGCTTAACTGGGCTTTTCTGTATGTTAAGTGCAGCCTTAGCCTCATCAAATGAGTCAAAAACTTCACCATCAATGTAGAACACGCTGTCATCTGAGATAGGTTTACCGTCTAACGAATAGGCGGTGCTTAGTAAATCTGATGCCGTAGTAATACTACTGTGACCAATAAAGTCGGCCGTACCGTCATTGTTTACGTCTTTTGTTAACCACGCGATGGCAAGAGGCTTGTTAAACTCACCGCTAATTTGCATTGCTGAAACGATTTTATTAAATTGCTTCACCAAACGTTCGGCATTTTCCACGTTTTTATTTATCGCTAACTGAAACCCCGTTTTAGCTAAAGGCTTGGCCGAGTAATGTAAGGTTTCCTCGTTATCGTTTGCTAGTAAAATATTAAGCTCACGGGCAAGTAACTGCGTTGTAATAAGGAACGGTGCCCGGTCGTCCGCTAGTTGGCGGAAGGCGTCGAATGTACTGGGGTTACGCGACCATTTTATGTTTTTAAGTAACCTAAATGAAGGCGTATTAGCAAAGCGATTTTCAATAGCTACCCGGTTATCTTTCAAGTGGGGGAATAACCTGACTTCTTCAACGTCGGGACTCTTGCTCACAGCGTACAGGTAAATAGGCAGATAAATGTCAGAAAGTACCAAGTGGCTGGTGGTTTCCCCTAAATCTACAAAAGCGAATTCACCATCGACTTTGCCGGTAAGTACCGAACTGCCTAAAAATGCGCTGCGCATAACCCGTAGTTCAACATCAAGGTTAGCCTTTTGAAATATCGCTGCTAAGAGTGCATTAATTCTGGCGGGCTCTCCATCATCGCTGATATAGGTTTCAAAAGATGACGCGGCGAGCGTAAGGGGTGCTGCGTGAAGTGTAAACGTGTGAGAAAAATAAAGCGCACAGCTAAGCCCTAGTGTACCTAAGGTTCGAGTAAAACGAGTAAACGGGAACGCGCTGAATTTACCCAAAAAAATCTCCCTACTGCCATTATGCATTTACTACACTGTAATGCAGTTAAGCACTTTATTCCAATAAAGAGATAAAGCTTTAAATTAACAAAACTTAAGCAGCATCAATATTTTGCATATTGAAGTGCTTAAGTTTCAGAACCCGAGCGTTAAGTGTGCTTATTCACCAAAACTTCCGGCTGGGCCCGGATACACCACCACGCTTTCAACACCATCTTTGTTGACGCTGGCAACACCAAAGAAGTAGTTGTCTATAACAACGTTCTCAAGCGTCGCTTCGGTTACGTTGCCCACGTATTTGCTGTATTCCCAATTTGGTGCATCAGTATGACGCCAGTATATTTTATACCCTTTTAACTGCGGGTTTTGTTCGGTATCTAACGCATCCCATTTAAGGGTAGTAGAAGGCTGCACAGCGCCAGCAATTTCCACATTAGCGGGTGGGTTTGGAGCCCATGCCATGGCCGCAAGCGATACCGCATTAAGTCCTGTGAGTTTGGCTGCATAATCGAAGTTTATGCCGTCAAGGGTGTCGCCGTAGGCTATACCGTCTTCTACGCGCAGGTCCTGATGCTGACGGGTATAGTTTTCGTTGGTTTCCATAATACGAATACCCGGATAACCCAAATCGTTAAACGGGCGATGGTGGCCGCCACGACCAAATCGGTCTAAGCGATAAATCACCATGGTATCTAAGTTCTCAATATACTTATCGGCAATTTTATCAATGTAGCGGGCAAGGTTACGGCTAGGCGAGTCAACTTCGCCGCCCGTGAAGCGACGCATGCGCGCTTCTTTTTCTGTTTCAGTTACGCGAGTACCTTCAGCAAAAATACGGGCAGTGGTGTTGTTAATAACACCGTTAACGCCTTCGATATTGCCAATCATGTCGTTATTTAGCACGGCTTTGATTCGCCAGCCGTCTTCTTTGGCTTGCTTCGCCATAATGCGCCCGCCAAATAAACCTTGTTCTTCACCGGCTAGCGCGGCATAAACAATGCTGCCGTTAAACTTGTGTTTCGATAAAACGCGCGCGGCTTCAAGGGTACCCGCAACACCAGAAGCGTTGTCATTTGCACCCGGTGAATCAGACGTGAAATCCATTACATCAGACACCCGCGAGTCGATATCGCCAGACATGATCACGTAGCGATCTGGGTCGGTCGTACCGCGCTGAATAGCAATGACGCTTACCACTTCAACAGGGTCGGGAATACGCTTTTCACCGCTGATTATCTCTGACTGATAATACACCTCTAAACAACCCCCGCACGCGGCGGAAATTTTATCAAACTCAGACTTTATCCAGCGCCGTGCCGCGCCTATGCCACGGGTATCCGACTCGGTTTCAGAAAGGGTGTGACGAGTGCCAAAGTTGACCAGCGTAGTAATGTCTTTTTCGATATTTTCGGCAGAGACGTTTTTGGCTATATCGTAAAGTGCTTGCTGCTGTTCGGTATCAGCAAAAACTGTAGTAGATAATGTTAGTGCAATTGCGGGAGCAATTTTGCGTAACAAAAGGTTTGTAAGATAACAGGACTGTGACTTATTCATTGTTTTCTCCATGTTTTTGCAAAGACCATACTGAATACGACGAAAATGGACAATGAATATCGATGTAATTAACTTTATTTAAGAGGAACACAATATATCGGCACGTAGCATTACGTGCCGATATATATTTACCGTTTACAAGACTTAGGCCTATTTAAAAATCGAAGTAAACAATACCGTAGGCGGTAACATCATCACTGTTAAGTGACTCAAGGTAATCAGTCGTGCTTTGCACATCATAAGCTTCTAGTGATATGTAACCCGACGCTGGCTCTTCATCGAAATTAAAGTTCGACGATAAGGGAAAATCGACGCCCTCAATTTCTAAGCTATCTAAAATTGCAAGAGAACCCTCACTAGGGGTGGTTAGTTGGAAGAAATAGAGACGATCATCAAAAGAATTATTTCCAGACATGGTAACGGTGACAGAGTCAGCACCTAACGCTGATAGGTCATAACTTTCATCATCAAAGAATGTTGAAACTTGTTGGGAAAATAAGTCGTAAGACATCAATGATAAGTCTAATGACTCAGTGTGGGTTGAAGGTACTGTTACCTCAGCCCCTGTATAGATAGATACTTGTATATCTGTGCCTTCGCTACTGAAGCTGTCGAACTCAACATTGTAAGCATCGATATACGTTTCAGGTGTGTCAAAGATAGGGACTGAAGGTGAAAGTTCCGTAACATCCCAAACTCGCACATTATCAGCATAGTGTAGCCAGTCATCTTTTCGGCCGCGTAGTGAAACGCGCAGACTTGAGTCACTGTTAACGTTATTATTGAGCACCGAAAAAGGTACTTTTCTTACAAGCTCTGCATCACTTACTACAACTGTTTCGTCAAAACTGTAGTCACTAAGAACAGCAGTGTAATAGGTTTTTGCAGGTTCTTCCTGTGCACTGGTTAGCGTAAGGGCAATGTCTGGCCACTCTCCGCCAATAGAGCGACAGACATAAGCTTCAGCCAATCCATCTGTGTCATTGATATCGAAAATATCAGCCGATGTTGTGGTAGAAACGACAACGCTGGCCATAGGCGACGCAACGGGAACGTTACTAATATCGAATGTTACGTTGTTACACTCGCACGAGTCTTCATTGGCGAAGCCTTCAGCGATAATGCGTGTGTTTTTTATTTTATCGGCAGTGATGTCTACGTAGGTATGAACGCGAGGATAGGCAGTTTCTCCCCAATAACCTACACTTAGCATTGTGTAGGTTGCTACACCGGCATAATCGATGGCGATATTACCTTCATCATCAGCTTCATAGACAGCCGCTACTGCACCGCTGTTATCATGGCGAACGACCATAGCTTCAGTTTGAGGTATTATCTCACCGCATGAATTAAAGTAATTTGCACTAACCACATATTCGAAGTTTGAAGTTGGTGGTGTACTTCCGTTGTCGTTAGTAGGAGGTTGTGAAGAGCTACCACCGCCACATCCGGCGATAGCGGCCGCTAGGCTTGTTATTAGCAGTTGTTTGTTGTACTTCATATATTTTGCTGAAAGGCATAGTAGTAGGCAGACGCAAGTCTAAGTAGCGCGAAGTACCGAAATCAAACTGGTTACCCTACCAATGCTTCCAATTCCTTTTGTTTTTATATTTGATTTGTTAGTTGAGTCTTGATGTTAGCAGTTTTTCAGAAGCGAACATAGTTGGTGTTCATAAGATTTAATTTATGTGGGAGGATGAGGTTAGCGTACGGAATGCCATGTTGACCATATATAATTTTATATAGTCAACATAACGGACTAAAGAAAGATACATGCTCATCACTTGAGCATGCTTTACTACTATTTACCTTACCACGTTTAGATAAACGCAAACGCGTCGCCAAACAAGTTCTCTACTTTCAAGCCGCGCTGAGTAAAGTCATCGCGCACGACCTTCGCCATTTCAAAACGACCGGCAACGTAAACCTGAATGTTGGCAAAGTCAGCGTGGTCTGCCATCACCGCGTGATGCACCCAACCGGTTCTGCCTTTCCATTCGTCGCAGGCAAACTCAACAACTGGCACAAACGTGAAGTGCTCGTTAGCATCAGCAAGCGCCGTTAGCTTATCGGCTAAATATAAGTCCGCTGCGTGCTTTCCACCCCAATAAAGGGTAACTGGCGTTTTGTCGCCGCTATTAAGGTGCTCCTGCAGAATCGAGTAGGTATACGAGAAACCCGTACCGCCAGCAATAAGCACCATAGGCAGGCCGTTGCTTTGCAAAAAGGCATTGCCATTACCCACATTTACCGTGATTTCACCATCAGCGCGCATACGCTCTAGCACTTCGCCTGCATAGCTATTGCCTGGCTCTGCGCCAATGTGTAATTCAATGCGGCCATTATCAAACGCGGCATTGGCAATAGAAAATGGACGCATATCTTTTTCGCCCATTACCACCATAGCGTACTGGCCCGCTTTAAACTCAACAGGACTCTCTGGCGTTAATTCAACTTTTTGTACCACTTCGGTTAAAGGCGTGATGCTTGCAACCTTACACTTAATCTCTGACATGTATTCTCTTCTAACCTTCTTGCTTAGCGTGTCGCCTTTACACGCGCTTTAGGAAAAGCGCATGTTTTAATACAAAATAAATAGCGTTTAAAATAGTCGCTACATAATACCAAGACTGTCCCAAATATCATCAACGCGTTTTTTAACGTCTTCGTCCATTACAATAGGCACCCCCCATTCGCGGTCGGTCTCGCCCGGCATCTTATTGGTAGCGTCCATCCCCATTTTAGAGCCTAGTCCTGAAACCGGTGAGGCGAAATCTAAATAATCGATTGGCGTATTTTCTATCATTACCGTATCGCGGGCTGGGTCCATACGGGTAGTAATGGCCCAAATAACGTCGTTCCAGTCACGCGCATTTACGTCGTCATCGCACACTATCACAAATTTAGTGTACATAAACTGACGCAAGAACGACCATACCCCCATCATCACCCGTTTCGCATGACCAGGATACTGTTTCTTCATGGTTACTACCGCCATGCGATAGGAACAGCCTTCAGGTGGTAAGTAGAAATCCACTATCTCAGGAAATTGCTTTTGCAAAATAGGCACAAACACTTCGTTTAGCGCCACCCCTAAAATAGCCGGCTCGTCTGGCGGACGACCGGTATAAGTTGAATGATAAATAGGGTCTTTACGGTGAGTAATATGGGTAACGGTAAACACAGGGAAGTCGTCGACTTCATTGTAATACCCAGTGTGATCGCCGTAAGGGCCTTCCGGTGCGGTTTCATCTTGTGCGATATAACCTTCAAGCACAATCTCTGCGCTGGCAGGTACCTGCAAATCGTTACTGATAGACTTAACCACTTCGGTTTTATCACCGCGAAGTAAGCCTGCAAAAGCATATTCTGAAAGCGTATCCGGTACAGGAGTAACCGCACCTAAAATGGTGGCTGGATCTGCACCGAGCGCCACAGACACAGGGTAGGGTTCGCCCGGGTGGGTTTGACACCACTCGCGAAAATCAAGGGCGCCGCCGCGGTGTGATAGCCAGCGCATAATAAGTTTGTTTTTGCCAATCACCTGCTGACGGTAAATACCCAAATTCTGGCGTTTTTTGTGTGGCCCTTTCGTAACGCTTAACCCCCAGGTTACCAAAGGCGCGGCATCACCGGGCCAGCAGCGCTGCACAGGAATTTTTGACAAGTCTACATCGTCACCGGTAAGCACCACTTCCTGACACGGCGCTTTTTTCAGTACTTTAGCAGGCATATTCAGTACCTGCTTAAACACAGGTAACTTTTCCCAAAGATCTTTAAGCCCTTTCGGTGGCTCAGGCTCTTTTAAGTAAGCCAGCAGCTTGCCAACTTCACGAAGGGCTTCAACCGATTCTTGCCCCATACCCATGGCTACACGCTCAGGCGTACCAAACAAGTTTGCCAGTACAGGCATATCGTGGTTTTTAGGGTTTTCAAACAACAGCGCAGGGCCACCAGCACGCAGCGTACGGTCGGCAATTTCCGTCATTTCAAGGTCGGTATCAATGGGCTGGCTAATGCGTACCAATTCACCTTTAGCTTCGAGCTGGCGAATAAAGTCGCGTAAATCTTTGTACTTCATCTGTTTGGCGTATCCACACACTTTATTTATGGCAAGAATATACTATTTAGCGTGAAAGTCCGATCAGTAAGCGACACGAATACAAGATTAAACGTTTTACAGACAAATTAATCTTTACAGAGGTGCTATTTAGGTGTGAGATAGCAAAGTGTTATAAAAATTAACAAACCCTTTCGCCTAAGGTGGTTACATGAGTTCATTCGATCAGGACATGCTAGACGAGCTAAATTTGTTACTGAAGTTTCCTACAGACAGTTTACTTCAGGGCCTAAAGATTCATCACGATGCTAGCCAAAGTATGGTAAACGCCGCGTCTCGACTTTATGCCAAGGGGCTTATAACTCAGCCCGATGGCGGCTATCTCACCGACTTGGGTATCGATCTTGCCGATCACGCTCGCCATATCCAATCGGCATTGTGCCCCAGGAAAAGTAGTCATTAATTAACACGTAACCTGCTGTTATATGGATATATAGGCGCCACGGAAAGTGCAGGGGTAAAAAACGTTGTAGCTGATAGCACACAATTTTCGTAAAGAAAGGCATGTCTTAGTTAAGATAATCTATACTAAGCCGATAAGTTAACTAAGACAGTGCAATCAATATTTACTCCTTAGCTATGAAACGTATTCTATCTACCGCTTTATTTATCTGTGTTTCGGTAACGGGGTTCTCTGCTCACGCTCTTGAGGGGGAAACCGTAGAAGAGCTGCGTGCAGTTCAGCTATACAGCCAAGACGCGTTAATTGACATGATTAACGCTAATACGCATCTAGACAAGGTGGTGGCTGACAGGTGCCAGCTAGTGCAAGATATTGAAGCGCGAGCAGACGTACTTAAAATTCCGGCGTACCAATTTTTATGGGGCGACATGTTGGCTTGGGGTGTGTGTGTTGATGCGGCGCCGTCGCGAGGCATTGGTTATATGGAAGATGCTGCGAACCAAGGTTTGCCCGCCGCCCTTGAACAACTGGGGCGTTATTACGCAAAAGGCACGTTGGTACAACAAGATAAGTCTCGCGCCGTGGTGTATTTACGCGAAGCCGCTGCACTTAAAAACCTAAAAGCGCAAATTCGATTGGTTGAGTTGTTTTTAGAAGGCTACGGTAGCCCCTACGATTACGAAGATGCGTATCACTGGCTTTATAACTCGGTCACAAACGATAAAAAACAGCATCAACAAATTTCATCTTATCTAGCGCGTTTAGAAAAGCTAATGCACCCGAAAGCGGTGCGTCAAGCTAAGCGCCCAATGGATAGTTAGAGCTGTCACGCACCGTCCACTAGTTGTTATTGAGCCTAAAAGGTTATGCATAGCTATTGTGAACCCACGGAAAATACTGAGCAAAAACGTTCCGCAGGGTGAAGGGGTAGACACTATCGTTTTCGCCACCCGGTAAGCATAGGGCGAATAAGCTGAACATTCCCTAAGTACTGTACTAAAAACACTGCCGCAATATGCACTAAAACGCAGGCGTAAAGCACATCGGCCATAATGCTGTGTATCCATTCCAACGTGCTGTTGCCAAACATGGCGTCTATCTCTTCCATCATAAAGCCGGTAATGCCTAAACCTAAGAATAGAGTGAATACGGCAAATATCATTAGCCAACCAAAAGGGTTATGACCGTGCCTGGTGGGGATTTTCTTTTGCTGTAAATGGTGAAAGTGCTCGATAAACGCCTTTTTATTCAAAGATACGCTGGCAAAACTAGCGTAAGGGATTTCTCCACTCTTATTCTGCGCCTTTTGTTGTTGAAGCGTGCCCCAAACAAGTCGTAGTAGAATAAACGACACCCCAGCGTACCCTGCTATTTCATGATAAAGCCGGCCCGGCTCTACAATAAAGTAGTTGGTAATAAAAGCAGCAATAATACCCCAGTGACAAATGCGCACAACCCAATCCCAAACATAAATATCTGAAGGCGTGTCTTTTGTTGTACTCATAATATGGCTTACTCTGTTTAAAACAAAAAACGCTGCAGTATCCCTGCAGCGTTTTTATCAAGCATTAAAGCAAACGATGTGTTTGTCGTTTACTAAACTTAGTGTTTTTCTTCTTTAACAATGCTGCCATCAACTGGGTTGAAGTAAATTTCTACTTTGTTTTCTTCTTTATCAAAACCATAGATTTCGTAGCAGTTGCCGTCAGTTACTTTAAACTCGTTAATTTTGTAGCCTTGCGCTAGCAGTTGCGCCTGAAACGCATCTTGATTTTGCCATTCAGCTTCAGGTGCAGTAGTACATTGCGTAGTGCCGTGCTCTGCACTACAAGCACTTAATAGGGTCGCAGCGCCTATAGCTGTAGCCATCATTAATTTTTTCATTGCAGTCTCCATTTCGCTTTTAGTTAAAAGTTATTTTTGTCCTACGTGGAATGAGTGTACTTAGTTTGCTCTTTGATTCAAAGGGACGTTTTTTGAAGTACCTATATAACGGCGTTTCAACTTTTCGATGACATGGCTACTGTCACAAAAGTGCCTTTCACTTGTCACGCATACTTCATCGAATCGTCTCAAACGGGCTCTACATTCATGTGCTTCTGTATTCACAAATAATAAGCAATGTCGCCAATCTATCGGCGAAATGCTTATAAAAAACACAAAATACTCAATAAGCACATGAAAGGAATGATTTGATGCGCCCTCTGTACCCACGATCTGTTTACCCACGCACTTTGCTAGCGACAACCATTGCTTTAGCACTATCAAGCGCGGCAATGGCACAAGAAGTCGCCCCCGATACGGCAAGCGATAATGACTACATAGAAGAAATTACCGTTACCGCTCAAATGCGTGAGCAGTCTGTTATGGATGTTCCAGTAACTATGGATGTCATTGGGAGCGAGTTCTTAGAGCGCACCAATATCATGGAACTTGATGAGCTTTCTCGTATATTGCCAAACGTTCAAATTCAGGAGCAAGCGGTAAGCTTACCGTCTTTTAATATCCGCGGGGTAACCGACGATGTGTCATCCGTATCGGCAACGCCTCGCATCTCGGTATATCAAGATGGCTTTGATATCAGCAAGAAAACCGTAGCCAGTGTCGCGCTTTACGATATTGCTCGCGTTGAAGTGTTAAAAGGCCCTCAGCCGACGCTTTTCGGTGTGGCGGCAGCAAACGGTGCGGTAAGCATTCACTCTAACCTTCCGACTTTCGAACAGGAAGGCAAAGTGCAGGTTGGCTATAACTCAGAGCAGGGCCAAGAACTTGAGTTTATGTATAACCAGCCTATTAACGACAACCACAGTTTTCGTATAGCTGGGCTTTACCGTGAAATGGACGGCATTGTAGAAAATAATGCCTGTAGCGCAGACTCTTACTATGGCAATGCAAACATGTATAACCATTTAGGTGAAGAGGTACCGTGCAATAGTGAAGACCTTCAAGGTGTATCGGTGCAAGCACTTCGCGCAACCTGGCTTGCAAGCTATGATAAGTTAGAAATCATTGCGCGTGCAGCAATGGAGTACAACGACCAGCCGGGTATTGCGTTCAAATCAGGCTCTATTGCGCCTAACGGCGGAGACACCAGCCCATTTACCGCAGCAGAGTTTAGTTTAGGTGGTGAGCTTGGCATTGAGCGTACGCTTCAAGCCTATGACTTAACCATTAACTACGATTTCAACCAAATGCTTAGCCTACACGCCGATGCCTACTATAAAGATGTAGAAGTAAGCGAAGGCTTTGACGCTGATGGTTCTGCTTTGCGTATTCAAGATGCCTACTTTGATAACGACGCCACGCTTCAAGGCGCGTCTATGCGTTTGGTATATGATTCAGGTGATAAACTGGCTGCATTCGTTGGTGCGTCCATCACCCAAGACGATTCGATTTTACCGTACTATGTGATGGTAGACCCATTTATACGCGGCACCTTCGATGCAGTGAAAGCGCAGCTTGAGGCCAACTCCAACATTCCGCTGAACCAAAACATTGCAACCAATGCATCATTAGAAGAAATAGAAGCGCTGCGTGCTATGTTGGTATCACAGCTATTTAATGCCGACGGTTCACCTATTTCAAACCCTGCGTTACCGCCTATTTTCATACAAGGGCCGTTCATATTTGAAGCCGAGCTCGACATTGCCTCTTATGTCGCCGAAATATCTTACTTTATTACCGACGATATCAATGTAACTGCTGGCGTTCGTTACATTGATGAAACCCGCTATACGCGCAATACCTTTACTACGGCAGACGGCGCTTTTACCTTCGATGCCGAGCGCGACTTTGACGATACTTTGCCACGCTTTGCGGTAAGTTACGATGTGAACAATAACTGGAACTTGTATGCGAACTACGCCAAGGGCCGCCGTTCACCCGTGGTTGATGCTAATGCGGGTGGCGTTAATGTTACTAAACCTGAAATAGTAGACAGCTACGATTTGGGTGTGAAGTATCAAAGCGCCAACTTCCTGTTCTCGGGCGCTATTTTTACCTACGAGTACAGTGACTATCAGCAAAGCTTTACCGATGCAGAAACCTTGCAGTCGATTACTGTAACAGTGGGCGATTCGACCATGTCGGGCATCGAGGGTATGGCGACCTATAATTACAGCGACACGCTAACTTTAACCGCAAGCCTTGGTTTCTTAGACGCAGAATTTGCTAACGACACTGCCGATGGTTCGCCATTTGAATACGGCGGTAACAAGTTCCGTTTAGCACCTGAGGTAAGCGGTGCAATTAACATCAATAAAGTTTTCAACATGAATAACTTCGACGTTGATGTTAACTGGCTCACCAGTTTCCAGTCTGAGGTGTTCTTTGAAAGCAGTAATTATCCTGGCCTTTCCCAAGATACCTATTCGTTAACCGATGTGTCGGTGAAACTGCTTCAAGACAACAGCAAGTTCGCTTACGAGTTCTACGTAAACAACCTGTTTGATAAAGAGTTTTTAATTGATGCAGGTAACACGGGCGGTGGGTTGGGTATTCCTACCTTTGTTCGCGGCATGCCACGCATTGCCGGTGTGCGTGTTTACTACGAGTTCTAGAAGTAAAGAATAAGAGAAGCAATGGCCGAGCGCAGATTAAAAACAAACTGTTTGTGGAAAGCACTAAGTTCATTGTGCGACTTGTAACATAGCGTTTGTGGTTTCTTCTTGTATAAATAACGTGTATAGACTCAAGCCTATACACGTTAACCATGGCCGAGAGCGTTACGAGTTAAGCTCAAAACTATACGTGTTAACCACTTTCCCAGTCTTCGTCAAAATAGCATCCACATAATGCCACGTGGCTTTTGCACTATTTTCGTTAATGGTTAGTGTCATAAAACCGCGCTGATGAAGATTACAATATTGCAAGTCTTCAATAAGAAGCGGAAGGTCATTAGCTAGGGTTTCTGCTGCGTTATCATCCATGCCTAGATAATGCTCCATGCCCGGCGATGTTACACCCGGGGTAGCAAGCTCAACACCCACTTCCGTGCCGTCTTTAAGCGTTAATTTATTATGCCACGCGTTATGGGTGTCACCTGCAAGGGCTATTACAGGCTTCCCAATAGATTTAAGCTGCATAAGCATGTGCTCCCGTTCAATAGGATAGCCATCCCACGCGTCTAAGTTATATGGCATTACCGTATTAATAAGGGCAAGCTCTTGTTCACTTAGCGTATTGCCTTGCATTTGTTTGCGCTTAATATTAGCCAGTTTGTGTACGTGTGCAGGAATATCTTTACGTTCAACGCCGTTAAAAATAGACACAGGGAATAGCATGCGGCCAATTAATAGCTGTTGCCCCAGCACTTGCCATTTAGCCTGGCTTTGCTTCATAGAGGTATGTAGCCAATTGCGCTGGGTTTCACCTAAAAGACCGCGATTAGGATTACTGATATCTTTCATAAAGCCTGCTTGGTCAAAAGCTTTAGTTTCAGCGTCGCGATAGTTGGCGTATTCAAGCTGCTTATCCCGGGCTAAAACGCGGGTATCAAGCATGTATAAATCAAGCAGGTTGCCAAAGGTAAACTGACGGTAGATTTCTAAACGCTCAGTGCCAAATGGCGGGCGAATAGGCAGCCACTCATAATAGGCTTGCACTGCCGCAGCGCGACGTTCATAAAAATCACCTTCGTCTGCTTGGTGATTTTCCGCACCGTCTTTGTAAGTGTCGTTAGTAATTTCGTGATCATCCCAAACCACAATAAAAGGCTTGTTTTGATGCAGCGCAAGCAACCCTTCGTCGGTGCGATACAACGCGTAGCGGTTTCGGTAGTCGGTTAGCGTATAAAGCTCGGTATCGTTATCTGGCGCATAGGTTCGGCCAATCTCTTTGGCATGTTCGGTGGCATAGCCTTTTCCATCGTACTCATATATGTAGTCGCCTAAATGCAGCACATAATCCATGTTGTCATCTTTGGCGGCTTCCATATAAGGCGTGAAAAAGCCGGCAGGGTAGTTCGAGCAAGAAAATATGCCAAATGTGACCTTAGAAACGTCTGCTTCCGGCAATGTACGAGTTTCGCCAACAGGGCTCACATTATTCGCACTTTTGAAGCGATAAAAGTATTTGCTTGCAGGCTGAAGACCTGACACATCTACTTTTACGGTAAAGTCATGTGTCGCTTTAGCCTCAACGACTCCGCTACTTACCACGTCGGTAAATGCTGCATCGCTTGCCATTTCCCACAAAATATCGGCTTTAACTAAAGCCGAGCCTGAGCTCGAATCTGTTGTCGGGACCGCGCGAGTCCAAATGATCACTGCATCTTTTAACGGGTCGCCACTGGCCACGCCATGGGTAAATTCCGCGTTAGTTTGAGGCTGACTGTTTGCTGACGTGCTAACTGTACAGCCCGCTAGCCCAGTAGATACTGCCACGCTCGCGCCCGCGAATGACGAAAGCCTAATAAACGTTCTTCTATCCATATGCCTGCTCTTTATAAGGTTGGTAGGGTAAATAGTGTATTAATTGTTTTGTTGAACGCTCATACAACAAAAATGAAAACCCATTTTTATACTGATTGTTTGTGACATCGAGATGTCAGGCACAGATTCCTTAATTACTCCCAATGTTTTACCGTAAATACTGTTATACTGTGCAGCAAATAACCACATGAACCAAATTTGGTAAGTGTGTCTAACAATCTATGAATCAAAATTTCTTGTACGTATTTTTTAAGGCGTACCACAATAAGAAAGTCTTGAACAAATAAAGTAAGTGTTAGGAGCACGTTAGTTGAGATGTCAAGCGACGAGTTGTTTGAATATTAACTAGCAGAGCAACGCCCGCCAGCGGCAGGTTAAGGCTTACTGAGTAAACAAAATAAAAGGTAATTTATAAATACATGAGTGACGATCCGCATTATCAGCGCGAGAAAGAGAAGTACGACAACCCGGTAGCAAGCCGCGAATATTTAATGAGTTTACTAAAAGAACACGACAATCCGTTGTCGTTTCTTGATATCTGTAACTTGGTGAACGCGTTCGACGAAGAAGCCCGAATAGGTATACAGCGCCGCTTACGCGCCATGGAGCGCGAAGGGCAAGTACAGTTCACCAAACAGAAAAAATACATACTTCAAAACCGTGATGAAATCATAAAAGGCCGCATTATTGGCCACCGAGATGGTTACGGCTTTCTGCGTCCTGAAGATAAAAGTGGTGACTTATTCATAAGTGCCGGGCAAATGAATTTGTTTTTACACGATGACGTGGTTGAAGCGCGCATTAGCGGTACCGACCGTCGCGGTAGAAAAGAAGCCTTTATTACCCAAGTTATTGAGCCAAGAAGCGAGCCAATAGTCGGGCGCTATTTCGTAGAGCAAGGTTTTGGCATGGTTGTGCCAGACGATAGCCGCCTTCAGCACGAAATTGTCATTCCGCCCGAAAGTACACAGGGTGCCCGGATGGGGCAGGTGGTGGTGGTAGAACTTACCCAACGCCCCCGCCGTAAAATGAACCCAGTGGGAAAAATTGTTGAAGTACTCGGTGAGCATATGGCGCCGGGTATGGAAATCGAAATGGCCCTTCGCACTTTTGATATTCCGCATCAGTGGCCAAACGGCGTAACCAAGCAGGTGGAAAAACTCACCGATCAGGTGCCAGATGAAGCCAAAGAAGGGCGTATCGATTTACGCCAGCTTCCTCTTGTTACCATTGATGGTGAAGACGCCCGCGATTTTGACGATGCGGTTTATTGCGAGCCACTCGATGACGGTGGCTGGCAGCTCTGGGTAGCCATTGCGGATGTAAGCCATTACGTAAGAACGGGCTCTGCCCTTGATGATGAAGCGCAACAGCGCGGAAACTCAGTGTATTTCCCCGACCAAGTTATCCCTATGTTACCTGAGGTGTTGTCGAATGGACTGTGTTCACTGAACCCTGAAGTCGACCGGCTTTGTATGGTGTGTGAAATGACGATCAGCGCCCAAGGGAAGCTAGAAGAGTTTCAGTTCTATGAAGCAGTGATGAACTCTCATGCCCGTCTTACCTACAACAAGGTGTGGGGCATATTACAAGGCGACAAAGAGCTGCATCAGCGTTATGAACCTCATGTGCCTCATCTTCGCAATCTACACGATTTATACCGAGCACTTAAAAAAGCCCGTGCTAAACGTGGTGCCATTGAGTTTGAAACCCAAGAAGTTAAGTTCGTGTTCAATGCACAGCGCAAAATAGAAAACATTGTGCCCTTGGTGCGTAACGACGCACACAAGCTGATTGAAGAATGCATGATCATGGCGAACGTAAGTGCGGCTTTAACGCTAGAAAAGCACGAAGCGCCAGCGCTGTATCGTGTTCACGATAAGCCAGACGCTGACAGGCTTACCGCATTCACTAGCTATTTGAGTGAAATTGGTATTCCACACCGCATCGTTGAAGACGCAGAGCCTGCCGCATTTACCGATGTGGTACTTAAAACACGCGGGCGGGTAGACGAAGAGCTTATACAAACCATGCTGCTTCGCTCTATGAAGCAAGCGGTGTACGACGGTGAAAACGTAGGGCACTTTGGTTTGGCCCTCGAAGCTTATGCTCACTTTACCTCGCCAATTCGTCGTTATCCCGACTTAGTGGTGCATCGCGCGTTAAAAGGCATCATTGCTAAGCAGAAAGGTAAAAAAGCGGTAAGCGGCGCTAAAAACTACACGGTAGAAGAAATTGAACAGCTCGGCGAGCAGTGTTCTATGACCGAGCGCCGCGCCGACGATGCGACTCGCGATGTGGCCGACTGGCTCAAGTGCGAGTTTATGTTAGATCACGTAGGCGACACTTTTGAAGGGGTAGTCAGCTCGGTCACTAATTTCGGTTTATTCATTCGCTTAACGGAATACCATATCGACGGGTTAGTGCATATTACGTCACTCGATGACGACTACTATCATTACGACGAAGTAAAACAAGCCTTAGTAGGCGAGTCGGGACACCGTCAGTTTAGATTAGGCGATACGGTAGAAGTAACTGTTGCAGCCGTTAATCTAGATGAAAGAAAGATTGATTTATTACTCGATAAGTCTATGCTGCGCTCCACCAAAGGCAAGAAGGTAAAAGTGAAGTCTGCCAAGAAGGCTTCAGACAAACCTACTCGCTTTGATAACAAGCCCCGCTCTGGTAAAGACTCCCGTTCTGACAAGAGGGGGAGCAAAGGGAAAGGCGGTTCAAATTCGCCCGGTCGTAGCGGTGGAAAGTCGTCAAGCCGCGGTAGCGCAACAAGTAGCAACAGCGGCAAAACATTGTCATTGAATAAAAGAGGTAAGCGTTAAATGGCGCAGCAAGAATGGTTATACGGTTTACATGCTATGCAGTCGGTACTTGAAAAAGAGCCAGAGCGTGTAATGGAAGTGTGGGTATTAAAAGGGCGTAACGATGAACGCTTAACCAACATTGTTAACCAGGCCCGCCGTTTTGGTATCTCTGTTCAGTTTAGCCAGCGTAAAGCGCTGGATGACAAAGTCAACGGCGAACAGCACCAAGGGGTAGTTGCAAAAGCAAAGCCTGCTAGGGTGCTTGATGAAGCCGACCTCGACAAAATTCTTGAGCGGGAGCCTCAGCCGTTAATTTTGGTGCTAGACGGCATTACCGACCCACATAACCTAGGTGCATGCTTGCGAACGGCTGACGGCGCAGGTGTACACGCGGTTGTGGTACCTAAAGACAAATCAGCCAGTCTTAACGGCACGGTAAGAAAAGTGGCCTGCGGCGCAGCCGAGGTTGTGCCGCTTATCCAAATTACCAATTTATCCCGCACCTTGAAGCACCTTCAAGATAAAGGGCTATGGATTGTGGGCACAGCAGGTGAGACCGACAAAACCTTGTACGATGTAGACTTAAAAGGCCCGACTGCGCTTGTTATGGGGGCAGAAGGTAAAGGCATGCGTCGATTAACAAAAGAAACCTGCGACGAACTGGTTAAGCTGCCTATGGCAGGCAGCGTAACAAGCCTTAATGTGTCGGTTGCAACGGGCGTTTGCCTATACGAGATAGTGAGACAGCGCAGCGTATAGCTCAGCGTGTATCACGGCATTAAGCGTTTGGTGGCATAAACGCTGCTACAACCGTTATTATAGAAAGGCGCGTAGATAAATATCTATGCGCCTTTTTTTATCCCATTTTTTTACCTATTCATAAAGCGCTTTTTATCGCCTGCGGCGCTTGACACTTCACTGATTATTGCATTTCCAATCGCTGAACGCATATAGCGGAAAATACCTTAAAGTTAATGATCTTCTGCGAGCCCGTTTAGGGATTATTAAGTAAAACTCAAAGCGGTTTAATATTTTGTTACATTTAAAGTTGTAAAATAAATGTTAATTATAAATTTTTATTCCTAACATGAATGTGCTCATAGCGCCCAGCTATGGCGGCTTGCAAAGTAATTGGTGGTTTTTCAACGTATCTCAAAAGGTATGAAAAATACTCATCAAGGTTGTGGTTATATACTCAACCCATTGATTAGCCGCCTAATATGAGCTCAGTAGATTCGCAAGGTATTACTCGCTATCTACACACCTGACAAACGGGTAGGTCGTTGCAACGCAGTTGCGTCGGTTGTCATGGATGAGCTTTTCGTATGAGGTAATGGTTATACCTGTATGTCATTTAATAACAAATAGCTTCAAAAGCACGGGACAAAAAAGTGCTGAAGTTAATAAGACAGATAAAACAGGAAATAAATTTTGAACTCAAAGTTTAATAAGAAACACACATGTCTAACTGCAGCTGCACTAGCTGTATCACTTGGCTTAATGGGTAATTCTGCAATGGCTGCCGGCGAAGGGCTGGTAAAAGTGAAAGAAAAACCTCAATCTTTGAAGCAAGCAATAGGCAAACGCCTAACCGTTGACCGTTTGGTAACTACCGAACAACAGCGCTACATCATTAAGTTCAAAGACGAAATGGTAAGCGAAACGGTTGAGGTTACTGCGTCTAAAGGTAAGCTTAAAAGTGCATCGGCTAAATCGAAAGGTAAAAAGCCTTTTGACATCGCATCTGCAAAGTCAGAAGTTCGCAAAGCCGGCGGCGCTATCAAAAAAGAGCTGAAAAAGCACAAAATGGTAGCGGCGACCATGAGTAAGTCGGCGCTTAACAAACTTCGCAACAATCCTAACGTAGAAAGTATTGAGGTTGACGTACGTCGTAAGCCTATGGCGCAAACTACGCCTTACGGCTACACCATGGTACAGGCCAACCAGTTTGGACAGTCAGACACTACTGCTCGTAAAGTATGTATCATCGATACTGGCTATAATCTAGGTCACCCAGACCTTCCGGGCACAAACGACGGGGTTACCGGTCAGGCCAATAATAGTGCCGTAGGTAACTGGTACAACGATGGTAATGGTCACGGCACACACGTAGCGGGCACTATCGCCGCTTATGATAATAACGAAGGTGTGGTAGGTGTATACCCAGGCGTAGACATGCATATCGTTAAGATTTTTAACGATAATGGTCAGTGGACCTATGCTTCTGACCTTATCGATGCCATTACCCAATGTCAGGATGCAGGCTCGAATGTGGTAAACATGAGCTTGGGTGGCGGCAGCTCTTCAACCACCGAGCGCAATGCAATGCAAAGCTTTACCGATGCAGGCATGTTGCTAGTGGCTGCGGCGGGTAACGACGGCAATAGTGCAAAATCATACCCAGCGTCTTACGATGCAGTTATGTCGGTAGCGGCGGTAGACTCAAATGAAAATCGTGCAAGCTACAGCCAATATAACGACCAAGTGGAAATTGCGGCACCGGGCAGTGCGGTCCAGTCGACATACCCTACTAACACCTATGCTTCTTTAAGCGGTACATCAATGGCAACGCCTCACGTAGCAGGTGGTGCGGCATTAGTATGGAGCTACTTCCCTCAGTGTTCTAACAACCAGATTCGTAGCGCACTAAACGCAACGGCTGAAGATAAGGGCAGTGCAGGCCGCGATAACTTTTATGGTTATGGCTTAATGCAGCTTGCCGACGCGTATAACTACCTAAATACCAACGGCTGTGCGGGCGGCGGTACTGGCGGTGGCGGTTCTGAACCTGGTGTAGAGCCAGTATCAGGCGAGCTAACGGGCTTATCTGGCACACGCAGAAACTGGGACCGTTACACATGGACTATCCCTGAAGGTGTTACACAAATGACTATCAGTACCTCTGGTGGCTCAGGCGATGCAGATCTTTACGTGAAATTTGGTTCTCAACCAGAAACGAATAGCTTCGATTGCCGTCCATATCAAAATGGTAATAACGAAGTATGTACGTTTGACGCGCCGGCATCAGGTACGTGGCATATCGGCATTCGTGCTTACTCCTCTTATAGCGGCGTAACGCTTTCTTACTCTTACGAGTAATTGCTCGCGTCTCCCTTAAGACAACGTTTAAGCCTGCTTATGCAGGCTTTTTTTCGCCCCGTCTAAATTACGAATACAACTTTTTTATGCATCAAATTGTAAAGCTTTGATAAAGAATAGTCAGCTTTGCAAAGATAGTGTAAAGCCCCGAACTAACCCCTTCTAACTTAGCCATATCATTGTATTGTGCGTGCCCTGTAAAGCACTCCCAACGTGTGCCTATTTGCTTAAACGCAGGCGTTTATCCAACAAAAGAACAATTTCTAAGGACATTCAATTTATGCAATTGACCTCTCAATCTTTGCTTAGTGGAACTGGGTTCCGCGCAGTAGCAATAGGACTTGTAGCACTGCTTGGGCTCACCGCGTGTGGTGGCTCTGACAGCAGTAGTTCAGATTACTCCTACGCTTACATTCAGTTTTACAATGCCTCGCCAAATGGTGCTAACGTAGAAATGCGTGAAGTTGATGGCGATAGCTTCGGCTCGGCCCAGTTTGGTGATACAACGTCTATGTTTTCAATGGATGATGGTGAGTTAGAACTAGAATTCATACGCACCGACTCTGATGATCAAGAAGTGTATATTGATGAGATTACCGTAGACCTCGAAGTCGGCCACAAAACCATTGTGGTGATGAGCGGTGACTTTAATGCCCCTACGTTCAACGTTTACTCGTATGAGCGCGAAACAATGGAAGACCACTTCCGACTATTTGCGCTTTCTGTTGCAGTGGATGACTCATCTTATGATTTTTATATGAGTGAGTCGGGCGACCCGTTTGAAGCAGCCAACTTCTTAGGCACAGTAACAACAGGCGATATGGCCGAGTTAAACTACTGGGACGCAGACGATGACAGCGACTATTTCGATGAAGGCGAGTACACCATTTATCTTACAGAGCCAGGTAGCGACGAGGTTGTATTTGAATCGCAAACCCTAGACTTTGTATACGAAACAGAATACGTAATGAGCCTTCGCGATGTAAGTGGTGCAATTCAAGAAGGGTTAGTGGTAGACACTATTCTTAACTCTTCTACCGTTACTGCACTTACAGATGTTGAGGCCGATTCGCAGTATCGTATTTATAACTCAACCAACCTAGATGCTGAGCTTAGCGTTACCTTTGGCGGCAATACCGATGAAGAAGATGTAAGCTTTACCCTTGCCGCAGGTGAGTTATCGGAGTTTAGTGCTATTCGCTATGGTGACTACCGCGTAACGGTTACTGACCCGTCAGGCACAGTAAGTGCGCTAAGCAATAAACTTATCACCCTTAATCAGGGCGAAAGTAAAGCGGTGCTAATTTACAACACTAACGATGTATTAGGGGCGGCAACCTTCGTGGAAAGTGGCTTACCTCAGGCGTACGATAAAACCGTAAACTTTATCAACCTTGTGAGCGATTTTGATGACGTCGATTTTTATTTAGTAAGAAACGACGAAACCATAGATACGGCTGAGTACGATGTGCAGAACCTCGAGTTTGCCGAGAGCACAAGTGAAGTGCTCCCCTCTGACTATTATGAAGTGATTGCGGTTTACGAAGACGATAATGAAGAGCAAGTGTTACTTGATAGAACAGCACTGTTCGGTTTTACCGAAGAAGAGAACTACATCGTAACCGTAGAGCCAGCAGATACGCCTACGGGATATGAAATTAACGTGCTTTATTAATAGTTTAGATCATTTATTATACTAATTGATAAGGGCGAAAACTTTCATCTACAGAAATCTTTCGTAAATTTAAAAGGTCAGTGTTAACGCACTGGCCTTTTTTATTGCAGTCCGGGAGGGCTTGATTCCTCATGAGTATCATAAAAGAACTACAAACAATATCTAATGACCAATCATTGTCGTTAGATAAAAAACTCGAGAGCCTGCTGCGCATAGGTACGGAAATTCTCGGGTTAGAAACAGGGATTATAAGCAATATACGCGGCGAACAATACAGCGTGCTTAGCGTGGTAACACCAGAAAACGACATTCAGGTAGACTCCCTTTTCAGCTTAACTGAAACCTACTGTGCTGACGTTGTAAAATCGAATTCATTCATTGCTTATCATAATATTGATGTTTCGCCGGGGGCGTCCCACCCTTGCTTCGAAAAATACACACTTAAAAGTTATTTGGCGTCGCCTATTTATGTTTCTGGTGCGCTTTTCGGCACGGTTAACTTCTCTTCGCTTGACCCAAGGGAAGAACCTTTTTCCAATTTAGAGCTAGACTATTTGCTGTTGCTTGCATCATGGGTTGGAAACGAACTTGAAAGGCAGCAGGCTCTCAATAATCTTAATGCACAAAAAGCGGTGCTGACAGAGCGAAACTCATTACTCAATCAAGTAGCGAACTTAGCGGGCGTTGGCACGTGGGAACTTAATGTAGAAACACGGGCGATAACCTGGTCTGGTACACTAAGACGTATGCTGCACGTCCATGGTGATAAAATTCTGAAGCCCGAAGATATCACCAAATTCATTGTAGACGATACACAGCGTAAGATTTACTTAGAGCAATTCACACAGATGATGAAGTCTGGCGAAGACTTTGCGTACGAATTAGAGGTGCGCACAGACACTGGCGAAACCCGCTGGTTAGAGAGTCGAGCTCATCCGGTATTTGAAGGGGGGCGTTGCGTTAAAGTAATAGGTGCCACCCTTGATGTCACGCAAATGCATCTAGATAAAGCAGAGTTGCAGCACAAAACCAATATGGCGGAAAGCGCTTTAAAGGCTCGTAGTGAATTTTTAGCTAATATGAGCCATGAAATAAGAACGCCCATTCACGGTGTGCAGGGGATGCTGGAAGCCTTGTTGGGCTCATCGTTGAACTCTAAGCAACACGAGCTTGCGTCTATTGCCATGCAAAGCGCTGATGCGCTTCTAGGTATTGTTAACGACATATTGGACTTCTCTAAAATAGATTCAGGAAATATTTCATTTGAAGAAGCACCTACTAATTTAGCGGAGGTGATTGAAGAGCAGGTTCCTATGTTTTCGCGATTGGCGAAAGAAAAAGGTCTTGAACTCATTATCAGTACTACTGCGCTCAATAGTAAAACCTTTATTGCAGACAAACTGCGTATAGGTCAGATCCTTATCAACTTGCTCAATAATGCGATAAAGTTTACCAAGGAAGGAAAAATAACCGTCGATACCAAATGCACCCGTTATGGAAAAGGTCGATACCGAGTTAAGTTGATTGTGACAGATACAGGCATTGGCATTAGCGAGCAGCAGCAAAAAATTATCTTTTCCCCCTTTATGCAAGCTGAAAACTCTATGCAAAGACGCTACGGCGGTACAGGCTTGGGGCTTACTATCGTTAAGCAGATTGTTGAGCATTACGGCGGGAAAATAGAGGTGTCGAGTAATATTGGCATTGGTGCGCGGTTTACAGTGACATTAACGCTTGATGACGCGAACGCAGGTGCTGTCGCTGAAAAAGCATGTGGGCATGATTACTCGTATACGCCTACACGACAAGAATTAAGCACGTTAAAAGCCCTAGTTGTGGAAGATAACGAAATCAATCAGCTCGTGATTAAAGAGCAGCTTAGGGAAGTGGGGCTGCCCAGTGAGGTCGCAGTTAATGGTGTAGAGGCCGTGGATAAAGTAAAACATTCACTGGCCGAGAAAACGCCCTACGCAATGATTTTTATGGACTGCCATATGCCGGTGATGGGCGGGCTAGAAGCGACACAAAAAATTCGTGCCTTGGGTGAACAAACTAAAGACGTGCCGATAATTGCTTTAACCGCAAATGTATTAACCGGCGATAAAGAAAAATGCTTGAAAAGTGGTATGAATGACTTCATATCTAAGCCTGTTGGTGTAAGTCGGTTGAAAGAATGCGTTTTCAGGCATTTGAGTAAGCAATTACAAGGTCGTACAACCGCATTAAAAGATCCTGCTTGATAACCTATGACGTGGTTATCAGCCCCGGCTTTTAGTCGGGGCTTTTTTATTGCTCACATAGTTTAAAAATAATTCAATTTACCGCTATCACTTCCCAAAGTTTTCTGTTATTATTTCGCGCCCTTTTTATGGGGGTATGTACATAAAAGCAACGATATCCAGTTGTTTTTAGCAGCACTAACGACTCGGGAGAGTCTTAATTTAAGAGCGGAGCACTAACATGATCCAAATGCAAACTAACCTGGACGTTGCAGACAACAGCGGCGCTCGCAGGGTTCAGTGTATTAAGGTTCTTGGTGGCTCGCATCGCCGTTATGCAGGTATCGGTGACATCATCAAAGTTACTGTTAAGGAAGCAATTCCTCGCGGTAAAGTTAAAAAAGGTGACGTACTGAACGCAGTGGTGGTGCGTACTAGAAAAGGCGTTCGTCGTGCAGATGGTTCTACCATCCGTTTTGACGGTAACGCGGCTGTTATGCTTAATGCTAACAAGCAACCAATTGGTACGCGTATCTTTGGCCCGGTTACCCGTGAGTTGAGAAGTGAAAACTTCATGAAAATCATCTCATTGGCCCCAGAGGTACTATAAGGAGTCACGATAATGGCTAATAAAATTCGTCGTGATGATGAAGTAGTCGTATTAGCGGGTAAAGACAAAGGCAAGCAAGGCAAAGTTCTTCGCGTGCTTATTGCTGATAACCGTGTAATTGTAGAAGGCGTTAATCTCGTCAAGAAGCACACTAAGCCAAACCCACAACTGGGCGTAGCTGGTGGCATTGTTGAGAAAGAAGCTTCTATTCACGTTTCTAATGTTGCGATTGTTAACCCGGCAACGGGCAAAGCAGATCGCGTTGGTTTCCGTTTCGAAGATGAGAAGAAAGTACGTTTCTTCAAGTCTAACGGCGAACTTGTTTAATTATATTGGAGAGTACGATGGCGAAACTGCATGATTTCTATAAAGAAACAGTAGTAGCTGAACTTGCTAAGCAGTTCGGATACAAAAGCGTCATGCAAGTCCCTCGGATTGAAAAAATCACTCTAAACATGGGTTTAGGTGAAGCAGTTGCTGACAAAAAGGTACTTGAGAATGCTCAAGCTGACATGACGGCTATCGCCGGTCAGAAGCCTGTAGTCACAGTTGCAAGAAAATCAGTAGCGGGTTTTAAAATCCGTGAAGGTTATCCGATTGGCTGTAAAGTAACCCTACGCGGCGAGCGTATGTGGGAATTCCTTGAGCGTTTGATTTCAATCGCTATTCCACGTGTTCGCGATTTCCGTGGTTTGAATCCTAAATCATTCGACGGACGTGGTAACTACAGCATGGGCGTGCGTGAGCAAATCATTTTCCCTGAAATCGATTTCGATAAAGTGGATAAGGTTCGCGGTATGGATATTACTATCACTACCAGTGCGAATACTAATGACGAAGCACGTGCTCTGCTGGACGCGTTTAACTTCCCATTCAAAAAGTAGGGGTGTAGGGTTATGGCAAAAGAATCAATGAAGGCACGCGAAGCTAAGCGTACTAAGCTAGTAGCTAAGTACGCTGAGAAGCGCGCCGCACTTAAAGCGATTATCAGCGATGTTAACGTTTCTGAAGAAGAGCGTTGGGACGCTGTTCTGAAGCTACAACAACTGCCACGTGACTCTAGTTCTTCACGTCAACGTAACCGTTGCCGTGTAACTGGTCGTCCACATGGTTACCTACGCAAATTCGGTCTTAGCCGTATTAAGCTTCGCGAAGCAGCGATGCGCGGTGAAGTCCCTGGCCTTAAGAAAGCCAGCTGGTAAGGAGTAGCTGATAATGAGCATGCAAGATCCTATCGCGGATATGTTTACCCGCATCCGTAACGGCCAGATGGCACAGAAAGTTTCTGTGACTATGCCTTCTTCAAAACTTCGCGTTGCAATTTGTGAAGTATTGAAAGCAGAAGGTTATATCACTGACTTCGCTGCTTCTGGTGACGTTAAGCCTGTTTTAGAAGTTACGCTTAAGTACTTCGAAGGCAAGCAAGTAATTGACACTATCGAACGTGTAAGCCGTCCTGGTCTGCGCATCTATAAGAAAAAAGATGAGCTTCCAAAGGTTATGGGTGGTTTAGGCGTAGCTATCGTGTCGACTTCTAAAGGTGTGATGACTGACCGTGCAGCGCGTAACGCTGGCATGGGCGGTGAGATCATCGGTTATGTAGCATAACGGAGGAGTTGAAATGTCACGTATAGCAAAAGCCCCAGTAGACGTTGTATCAGGTGTAGAAGTTTCTATCTCTGGTCAAGAAGTTACTGTAAAAGGTAGTAAAGGCACTTTGACCCGCGTATTTAACGACGCTGTAGAAGTTGCACAGGAAGATAACCAACTTAAAGCACTTCCACGTGAAGGTTTTGCTGATAGCTGGGCACAGGCTGGTACTGTTCGCTCTATCCTAAATGCAATGGTTCAAGGTGTTTCACAAGGTTTCGAGAAAAAACTTACGCTTCTAGGTGTTGGTTACCGTGCACAAGCACAAGGTAGCAAACTTAACCTTACGCTAGGTTTCTCTCATCCTGTAGTATACGAAATGCCTGAAGGCATTACGGTTGAAACTCCTAGCCAAACTGAAATCGTCGTGAAAGGCGCCGATAAGCAGGTGGTTGGTCAGGTTGCGGCGAACATTCGCGGTTACCGTCCACCAGAGCCTTACAAAGGCAAAGGTGTACGTTATGCTGACGAAAACGTACGTCGTAAAGAAGCTAAGAAAAAGTAGGTGGGTGATACGATGGATAAGAAAACAGCTCGCATTCGTCGCGCAACTCGCGCACGAGCAAAAATTCGTGAACTGGCCGCGCATCGCTTGGTAGTAAACCGAACACCTCGCCACATCTACGCTCAGCTAATCGCTCCATGCGGTTCTGAAGTGTTGGCAGCGGCTTCAACTGTTGAGAAAGATCTTGCAAAAGATCTTAAGTCTACAGGTAACGCTGAAGCAGCGACGGTAGTCGGTAAAGCAATCGCAGAGCGCGCGCTTGAGAAAGGCATTAAAACAGTGGCTTTCGATCGCAGTGGTTTCCAATACCACGGTCGCGTTAAAGCATTAGCTGATGCAGCTCGCGAAGCTGGTCTTCAGTTCTAGGAGTTTATAATGGCTAAACAAGACGTTCAAAATGGTGAATTTCTAGAGAAATTGATCGCTGTAAACCGCGTTTCTAAAGTGGTTAAAGGTGGTCGAATCTTTAGTTTCACTGCATTGACAGTAGTGGGTGACGGTAACGGTCGCGTTGGTTTTGGTTACGGTAAGGCACGTGAAGTACCTGCTGCAATCCAAAAAGCAATGGAAAAGGCACGTCGCAACATGGTTGACGTAGACCTTAACGGTCACACGTTACAGCACCCGATTAAAGGTCGTCACTCTGGCTCTAAAGTTTACATGCAGCCAGCATCTGAAGGTACCGGTATTATTGCCGGTGGTGCGATGCGTGCAGTACTTGAAGTAGCTGGTGTACAAAACGTACTTTCAAAATGTTACGGCTCTACAAACCCAATCAACGTTGTACGTGCAACAATCAACGCGCTGACAGAAATGAACAGCCCGGCGAAAGTTGCTGCGAAGCGTGGATTGTCTGTAGAAGAAATTTTGGGGTAATCAGACATGGCAACGATTAAAGTAAAGCAAACTAAAAGTGCAATTGGCCGCTTGCCAAAGCACAAAGCTACGCTTAAAGGTTTAGGCCTTCGTAAAATCAACCATGTTCGTGAACTGGAAGATACCCCAGCCGTTCGTGGCATGATCAACCGTGTACATTACATGGTTGAGATAGTGGAGGAGTAAGACATGCGTTTAAATACAATTTCTCCAGCCGAAGGTTCAAAGCCTACTGGTAAGCGTTCTGGTCGTGGTATCGGCTCAGGTCTTGGTAAAACAGGTGGCGTAGGTCACAAAGGTCAAAAAAGCCGTTCAGGTGGCCGTGTTAAGCCAGGATTCGAAGGTGGTCAGATGCCTATCCAGCGTCGTCTTCCTAAGTTCGGTTTCACTTCACGCAAGAGCTTTGTTACTGATCAAGTAACACTTGCGGAAATCGCGAAGGTTGATGGTGACACTGCGTCTCTTGAGACTTTAAAAGCAGCTGGACTTGTTAAGAAAGAAATCCAGTTCGTTAAAGTTGTTAAGAGCGGTGAAGTATCACGCGCTGTTACAGTAAGCGGGTTGAAGGTTACTAAAGGCGCTAAAGAAGCGATTGAAGCTGCTGGCGGTAAAGTAGAGGAATAAGCTAGATGGCTAAACCAGGATTGGATTCAGGCGCTAAAAGCGGCTTGAGTGAGCTTAAGGCAAGATTGTTGTTCGTACTTGGTGCGATTGTTGTATTCAGACTAGGTTCTTATGTTCCTATCCCTGGCATCGATCCAGCGGTACTTGCTGACTTGTTCGAGCAACAAAAAGGCACCATTGTAGAAATGTTTAACATGTTCTCTGGTGGTGCGCTTGAGCGTGCATCCGTTCTGGCTTTGGGCATTATGCCATACATTACTGCATCCATTATCATGCAGTTGCTCTCGGTGGTTCACCCACCGATGGTGGAGCTTAAAAAAGAAGGCGAAGCAGGCCGTCGTAAAATTAGTCAGTACACGCGTTATCTAACGCTTGTATTGGCTATCTTCCAATCAATTGGAATTTCGACTGGTTTGCCAAACCTGATTAATGGATTGGTGATAAACCCTGGCTTCGGATTCTACTTTACGGCAGTAGTGAGTCTAGTCACAGGAACTATGTTCCTTATGTGGTTAGGTGAGCAAATTACCGAACGAGGTATTGGTAACGGTATCTCTATATTGATTTTTGCTGGTATTGTTGCCGGTCTGCCAACAGCGATAGGTCAGACAGCGGAACAAGCAAGGCAGGGCGACATTAATTTGTTGTTCCTACTGTTGATTGGCGCAATTGTTATCGCTCTTACATACCTAGTTGTATTTGTAGAGCGCGGACAGCGCAGAATTGTGGTAAACTACGCAAAACGTCAGCAAGGCCGTCAGGTTTTTGCTGCGCAAAGCACCCATTTACCGCTAAAAGTCAACATTGCTGGTGTAATTCCACCAATCTTTGCTTCTAGCATTATTCTGTTCCCGGGTACCATCGCAGGATGGTTCGGACAGAATGAATCAACAGCGTGGTTGCAAGATGTAGCGCTTATGCTATCTCCTGGTCAACCGCTGTACGTGATGTTATACGCAGCTGCGATTATCTTCTTCTGCTTCTTTTACACGGCGTTGGTATTCAACCCGCGTGATACAGCAGATAACTTGAAGAAGTCTGGCGCGTTCATCCCAGGCATCCGCCCGGGTGAGCAAACGTCACGATACATTGACAAGGTAATGACTCGCCTTACACTGGCTGGCGCACTGTACATAACCTTTATTTGTTTAGTGCCTGAATTCATGCTAATTGCTTGGAATGTTCCGTTCTACTTCGGTGGTACGTCGCTTCTAATTATCGTAGTAGTTATCATGGACTTTATGGCACAAGTACAGACACATTTGATGTCGAGTCAATATGAGTCTGTGCTGAAGAAAGCTAACCTTAAAGGCTACGGCCGATAAGTTAGCCCCTTAATATTGATAGAAAGGGGAAAGATGTAATGAAAGTTCGTGCATCAGTAAAAAAGATTTGCCGTAACTGTAAAGTTATCAAGCGCAACGGTGTTGTGCGTGTAATTTGCAGTTCTGACCCAAAGCATAAGCAGCGTCAGGGCTAATCAAAGCGGTACAGAATATTTGCAAAGCTAAGTAAGCAGAACCTGAATTATACTTGTCAGGTTCTGCTAGTTTTGTTTAAAAGTATTTTGAACCTAAATTTGCAATTTAGTCGACGGATAAGTATCCTATCGGGCTTTTTAGGTCGTCGACAAATAAACAAGAGGAGTGCTGTTAATGGCCCGTATCGCTGGCATTAACATTCCTGAGCACAAGCATGCTGTAATCGCTATCCAAGCGATCTATGGCGTTGGTCCCACACGTGCGAAAAGCATTTGTGCGGGTGCTGGTGTTGCAGAAAATACAAAAATCAAAGAGCTAGACGAAGCTACTATTGATAAGCTTCGTGACGAAGTGGCTAAATTCACCGTTGAAGGTGACTTACGCCGTGAAGTCTCTATGAGCATCAAACGTTTGATGGACCTGGGTTGCTTCCGTGGTATTCGCCACCGTCGTAGCTTGCCTCTACGTGGTCAGCGCACTAAAACTAATGCGCGTACCCGTAAAGGTCCTCGTAAGCCAATTAAGAAGTAAACGGGGAGTAAGTTATGGCTAAAGCACCAGCTCGTAGCACGCGTAAGCGCGCTAAACGTCAGGTTGCAGACGGAATGGCTCATATCCATGCGTCTTTCAACAACACAATTGTGACTATTACAGACCGTTCAGGCAATGCACTAGCATGGGCGACATCTGGTGGTTCTGGTTTCCGTGGTTCACGTAAATCTACCCCATTTGCTGCACAGGTAGCTGCTGAGCGTGCAGGTGTTGCTGCACAAGAATACGGTCTTAAGAACCTTGAAGTATTCGTTAAAGGTCCAGGTCCAGGCCGTGAGTCTGCGATCCGTGCTCTTAACGCTACAGGTTATAAGATCACAAACATTACCGATGTGACCCCTATTCCTCACAACGGTTGTCGTCCACCGAAAAAACGTCGCGTTTAATCGACGGACAGTTGGAGAAAGATCATGGCAAGATATTTGGGTCCAAAACTCAAACTTAGCCGTCGCGAAGGAACTGACCTGTTCCTAAAAAGCGGCGTTCGCGCAATCGATTCTAAATGTAAAATCGATACAGCGCCTGGTCAGCACGGTGCCCGTCGTGGCCGTCTGTCTGACTACGGTGTTCAGCTGCGTGAAAAACAAAAAGTTCGTCGTATGTACGGCGTACTGGAAAAGCAATTCCGCAACTACTATAAAGAAGCTGCACGTCTAAAAGGCAACACAGGTGAAAACTTGCTACAGCTTTTAGAACAGCGTCTTGATAACGTAGTTTACCGTATGGGTTTCGCTAGCACACGTGCTGAAGCACGTCAGCTAGTTAGCCACAAGGCGATCATGGTAAATGGTCAAGTTGTGAACATCCCATCGTTTAACGTTTCTGCCGAAGACGTGGTTTCTGTTCGTGAAAAAGCTAAGAAGCAAGCGCGTATCGTCGCTGCTTTGGAACTGGCTGACCAACGTGAGAAGCCAACCTGGATTGAAGTAGACAGCAGCAAAATGGAAGGCACTTTCAAGCGCGTTCCTGAAAGAACTGACCTGTCTGCGGAAATTAACGAACAGTTGATCGTCGAACTTTACTCTAAGTAAAGCTAACTAAAGAGGAAGCATTGTGGGTTCTGTGACTGAATTCCTAAAACCGAGATTAGTTGAGATCGAAAACGTTTCTCCTACTCGTGCCAAAGTAACTTTGGAACCACTAGAGCGCGGCTTTGGCCATACTCTAGGTAACGCCCTACGTCGTATTTTACTGTCATCTATGCCAGGATGTGCAGTTACCGAGGTAGAAATTGATGGCGTTCTTCACGAGTACAGCACCAAAGAAGGTGTACAAGAAGACGTTATCGAAATCTTGCTAAATCTTAAAGGTTTAGCGGTTCGCCTTGAAGGTAAAACTGAGGCAACCCTAACTCTAGTGAAATCTGGCGCTGGCCCTGTTGTTGCTGGTGATATTCAGCATGATGGCGACGTAGAAATTGCAAACCCTGAGCATGTTATTTGTACTTTGACTGGCGAAGCTGAAATCAGCATGCGCATCAAAGTAGAAATGGGCCGTGGTTATGTACCAGCTTCTACCCGTCGCTCCTCTGAAGAAGATGATCGTCCAATTGGTCGTTTGTTAGTAGACGCTTCATACAGCCCAGTTGAACGTATTGCTTACAGTGTAGAGTCTGCACGTGTTGAACAACGCACAGACCTAGACAAACTAATCATCGACATGGAGACGAACGGTACTTTGGATCCTGAAGAAGCGATCCGCCGTTCTGCTACTATCCTAGCTGAACAGCTAGATGCATTCGTAGACCTACGTGATGTATCTGAGCCAGAAGCGAAAGAAGAGAAGCCAGAATTCGATCCGATTCTGCTTCGCCCAGTAGATGACCTAGAGCTAACAGTACGTTCTGCAAACTGTTTGAAAGCAGAAGCTATCCAGTACATTGGTGACCTGGTACAGCGCACTGAGGTTGAGCTACTTAAAACGCCAAACCTTGGTAAGAAATCGCTAACTGAAATCAAAGATGTTCTAGCATCTCGTGGTCTTTCTCTAGGTATGCGCCTAGAAAACTGGCCGCCAGAGAGCATCGCTGAAAAAGATTAATCAGGTTTTTATCAAACTGATTTGTAGAGAAGGATAAAACTATGCGCCATCGTAAGAGTGGTCGTCAGTTGAATCGCAACAGCAGCCATCGTCAAGCTATGTTCAAAAACATGGCCGGTTCTTTGGTCAAGCACGAAGTGATCAAAACTACGTTACCAAAAGCGAAAGAATTACGTCGCGTAATCGAGCCTCTAATCACTATGGCTAAAGAAGACAGCGTTGCAAACCGCCGTCTAGCTTTTGCCCGCACTGGTGATAAAGAGGTTGTAGGTAAACTATTCAACGAGCTTGGTCCTCGTTACGAAGCTCGCCCAGGCGGTTACACTCGCATTCTTAAATGCGGTTTCCGTGCTGGCGACAATGCCCCAATGGCATATGTTGAGCTAGTTGACCGTCCAGTTGTAGAAGCTGAAGAAGAAGCAGTAGAAGCAACTGAAGAGTAATTAATACTCGATTAGAAAAAGGGGCCTGAGTGAAAACTCAGGCCCCTTTTTTTGTGCTTAAAGAATAATAGGGTCAGTCGTTACTCTGACCCCTTTATTCTTTTCACCTCGCAACTTACCAAGTAAACAAATCTGCTTCTTTATATTTTTACTCATCACTTTGGCTTGTTGTTTGCTAAATATTTTTGGTAAGTATTCAAACCGCGCATTGAAAATACCGTTCACTGCGAAGCTTTCGTAATTCATGAGTCTAAGTTTTTCATAGCAAGGAAGTTTATGTTAACCGTTTCATCGTTCACGCAGTCGCTTTCATCAACACCTTTGTTCAGTAAAACATTGTCTACAGCCTATGAACGGTTGAGTTCAGGGCTAAGAATAAACCAGGCTGCAGATGACAGCGCCGGTTTACAAATATCAAACAGATTGACGTCGGAGTCACTGGCTAAAAATCAACTTCGCCGTAACCTAAATGACGGCATTAGTTATGCGCAAATAGCGGAAGGCGGGCTGCAAGAATCTGCCGATATCTTGCAGCGTATGCGGCAATTAGCCATGCAGTCTCAAAACGGCATAAACTCCGATGCGGATAGACGCGCATTAGATAAAGAGTTCCAGCAGTTAAAAAACGCACTCAATGGCATTGCCTACAATACCGAAGCATTTAACCGTTTGCCTTTGCTAGGCGATAACGACTTGTTGTCTGATAACGTATCATCAATAGGTGATACCTTTGTAAGGGGCACTCCTACACAGCTAGACAGCGGTCTACGCTCTGTGGCTTATATCCCTGCAGGATCAACTAACATTTCTATTAATATTGACAGCTTTTCTCTAGACGATGACCTTCAGGTATTTACGACTAGCGGTAGGCATTTAGTGGGTACACCGCTATCAGACGATGTATGGGATACTAACAGTGTTAATTCGCCTAGCGATATTAAAAGCTTGTTGTTCTTAACCCAAGAAGGGTATACACCAACGGCAAGCTACGACGGTAGCTCGTTAATTACGAATGGCACAGGCACAATTAATGGAACAACATTCACGTTTTCTGGCGATCAGCACCCAGGCGTAACAACCGAAACCTTAACCATCGATAATACAAACGAACCGCTCATTATTTCAGTAGTGGGGAACGGCGTGTTTGATGCAACGGTAGATTGGGATACGTTAGGCGCACCCGGAAGCGGAGGAAACAGTTTTGAAGCCGGCCCAGTCGACATTACCGCCACCAACGCGCTAAGCGAAGGTACGGACTATATTAACCTTGCAAAAACGCCAGCCGGTCTTTCAGATTTAGACATGGTAGAAAGCGATGTGCTTACCTTTGAGAATGCAGATGCGGCATTACAGCAAATTGACGACGCACTAGCGTATGTAAGCGAGAGCCGCGCTTTCTATGGCGCAAAAATGAATCAGATGGAGTCGGCGCTAAAACTCAATGACCGTATGCACGAAGGCTTAATGGCAGCCCGCTCTCAAATCCTTGATACGGACTTTGCGTCAGAAACTGCTAAATCGACACAGGCGCAAATCGTAGAGCAAGCGAGTATATCAGTTAGGGCTCAGGCTAAGTCTAGCGATGAGCAGGTTTTGGGGTTGCTGAACAACACGGTTAATCAAAGCGAGTGAATACATTAGTTTATCAAGTATATTTATTCATAAAATATTTAGCAGACTGTTATCTTAATTCAAGAGGTCTGCGAAACTAACGTAAATAGCAATTCGTTTCATTCTTCTTCTTTAATTAATCGAAACCTTATAACCCTCTGAAATTTAACCGTCATACGAAAACTTCGTGTCTCGACGAACTAAAAAAACTTCGAATTCCACAAATGAAAAAGCATTCAAAAAATTTTGATCCACGTTACTTTTAATCATTTACGGTTGGATATTCGCAATCTAAATAGGTAGAATGCGCCCTCCGGAAACATAAGGCCGGGCAGTTCGTTGTGGTAATTCTGCAAAAGAGAAAGGGAATAAATGTGAAAAAAGTGTGTTTACTCATTGCGTCGCTAATGGCTTCTGTAGCCTTTCAAGTCTCCGCAGCCACTCCTACTCCAGAACAAATCGAAATGTTTTCGAAATTGCCCAGGGCGCAACAAGAAGCATTGGCTCGGCAATACGGCGTAGACCTAGATGCCCTAACTCAGCAGTCTGGTGCTAAATCACAGCCTTCTCCTACATTAAATGAACTAGTGCGCGAAAGAGATGTAAGACGTAAAAGCGATGAAGATTTAGATAATTCTATAATGACATCGCAAACAGGCGATGAAATTGAAACTGAGAATTCAAAGCCTAACGACGACGAAGAAAATCCAAGTAGCGAAGAAGTAACTAACGACTTTTTCAAACAGCAAAAATCAGATGACCTTAAACCGTTTGGCTATGAACTTTTCGCTGGTGAGCCAAGCACGTTTGCCCCTGTCTCTGACGTACCTGTACCAAGCGAATATATTTTGGGCCCCGGCGACACGCTACGAATTCAAATTTACGGTAAAGAATCGCAGGACTATTCACTTACGGTAAATCGCCAAGGCGAAATAGAAATTCCTAAGTTAGGCCCATATTCTGTAGTGGGTCAAACCTTTGCTACGGTACGTGAGGAGCTTAGCAATGAGATCAGTAATCGAATTATTGGTGTTCGCAGTAACATTACTATGGGTGAATTACGTTCAATACGTGTTTTTGTGTTAGGCGAAGCGTATAAACCCGCCTCTTACACAATAAGTTCGTTATCAACCGTTACACAAGCAATCTTCGCCGCTGGCGGTATAAACGAAATCGGCTCATTACGAAACATAGAAGTGAAACGTAATGGAAAAACAGTAGCAAGTCTTGACCTATATGATCTTCTGCTTAAAGGCGACACTAGTGGCGATGTAAGCTTAATGGCGGGCGACGTTGTATTTATACCTACAAAAGGTAAAAGCGTTTCGGTAAAAGGCGCCGTACCTCGCCCAGCTATTTATGAGCTAGATGGCGAAGAAACTGTTCGGGATGTTATAAAGCTTGCGGGCGGCCTACTACCTAATGCATATAGCGATATTGTTAAACTCCAGCGAATCACAGCAAAAGGCTTAAGTCAGGTTATTAACGTTAACTTGAGAGATAGCAAAAAAAATAGTGTGAAAAATGGCGACATCGTATCTGTCAGCTCATCATTAGATGCGTTGGAAAACAGCGTCACTCTTTTAGGGCATGTTGCCCGACCCGGTGTATACGGCTGGCAAAAAGGCATGCGGTTGAGTTCCTTGCTTCGAAATATCAACGACTTTAAATCACAGCCCGATCTAAATTACGTTTTGGTAACACGAGAAGATCCATTAACAGGTGCAATAACTGCATATGATGTTAATTATTCAGAATACCTTATTCAAAACGACCCATCAGAAGATTTAGTTTTAAGCTCAAAAGACACGGTATATGTATTTAGCAGAAAGTCGGAACGAGCGGAAAGCTTAGAGCCTGTTATTAGCCAGTTACGAGAACAGACAACGCTGGCAGAACCTCCAAAAATTGTTACGATAAACGGCGCAGTGAGAAACCCCGGTACTTATCCACTGAGTGAAGGTTCAACCGTGAGTAACGTGTTACGTGCAGCAATGGGGTACACGCAAGAAGCAGAGTTAAACTTTGTGCTCATAGCTCGCCTAGATCAAAATACGTTTAAAACTGAGTTGAAGTATATTGATATCAAAACTCACAATAGTGAAAAGTTACAGCCACTAGATCGTTTATATATTTTTGATAAAGACAAGCCAAGGGATGAGCTTCTCGAAGACCTTACAGATGAGTTAGCACAGCAGTCTTCAAAAGGGTTTACTCAGCAATTGATAACAATAAGCGGTGATGTGCGCTTCCCAGGTGTATACCCTTTTGTAGAAGGTATGACTCAACAAACTTTAATAGCATTAGCCGGTGGATTAAATGAATCCGGTTACATGCTAAATGCAGAGCTTTCTAGGTTCAAAACAGACGGCAAAACAACAGCCTCGCTTACGCACCAGAGCGTTTCCCTGAGTGATAATGTTGAGTTACAGCCCCTAGACTCTCTGTTAATAAAACGTATTCCTGAATGGCGAGAGCGCCGCACTATTAAGCTAGCGGGAGAGGTTATGTTTCCTGGTACTTATGTATTACAAGAAGGTGAAACGCTTAGTTCGGTAATCGAAAGGGCGGGTGGGCTAACTGATTTAGCTTTTGCTGAAGGCGCGGTATTTACCCGGGAATCATTAAGACTAAGAGAGGAAGAACAAATAAAGCGCTTAGCGACAGAATTGGATAACGAAATTGCGTCACTTAGTATTGATAAAAGCGAAGACGTGCAGGCCCTTTCCAGTGATGAAGCAAAAAGGTTAAAAGATCGTTTAACTAACACCGATGCTGTTGGTCGATTGGTAATTGATTTACCGACACTGCTAGCTGGCGAAGAAACCTTAGATTTAGCTTTGAACGCAGGCGACGCGCTTTATGTGCCAAAAATATCACAGAGCGTTACTGTGCTCGGTGAAGTTCAGTTCCCAACTTCTCATATTTACGATGGAAGCTTAGACGCTAGCGATTATATTTCTCGCTCGGGTGGCTTGAAAGTACGCGCAGATGACTCCCGTATATATGTTGTGCGCGCGAACGGCTCTGTATATCAGCCAAGTGCGTTTAATTGGTACTCTCTGGAAAACAAACTGGCGCCGGGAGACACCGTTGTTGTGCCATTGGATACAGAGTACAGAGATACGTTAAGCCTATGGAGCACTGCGACGGGGATTCTTTATAATACTGCGATCGCTGTTGCGGCTATAAATGGTTTGTAATGCTATTTTTTTGAACAGAGTTAATAAACCGAGTGATAGCGTGTAAAAGTGATATTCAGGTTTAGCCATTAATATTATGAGACTTTATGGAACACAGTGAAAATAACAAAAGCAGCACGAATAATGTGAATAGCATAGCGCAAGCCAACGAACCTTTTCATTCCAGAGATAATGCCGAAGATGAAATAGATTTGCGCGAGCTGTTTAACGTTATTTGGAAAAGCAAGTTCGTTATTTTAATAACAACCGCACTATTTGCAGTCGTTGCGGTAATTTACGCAATTAACCAGCCTAATATATACAAGTCAGAAGCTTTACTTGCTCCCGCCGAAAAAGAGGGCGCTGGTGGGCTTGCAAGTTTAGCTGGGCAATTTGGCGGCTTGGCTAGTTTGGCAGGAGTTAATTTAGGTGGTGGCGGTAGCAATAAGGCTCAATTGGCGATAGAGGTATTAAAATCTCGTCAGTTTACCAGTGCCTTCATTCAAAAGCACAATATTTTGCCGCAGATTATGGCGGCGGAGTCGTGGAATATGCAGGCTAACGAGGTAGTGTATGACGATGAAATGTTCAACAGTCAAAATAATGAGTGGGTTCGTGAGGTAAAAGCACCGTTTAAACCACAGCCATCCATGCAAGAGGCCTATAAGGTGTTTAGCCAATTGATTAGCGCTAGCACCGACAAAGAAACAGGCATGGTTACGATATCGGCACAGCATGTGTCCCCCTATGTTGCTCAGCAGTGGGTAAATTGGTTGGTCGAAGATATAAATAAAACCATGAAAGAAATGGAAGTAGCAGAGGCAAAAAGAAGCACTAAGTTTTTGCAGCAGCAATTAAAACAGACGGAAATCGCGGACATACGCGAAGTACTTTACAAGTTAATTGAAGAGCAAACCAAAACAATTATGTTTGCAAAAGTACGTGATGAATATGTGTTTACAACCATTGATGCCGCATTAGTGCCAGAAGAAAAGTTTAAGCCGAAAAGAGCGCTTATCGTAGTCTTAGGCACAATGCTAGGTGGTATGTTAAGCGTGATGGTGGTGTTACTTAGGCATTTTGTAGGTAAAGTATAACTTTATTTATCAATCTCTTTTGCGAAAATCTTGGGTAGGCTTTTATTGTTGGTTGAAGATATTGGTGAGCCTCCCCAATAAAAACTTACGTTATGTATCTTGTATGGCATAACCTTTTTGGTGCCAATTCATCACGGAGCTGGCGTAATAGGTGTTGAAATTAATTAAGGATAGGATGAAAAAGTGAAAGTATTAACAGTATTCGGTACACGACCCGAGGCTATTAAAATGGCTCCGCTGGTTCATGCTCTTTCAGCAGATGCGCGCTTTGAATCCAAATGCTGTGTAACAGCGCAGCATCGTGAAATGTTAGATCAGGTACTTGAATTATTTAAAATCGCGCCTGATTACGATTTGAATTTAATGAGATCTGGACAGACGTTACCAGAAATAACCAGCCGAATTTTGCTTGAATTTACTCCTGTGCTTAAAGAGTTCAAACCCGATGTAGTACTGGTGCACGGTGACACGGCAACTACTTTCGCCGCTAGTTTGGCTGCTTATTACGAGCAAATCCCTGTAGGTCATGTTGAGGCGGGCTTACGCACAGGTGATATCTACTCACCGTGGCCAGAAGAAGCCAACCGTAAATTAACAGGCTCTCTGTCAGGATATCATTTTGCGCCTACTGAAAACGCAAAGGCTAACTTGCTTGAAGAAAATGTAGCTGCTGATACTATATCGGTCACGGGCAATACTGTAATTGATGCTTTATTACTTGTTAAACAGCAAATAGAAAATGACGTCCAGCTAAGTGATACTCTTTCTGCTCAGTTCCAAATGCTTGACGAAAACAAAAAGCTTGTTTTAGTTACTGGTCACCGCCGTGAAAGTTTCGGTGGCGGTTTTGAACGCATTTGCGAGGCGTTAGCGCAAACAGCTAAGGCGCATCCAGATTGTCAAATAGTTTACCCCGTACACTTAAACCCAAATGTACAAGAACCTGTAAACCGCATTTTAAAAGATGTTAATAATGTGTGTTTGATTGAGCCGCAGCAATACTTACCTTTTGTGTATTTGATGAATCGAGCGCATATAATATTAACAGACTCGGGAGGAATTCAAGAAGAAGCACCAAGTTTAGGCAAGCCTGTATTAGTTATGCGTGATACAACAGAGCGCCCTGAAGCCGTAACAGCAGGAACGGTTAAACTGGTGGGCACTGATATAGGTAAAATAACCACCTCACTGCATGAGCTTTTGACCAATGAGGAATCATACAAATTAATGAGCCGTGCTCATAACCCGTATGGTGACGGAAAAGCGTGCCAGCGAATATGCGATATCTTGATGACAATTTAGAGAAGTCAATGCTTAAGCAAATCGCTTAATTTTTATATTAATCGCTAATTGTAAAAATAGTTAAATAAGATACGTTGTAGGGATTTTATCTCATGCGTTTCAAGAAGGACCATCATGCCGTTTAATACGATTTCAGTTGTTGGTTTGGGCTATATTGGCCTACCAACTGCAGCCATGTTCGCATCTAGGAAAATAAAAGTAATTGGAGTTGATGTCAATCAACATGCAGTCGACACTATAAATCGTGGCGAAATACATATAGTAGAGCCTGATTTAGATATGATTGTTCATGCTGCTGTCACTGAAGGGTATTTAAGAGCAGTAACCGTACCTGAACCAGCTGATGCATTCTTAATAGCTGTACCAACACCGTTTAAAAATAATGATTCTGAAATACCCGAACCAGATCTTCACTATATAAAACAAGCCAGTGAAGCTATAGCTCCTGTGCTTAAGAAAGGTGATTTAGTAATCTTAGAGTCAACATCGCCTGTTGGCGCCACAGAACAAATGGGTTTGTGGTTAGCCGCAGAGCGTCCAGACCTATCATTTCCGGGCCCTAAAAGTAGCTATACAGATTCAAACATAGATGTGAATATAGCGCATTGCCCTGAGCGCGTATTACCTGGCCATGTAGTTCGTGAGCTAGTAGAGAACGATCGTGTGATAGGTGGAATTACTGCTAAATGTTCCGCTCGGTCTGTAGAGCTTTACAAAACCTTTGTACAAGGCGAATGTGTAATAACTAATGCCCGGACTGCAGAAATGGCAAAATTAACTGAAAATTCGTGTCGCGACGTGCAGATTGCATTTGCAAACGAGCTTTCAATAATTTGCGATAAATTAGATATAGATGTATGGGAGCTTATTTCCTTAGCTAATCGTCATCCGCGCATAAATATATTGCAGCCGGGCCCAGGCGTTGGCGGGCACTGCATCGCTGTAGATCCATGGTTTATTGTGAGTAAAACGCCAGAACAAGCTCAACTGATTAATACTGCGCGAAAAATAAATGATGCAAAACCAAATTGGGTGATTGATAAAGTAAAGCTCGCAGTTTCAGACTTCCTACAGATAAACCCATCTAAAACAGCCAAAGACGTGACAATTGCTTGTTATGGCTTGGCATTTAAGCCTGATATCGATGATTTGCGAGAGAGTCCGGCGCTGAGTATTACTAAAAAAATTGCGGAAATGCATTCGGGAGCTGTTTTGGCAGTAGAGCCTAACATATGTGAACTACCTCACAGTATTGAATCATTTAGTTTGTCTACGCTTGAGGATGCAAAAAAAAGTGCGGATATTCACTTGTTGCTAGTTGATCACAAGGAGTTTAGAGACACTAAATTAAAAGCAGATTATTTGATAGATACAAAAGGTGTGTGGGGCTGATATGAATTCTGTTTTAAATTTGATAGGTCGTGAGAAAGCGCTTTTTAATCATGATATAAGCAAAGCCGAAAACGAACTCCAAAAAACGGTATCTCAGTCGCGTTTTTTAGTACTGGGTGGGGCTGGCTCTATTGGTCAAGCAGTCACTAAAGAGATATTTAAGCGCAATCCTGCCAAGCTCCATGTAGTCGATATTAGTGAAAATAACATGGTTGAATTGGTCCGTGATATTCGTAGTTCATTTGGTTATATAAGTGGAGATTTTCAAACTTTTGCGCTTGACATTGGTTCAGTTGAATACGATGCATTTATTAAATCTGATGGCCAATTTGACTACGTATTAAATTTGTCTGCTCTTAAGCATGTTCGCAGTGAAAAAGATCCATTTACTCTAATGCGTATGATAGATGTCAATATTTTTAATACGGATAAGACCATTCAGCAATCAATTGATAGTGGTGTAAAAAAGTACTTTTGCGTCTCTACCGATAAGGCGGCTAATCCAGTCAACATGATGGGAGCTTCTAAACGCATAATGGAAATGTTTTTAATGCGTAAGAGTAAAGATATTTCTATTTCTACAGCTCGTTTCGCCAATGTTGCATTTTCTGATGGCTCTCTTTTACACGGCTTCAATCAACGTATACAAAAGCGTCAGCCAATAGTCGCGCCTATCGACATAAAGCGGTATTTCGTGACGCCGCAAGAATCTGGTGAGCTATGTTTGATGTCTTGTATTTTTGGTGAAAACAGAGACATCTTTTTCCCAAAACTGAGTGAAGCATTACATTTAATAACTTTTGCCGATATTGCTGTTAAGTATCTTGAAGAGCGTGGGTACGAGCCAGTTTTATGTAAAAGCGAAGGTGAAGCCCGAGAGTTGATAAAAACTCTTCCTGACGAAGGTAAGTGGCCATGTCTATTCACTGAAAGTGATACGACTGGAGAGAAAGACTTCGAGGAGTTTTTCACCGACGACGAAACTTTAGATATGAAGCGCTTCGAAAATTTAGGGATTATTAAAAATGAAGAAGACTTCGAACAAACATTGTTAACTGAGTTTGAAAACGTAATCGAGCAAATGAAAGTGAATAAATCTTGGACAAAGGACGAAATTGTTTCACTTTTTTTTAGAATGATCCCTGGGTTTGGGCATAAAGAAACGGGCAAATACCTTGACGGTAAAATGTGATTAGGCAGATTTATTATGATTAAGCAGCTTGTTCCGTTTATTAAAGATCTTTATCAAACTAATGATTTCATTCCCCTCCATGCGCCAATTTTTGCAGGGAATGAAAAGAATTATGTCTATGAAACTATAGACAGTACGTTTGTATCAAGCGTCGGTAAATTTGTAGATAGTTTTGAAAAAAAGATCGAAAGTTTCACTGGTACCCCTAAAGCTGTAGCTACGGTTAACGGTACAGCTGCACTTCACGCTTCACTTTACATGTCAGGGGTAAGGCATGGAGATATAGTAATCACTCAAGCGCTTACATTTGTAGCAACGTGCAACGCCGTACATCACATGGGAGCTGAGCCGGCTTTCGTAGATGTTTCACCAGCTAGTTTAGGTTTGTGCCCCAAAGCATTGTCTGTATTTTTAGACCAAAATGCAGTAGCGACCGATCAGGGGCCAATTCACAAAGAGACAAAGCAGCGCTTCCAAGCTGTAGTTCCTATGCATACGTTTGGGCACCCAGTAGAGCTCGACGAGTTAATTGAGGTTTGCAGGGAGTGGAAAATTGCTTTAGTCGAGGATGCGGCAGAAAGTTTGGGCTCATTTTATCGAGGACAGCACACTGGCACATTTGGGGACTTCGGCGCAATCAGCTTTAACGGAAATAAAATCATTACAACCGGCGGCGGTGGTATGGTTCTTTGCAAAACTCTTGATTCAGGCAAACATACCAAGCACATTACAACAACTGCTAAAGTACCCCACCCGTATGAGTTTTTTCATGATGAAGCAGGCTTCAATTATCGCCTGCCAAATTTAAATGCTGCGCTCGGTTGTGCTCAAATGGAGAATCTCCAAAGTTTTATTGACAATAAACGTCAGCTAGCAAATACGTATTCTGAATTTTTCACGGGAACTGACTTCGAGTTCGTTACGGAACCAGAATACGCAAAGTCGAACTATTGGTTGAATGCGGTCATTTGCCCAAACCATAAAGAGCGTGAAAAGCTACTGAAACAAACAAATGCTGAAGGTGTAATGACACGACCTTTATGGCAATTAATGCATCGACTACCAATGTTTAAAAATGCACTGGCGGGTAACTTGTCTAATTCTGAGACTATTGAAGCCCGCTTGGTGAATATACCTAGTTCTCCAGTTAAATTATCGAGCACGTTGTAATGAGTAAAAAGGTAGCGGTTTTTACAGGAACACGTGCAGAATACGGCTTACTCTATTGGCTGATCAAAGATATTCAAGATGATCCAGAACTAACGTTACAGCTTTTAGTTTCTGGTATGCACTTATCTTCAGAATTTGGCGAAACCTATAAACAGATAGAACAAGACGGTTTCGAGATAGATGAAAAAATAGAGATATTACTTTCATCAGACACAGCTGTTGGTACGGCAAAAAGTATCGGGCTTGGTGTCTTAGGTTTTACTGATGCTTTAAACAGATTAAAGCCTGATGCTTTGGTTATTTTAGGCGATCGCTTTGAGGCTCTCGCAGCGGCGCAAACGGCGATGATACTTCGAGTTCCTATTTTACATCTACATGGCGGTGAAATTACTGAAGGCGCATACGACGATGCAATTCGTCATTCAATTACCAAGCTTAGTTACTTACATGGCACCTCAACTGAAGAGTATCGCAAACGTGTGATCCAGCTAGGTGAATCACCAGAACGGGTTAGGAATATCGGTGCAATTGGTTTGGACCACTTGGTACGAAGTGATTTGATGACTAAACACGAATTAAGCAGCTCTTTAGATTTTAATCTTACACAACCATACTTTCTTGTTACTTACCATCCGGTAACACTAGGTGAAGAGTCACCCGAGAGTAGTTTTTTAGATTTGCTTTACGCTTTGGAAGAATTCCAAGATCGTCAAGTAATTTTAACGTACCCAAATGCGGATGACGGAGGTCGGCGCATTATTCCGATACTAAAAGACTACGCTAGGAAAAACTCTAGTAGAGTCTGCGCTATTACTTCTTTAGGCCAGCAGCGATATTTAAGCGCAGTAAAGTATGCGGAAGCTGTAATCGGTAATTCATCGAGTGGCATAATTGAAGTCCCAGCATTCAATGTACCTACTGTAAACATTGGTGTTAGACAAAAAGGCCGCCTCGCAGCTAAGAGTGTTATAAATTGTGAAGCGAATAAAGCGGCAATAATAGATGCAATCAAAATCGCTATTACGGGAGCTTATAAACCTCCTGGTGAGAAGGTAACAAACCCATACGGTGCTGGTAATGCAAGTGCGCAGGCAATAGAAATGCTCAAATCTTTAAATTTTGAGCCAAGCAAAACGTTTTACGATTTAAAGTGAGAACTTTTATGACATTGATTATAGCTGAAGCTGGTGTGAATCATAATGGCAGTGACGACTTAGCATTTGCTCTTGTTGACGCAGCTCATGAAGCAGGGGCGGATATAGTCAAGTTTCAAACATTTAAGGCTAAAAATTTAGTTACTGAGTCTGCAGAGCAAGCGGAATACCAAGTTACTAATAGTGGCCAGAAAGAGTCTCAATACTCGATGTTAAAGCGTTTAGAACTGAGTTATGAAACTCACCATAAGCTAGTCGAGTATTGTAACAAGCTGGGTATTGAATTTCTTTCTACAGCATTCGACTCGGAGAGCCTATCATTTTTAGTTGACGATTTGGGGATTACCCGACTGAAACTACCTTCAGGTGAAATAACTAATGCACCTTTAGTACTCGAACATGCGAGAACGGGTTGTGATCTTATAGTTTCCACAGGAATGGCGACGCTTGCAGAAATAGAGCAAGCATTGGCAATTATAGCTTTTGGTTATATTAATCCTGAAGGCATTCCAACAGATGAAGAGTTGCAGGCGGCGTATTTTTCTGAGCAAGGTAAGCAATTGCTGAAGGATAAAGTCACTCTATTACACTGTACAACTGAATACCCAGCACCGTTTAACGATATAAACCTAAATGCCATGGATACAATGAAAGATGCATTTAAACTACGCGTAGGGTATTCAGATCACAGTGCTGGTATAACAGTACCGATTGCAGCTGTTGCCAAGGGCGCTATATTAATCGAAAAACATTTCACCGTTGACAAAGCATTACCAGGCCCTGATCACAAAGCTTCGCTAGCTCCAGCTGAATTAAAGGAAATGGTTGATGGAATTCGAATTGTAGAGAAGATCTTGGGGGATGGTGTTAAAGGGCCTCGCCCATCAGAAGTTAAAAATAAAATCGTAGCACGTAAAAGCCTTGTAGCTGCCCGAGCAATTAAAAAAGGGGAGTGTTTAACAGCAAAGCATCTTTCCGTTAAGCGGCCGGGCAACGGTATGGCGCCCATAAACTTTTGGAGATTGTTGAATACCTCTGCTACTAAAGATTACGAAGCTGGCCAGTTAATCGATGAAAAATAGGCCCCACCTCATAGTAGGTGGAGGTGGCCATGCCGCTGCACTTGCTGAAATTCTTATAAAGCAGGGAACACATATCGTTGGTGTTGTTTCTCCGCAGATTACTGCTGGAGATGTGATTTTTGAGAATATTCCACACTACCTCAATGATGATGATATCTTAAATTTTAGCCCAGAGAATACGCTTCTAGTTAATGGTATTGGTTCTATGCCTTATCAATCATTAAGAGAGAATATTTATAATCGTTTCAAAAGCATAGGATATGAATTTGCTACTGTGATCTCTGATTCAGCAATAGTATCGGACTATTCAATATTGCATAGCGGGGTTCAAGTGATGAATAATTGCGTGATTAATATAGGCTGTAAGATAGGAGAGAACACCATCATAAATACATCTTCTTCTATAGACCATGATTGTACAATTGGCGCGCATTGCCATGTGGCGCCAGGTTCTGTTTTGAGCGGGCAAGTAGTTATAAGCGATAACGTACATATATCTACTGGTGTACGAATAATCAACAACATCACAATTGGTGAAAGCTCGATAGTTAGTGTTGGTGCTAACGTTACGACATCAGTCCCTGCCCAATCAATAGTCTATGGTTCAAGGGCACTTGTCAAAGGATTAGATAGAGATGACAATTAATTGGAAAAGAGTGGTAATTGAACCCTCACTCTCGATTAGAGAGGCTCTAAAGATAATTGATAGGGAAGCACTACGAGTTGCACTTGTCGTTGATAATAATAGACTTATAGGTATCGTTACCGATGGTGATATCAGGCGAAGCATATTAAAAGGAGTTGAGTTAACTGATTCTGTCAATAAGATAATGAATACCAACCCTCTGACTGCAGACGTTAATATAACTTCTGAGGAGTTAAAGAAAACGATGCAGCAGAAACAAATTCTATCTTTACCTCTTACTGATGATTCCGGTCACTTGGTAGGATTAAAAACACTATACGATACATTAGCGGTGAAAAGGCGTGAAAACCCAGTTTTTATTATGGCTGGCGGTTTTGGCACTCGTTTAAAGCCTCTTACAGACAATTGCCCGAAGCCAATGCTTAAAGTGGGTAACAAGCCGATGCTAGAAACGTTGATTAATAGCTTCAAAAGTTACGGCTTTTATAAGTTTTATATTTCTACACACTACTTGCCAGACGTTATCATGAACTATTTTGGAAATGGTGAAAACATGGACGTGGAAATTACCTATGTGCACGAGGAAACTCCTTTAGGCACAGGGGGTGCGCTTTCTTTGTTACCAGATACGTTACCGGTTGAGCCTTTAATCATGATTAATGGCGATATATTAACAAAAGTAGATTTCTCAAAAGTACTCGACTTTCATATAAAACAAAAGAGTGACGCGACGATGTGCGTTCGTGACTACGAGGTAAAAGTGCCGTTTGGTGTCATTGAGGGTGAAGGCCACCAGATTACAGCAATGGTTGAGAAGCCAACATATCGATATTTTGTGAATGCTGGTATTTATATAATTTCTCATCACATAATTAAATCGCTTTCAAAAAATGAGCGGTTAGATATGCCAAGTTTGTTTGAAATAAAACAAAAAGCCGGGTGTAAAGTGTTGAAGTTTCCGATACATGAGTATTGGCTAGATGTTGGACGTCATGATGATTTCAACAAAGCACAAAGAGATATTATTGAATTAGGTTTATAAATGAAACCAAAGGTGTTAGCAATAGTCCCTGCTAGAGCAGGTAGTAAAAGGTTACCTAAAAAAAATATAAAACCATTAAATGGTCTACCGCTTATAGCACATACATTTGAGGCAATAAAAAAATCACAATATATAAGTGCGACGGTAGCAACATCAGATTGTCGAGAGGTACTTGCGATGAGCACACAGTACCCAAATACCCACCAATTGTTGAGGCCGGCTGAACTAGCAACTGACACTGCTTCATCTATAGATGTAATGTTACATGCAGTTGAATATGCCACACAACTGGGGAGCTTTGATATCGTATGTTTGCTGCAACCGACTTCTCCATTAAGAACTACATCGGATATAGATAGAGCTATTGAGTTGTATATTGAAAAGCAGGCCAAAGGTGTTGTGTCGATGTCAAAGTGTCACCATTCTCCGATGTGGACCACTTCATTAGAAAGTCATAATGATTTTAAGCAGTTCATATCGGGCCTCACCAACAACCGCTCACAAGACTTAAAAGAATTCTATCAGCTGAATGGAGCGGTATATTTGATAGATATAGCCACTTTCTTGAGCACCAAGAAACTTTTTTTAGAGAATGATTACTATCCCTTTATTATGACCGAAGAAAACTCCATAGATATAGATACTGAAATAGATTTTCTTTATGCAGAAATGATATTAAAAGCGAGTAATACTTTTGATTAAAATTGCTTTGAAGGCGTCTGTTCTATTTGGCATTTCTGAAATGATACAAAAAGGCAGTGTTTTTCTTTTACTCCCTTTTTTGACCAAAGTGCTGCTGCCATCAGAATATGGCCTTGTTTCGTCTGTTTTAATACTAGTCGCATCGACTACAGTACTTTTTTCTTTATCTTCTCATGGTGTTGTAACTAGGTTTTATAATACCTATAGCGGAAGAGTAAGAAATGCGTTTATCTCCACTACCCTAACTGGTTTGTTAGTGTTTTGTCTAATATTTTTCATTGTAGTTTTTATTTTCAAAAACCACTTAAATGAATATTACTTTAAAGGTCAACTGCCAGCCGATTTACTACTTGTAGTTATTGCCATAATGACGACTCAACCGATCTTTTTATTTGGTAACGCATACTTTAAAATAGCGGTTAAGCTTAAATTATTTTTAATATATTATAATGTCTATTACATTTTGCAATTTTCTGGGATCACGCTTTTCGTAATACTTTTACAAATGTCAGTTGAGTTTTATCTATACTCTATTCTTTTTTCAAACCTAATGTATCTTGTATTCTTTTGTTGTTATTTCTATTCTCATAATGGTATTTTTCTTGAAAAAAGATTCGTAAGACGAATATCTAGGTATGTTTTACTAGTGTTGCCAGTTGACCTCTTAAGTATAACAAGCGTTTTCTTAGATAGATATTTTATTGTTTTATTTTTGGGTTTTTCGAGTGTTGGTGTTTACTACGCAGCGTATCAGTTATCGATTATTATTCAAATATTTGCACTTGGTATAAATAGCGCAATAATTCCGTTTTTTTATAAATCATTGAAAAGAAATTTGGATAATTTCTATAACAGCTTTTATGAAGTATATATCCCTTTCGTTGGACTACTATGTTTTATTTTGATCCTGACAAGCGGCACAATTGTCAATAGTATTCTCTCTGACGAATATGCTTATGCGGCAAAATTACTGCCAATCTTGTTTTTATCCGCTTTTTTTATACCAATTTATCTTTTATTAACAAACGTATTGACGATAAAACCTATACTGCAACTGAGAAAGTTGCAAGCGGCTATATGTCTTCTAGTCACAAATTTAATTACAACATATTTTCTAATTTTAAATTATGGAATGCTTGGGGCTGCGCTTTCAACGTTGATCGTGAACATGATATCAGTCTCTTTATTTTATTCCATTATAAGATATTATAATATCGTTAATTTAAAAATTAGTTTAGCTTTTAAAATTTTTATTATGTTGGCTGTTTTGACCATGCTTTTGTCCTTAAATGCCGGTGCATTATATTTAGTAATTTATTCACTTTTATCATTCATTTATTTGCTTGCGTTTACATTTAGGGGAATGAATAAAAAGATCAAAAAAATGGAGATTGAATTTGCTAGTTTCAAATAAGTTTTTTGAAGGTGCTGTATCTTGTGCAAACTGGTTCTATAAAAAAAATGCATTTTTGAATCTGACTGATAATGTTCTTTATTCTACAAATTCCCTAAGCACAGACGAGGTATCGAGAGTGCTGAACGATATCAAGTTGGGAAGTACTTCATACATACAAACTCTTGATAAAGAATTTTTTTTGATACTCATAGACGTTCGCGAAGACCTAGTTCACGTTATAAACGATATAACGGGTAGAGACCTTGTTTATTATTGTGAAGATAATAATTCAATATCAACTTGCTTCTGGGAAATAATCAAGGTTGAAGAAAAGAGTCTTAAGCATGTAAATCCAACAAGTTGTAAAGAGTTTATTTTGATGTTGGCTGATGTTGAACATAAGACGATTGTTGATGGCATTGAGATTCTACCAACTTCAAGTGTTTTCACATTTTCTAAAAACGCTAAAATAACAAAACATAAGTATTGGACATATAGAATTCACGAAAACTCTTTGGCTAGCAATGAAAAATATGATCAACTTGAAAACTGTCTTGATTCGTTTTTTTCTGATTTGGCAAGTCGATATAAAGATGTTGTATTTGGTGTCGGAGTTAGTGGCGGTTTAGACTCAAGACTGATTCCATACTATTGCAATAAACATTCTATACTTATTAGCCCATTCATTATAGGAGAGGAAAAGCCAAATGGCTTGGTGCGCTCTAATGATCATAAAAGAGCATCTGAGATTTGCGAAAAGTATTCACTTCCACTTGTAAATCATAATTTTGAGAATCATAATTTCAAGGGTAAAATAATAAAGGACGCTCGCCAGGCCCCTTCGACTGCAAGTCAAATCCTAAAGATGCCGCAAACTCAGTTCATTTCATTCAGCCACTTAATCACTGGTGCCAGTGGTTACATCGTAGGGTCTTCGCCTTTTTATGGAAATCCCGAAAATATAGACTTAACTGCAACTATTTTTAATAGACAATCAGTCTTGAAGTGTTTTCCAAAATACAAAAAAACTAAAAAGGTTCTTAATTATATCTTTGGGAGTAATTTTAACGTAAGTGAAAAACTCCCGTTTGCATTTGAAGGTCTACTGTCTCACGAAGAAGTTTCTTCATTAAAAGCGAAGGTAGAGAACTATATCAACACTTACAAAGGGTTAAACAATACTGAGATTCTTATGAATTATGCTGTAGATATCTTGGGGCAGCGTAATAAAATGGGGGCGTTTGAAAGTTTATTAGGAGATGTAGAGAGTTTTACAATGTATGGACCAGCGATGTTAAAATGCGTTCAGAGTTGGAATTCGAAGGAGATTTTTAATAGATCTTTTTTTGAAAACTTTATAAGGGAACGTCATCCTGAGTTAGCCGCAATTAAAAGTCAAGACCATAAATCGTCATTAAACATTACTCGTGAATCGAAGCTATCAAAAATTAGAAATATCGCTGAGTTTGCAGTAAGGGGGCGTGGGGTCATGAATTATGAGAATTGGGCTAAAAGTCGAAAATTTATCAATGAGGTTAACAATATTCTGGAGGAATATAATTATTTAGAGGAAATATTAGATTTAAAATTAATAATAAAAAACGTCAATAAGGGTATCATTTCTCCACTAGTGCTCTTGAACTGCTTAAAAATCAATGAGTTAATGCATCTTATTGACAGAGGGACCTAACATAATGGCCTTTTTATGCATAGACAAAAGCGCTTTTAATCATAATCTTAGATACTACACAAACAAGGGGTCTAAGGAGTCTTTAATTATAGGTCTGAAAGACAATGCATATGGTCATGGTATTCAGTGGATTGAACCTCTAGCAATTGAATTTGGTATTCAACATTGTTTTATAAGGGGGGTGGCCGACCTTGAGAAGCTAACTCCCTCTTTGTGGTCAAGCATTTTAATTCTTGGTAGCGTCAAAACCAATAGGAGTATTGTTCCTGGGAATATAAATTATTCAGTAAATTGTTTATCTGATTTAGATTATTTTTACGCCGGTGATACTGTCGAGATTAAAGTCAACACAGGAATGAATCGAAATGGTATAGAAGTCGATGATGTTATTCCGGTTATTGAGAATCTGATTAAAAAAGGCGTTTCGATTGAGGGGATCTTCACTCATTTTTCCTCTTCTGATACGTCTGTAGAGCAAACATTTTTACAATCTAAAGCGTTTGAAGCGCTAGTTGCAACTTTGCGGGAAAAATTTCCTTCTTTGAAGTTTAGAACTCATGCTGCAAATACAGCAGGGACTGAATATATCGATTCATATGAATCGATGAGAGTGGGCATTGGTTGTTACGGATATTCCAACTTTAGTTATGTAAACAAGGAGTTAAGGCCTGTGCTTTCGCTTTTTGCTGAGAGAATATCGTCTAGGGAAATTGGGCCCGGTGCGTCTGTTGGTTATGACCATAATTTCTTCAAAAACGGTAATGTACCTAAAGTCGTTTCGACTTTTGATATAGGATACGCAGATGTTTGTATTAGAAGTAATGTTAACGACCCCGTTGTTTTAAATGATAAAACGTTGGTTATTGGCAAGCCTTCTATGGATAGTTTTTCTGCGTTTACAAATGTTGAACAGATTTGCGTTTTTAGAAATGTAGAGGAATTAGCCAAACGTGCGAATACAATAGTCTACGACATACTAGTAAATATTAATCACGAAATACGAAGAATAGTCATATGAATATAAATCAAGTAAACAAAATTTTAAGGGAGTATGAAGCATCAGGGCTTGAAAGTGATTTAGTTATTGATGGTTTTTCGTTTTGGATTAAACTCAAAAATGACATTTTTACTTTTCTTACTAAAGATACGATATCTATTGGTGTCGAGCGAAAAAGATTTTTCAATCTATTCTCAATCTTTTTTTATTTCTTAAATATTTTTTTTCTTTTTAGGCTTTTCTTTTTAAAAAAGAAAATCTTTATTAGTACTGCATTAAGCGGCATATCGGATAACAAAGATTTATTTACTAACTCCCTTCGCTCTAGATATGACTCATTTTTTTACTTTTTAAATATTGGTGAAGTTGAAAGAATCAAAAGTAATAAACTTTTTTTTAAGGAAAATTTCGTATTCAGCGATAATCTTTTTTTGTGGCCGCTTAAGTTTTTCGCGGTGAAGTCTGCTGTGTATTTTTTACCTAAAAAGCAAAAAAACGCTATTTTTAATTTAATAAATTTTTTCGAGGCTAGGGGAGTTGAGATACCTTATAAGCTGGTTGCATCTTCATTTATCACGTACGCGGTAGGTTACTATTTCTATTATTATTTTTTCAAGCTAACAAAACCAATAAAATGTTATATTGTTTCTGCATATTCAAAGTCTGATCTATGTGCAGCCTGTATAAAAAGCTCTATACCTGTTTTTGAGATTCAACATGGTATTGTCGGCGCAGAGCACCGAGGCTACAATTATTATGCAAAAAATTTTCGCAGCTCTGTGACCATCCCTACGCCACAAAAAATTATTGTTACAAATAACTTTTGGAAGAAAGAGTTGTTAGGTGCAGGATACTTTCAAGAGAAACAGATAATAGTTGGTGAAAACTACAAACTCGCGCGAGTAAATACTGAGTTTTCAAAACAATTTCAATATTTTGTATTTTCTGGTCAAGGGATTGATTATGATTCAATCGAACGCTTTTACATCAAGAGCGAGGATTACTTATCGGCGAACAATTATCGTCTCTTGTATAAACCACACCCTAGAGAGGATATCGTTATTATTAAAAAACGGTTTTCAAAATACCCTCTACTACATATTTACGAGGGTATAGAAACCGCAGAGACTCTGATATTCAAATCAATTGCACACGTTTCTTTTTACTCCAGCTGTCATTTTGACGCTGTTGAGATGAAAGGTAAGACTCTTATTCTAAGAAATAAGCTCTCGTTATTGATGAATCGTTATGTTGACAAATATCCAAATCAGTTTGTGGTGATTAATTCTCTTGGAGAAAAAATATGATGTTTAAAATGTATTTAAGATATTTTCTAAGAAAACTTTATTGTTTTTTATTTTTCTTTTATAAATTTGTTAAATATCCAAACTGTACCGTGCTAACGAACTTTGTCTTACCTGGTGTGGTTTTAGGTAAAGGAGTGTTCATCCGCAATAATACAAAAGTTTATCGTTGTAAAATCGGAGCACACACTTACATTAACGAAAACTGCCTTTTGGATCCCAATACTGCTAGTGTTGGTTCATTTACTTCTATTTCAAATAACGTAAAAATAGGAGTTGCACCGCATCCGCATAACTTTTTTTCTACAAGCCCCTGTTTTTACTCGACTAACAGAGGGTTTGTAGAGAGTGATATTTTTGACGTAAAAAGTGCTGGTAAAACGGTTATAGGCAATGATGTATTAATTTATTCAAATTCAATAATTGTCGCAGGTGTTACTGTAGGTAATGGTGCGATTGTCGCTGGTGGTGCGGTTGTAACGAAAGATGTACCAGATTATGCGATCGTTGGTGGCGTTCCGGCAAAAGTATTAGGTTTTAGATTTGATCACGAAACAGTCAATGCATTATCAGAAACTCGATGGTGGGAGCTCGACATTACCAAACTAATAAAGTTTGATAATTGTTGTAAAGACATATCCGGCTTCATTGACTATGTTAAAAGTGTGAAAGGTTCTTAGTTTGAATTTTCTCACAGCTGTTACTCTTTATGCATCTACAGTTTTTGGATTTACTAACCATTTGTTAGCATTAGCTGTTATACCTTTGTATCTGAGGAGAAAAACGGTTTTACAGTACAGCAAGAAAGACATTGCTTTCTTTTCCATGTTACTAATTATCGTCATGCTGACTGTTATCAATAATACATTTGGTTTTTTCATTTCAGAAAAACTAAGTCCTCCTTATTTTGTATTTACACTTTTTTCGTTCTGTTTTTACAAACTAGTTGGCAAAAAAGTTTTGCAGTGGATATTTTTATTTATCATAATTGAGCTGGTCTGTGCTTTTATTCAGTACTACATGGGTATTTCAACTTTTTTTTCTAGCAGTCAACAATATTTTGAGTTTGCAAATGATGCCCTTTATTATCGAAAATCTGCAGGCCTATCCTCATCTTCATCTGTTTTGTCTTACAAAGTTCTAATAGGTTTTTTTATCGTTGACCTTATTTTTCAAAGGGGAAAGCTTAGGTTACTTTGTTACTTGATGCTGTCAGCTGGTTTAATTGTTACTTTTAATAGGACTGCAATCATAGCAGCTATTGCTTTTCTATTAATATCTAACTTCCATTACCTAAAATCGCTATTTTTCAGTTATCGAAGAATCTATCTCTTGCCTATACTATTAACTATAGCCTTTGCTACAATACCTATTATATTCGGTTTTTTTCTAAATGAGTTTTCTAGGGGAAATGTTAACTCTGGAGTTGATCTTTCTTATCGTACAATTGTATGGTTACACTATATTGATTTTATTTCAGATAATACATTTTTAGGTAATTATTCATATAAATATATTTCGGACCTAAGTGTAGCTGGTTACGGCCAGCACAGCTTTCACGCACATAATTCGTTCTTAATGATACTCTCAAGTCATGGACTTTTAATAGGGCCCCTTTTTCTCTTACTTGTGCTCAGCCAAATCAGTAGAAGTAATGTGAAGTACATAATTCCTATATTTATTTACTCCTTTGCTCAGTATGGAATCTTTTGGGGGCTTTCTTTTTTGGATGTCCTATTTGCTTATTTTTTAATGGGAAACAGAAAGGTTAGTTCAAATAGAGAGGGTATAGTTTGAAGATTTTAATGTTTAGTTTTTATTATGCACCGGACTTGTGCGCTGGGTCTTTTCGTATGGCAGCTTTGGTTGAACAGTTAAAGCGGCTGCCCGGAGTAGAGCTGGAAATTATAACTACTATGCCTAATAGGTACTCTACTTTTAAGTCTGAGGCGCTTCCATTTGAGCAGCACCAAAATGTAACAGTACACAGGGTGCCATTGCCATCTCATCAAAGTGGAATGTTAGACCAAATAAAAGCTTTTTATACGTATTTTAAAGCGGCTATTCACTTAACAAAGGACAAACAATACGACTTGGTGTTTGGTACAAGTTCACGACTTTTCACTGCATTTCTCTCTGCTTGGGTAGCTAAGTCGAAAACGTTACCCCTGTATCTTGATGTGCGAGATATATTTGTAGACACAATAAAAGACGTGCTTAGTCCTAAAATTGTATGGTTCATGAAACCTTTGTTAAGCCTTGTAGAAAAATTCTCTTTTAGTAAAGCAAAGCATATCAACTTAGTCTCCAAAGGTTTTAAACCTTACTTCGAAAAACGCTACCCTAAGCCAGGTTACAGCTATTTTACAAATGGCATAGATAGTGAGTTTCTTGATATAAGTGAGTCGCCAAAAGAAACTAAGCACTCAGAGGCGATTAACGTACTTTATGCTGGTAACATTGGCGAGGGGCAGGGGCTTCAATCGATCATTCCTGATTTAGCTAAAATCGCTGGAGAAAAATATCATTTCAAGATAATTGGTGATGGCGGCAGAAAAGTGCAGTTAGAAAAAGCATGCGATGGGATAAAAAATATTGTTTTAGTTCCGCCTGTGTCGAGGCAAGAACTGGTCGATGAATATTTAGCTGCCGATGTGTTGTTCCTCCACTTAAATGATTATCCTGCGTTTAAAAAGGTCCTTCCCTCTAAGCTATTTGAATATGGTGCAATGGGAAAACCAATATTAGCTGGGGTGCAGGGATATGCTGCCGATTTTTTAAATGAACATTTAAGCAATTGTGAAGTGTTCACACCAAATGAGGCTGAACAGGGTTTTAAAGCTTTGTTAGCTCTTGAAATAAACAATACGGAGAGGCCCGAGTTCATTCAAAAATTTGCTCGTACTAATATTATGAGAGAAATGTCAATTTCTATCGCGGCTACAGGTCAGGCTTAATGGAAACAGTATTAGTAACTGGGGCTTCGGGGTTTGTGGGGGGGCAATTAGTTAGCTACCTAGATAAGCGAAATGTTAGTTTAAAAATTTTAGGAAGACGAGATGTCCACAATGGCCGGTACGCTTTCTCAAGTACCTGTTTCCTGAAAGAAGACTCTTTTTATGATGCTTTAGAAGGGGTTAATACTGTAATCCACTGTGCAGCGCGCGTTCATGTAATGAAGGAAACGGCTGCAAACCCGTTAGAAGAGTTTCGCGCTTTCAACGTTGATGCAACGCTTGCTTTAGCACGGCAAGCGGCAGAAAGCGGTGTCAAGCGATTCATTTTTCTAAGTACAATTAAGGTTAATGGTGAAAGTACTACAGGTGCAAAGCCTTTTTCAGCGTTCGACAAACCTCACCCCATGGACCCATATGGAGTATCTAAAGCTGAAGCTGAAGCCGGATTAAAATCAATAGCCGAACAGTATGGAATGGAGTTTGTCATAATTCGGCCGCCGTTAGTTTATGGTCCTGGCGTAAAAGCTAACTTTGCCGCTTTGATGTTGTTGGTAAATAGGAAGATTCCTTTGCCTTTAAGAATGATCAAGAGCAACAGACGAAGCATGGTTTCAGTATTTAATTTAGTCGACCTTATCGTAACCTGTATTGAGCACCCAGCAGCCAAAAACCAAGTGTTTTTGGTAAGCGATGGCGAGGATATTTCCACTTCTGAAATGGTTGCTTTAATGGCAAAAGCATGCGGAAGAGCAAATTTCGCTTTTCCGTTACCGCCAGCAGTATTTCAACTTTTAGGAATTGTTTTAAATAAAAGTGAAGTGGTCGATAGATTAGTAGGCTCACTTCAGCTAAACATAAGGCACACAAAAGAGTCACTAAGTTGGGCGCCTCCTCAGACCATCGAAGATGGCTTCGCTGCTACATCTAGTTGGTTACAAAATTCTTAGTTTATTTTATAGAAGTTATTTATGATTCGTATTCTCGATTTTATATTTTCTCTTGTTGGCTTGGTGCTGGGCTTTCCAGTTTTCATAATTCTTTTTGTTGTAGGTCTTTTGGACACCGGTTCGCCTATATTTACTCAGGAGCGAGTAGGGCGTGGTAGAAAGCCATTTACATTAGTTAAATTCAGAACCATGAAAAAAGACACTAAATCTGTCGCCAGCCATTTGGCCAGCAGTACATCTATAACCAAGTTTGGCCATTTTCTTAGAAAAACTAAGCTTGATGAGTTACCGCAATTGTGGAATGTTTTCAAAGGCGAAATGAGTTTGGTAGGACCGCGTCCTGGTTTATTCAATCAGGAAGAGTTAACCAAAGAAAGAGATGAACGCGGAGTGTATAATGTCCGGCCTGGTATAACTGGACTCGCACAGGTGAACGAAATTGATATGTCTACACCCAAACTCCTAGCCGAAACAGATAAACAGATGATTGATACGCTTAATCTATCTTCTTATTTTAAGTACATACTGCTTACGGTGACAGGTAAAGGAAGCGGTGACCGAGTTAAGTAGAAATCACCTGCATTAAGGGTTGTTCTCTTTGTTGTGCTATTCTTCATATAATTACTATCCATTGTAAAACTATTCATACCAAGGATTGATGTTTGGAAACTATAGTTAAAACACTTCTGTCGTTACCTCGTGCTCAGAAGCGGATAATTACGGTGTTAATTGATGCTGTGTTTATTCTAACGTCTTTTTGGGCGGCCATGTTCATACGGCTCGACTCTCTTAGTTCTGTTTATAATGCTGACAATTGGTTGCTAGTCTCACTTGTTATTCCCGTAAGTGTCTTTATTTTTGTAAAACTCGGACTCTATCGAGCAGTACTTAGATATGTAGGGATAAATGCTTTAGGGGCTGTAGTAGGCGGAATAACAGCCTCTTGCTTTACGCTAATCGGCTTATCTTTTTTCTTGAGTATTCCTATTCCAAGAACGGTGCCCATTATTTTTGTATCTTTTTCGATATTGCTAGTCGGTGGCAGCCGCATTATTGTCAGAGCTTTGGTTAGCAAAGTAAGTGCATCGAAGCGTCGTCCAGTCATCATTTACGGTGCAGGGTCTGCAGGCCGTCAGTTAGCTACAGCATTAAGGCATGGTCCAGAGTACCGTGTAGTTGCGTTTGTAGATGATGATAGAACTAAACAGGGCTCACAAATTGAGGGGCACTTGGTTCATGCTGTTGATGATTTAGAATCTATAATTCGACATGAAAATGTTGAAAAAGTACTTCTTGCATTGCCCAGTACGTCTCGTGCTAGACGAAATAGAATTTTACAAAAACTGGAAGTGTATTCCGTAAAAGTTCAAACCATTCCAGGAATGGCTGATGTTGTTGCAGGTGCTGTGAATGTCGACCAAGTTAAAGATGTAGATGTTGAGGATTTACTTGGTCGCGACCCAGTCTCACCGAAAAAAGCGCTTTTGCATGCAGATATAAAAGAAAAGGTGGTGATGGTAACAGGAGCGGGTGGCTCAATAGGGTCCGAGCTCTGTCGTCAAATAGTTAGAAATGGACCTACGAAATTAGTACTTTTTGAACTTTCTGAGTTTGCATTATATTCCATTGAAAAAGAGTTGAGCCAATATGTTGAAGAGCGTTCCTTACCAATTAGCGTAATACCTATTATGGGTTCGGTCCAAAAACAAAATAGGCTTGAAACTGTAATGAGTGCATTCGGTGTACAGACCGTTTATCACGCTGCAGCTTATAAGCACGTTCCCCTTGTTGAACATAATGTAGTAGAAGGTGTTCGGAATAATATTTTTGGTACCCTCTATACGGCACAAGCGGCTATTAAGACAAAAGTAGAAACCTTTGTATTGGTATCTACCGATAAAGCGGTAAGGCCAACCAATGTAATGGGAACAACTAAACGCATGTCTGAATTAGTGCTTCAGGCTCTTGCTGACACACAATCAGATACGCGTTTTTGTATGGTAAGGTTTGGCAACGTATTGGGCTCTTCTGGGTCAGTCGTGCCGCTATTTAGAAAACAAATAAGAAAAGGCGGGCCAGTCACGTTAACCCATCAAGATATAACACGTTATTTCATGACTATTCCGGAAGCTGCTCAATTGGTAATACAAGCGGGAGCAATGGGGATGGGTGGAGACGTCTTCGTATTAGACATGGGTGATCCTGTGAAAATAAAAGACTTAGCCACGAAAATGATTCACCTTTCAGGCTTTACCGTAAAAGATGAGAAAGAGCCTGAGGGAGATATCGAAATAAAGTGCACCGGCTTGCGTCCGGGAGAAAAACTTTATGAAGAGTTGTTAATTGGTGATAACGTGGAAGGGACTACGCATGAACGAATTATGACCGCTCATGAAAGTAAACTTGATTGGCGTGAGTTAGAAGTTATTTTAAATAGTTTAGATAAAGCGTGTCATAACTTCGAGCATGAGCGTATAAGAGATATTTTGTTAAAGGCACCTACTGGTTTTGCTCCAACCGACGAAATATGTGATTTAGTGTGGCTAGAGCGGCAGTTAGCTAGTACTAAAAAAGCCGAAGAGCTAAAACTTACTCACTAATAAACCGTTTCATATTTTAACAGACTGGATGTTGTTCATGCGCCCTAGTAGTTCCATATTATGGATAGCAATTTTCATTGCTTTTATTTCTTTTTCTCGTTTTGTTTACAGTGAGGGGGTTTCACCTTACCTCCCTCTGAATCTACCCAACCATATTTCGCAAAAAATTGAGAGGTTAGCCGTTATTGCAGGTGAAACATCTCTCAATAAACCTTACAAAGTGGCGCAAGTTACTGCGCTTGCGCGGCAGATTAAAACAACACACCCTCTTTTATTCAGAGAAATAGCGCCGTATTTACGGGATCACAAGGAACGTTCTGGTAGTAGTTTGCTACAGGCTTCGCTGGCTTATAGCAACAGTGACTTCAGTAATCCTTATCACTATGGCGTAGATGGGCAAAGTAACGTACTTCTTGAAGCTGCTGGCTATGCAATTTACACCGATTATTTGGGCTTCAGTGGCAGTGCTGTAATAAGTGAAAATAGCGTTAATAAAGCGCAAGGTATGATGCATGTTGGTGTTGACGTTCTACAGCTGGATATAGGTTATAAGTCGCGCTGGTGGTCGGTAGGGCGCATTAATGCGTTGCTACTTTCAAATGAGGGAGAGGCTTTTGCAAGTATCTCTGCAAGTAATGTTGTACCAATAAGTTCACTAGATTTTAATTATGAAGTATTCGCTGGGAAAATGAATGAAGAAACCAGCGTTACTAGTGGCGATTTATTACAACAAGACGAGCCTTACATAGCAGGCGCATTTTTGACTTTTTCGCCAGTTAAACAGGTGACTTTGGGTTTTGCTCATACGACAGTATTTGGCGGTGGCGTAAGAGATGCCGAAAGCGGTACATTTTACGATGCCTTGGTTGCTAATAACTTGGGTTCAGCAGCAAATACCCCTTACTATGAAGAGCAAGCTGATAGGCGGTATGCATTTCAAGCCAGATTGAATCAAGAGGTCATGGGCTTTCACTATTCGATATATGGCGAGCATGTTACGAAAAAGGTACTTGGCGGAAGCGGTAATCAGCCGAACGCAGCCACTGTCGGTATCTATTTTCCAACGATTAACGAGAGTTCTCTTCGCATAGAGGCAACGCGCTATGATCAGGGCTTCTATAGCAGTAATATCTATAGTAGCGGCTATCAAAACGATGAAAATTCGCTTGCATACTTCGTTGTTAGCGGTTCACAAAACACGTCTGCAGAAAGCTTAACAGCACAGTGGTATTGGTCGATGAACTCTGATGAGAGCTTAACAACGACTTTCGGCTGGTCTCAAGTAGCGCTATTAACAGAGGACTCGAGTGAACGAGTCAACTCGGGTTTAAATTTCAGTGCCGATTACCGGTCTCGCTTTGAAAGTGCATATTGGGGAGTAGAAGCCTCTACTGGCATTGATGCATTTGGCGAGCAAACCTACAGGCTTGGCGTTTATTTCGGTTTTTAGTATTTATTTTTGTGAGCTACGTTAATAGACGCAAACATCAGAGGTTAATCTTGAGCGTTAGCCCAATATAAAGCCAGCGCGGCAAGAGTGATGCCATCAGTAATTTGACCAGACATAATGGAGTGCATAATTTGATCCGTTGGAATGTAAACGACCTCTGTAATTTCACTGTCTATTGCCGATACATTAATCCTATTGTCCACTTTTACGTGATATATCGGCAAAGCAGAACATAATATCGCTGAATTAGGTTGTATAGTTCCAATGTGTTTCAGTTGGCTAAGTTCAATTTGATAACCAGTTTCTTCAAACAATTCTCGCGCTGCTGATTCTCTGGAACTCTCTTCTTTTTCTCCATACCCCCTTGGCGCCTCTATGAGAAATGCGTTTTGTGCCTTACGGAAAACTTTGACGAAAACAAAGTTATTGTCTGCTTCCAATAATATAACGGCGCCGTTGTCTGAACCGGTCTCTCTAATAAAATGATACTTCCCTTGTTTCACTACACTGAACCATGGGTTTTCGTATTCAATGGTCACTTAATTTCAAGCCCTACTTTTTTAGTCAATTTATTGTACATACCGAACCAGTTTTTTCGAGAAAGGTATTGTTTACCACTATCTTCAAACTTATCTTCAATGTAGCTTATGGCTTCGTCGGTAAGAAACTTTGCAATCTCACCAGCACCAAGGCTAGATATTATTTCAAATGCCTTAATAGGGTATTCAATAAGTTTAAGTTCATTACGTATAGCCTTAAATGCAACACTCGAATCTAGAACAATATTGGGTATGTTATTCATAAAGCCCATATTATCTTGTAGAAAAGCTTCACCCTTAAAAATAAACAAAGAGTTATACGAAGGATCGATGACTTCTAGTTTAAACCTAGAGGCAGTTATTGAATCTCCATCGAAATAGCTATCACAGAACGCATACCATTGAGACCTCGATACAACGCCCTTAGCTTGCTCCTTTAAGATGTTTCGCTGGTCGGTGTTCATGAAAAAGCCGGTTTTTTGTACTTTATGTCCTTGATGTTGCTCACTCGAAACATCGCTACGGTTAAGAATGTCATCGCTTTCTATGAGTGAAAAAATTTTGTTTTTCAACGCGTTTTCATTTACTTCTATGTTTTCGTATTTTGGCGCTATTCTATCGAGGGAGGCTTGGATATTTTCGCAGCGATATAAAAGTTCATCACGCTGCTTTTGAGTAATATCTGTCATGCGAGGCGAATTTGGTATACTCGATATTATATATTCTGGAGGGAGGCCCTCAAAATAACTGACTAACGAGAAGTCGGGTTGAACATTAAAACCTCTTACCACAAACTTTCCTTTACCCTCTTCATTTAAGTACTTATGGACATTTTTTCTTTCAATAAGTAAGTCAATGTTTTCGTTGTCGAAGATTGTATTAGGGGTAAGCACTACGCCATCACCGAAAGCAAGACTAGTTAAAAATCGTTGCCGTATCTTTTCAATTTCTAGTTGTCTGACGGAATCGCAGTTGGAGAGTAATAATTTTTCTTTGAACAACATACTACTAACCTTACATTATTTTTATTTAGTAACAGTATCTCTTTTCTTTAAGGTCCTTTTGTATAATTTGACGGTGTTTTTTTCAACGTTTTTTATCGTGTAGAGTTTGTAACTACCAACTTGTGATTTATTGCCTTATGACCTAGTTCCTTTACAATACGCCCATAATTTAAAGTTGTAACTCAATCGAGAAGTATGGAGTAAAAGGAATGTGTGGAATTGTAGGGGCAGTAGCCGAAAGGAATGTGGTTGAAATACTGCTTGAGGGCCTCAAAAGGCTGGAGTACAGAGGGTATGATTCTGCTGGAGTAGCGTTACTAAACGATGAAGGCGATTTAAAGCGTATTCGTGAGGTAGGTAAGGTGCATAAGCTTGCTGAAGCGGTTGAGCGTGATGGCGCCCCCGGTTCTACAGGTATTGCCCACACGCGCTGGGCTACTCATGGTGGGGTAACTGAGAAAAATGCACATCCCCATTTTTCATCTGAGCGCGTTGCCGTTGTTCACAACGGTATTATTGAAAACTACGTGCCCCTTCGTAAATCGCTAAGTAGCCAAGGCTATACTTTTACCAGCGATACCGACACAGAAACCATCGCTCACGTTGTTCACAGCATGCTAGATAATGGCAACTCACAGTTAGAGGCCGTTAAAAAGGCGGTTACGCAATTTACTGGCGCATACGGTACGGTTGTTATCGATAAAGCAGATCCTGATAAAATGGTGGTAGCTCGCTCTGGAAGCCCTCTAGTTATAGGGCTTGGTTTAGGTGAGAACTTCGTAGCGTCTGATCAACTAGCATTACTTCCTGTAACTCGTCGTTTTATCTTTCTTGAAGAAGGTGATGTCGCCGAGGTTACGCGTCGTACAGTAACTATTTATGATAAAAGCGGCGAACGCGTAGAGCGCGAAATTGTTGAATCGACAGTAGAACATGATGCCGGTGACAAAGCGGGCTATCGCCATTACATGTTAAAAGAGATTTGTGAGCAGCCTGCAGTAATTAGAAATACGCTGAAAGACAGAATTGATAATGTGCATAACATTGATGCACTTTTCGGTGAGGGGGCAGAAAGCGTTCTAAAGCAAGTGAAGCATATTCAGATTATAGCTTGTGGCACGAGTTATCATGCTGGCATGACTGCACGCTATTGGCTAGAAGAGTATGCGGGTGTTTCCTGTTCGGTAGAGATTGCTTCGGAATTCAGATATAGAAAGTCAGTTGTACATGAAAATAGTTTACTAGTAACTATTTCCCAAAGTGGTGAAACAGCAGATACGCTAGCGGCGCTGAGATTGGCGAAAGAACTTGGTTATATGTCTGCGCTTACTATCTGCAATGTTCCAGGTTCTTCACTGGTACGAGAGTCAGATTTGGCCTTCATGACTTTGGCTGGAGCAGAAATTGGCGTTGCTTCTACAAAAGCGTTTACTACGCAGCTAACAGCGTTTTTGATGCTCACTTTATCTATTGGTAAATTTAATGGTTTGCACGAAGAAACAGAGCAAAAAATCATTAGAGCAATCAAAACCCTTCCAGGAAAAATTGAGGAAGCTCTGGGTACCGCTGGTGTTATTGAAAATCTTGCCGAAGAATTTGCTGATAAACATCACAGCCTGTTTTTGGGTCGTGGAGCGCAATATCCAATTGCGATGGAAGGCGCTCTTAAACTTAAAGAGATTTCCTATATTCACGCAGAAGCATATGCGTCGGGGGAATTAAAGCATGGACCTTTGGCGCTTATCGATGATGAAATGCCGGTTATTGTGGTGGCGCCTAACGATGAACTGCTTGAAAAGCTGAAGTCTAACGTCGAAGAAGTGCGTGCCCGTGGTGGGATTATGTATGTTTTTGCCGATGTAGATGCGCATTTCGAAAGCGATGATACATTGCGAGTTATCAATATCCCGCACTGTGAAGATATTATTGCTCCTATCGTTTATACGGTGCCGCTTCAACTATTGTCATACTACGTTGCACTTATAAAGGGTACAGACGTTGACCAACCACGTAACTTAGCAAAGTCGGTTACGGTCGAGTAGTCTAATAAATTGTTTTTTAAGGCCATGACATTGAGGTTGTGGCCTTTTTCGTTTACAGGAATAAAAAATGTCTCAGAAATATTTTGGAACCGATGGAATTCGCGGCAAAGTAGGTGATTTTCCAATGACTCCAGATTTTGTAATGAAGCTGGGTTGGGCTGCTGGTACAGTACTTGCTAAAGATGGTACTAAAGAGGTTTTAGTTGGGAAAGACACGAGAGCAAGCGGATATATGCTTGAATCAGCATTGGAAGCTGGATTGTCTGCCGCAGGTGTGAACATTGCATTGGCTGGGCCAATTCCTACACCCGCCGTGGCATATCTAGCGTCTACATTCCGAGCTGACGCTGGAGTAGTTATAAGTGCGTCTCACAACCCTTATTATGATAATGGCATAAAATTCTTTGGAAGAAGTGGGGCAAAATTGGGCGCCGAGCAGCAGCGCGCTATCGAGGAAAAGCTGCAGTATGCATTAGAAAATGGCATTGACTGCGTGGATTCACAAAAATTGGGCAAAGCGCGCAGAGTAGATGATGCAGCAGGACGTTATATCGAGTTTTGTAAAGGTACGTTTTCTAGCGAGCTTTCTCTAGAAGGGTTAACTATTGTCGTAGACAGCGCAAATGGAGCTGCATATAAAGTAGCACCAAGTGTTTTCTCTGAACTTGGGGCTACGGTAATCAATATAGCTAATACTCCTAATGGTATTAACATTAATTACGAATGTGGCGCTACGTCTTTGGCTTCGCTTAGCAATGCCGTAATTGATAACAAGGCTGACTTAGGAATAGCAGTAGACGGCGACGCTGATCGTATCATGTTTATAGATAGCGATGGCGAGATTGTTGACGGAGATGAGATCCTATTTCTAATGGCGCGCGAGGCTAAACAAAATGGTTATAAGGGAGGTGTGGTTGGAACCCTCATGAGTAACCTAGGCTTAGAGTTGGCATTAAAGGAGTTGGAAATACCTTTTGTCCGCACCAAAGTTGGCGACAGGTATGTAGTCGAGAAACTAAATGAAACGGGGTGGCGTATAGGTGGTGAAACCTCTGGGCACATACTTAATTTAGACTATGTTTTTACTGGAGACGCGATAATTGCTGCGCTTCAGGTATTATCTATTGTTGTTAAAAGCGGATATCCCTTGGCACAATTAAAGCTAGGGATGACGAAGCTACCGCAGTGTATGGTTAATGTAAGGCATGAAAACTTAGATTCTGTTTTACTGCTTGAATCAGTCAAAGGGGCTGTCGCCGAGGTAGAAAAAGAATTGGGTGATTCTGGCCGATTAGTATTGAGAAAGTCAGGTACCGAACCACTGATTCGTGTAATGGTAGAAGCTGAGAATACCGAAACTGCTGATAAATTGGCAAATAAGCTTGCCGATGTGATCAAAGAGAGTAAATAAGGTGAATAGCCTTACATATGTGGTTTATATAAGCGAGATTAATATAAATTTCAAAGAACTCTGTCATATTAACACTGAGATTTTGCGATTTTTTGATCGCAAAATTTTTCACAAACTGAAAAAACTGTGAGTCGAAAACAGAATTATTGGGACTGTAAAATGGAAAAGTACAAAATAGCAGTAGCAGGTACAGGGTATGTAGGCTTATCGAACGCTGTGCTACTTGCACAACACAATGAAGTGAAAGCGGTCGACTTAGTACCTGAAAAGGTCGAGATGCTGAATAACAAAAAGTCTCCAATTGAAGACAAAGAGATAGCTGAATATTTAACAACGAAAGAGCTGAACCTTGTGGCAACGCTCGATGCGCAAGAAGCATATAAAGATGCCGATTATGTTGTTATTGCTACGCCTACGGATTACGACCCGCAAACGAATTACTTCAACACAGGTAGTGTAGAAGCGGTTATCAAAACGGTAATGGAAATTAACCCTGATGCTGTAATGATTGTTAAATCGACCGTGCCAGTAGGGTTTACCAAAGACGCAAAAGCCCGTTTCGGTTCGGACAACATTATCTTTTCTCCAGAATTTTTACGTGAAGGTAAAGCACTTTACGATAACCTTCACCCTAGCCGCATTATTGTGGGTGAACGTAGCGAACGCGCTGAAGTATTCGCTAAATTGCTTGAGCAAGGCGCGATTAAAGAAGAAATCGAAGTGTTGTTTACCGACAGCACTGAAGCTGAAGCCATTAAGCTTTTCGCTAATACTTATTTAGCGATGCGTGTTGCATACTTTAATGAGCTGGATAGCTATGCTGAACGAAACGGCTTAGACACCAAACAAATTATTGAAGGTGTAGGCTTAGACCCTCGCATTGGTAAGCACTACAATAACCCAAGCTTTGGTTACGGTGGTTACTGCCTACCAAAAGATACTAAGCAGTTACTTGCGAACTACAGTGAAGTGCCTAACAACATGATTCAGGCTATTGTAGATGCTAACCGTACCCGTAAAGACTTTATTGCCGATTCAATTGTAAGTCGTGGCCCTAAAATCGTTGGCATCTACCGCCTCATCATGAAGTCGGGTTCTGATAACTTCCGCGCCAGTGCAATTCAAGGCATTATGAAGCGCATTAAAGCGAAAGGTATTGAAGTTGTTGTATACGAGCCTGTACTTAAAGAAGATGATTTCTTTAACTCACGCGTAGTAAACGACTTAGAAGAGTTTAAGAAAATCTCTGATGTTATCGTCGCCAACCGTGTAACCGGCGATATCGAAGATGTTCTAGATAAAGTATACAGCCGCGACCTGTTCAACGCTGACTAACCCAAATTTTGGGGTCAGAGTAAACCTCCTGGCTCTATAAAAAAAGGGGCCAAGCTTTTAAGCTTGGCCCCTTTTCAGTTTTATATGCACAGAGTTTTATTCGCTTACTTGTCTGAGCGCCCGTATCGGTCAGAAAAACGGACGATATCGTCTTCTCCAAGGTACGCGCCTGATTGTACCTCGATTAATTCCAATGGAATTTTACCCGGGTTTTCTAGTGCGTGAACCGCGCCAATAGGAATATAAACAGATTCGTTTTCTGTCAGCATTTGCGTTTCATCACCAATAGTTACGTTAGCTGTACCTGATACTACTACCCAGTGTTCCGCTCTGTGGTGATGCATTTGAACAGACAGTTTTTCGCCAGGCTTTACGGTGATACGCTTAACTTTAAAACGACCGCCATTGTCTATAGAATCGTAACTACCCCAAGGCCTAAACACTTCACGGTGGAATTCAAACTCTGGGCGCTTTTCAGCCTTCAAACGGTTCACAACGGTTTTGATGTGTTCGGCATTCTTTTTATTTGCCACCATAACAGCATCTTTGGTTTCAACTACCACAACGTCTTCTAAGCCAATAACTGCAACTAAACTATGCTCTGCATTTACGTAACTGTTTTTAGTACCTTCCAGTAGCGTATCGCCTGTGGAGACATTGCCGTTTTCGTCCTTTTCACCCGTTTCCCACAAAGAAGACCAACTGCCCACATCAGACCAACCCGCATCTAACGTTACCATGGCGGCTTCAGATGTTTTTTCCATTACCGCGTAGTCAATAGAGTCACTAGGGCATGAAGCAAAGATTTCTTCATCTATACGCACAAAGTCGAGATCTTTTTCTGTTTTCTCAATAGCTTTTTTACACGTTGTGTATATTTCTGGGGCATGGGCTTCAAGTGCTTTTAAGAAAGCGCTAGCTTTAAACATAAACATGCCGCTGTTCCAGAAGTATTCGCCTGAGTTAACGTATTTAGTAGCGGTAGGCATATCTGGCTTTTCAACGAATTCACTAACGTCGAAGCCAATGTTCAATTTGTTACCGGCTTTTATATAGCCATAGCCTGTATGGGGTTGAGTAGGAACGATGCCAAATGTAACTAATTTACCTTGTTCAGCTAACGCTTGGGCTTCCTTTATCTTCAATTGAAATACTTCGCTATCTTGAATCAAGTGATCAGCGGCTAAAACCAAAAGAACGGGATCGCCACCATCTTCCATAGCTTGAAAAGCCGCCAAAGCAATCGCTGGGGCTGTATTTCGCCCAACTGGCTCTAGCAGTATATCGCTATTGTCTACGTTGATTTGCCGCATTTGCTCGGCAACCAGAAAGCGGTGTTCTTCGTTACAAATTATTGATGGTGGTAATGATTCGATTCCATCGAGCCTTAGCACAGTGTCTTGAATCATGGTTTTGTCAGAGGTAAGTGACAAAAACTGTTTAGGTAAAGCAGCGCGTGACTTTGGCCATAAGCGGCTTCCAGTGCCGCCTGCAAGAATAACTGGCTTCATTAGCGTTCCTTGATTTTAAAGTAATATCTATGTGGTCAGTATACTGAGTTATGAAGAAGATAAAAACACTTCAAAATCTTTCACTGCATAATGCATAAGCTGTAGGACGTAATGTTCAATCCCTAAATATTTACTTAATTTTTACTCCAATTTGCGATATGTTCTTATAAGTTACTAATTATTTTTAATAAAAAACCGAATAGGGACGTTCGAAATGAACAAAAGCATTATTGCTATTGCCGTTAGTGCAACTCTTCTTGCCGCCTGTGGCGGTTCCGACGACACCAATGAAGCACCAGTACTTACTGCCGATTCTGCGGTTACGCTAAATGGTGACGCTGTTTCTATAGATGTACTTGCTAACGATACCGACCCCGAAGGTGATGTATTAACCATATCAGCGATCAGCGCGCCAGATGTGGGTGAAGCAGCTATCATTAATAATGAAGTCGTTTATACGCCCACAGCTTTAGCGATGGGCGAAGTCAGTTTCTCTTACGATGTCACTGATGGTGAGAACACAGTAAGTTCAACGGTTACCATCACGAATCAACAGTCTGTTTCTATTTCAAGTATCGCAACCGATGCGCCTTTAGCTAATGCAGAAGTGACTGCGCTAGATACAAGCGGCAATGTAATTGCTACCACGCAGGCCGGGGCAGATGGCCGCTTCACGCTACCTATTACAGTATCTGCTGCGCCCGGCGATTTAATTCTTAATGCAGTTGGCACTGAAGAACAAGCTCACGTAACACTAACGTCTCATGTAGGTACTTTTACAGCGCTTCGTAACCTTAGCATTGAAAATAATACTGATGAACTTACCGGCGACCTGCTGCCTGAAAGTAAGATAACTCATATAAGTACGGCAATGGATGTACTTTATATAGAGTATAAAGACAATGGCGGCGAGGGAAGCTTCGATACCTTTGCAAGTGAAGTGGACTTCGAACAAGTATTAGGATTGGCCAGCTTTATTAAAGTACTTGCTGATAATAGCGAGTTCTCGCTTCCTGAAGGTATGAGTACCTTGTCGTTTTTTACTGGAAGCTTAGTCGATGTACTTAGCACTATTCGACAGTATGTGGATAGTTTAGGCTTGTTGAATGAAGACGGTACTTATGATGAAGCTTATGTAGAAGCCATTAATGCTGCCCGAGCAGAAACTCTTGAAGATGAAACATTACAGCAAAATTATGTAGATACCCACATCGCGGATGCGATTTTTGCAACTTACTACCACTCAGAGCAGCAAGCTGACAAAGGCATGACAGCTTATACGTTTAATGCGGATGGTAGCGGAGAAAAAACGTCTGCGGAAAATGCATTCAATATTTATTCAGATGATTTTAACTGGAGCACTGTAGACGGAAACTTAGTTATTGAAGAGCTTGACCAGTCGCTCAACGCAAACTTTGTGTTTCTTGATGAAGAAATCTATAGTCGGTTTGATGAAGAAACAGTTTACGAGATATCTGATTATGCCTATGAGTATGACATTCGATATTGGCAAACGGAGCGAAAAGTAACAAGCGAACGTATGGACTTGCTAGCGCAATCCGGCGGCCACGCACTTGCAGTCTTAACAACTACCACTCAGCTTTCGATTACGCCGATGGATGACATTCAGGATAAACCAACCTTTACCACCACGTACGAAACTACCAGTAACGTGAAGTACAGTGACACTACGGCATCTTCATTTACCTTAACTGAAGAAGATCTTCTTGCTTCACCTTGGGTGTTCGCCTATCAGGCAAGTTATACGTTTGACAAAGAGTACTTGAATGAAGATGAACGTACTGAAGTCGGTATTTTAAACGACCAGTTTACATTCAAAGATGATAATACCTTTACGTCTCTTGTTTATGATGCACAAGGAACGTGGCAGCTAAATAATGGTGTTATCGACATTGAATTGGAAGGTATGTCATTTACAGTTACACCATTTAAGGCGCAGAATGATTTCGTGCTGGCGCTTTATGAATTTGATAATGATGGCGTAGCGATAAAATACACTGGCGATATGCACGCCATAGACTATGAGTTGGCCGAAGACTTCAGTATAGAGAGCTCATTACCTAATGTTTGGATGTCTTCTTACAATGAAGCACTTTTCGTAGACGGTGTACCGTTACCCGATGACTTATTTGCTTATTACTTTTACGCGGACGGTACGGCTGGGAGAATTTATTCCCATATGGAAGAGCCATACTTTGTAGGAGATCGTGAACTTTATAACTTCCAATGGACCGCAGACGACAACGAGGTCAACATCATTGGGTTACGCGAAAGTATCACGTTTACTTTCAACAGAGAATACACTTGGAAACTACTGGGCTCAAAGCAAGAAGGTGTTGTTACAATACTTGAAATGCAGGCTAATAAGGTTGCTTATAATGATGAGTATACTGATTCTGACGATTTTGTTTTCAACATACTCCCTCGTTTGAGTTTCACCTTTAAATTGAACCTTGAAGAACAATATCCTGAATTTTGGGAAAATACAGACATAGGTAGTTTAAGCGCGCCTAAAAGCCCAGCTGGCATTGCTCTGTCGTTTTCTTCGGAGTTGATAGCTCGATAGTTCAGTGAAGTAATGGCGCTAGTGCATTAAAGCTAGCGCCAACGCTTTTCAGTTACCGGAAACACCGACACAACCATCACTTTAAAGCGTTAATCAATCTGACCCCGTAAGCGGGAAAGTGTTCGTCCTTCGTTAAAATCTGCAGCCCTTCAGCTTGAGCTTGGGCGATCAGCATTCTGTCAAATGGATCGCGGTGGTGCATTGGCAGCCTTCCTGCTTGTTGGCTGTGAAATAAATTAATAGGTAGGGCGCTAAAACCTAACTCTTCGATAAGCGACTCTATATCGTCTGGTACCGTAAGTTTTCCCAGCTGCTGTTTTATCGACATTTCCCAAACAGACGCGGCGCTGATATAAATGGCGTTTTCAGTATTAGAGATATGCTTTTGAGCGTTATGACCTAATTGCTCATCTCCGTTCATCCACCAAATTAAAACGTGGGTATCGAGTAAGATTCTTTTCATTACAAATCGAACATATCTGCTATATCTTCATTAACTTCTTTCGAGTCGAAGTCTTCAGTCGTATGAACCTGGCCTTTGAATTGCCCAAAAATGCGTTTTTTTTCTGTTTTAAAAGGCACTAGTTTCACTGCTGGTTTTCCCGACTTGGCGATAACAACTTCTTCACCGGCCTCTGCCCGTTCGACAAGTTGGGATAACTTACTTTTTGCCTCATGCATATTGGCTTGCATACAACACCTCTAATGAACTTAGCTAAACTTAGCTATAATGGTAGTTCAAAAAAACAACAGTTGCAATCACGTCCTCAACTCATTTATATCTAACGCTTGTAGCTCAAAAATCTGACAAGGAGCCAAACTAAATGCCTATCGTGTCAGTGCTGCGGTATCTTTAATCATCAAAGATCATTCACAAAAAACTTCCCAAACCCCAAAATTCAAAATAAAATCCACGCCAATTCAACTCCTGCCATTAAGCCTCACGCTTACTCATACCCGGCGGGGAAGAAGCATGCTTTAAATTGTGGGGTCAGAGTACATTTCTCTCTCCAATGCAATCTGTGTATTTGGTTACCAAAACCAGTAAACAGAGTGATGCGTTCATGCTACCTACCATATAAACCTGCATGAACATGTTTTTGTTTTAGTTTGCTTTTTAGCGGAGTCATTATGAATAGGCTGCGTGAGCTGTCCAGCCAAGTGATGGATGTTTACCAATCTCTTTCTCAAGAATTTAGTGCGTTTCAATCAAGTCAGTCATTAAACTGTGTAGAAAAATGTGGTGCGTGTTGCAATAAGCCCGACATTGAAGTGTCGCCACTAGAAATGTTGCCTTTTGCGTTGCACCTATTTGATACGGGGCAGGCAGAGCAAGTGTTCGATGAACTTGAAAGCTATGCCGGCTTTGCTTGTAAGCAATATCAGCGCTTAAGTTTAGATGGTTCAGAAGGTTATTGCGGAATTTATGAGTATCGGCCTGGTATATGTCGTATGTTCGGTGCTGCGGGCTATAAGACAAAGTCCGGCGAGGCCACCCTTTCGGTATGCAAAACGATTAAGCAGGCAGTACCTGAGAAGTATGCGGCTACGCTAATTGCTATACAGCCACAGCGTTCAGGGGTAATTGAACAACTGTTGATAGGTGATATCGCTGCAAATAGTGCAGGTCAATCTACAGCCACTAAGCCGCCTATGATCGCAGAGGGCAGACAAAGGATTGCACAGATAGACTATGAGCTAGGCGATAGGCTAATGCCTATAAACGATGCGCTTCGCTTAATGTTAGAAAAGATACTTACACTTAGCTTCTATTCACAAGATATCGATGACGGCGTTGCAGCTTAATAACCGCGGGGCAGTGTTGATACTCTGCCCCTCAATTTCTATGGCTCCTAATCCAGGCGTCCATAGCCCACGCGTTACGTTAGAATCCCCCTTGCTGAGGCAACAATCGCCTCACTAATCGTATAGTCAGCACGGCTTTTACCTGTAATAGCGTAGTATCGTTCGTTGAGCGTATTCGCGTTACCAATACAATGCACACCATATTGCTCTTCAACGTGTTTCGAAATAGCCGATGGTGCGCAGAACACGCCAAAGTCCTCGCTGCCAAATAGCTTCAATAAAGCGGTATCATCGAACTCGGCCACAATTTTGGGGTAAAGCTGTTCGGTTTCAAGCCAGCTGGTTAATGCTTGCCGTATCCCCGACGTGTTGCCTTGAATAAGTAACGGCATCTGATTTAAACAGTCAGGAAAGGTTTGTTCTTCACTAAGTGGTGATTTCGCAAAAAAGCTCAACGAGCTTTCACCTAAGAAAAAGCTATTGGCGCTAATTTGCGTACCCGGCGCTATGCCACGGTCTGCAATAATAAAGTCGATAGCGTTAATGGCCAGCTCTTTCAGTAATCCATCGAAGCTGTCTTCTTTAATAACATACTTCACATGAGAAAACTGACGCATGGTGTCGTGAACAAAATCGTAAAAAAGCACTTTCGGAATACCGTTTGTAATACCTATTACAAATTCTTTCGTATTCACTTCATCGCTATTGTTAAGTATTTCAGCCAGTTGATTGCCTTTATGAAATATTTCACTGGCATACTGATAGGTAACTTTACCTCTCGCGTTAAGGTATAGCCGCTTGTTTATTCTGTCGAATAGGGCATAGCCAAGCTGGTTTTCGAAGGTACTAATTTGCCCGCTAACCGTTTGAGGAGTAACGTGAAGTAACTTGGCTGCCTTAGCAATACTGCCTTCGCGGGCGACCAGATAAAAATAGTATAAATGATGGTAGTTTAGGTGATGCATAATTTTACAAAATAGAAGAAGGGCAGGAAATGTACTCTGACCCCATAATTCATAATCGCAATTATTTTCGATGAAGTATTCAGAATATAACAGATTTATTCTAACTCAGTATTGAAATACACTAATTATTGTTGCTGTTACCCACAATCAAGAACAGCGCGTTTCTCACTTTTCTAAGCTAGCGGTATATTTAAGACATAACTATGGCTAAACCAATAAATTTACGCAAAACGCGAAAAACGCTTTTTTCGCTTCTAAAACCCGAGGCTGGCTTTTTCTGGGTTGCTATTGCCTACGGTGTTGCAATTAGTTTAATGACATTGGCAGTGCCAATTGCAGTGCAAACCCTAATCAACAGTATCGCCAATATAGGCTCAACCCGAGCAGTGGTCATCCTAGCTGTTGTCTTGTTTCTTACTTTATTTATATCAGGTGTATTTAGTGCCCTTCGTATGCGGGTGATGGAGTTTTACGAGCGAAAGGTTTACGCGCGTTTAACTGCCGACATCGGTCTTAAAACTATTCTTGCGCCCCATAGCTTTTTTGAAGGGCGTCAAAACGTCAGCATAACTCAGCGCTATTTCGACATTATGACGTTTCAAAAGAATATCCCGTCTTTGATGATCGACGGCTTTGCCTTGGTATTGCAGATGCTGGTGGGCTTCACTCTGGTATCCTTTTACCACCCGGCGTTGTTCGCGTTTAACGTGGTGCTTTTACTTACCATGTATGCGGTGTGGAAAATTTGGGGCCGCGGCGCTAAGCGCACTGCTATCGAGTTATCTCACGCGAAATACGAGTCGGCTAAGTGGCTTCACGATATTGCTATTGCTCACGAGTTCTTTAAGTCGGCAGATCATGTCGAGTACGCCGGGCGCAGTACCGAAGGTTACATCAGTGACTATGTGCAAAAGCATAAGAACCATTTTCATTACACGTTCTCGCAGGTGGTCATGTTCTTATTAATGTATGCCGTAGCCAGTGCTTCTTTATTGGGTATTGGCGGTGTACTGGTGGTACAAGGTGAACTGTCTATTGGTCAGCTAGTTGCCGCTGAGCTGGTTATGTCAGCCGTATTCTTTGGTTTATCTCGCTTCACTCAATACTTAAAGCTTTATTACGAACTTTACGGAGCAGCCGAAAAGCTAGGTGGAGCTTTAGCTATGCCGCAAGAAGAGCTTAATGCGTCAGAACATATACCCGCATCATCAAAACTGGTATTTAACGACGTCGAACTTAAGCACGGTAACGATACCTGCCAATTAAATGTGGTATTCGAACCTAGCACTAAGTACTTTGTGACTACAGATAAAAGCTGGGTTCAAAAGCAGCTTGTAGGTTTATTGAAGCAGTACGACAGGGTTAAGTCGGGCGATATTTTATTGGGGGAATTAAGCCTTAACGATTACGACACCCACGAGCTAAGGCAAGCGGTGACTATATTAGATCGCTCGCTGATTATTGAAGTGTCGATAGAGCGTTACTTAAAGCTCGCTCACCCACAGGCCACCATTGCCGATATTCGCGCAGCGCTTGAAGAAGTGGAAATGAGCAAGACAATTGACGGCTTACCCGAGGGCCTTCAAACGAAAGTGTCTGTATTGGGCGCGCCATTGCAGCCGCTCGAGTTCTTATTACTTAAACTGGCTGCTGCCATTATCGCCAAACCTAAATTATTGATATTGAATCAACACTTTGATGCGATCCCTATTGAGCTTCGCGCGCGCCTTTTAAACCGCTTAACCAAGTACGATTTTACGGTAATGTACTTTTCAAACATCCCAATACCCGAATGCTTCGATGGCGTGATACATCTGCACGATAACGCCACTGCTATGCTTAGCGAGTATAATGATGGGGTAGCGCCAGTGAGTTTAGATGTGCAAAGCGATAACAAGAACGCAAATAAGGAGGGTGAATAAGTGAATAACGCAGAACGTCGCTTTTTAGACAACATTACTTCGTTACCTTCTTTGAACGTGCCAAAGTTACACCGGGTAGTCACTGGCGTGATTATTTTCTTAGTGCTTGCTGCTGGCTTAATACTGTACTTCACGCCTTGGATCCAAACCGCTTATGGCACAGGTATGGTGGACTCACTCGACCCGAAAGACAGAACCCAACCTATCAACGCGCTTGTAGATGGGCAGGTAAAGCAGTGGCATGTAAGGGAAGGGCAGCAGGTGAAGGCGGGCGACCCTATCGTTACGCTTATTGATATTGATGCACAGCGTCTTGAAAAGCTTCAGTCTCAGCTATCTGCCGCCAACCTAAAGAATCAAGCGAATGAAACGGCGGTAAGAAATGCTGAGAACAACTTAGCCCGCCAGAAGTCACTTGAAGCGCAGGGGCTGGTATCGCGCAAAGAAGTAGAGCAAGCCGAAATTAAAGTGCAGGAGTTACGTGCTAAAGCCGCAGCGTCTGTTTCTGAAATAAACGAGGCCAGCATGATCTTGTCTCGCCAATCTACGCAAACAAAGCTTGCGCCGGTGGATGGCACTGTGGTGCGTTTATTATCCGGAGGTGTGTCTACTTTCGTGAAATCAGGAGACATCCTAGGCCAATTTATTCCTGCCGATGCGAAGCGTAGCGTGCGTGTTACCGTAAGAGGGTTGGATGCACCATTAGTAAAGCCTGGTGCTAAAGCGCGCTTGCAGTTTGAAGGCTGGCCAGTGTTTCAGTTTAGCGGCTGGCCCGGCAGCGCAATTGGCACCTTTGGTGGTGAAGTGGTCTACGTTGAGCCGGTGGCAAATGCCATGGGCGACTTCAACGTTTGGATACGCCCAGATGAGTCAGATATTCCATGGCCAGCAGAAAGTTCGGCCCGTTTAGGTAGCCGCGTAAAAGCGTGGGTGTTATTGGAAGAGGTACGCCTGGGTTACGAAATGTGGCGACAGCTGAATAACTTCCCGCCGTTGCCAACTCAAGAATCACCTTCAAGCGGTGGTAAAGGTTCTGGAGCATCAATATGGTAGCGCGAAGCTTTATCTCGTTATTATTGGCACTCGCGCTTTTGGGCGGCGTTAGCAGTGCTAAGGTACTGGCGCAAAGTCAAACTATACAGCCGGCACCTTCTATAGAAGGGTTAATAGAAAGCATGGTGAATTATCACCCTTATGTGCTTGCGATAAATGAAGGTAACTACCAAGCCGCGGCTGAACTTGAAATTGCCAGAAGCAGTTTCGACCCTTTTATAGAACAGAAAACGAAAAGCCGCGTATCAGGTTATTACGATGGAACCAATTTAACCCAACGCTTTACTAACCCCATAGAGGATTACAATGCCTCGGTTTTTGGTGAGTACCGCATCGCAGGTGGTGATTTCCCTAGCTACGAAGGATATTACGATACGCTATCTGGCGGAGAAGCAAGTGTTGGCATTGCCATGTCATTGCTTCAAAACCGCGAAATAGACAAACGCCGAACCGCGCTAAGAAATGCCGGGCTAGCGTCATCCCAATGGCAAGCATTAGCAAGCAGCCTAATTAATGACTTTGTATATAAAGGGGTAAGTGAGTATATCGCGTGGTATGAAAGCGCACTGCAAATAGACGCGGTAACCGAATTGCTTAATACCGCTTCTGAACGTGAAAAAGCCTTGGTTACACGGGTAGAAAAAGGCGATTTAGCCAGTATCGTGTTAACCGAGTTCAAAGCGAACTTGCTACAGCAGCGTTTAACCTTGGCTGAACTAAAACAAAAGCGGGATATGCATGCGCAAATGCTGTCTTACTATTGGCGTTCGCCAAGCGGTGACATGCAAGCGGTCAAAAGCGATAAACCACCAAAAGACATTAACTGGCCATATTGGGTGGGCAACGGTCAACTTGTCACACTGCGCAATGCGCTGCGCGAGCATCCTGAACTGGATGTTATGAAGTTAGAGCAGCAGGTGGTAGAAAATAAAGTGGCGCTTGCTGACAACGCGTTGTTACCTAAACTTGACCTTACCGCCTCTATCGCCAGAGATGTGGGGGCGGGTTCACAAACCCTTGAAGGTACAGAAACAAAAGTTGGGTTGTCTTTTTCTTACCCCTTGGGTAACAGAAAGGCCAAAGCGGAACGTGCACAGCTTCAGTCAAAGCAACGAGAGCTGGCGCACAAACTCACGTCTACCGAGCAAGCAATAGCGCAACGCTTTGAACAAGCGCTGGTGTATTGGGGGCAGGCAAAAGACATTGTATCGCTGCAAAGCGAAAACGCTGCATTAGCCAAAACCTTATCTAAGGTAGAGAAGACGCGCTTCGATGCTGGCGACAGTGATATGTTTGTTTTAAATGCCCGTGCTCAAAATGAAATTAAAGCGAAGATGAAAGAGATCAAAGCCAGGGTAGATTTGTTAAAAGCAGAACTGATGCTATATAAAGAAGCCGCTATGCTTTATTCATTTAATAAGTAGGCGTTAACGGCCAAGTGTTTAGAGATAACAGCTACAGAGAATAACGAGAGATAAAAGCGAGAGAAAGCGAACAGGGTTTTACGTGATAAATACCGGTTGTTTGCAAGACTAACACAAGCCGAAAAAGAAAAACGGCGTATTGAACTATCAGTACGCCGTTTGTTTATATGGATAAAGCGCTATAAAGGCTAATTGCTAACCGCACTATTAAAGTCTTCTTCTGATAAACCTGCCGACATCGCGTATTCTTTTAACTTATCTTGAGAAACACCCGCATGTTGTGCGGTGCTTAATATACGTATTACCTGTTCACGTTGATGAGATGATTCTCTTACGGCTGTTTCCACTACCGTTTGCGCTTCGTTAGGGAAGACCGCTAATAATGCATCTACCACGTACTCTCCAACGAAAGGAACGGCATTAAGCGCGCTTGTCATAATCTCAACAATTTTGTTCGGGTGCTCCTGCGAGAGTGTTTGAACAATACTGTCTGCTGCATCAGGTTGAGTAAGAACAGCAACACGTACTATCTCATCTAATTCTTCAGGGGTTGAAACCGCTGCTGCATGAACAACGAAATCGACATAGGTTGGTTCTGCTTTAATAGCTAGCTGAACAATGTTGGGGCAGCTGCTTACTTCTTTTTCTATTGCAAGCTGAACAATTTCCTCGGTAGAAGAAGGTTGCGCTGATATTGCAGCAAAGATGATTTCTCGATACTTATCTGGGTAGGTATCCAGTGCAATGTCAACTATAGACACTATTTCCTGAGGATAGTGACCAGCGATAGAGCTAATGGCACGTCCTACAGACATGGTTTGATCGACCTGGCGTCGCAAAAAGGCTGTTTGAAAGCGATTAGACGCTTCAGCGGATGATTCTATGCTTACTGAAGTGGTTGGCTGAGCGACTTCGTTTGAAGAAGCGTCTTGCGCCATTGCCACATGACTAACCTGTGAGGCTAGCATTGCCGCTGAAAGCAATGAAAGAGTTCGTAACATAAACCCACCTTTATAATTATTGCGTAGTCAATTTTTGACACAACCAGTATTAATACATTTATGAAGAATACAAAGCGTAGGCCGTTTACGCTTAAATACATTCTCATACGTATTCCTTTACGCAACCTTCAACATCAAGTTTCAATATAATAACGGCAGGATCAAATACTACTTTAAGAACGACTACTTTATAGGATCTGAACACCCATCCTATTAGTAATTAGTCCATATTGTCTACTAATTATCACATTTGAATGAAAAATAGACGGTTAGTTCACTTTTTTCATCTTTTTTAAAATAAGTGTTGACGTGAGCGCTCATTTCCCTAAAATGCGCATCCGCTTCGGGGGAAAAGCAAAGCAGCAACCCTCCTGAAGTAAGTCTCTACTACCTTTATAGGCCAGTAAAGACGGGAGTTTAGAAGAAACGCTTCAGAAAATAAATTTTCAAAAAGTATTGACAACGAAAACTTCCAGCGTATAATGCGCACCTCACTCGAACAGGGTGAGTAACTAAGAAGCAGCGGCTTCTAGTGAATTGCGACGAAGTCGCAAAGTTCTTTAACAATTTAGACAAGACAATCTGTGTGGGCACTCGTTAAGAGTGTCACAACGACGATTCATATTTCGATATATTTAATTGAAGAGTTTGATCATGGCTCAGATTGAACGCTGGCGGCAGG